>ERZ1032461.47-NODE-47-length-38485-cov-75.428832_pt1 | contig 38485 bp, 26 predicted proteins | sample MGYA00517098_ERZ1032461 | MGnify/ENA primary metagenome ERZ1032461 (study PRJEB33719, sample SAMN04261332) | wastewater metagenome | biome: periurban shantytown; feature: human; material: feces | host: Homo sapiens | place: Peru: Lima | collected 2013-01-26 ...
ACCTGACCCTCCTTGCGGTAGGTCAGGTGTTGCAACGATCACTAGAACCCGCCGTGTCATAGTGGTCGATTGGGGGGGGGCGGTGCATTGGGCGTGGATTTGCGCCAATGGGTGTGGGACGCTACGCGTGTTTTGCCGATTTTTGCGTGGCATCCCACGGCCCCTCGGGTAATGGCTGTGACGGGTGTGGCAGGAATGGTGTCTTTCCGGGGTTTCCAGTTTGAGTGTGTGGGATGGGAGGAAATGTAAAACGATTGACTTAGCTGTTGTCCCACGCTTTTGTGGGATGGCAACTCTGGAATGGGCAAATTCGTCGTGGCGTCCCACAACGATGTTAAAACTCGACCATGATGCAAGCCGACCGAACGCTTCGGCGGTCATCTGGCCGCTGTGACCCCACAATGATGATGGTAGGCAGGCGAACGTTTCGCGGTCATCTGGCCGTCCTGCCCTGCAGTGATGTTGAGAAAATGCAGTCACGGTGCATGAGGAGAACCGTTGACCTGCGTGTTTCAGTGGTCGCGAACTGCATATGCGCTAAAAAGCTCTGCAGTGGATTGCATGAATCCAATGCAGAGCCTTATTAGTTGCGGTGAACGCGACTAACGCAGCGATTTCACTCGCTCAGGGCCTTGTCTACCACGACGGTGGCCTCGTCGAGCACCTTGTCCAGAGCCTCGGGGGAGACGAAAGACTCGGCGTACACCTTGTAGATGTTCTCGGTGCCGGAGGGGCGGGCGGCGAACCAGTTGTCCTTGGTGGTGACCTTCAGACCGCCGATCTTGGCGTGGTTGCCCGGTGCCTCGGTCAGCTTGGCGGTGATGTCTTCGCCAGCCAGCTGCGTGGCGGCCACATCATCACCGGTCAGCTTGGCGAACTTGGCCTTCTGCTCCAGCGTGGTCGGGGTGTCGACGCGCTTGTACCAAGACTCGCCGAAGCGCTCGACCTGCTCCTGGTGAAGCTGGGCCGGGTTCTTGCCGGTCTTGGCGGTGATCTCGGCGGCCAGCAGGTCGGGGATCAGACCATCCTTATCGGTGGTCCACACGCGGCCGTCCTTGCGCAGGAAGCTCATGCCGGAGCTCTCCTCGCCGCCGAAGGCGACTTCGCCGCTGAACAGCGGGTCCACGAACCACTTGAAGCCCACCGGCACTTCGATGACCTTCGCGTTGATCGATGCGGCCACGCGGTCGATCAGGGAAGAGGAGACCAGCGTCTTGCCCACGGCTGCGCCCTCAGGCCAGCCCGGACGGTTGCCGCCGAACAGGTACTCCACGCACACGGCGATGTAGTGGTTCGGGTTCATCACGCCCCAGTTCGGGCAGACGATGCCGTGACGGTCGGCGTCCGGGTCGGTGCCGCCGACCAGATCGTACTTGTCCCAAGCGCCGGCGTTGAGCTCGTCGACCAGGCCCTTCATGGCGTACGGGGAAGACGGGTCCATGCGGATCTTGCCGTCGTGGTCGATGGTCATGAAGCGCCAGGTCGGGTCGACCTCAGGACGCACCACGCCGATGTTCAGGCCGTACTTCTCGTTGATGAGCGGCCAGTAGTTCACGGAAGCGCCGCCGAGCGGATCGATGCCCAGGCGCACGCCGGAGTTGCGGATCACGTCGAAGTCGATGACGTTCTCCAGGTCGTCCACGTAGTGCTCGCGGAAGTCGAAGCCCTCGACGTACTCGGACTTGATGGCCTCCTCGTAGGGCACACGCTTGATGGACTTGAAGTCGCCGAGCAGCTCGTTGGCGCGAGCGGCGATGGCATTGGTGGTCTCGGCCGGAGCCGGGCCGCCGGTGACGGGGTCGTACTTGAAGCCACCGTCGGTGGGCGGGTTGTGGGACGGCGTGACGACGATGCCGTCGGCGAGGCCCTCGCCCTCGAAGCGCTGGGTGCCGTCGGCCGCACGGTTGTGGGTCAGGATGGCCTGGGAGACCACCGGGGTGGGCACGAAGTCGTCACGGGAGTCGACGCGCACGTGCACGCCGTTGGCGACGAGCACCTCGATGGCGGTCTTCTTGGCCGGGCCGGACAGCGCGTGGGTGTCGGAGCCGAGGTACAGCGGGCCGGTGACACCGGCCTTCTTGCGGTATTCGGCGATGGCCTGGGAGATGGCGATGATGTGGGCCTCGTTGAACGAGGTCTTTAGGGACGATCCGCGGTGGCCGGAGGTGCCGAAGATGACACGCTGCTCGGGGACTTCGGGATCGGGGACGAGGTCATAGTATTTGCCGATAACCTCATCGACATTGATCAGATCTGCTGGGGTGGCGGGCTGACCCGCATTGTTTGCTACCATGCTCCCTATTCTGCCACGTTTTTTCGCCACGTTGGGTACGATTATGTTAAGAGTTGTCAACTTTTGTGCGAATCGTGTGCCGGTTGTCTAGCGCTTGGTCATTTCCTCCTCGATTTCCTCCAGCGACTTGCCGTTGGTCTCGGGCACCAAGCGCATCACGAACGGGATGGACAGGGCCGAGAACACGCCGAAAATCGCGAACGGGCCGCCCACATTGTTGCCGAACGCATCGAGCAGCACGAGGAAGAACTGGGAGACGATGAAGTTGCCCAGCCAGTTCGCCGCCGAGCCGAAGGAGGAGCCGATGCCGCGCACGCTCAGCGGGAAGATCTCGCCGATAAGCACCCAGGCGATCGGGCCCCACGAGACCGCAAAGCCGAGGATATAGAAAGCGATGAGAATCATCGTCGGCACGGCCAGCACGGCCACGTCGCCCACGAAGTTCATCACGGCGAGCACTGCGAGCGAAACGGTCATCACGATGGAACCGAAGATCAGCATGCCCTTGCGCGGGAAACGATCCATGATAAGCGTGGCCACGATGGTGCTCACGAAGTTCACCACGCCGATGCCCACCGACACCCAGATTGCGTCGCCTTCAGGGAAGCCGAAGCCCTTGATGAACACCTGCGGCAGGAAGTAGATCACCGAGTTGATGCCCACGAGCTGCTGGAACAGCATGATGCCAATGGCGGCCACCAGCGCCGGACGAGCGATACGGAACAGTTCGCGCACGCCACCCTTGGTGTCCTGTGCGGCCACGGCCTTGATTTCGTCCAGCTCAATCTGCACCTGGGTCTGATCCACGTCCTTGCGAATCAGCGTAAGCACTTTGAAGGCGTTGCGGGTGTCGCCCTTGTTTACCAGATAACGCGGGGATTCGGGCAGCAGCAGGCCGCCGAGCAGCAACAAGGCGGCCGGCACCAGCGCCGAACCGAGCATCCAGCGCCAGTCGCGGATGCCGAAGAGGTTGTGGTTCAGGAATCCGAGGTTGGAGGCGTAGGCCAGCAGAATGCCGAAGGTGACCATGAGCTGGAAGAGCGTGGACAGCGAGCCGCGACGCTCCTTCGGCGCCAGTTCGGCCAAGTACGCCGGGGTCAGGGCAGAAGCCGCGCCGACCGCGAGGCCCAGGATGATGCGGGCGCACACCATCATCGCGAATCCGGTGGAGGAGGCGCACAGGCCTGAGCCGAGCAGGAACAGCAGCGCGGAGACGATGAGCAGCTTCTTGCGGCCGAACCGGTCAGACAGCGCGCCGATCGACAACGCACCTGCGCACGAGCCGATCAGCACCGAGGAGGTGATGAAGCCGGTCTGAGAGACGCTCAGGGCGAAGTCCGATTCGATAAGCGGGGAGGCGCCGGAGATAATGCCGGTGTCGAAACCGAACAGCATGCCGCCGAGCGCGCCGAAGGTGAAGATGAATGCGCTGTTGAGCGGGAAGCGCGTGGAGAAGCCGCGTGATTCGGCGGCTTCGAGGTCCTCGAGTGTGTTGGCTGCCGCGTTTGTGGCCTCGTCCGCCACTCCGGCCACGCCGGTTTCGATGGTTTCGATTGCGGTGGCCGCTGCACCGGTTGCGCCGGTCTCCTGTGCCGCGGATGCCGTCTGCTTCGATACGGGTGATGCCGTTGTCGTCGTCATTGCCTTGTCCTTTCGCCGTTGACGGGCCGCGCCTGCCGCGTGGCCCCTCTGCCGCATGCAAGGTCAGGCTTCGATTGCCTGAAGTCGCCCGAAAACAAAAAAAGACCTGGAACAACGTGGAATTCGCATATTACGATACGCAAATTCCACGTCACTCCAGGTCTTGCCTCATTTTGAGTAACAACCCTGCTACGCAACGTGTGTGAAAGATAGAATACGACTTTCTCGGTCGCGACACTCCGAATAGGCGGCAAAAAACGATGATTTTTGACAACGATTGCAGGATTCTGCATGGTGGAATGAAGTCGGAATGGGCGCTGCGGCAAATACGGAGAACGGGTGCGGCGGAACACCATAGCGGAACGCTATCGCGGAGCACCGTAGCGCATAGTTGCCGTTTCGCGATGCTTTGCCGGCATTGCCGTGCTTTTGGGGCACCCAGCGCCGATAATGGAACACAGTGGCATACGGCAGCAAGGAGGAACCGTGGCGAACGCATCGAACGCAACGCCTGCAGTGATTGCGGCGTGCATCGTTGATGCCGTCGGCGGCTCCGCGAACATCACCAACCTGACCCATTGCGCCACGCGACTGCACTTCGAACTGGACGACGCCGGCCAGGTCAGCCAGCACGGTCTCGAATCCATCCCCGGAGTCCTCGGCGCATTCCCGCGAACCGGCAATCGTTATCAGGTCATCATCGGCGGAGCGGTCGCCTCGGTGTACGAGCAGATCGTTCGGATGCAGGCAGCGCGATTGACTCCGGCAACGCAATTACCATCGGCGGCGTCGCGGCCAACGCAGTCCGCGCAATCCACTCAGTCAACGCAATCCACTCAGTCAACGCAATCCACTCAGTCAACGCAATCCACTCAGCCTACGCAGCCTACGCAGTCCGCGCCGAACCTTTCCGACGACGTCGCACCATTGCGCGATACCGACACCGAGCAGAGTCACGGCCCAGCCAATACATCCCGTCACTTCATGCCTCGTACCATCCGCGAGTGGGGCAGTGCCGCCCGTGCCCGGGCTGCCGCGTTTTTCGACTACCTGTCCGACTCGTTCCGCCCGATTCTGGGCGTGCTACTCGGTGCCTCGCTGGTCATCGCCATCGTCAACGTGATCGTTGCACTCGGCATCGTGCCTGACGGCGAGACCTCCGCCGGCTGGATACTACTCAAGGCGATTTGGGAGGGTGTGTTCACCGTTCTGCCGATTATGATCGCCTACAATGCGGCCAAGAAACTGGACGTCGACCCCTGGCTCGGCGGCGCGATTATGGCCGCGCTGATGACCCCGCAGTTTACTGGCGTGATGTCCGGAATGTCCGGGACGTCCGTATCCAGCGCTCTCTCCGGGGAGATTCAATGCTCGGCCACCGCCGTATTCGGCGCCGAAACCTGCACCGTGTCGGCGTTCGGCATACCGATTCAACTCAACGACTACAGTGGCAACATCTTCGTACCATTGCTCATGGCCGCCGTGCTCGCCGTGGTCTACCGCGGGCTGAAGCGCGTCATTCCCGACAGCGTACAGCTGGTGTTCGTGCCATTCCTCTCACTGGTCGTCGTTTTTGCGCTCACCATACTGGTTATCGGGCCTCTGGGAATATGGCTCGGCAGCGGGCTGGGAGCGGCCACAGCATGGCTTAACGCGCACGTGCCATTCCTGTTCGCGCTCATCATCCCGATGCTCTACCCGTTTCTCGTGCCGCTCGGTCTGCACTGGCCGTTGAACGCCCTGATACTGATGAACATTCAGACGCTCGGCTACGACTTCGTCCAAGGTCCGATGGGTGTATGGAACTTCGCCTGCTTCGGTGCCACCGCCGGCGTGCTCGTGCTGGCCGTACGCGGCAAGGATTCGGCCATGCGGCAGACCGCGGTGGGGGCGTTGCTCGCGGGATTGCTGGGTGGCGTTTCGGAACTGAGCCTGTACGGCATCCATCTGCATCACCGCCGCGTCTACCGCTGGCTGCTCGCCGGCTGCGCGGCCGGCGGAGTGACCAGCGCGGTGTTCGGCTGGCTGTTCCCGTCCGTGCTGCCATCCGGCCAGATGGTCCGGGGCGTTACGACTACGGCATTCGCCTTCTCCTCGTTGCTGACGATTCCGGTGTTCGATCGGATGTGGGTGTACGCGCTGTCCATCGCCGTTGCGTTTGTAATGGCGATGGTGTTGACGGTGTTGTTCGGGTACCGCACGCCGTCGCGCGCCACCAAGACGCAGATGGTCTCGGCAGACGAGAACGCACGCCCGCAGGATATGGCGAGGGGGATTGACACGACCGTGTCGGATGTGGAGTCTGCGGAAGATTCTCCATCGCGGGCTGCCCCTGATCGGGCTCTTGACTCCAACGCCATCTTGTCGCCGGTCGCCGGCCGGCTGGTGAATCTGGAAGCGACTGGCGATCCGGTGTTCGCCTCCCGCGCGCTGGGGGAGGGCGTAGGCGTCGTGCCGGAGACGACCGGTGAGACAGCCGTGCTCGCACCGGTCAGTGGCATGCTGAAAACCGTGGCCCGAACCGGCCATGCCTTCGGCATTAAAACCGATGGCGGCATCGAGGTGCTGGTTCATATCGGCATTGACACCGTCGATATGGATGGCGAGGGATTCGCTGTGGTCGTGGCTAAAGGCGAGCGGATCGCGGCGGGAGAGCCACTGGCCACCGTGGATTTCGGCAAAGTCGCGGCGGCCGGGCACAGCGTTGTGGTGGTGGTGACGGTGGTCAACGCCGCTGAACTGACCGTGGTCACGCCGTTGATCGGCGACGGTAGCGGCGACAACAACGGCGGTGACTGCAAAACCGTATCAGCCGGCAGCCCGATCATCGATGTGGAACAATGACGTTGCGAAAGGATGCCATGGAAATACTGCGAGTGTTCAACAACAACGTCGTGCTCGCCAAAGGCGGCGACGGCGGTGAGGTGATTCTCACCGGCCGTGGACTGGGGTTCCAGGCCAAGCCGGGGCAGACGGTCGACGAGTCGAAAGTCGTGCGCACCTTCGTGCCGTCGGACGGGCGTGACCCGGACCATCTGGCGCAGATGCTGGCGGACATTCCGCCCGAAATCATCCGCGTGGTCGTCGAATCCATGCAGGAAGCCGGACTGGGGGAGCGTGAGACCGGCAGCACCACGCTGGTCATGGCCTTGTCGGATCACGTGGCGAATGCGGTGGAGCGGGTGCGGCGCGGCATCGACATTACCTACCCGCTGCTCGGCGAGGTGAGCAACCTGTACCCGCAGGAATACGCGCAGGGGCGTGCGATGCTCGCATCGCTCAATGCGCGGCTCGACGTCACGCTGCCGGACGGCGAGGCCACCGCGCTTGCCATGCATCTGGTCAACGCCGGCTTCGCCACCGGCGACCTGTCCTATACGTATACGATGACGGGCGTGATCCAGCAACTGCTTGACATTATCGACCACAGCTACGGCATCACGTTGGACCGCAGTTCCGTGAATGTGGGCAGGTTCATCACCCATCTGCGTTACCTGTTCGTACGCATCCACCAGCACCAGCAACTGACGGATGAGCCGGCACCGGTGATGAAGGTGATTCGTGAGTCCTATCCCGCCGCGCTACGATGCGCGCGAACCATCGCCTCCCTGCTCGAACTGCGCCTCGACACGGATATCAGCGACGACGAAACCGCCTATCTGGCAATGCACGTCGCCCGAGTCACCGGCCACGCATCGTAGCGGATCAGCGAATCGGCTCGAGCGTGCCGGTCATTTCGGCGAAATCCGAGGTGGCGTTTGAGGCAGCGGCCTGTGCGGTCTTTTCCAGCGCGGAGGCGTCGGGTACGCGCACGATCAGCGCGCGATGATCCACTGAGAAACGAATATGTTTGGTCTCCGGTAGCATGTCGCCGTCCACCTGCGCTTTGGCCGGCTTTTCCAATGTGATTTCGGCACTGACGCCCTGAACCTGTTCGATGGTCGAGTTCGTGGACAGCGGGTTCTGTTCGGGCTTGCCGATGATCGTCTGGTGCACCACGTCGCCGAACAGGTTGGCCCAGCCGAGGATGCCGCCGGTGGTGTCGATGATTTCGAAGTCCAGCAGACCATCGTCATAGGATGCCGCCGGCATCAGCGAGAACATGGGAATCTGGCCGCAGTTGCCGGCCATCACCGTGCGGAAATCGAGATTCTTGATGGTGTGGGTCGAGCCGTCGGCGCTGGTGACTGTCAGCGTGCCGCGGAACTTCGGCGCGAACAGGTTCTTCACGCCGCCCACGAAGTAGGCGAGCCAGCTGATGTTCGCCTTGAGCTCGGGGTTGGTGTCGTCGATCATGGCCGCATCGAAGCCGATGCCGGCGATGATGAGGAAGGCGTGGCCGTGGTCGTCCTCCGGGTGGTCGAGCAGGGTGAGACGGCCCATGTCCACCAGGCGGGAGCCGTGGGAGGTGGCCACGGTCAGCGCGGCGTCGATATCGTCCACGGGAACGCCCATATTGCGGGCAAACAGGTTGCCGGTGCCGATGGGGATGATGCCCAGCGCATGGCCGGTGCCGGAGACGGCGCTCGCCACCGTGCGCACCGTGCCGTCGCCGCCGACCGCGATCACCACGTCGGCGCCGTCCTCCAGCGCCTCAAGCGCGCAGACCCTGCCGTCCTTGTCAAGCTGGGTGTCGTAGAAGCGGATGCGATTGAGCCCCTTGGCCTCGCAGAACCTCTGGATATGCAGCCTGCGGGCTTCGGCCTGCGGTTTGGACGGATTCACGATGAAGGCGTACTGCACCTCGTCGTCCCGGCGCTTCTCCAGCGTCTGAGCCAGCTTGCGGCGGCGCTGCGCGCGCAGAGCGATGACGATGACGGCGATGAGCACCACCACAATGGCGATTGCGGCGATGATCAGAAACACGGTGAGGGCAGGCTGAGGCATGGCTCCTATTGTTATCGGTGGGGAGGTCGTTTGCGGCCATGGTGCGCCGTACGTGAACATTTCCTGCACGCAACAGCCCCGTGGGGCGTGATTATGGTTCAATCGCGTCTCATCTGACGAAATTGGCCGGGTGGACCCGTCCGCGGACTTTCCCGGGCTTCCCTGTGATTTCCGCGTGACTCCCGCGCATTCGGCCATTGTCGGTGTCTGCTTACGCGGCTAGTCTGGTGCCCATGCTTGATATTCAATTCATCCGTGAACACACCGATATCGTCAAGGAATCCCAGCGCAAGCGCGGCGAGTCCGTGGAGCTCGTCGACGAAGTGCTCTCCTCCGACACCGCACGTCGTGAGGCGCTGAAGGCCTTCGAAGAGGCTCGCGCCCAGCAGAAGGAAATCGGCAAGAAGGTCGCCTCCGCCCCGGCGGACGAGAAGGCCAAGCTCATCGCCGAAACCAAGGAACTGTCCCAGAAGGTCTCCGAATACAAGTCCAAGGCCGATTCCGCAGCCGAGGAATACACCACCGCCATGTGGAAGCTCTCCAACATCGTGGAGCCCGAAGCTCCCGAAGGCGGCGAGGATGACTACGTGGTCGTCAAGAAGGTTGGCCAGATTCGCGACTTCGCGGCCGAAGGCTTCGAGCCCAAGGACCACCTGACCCTCGGCACCGGCGTGGCCGGCATCGACATGCGCCGCGGCGTCAAGGTCGGCGGCTCCCGCTTCTATTTCCTGCGTGGCCAGGTGGCCCGCATGCAGATTGCCATGCTCACCATGGCCGTGGACCAGGCCGAAGAGCACGGCTTCACGCTGGCCATCACCCCGACGCTCGTGCGCCCCGAGGTCATGCGCGGCACCGGCTTCCTGAACTCCCACGCCGACGAGATCTACCGTCTGCGCGAGCCCGATGACCAGTACCTGGTCGGCACTTCCGAAGTGGCGCTCGCCGGCATGCACGAGAACGAGATCCTCGACCTCGGCAACGGCCCGCTGCGCTACTGCGGTTGGTCCTCCTGCTACCGCCGCGAGGCCGGTGCCGCAGGCAAGGATACTTCCGGCATCATCCGCGTCCACCAGTTCGACAAGGTGGAGATGTTCGTTTACGCCAAGCAGGAGGACTCCTACAAGGAGCACGAGCACCTGCTGGCCATGGAACAGGAGATGCTCGCCAAGGTCGAGGTGCCCTACCGCATCATCGATACCGCCGCCGGCGACCTCGGTTCCTCCGCCGCCCGTAAGTTCGACTGCGAGGCTTGGGTGCCGACCCAGGGCCGTTACCGCGAGCTCACCTCCACCTCGAACTGCACCGAGTACCAGGCTCGCCGCCTGAACATCCGCGAGCGTATGGAAGACGGCGGCACCCGCCCGGTCTCCACCCTGAACGGCACGTTGGCCACCACCCGTTGGCTGGTCGCCATCATGGAGAACCACCAGCAGAAGGACGGCTCCATCGAGATCCCGAAGGCCATGCGCGCCTACATGGGCGGCAAGGAAGTTATCGAGCCCACGAAGTGGGAGGCCTGAGTCTCATCGTGCTTTAGCTCCCTCTGATGAGGGAGCTGTCAGCGTAGCTGACTGAGGGAGAGATTACTGAGGGAGAGATCGCTGATAGCCAGCAGGCGAATCCAAGACCGACCGCACTGCCGAATATCAACATCCCTCCCTTCTGTATAATGAATACTTGCGCGTGTGAACGCGCATCAGGACAGGTGTCTGAGCGGCCTAAAGAGACGGTCTTGAAAACCGTTGAGGGGCAACCCTCCGCGAGTTCGAATCTCGCCCTGTCCGCGAACCGAGGCCTGGGCAACATGCCCAGGCCCTTTTTTTCTTTTTCTGGAACCTGTCTTCTTGATTGCCGCCGGGGTGCTGATATATTGGTTTGTGATGCCGTAACATGCGGTGTCCCCGTTGATATGACGGGCCGATCGGCGTGAGCCGATAAGAAAAGGCCCGACGTTTGCAGCATCGGGCCTTTGCGTTGATTACCGGCTTGCGCCTTTAATCAACAAGGTTGCAAGATGAATCATATCACGATGCACGGTAGTCTGACCGTGAACGGGCGCACCGTGATCGTCCATATGGGCGATGGCGAGGCGAACGCCACGGTTGACGGCACGCACTTCAACGTGCGTAGCCTGTGGCAGCTCTACCAGTTGCTGAGACTGCTCGTGTAGCGTCTCATTAAGGTGCGGTGCCCCCTGGTCGGGTATCGCGCCGGCGACCTGAAAACCGATAATGTTGGCAAGTGCTTGCAATTTGCGGTGGACGATTGCAAGCTAACGTCTTGGATTGTTGCCGCTATCCAATATCTCATTAGGCCTACCGGTGGACCAAAAGTACGTTGCTTTGTAAGGGGAGTTAATGAAATGAACAAACTCGCACAATCGAGCATCGAACCGGTTTAATGCTACTCGCCTCAACGGGACGCGCGGTAATTGTTAGCTAAGTTGACAATAAAAGAATGAGGGCATACATTAGTAATCAGTCATCACACTGAGATGATGATTTCACTACGAAGGAGTAGAGATATGGTATCTCGCAATAAGCGCATCGTGGCTGCTTTTGCCGCGGTAGCAGCAATGGGAATGGGCTTGGCCGGTTGCGGCAGCGACACTGCCGGCGACACGAAGACCACCGATGATGGTGGCGTGGTCAACATCACCTACATGCACCGTCTGCCGGATTCCGAGGGCATGACTCTGGTCAACGACATCGTTGCCAAGTGGAATAAGCAGCATCCGGATATTCAGGTCAAGGCCACCAAGTTCGATGGTAAGGCCTCTGACATGATCAAGAAGCTTGAGACCGACGTCAAGTCCGGCGAGGCTCCGGATCTGGCTCAGGTCGGTTACGCCGAGCTGCCTGAGGTCTTCACCAAGGGTCTGCTGCAGGATGTGACCCAGTATGCCGAGCAGTACAAGAACGACTTCGCATCCGGCCCGTACAGCCTGGTTCAGGTTGGCGGCAAGGCTTACGGCCTGCCGCAGGACACCGGCCCGCTGGTTTACTTCTACAACAAGGCTGAGTTCGAGAAGCTCGGCATCACCGAGATTCCGCAGACCGCCGATGAGTTTATCGCCGCTGCCAAGACCGCTGCCGCCGCTGGCAAGTACATCATGTCCTACCAGCCTGATGAGGCCGGCAACATGATCTCCGGTCTGGCTGGCGCCTCCGGTGGTTGGTACAAGGTGAAGGGCGACTCCTGGGTCGTCAACACCGAGACCGATGGCTCCAAGGCAACCGCTGACTTCTACCAGCAGCTGCTCGACGCCAAGGCAGCCACCACCAACCCGCGTTGGGATCCGTCCTTCGATGCATCCATCAAGGATGGCTCGTTGATCGGTACTGTGGCCGCCGCTTGGGAAGCCCCGCTGTTCATGACCTCCTCCGGTGGCACCGGCTCCGGCGAATGGCAGGTCGCTCAGCTCGGTGACTGGTTCGGCAACGCTGGCAAGACCGGCCCTGACGGTGGTTCCGCCGTGGCCGTGCTGAAGAACTCCAAGCACCCGAAGGAAGCAATGGAGTTCCTGGATTGGTTCAACACCCAGGTTCCTGATCTGGTTTCCCAGGGCCTCGTGCCGGCTGCTACCACTGAAGACGCTGAGACTCCTTCCGAGTGGTCCACCTTCTTCGGTGGTCAGGACATCATGAAGGAATTCAAGACCGCTAACAACAACATGGGTGACTTCACCTACATGCCTGGCTTCTCCGCAGTCGCCGCCAAGATGAACGAAACCGCCGCCAAGGCCACCGATGGCTCCGGCAAGGTTGCAGACATCTTCTCCGACGCACAGACCACCTCTGTGGATACGCTGAAGAACTTCGGCCTGTCTGTTTCCGAGTGACATTAACGGTTAGGGTTCCTTCCAGCCGCTGATATCCTCAACCACACATCGAAAGGCCGGAGCTCAACACTCCGGCCTTTCCTTTTACTCGAGTTCGGTTCGTCATTAATTGTGTTTGATCTGACTGCATCGATTCGAACTGCATTACGTACTTTCTATTTCTCACTGTTCTTTTGAAAGACAGGTTTCCCTATGACTGCAACAACAAAAACGGCGAAGACGGGGGTCGCCAGGCGTGCCGATAAGCCAAAGGCTTCTGATGCTGTGAAGCGTGAGAATCGTACCGGCTGGGCCTTCATGGCACCGTTTGGCATCCTGTTCGCTCTGGTATTTATTCTTCCCATCATTTGGGCTATTTATTCCAGCTTCTTCCGCCAGGTCACCACGGGCGGTGGCGCATACGGCGGCGGGGAACTGGTCGATAAGTTCGTCGGACTTCAGAACTTCCAATACGTTATTACTTCCGGCAACTTCTGGGCTGGCGTGGGCAGGGTAGTGCTCTACACCGTGATTCAGGTGCCGGTCATGATCATCGCGGCACTTGCTCTGGCAATGCTCATCGATTCCTATATCGTCAAGCACATCACCGCATTCCGTCTGAGCTACTTCCTGCCGTACGCCATTCCGGGCGTGGTCGCATCCATCATCTGGGTGTACCTCTACAACGGCCAGATTTCCCCTATCGTTAAGGGACTTGCCGCCATCGGCATCAAGGTGAACTTCTTCGGCGACAATGTGGTCCTCGGCTCTATGGCCAACATCACGACCTGGACCTTCACCGGCTACAACATGCTGATCTTCCTCGCCGCACTGCAGGCCATTCCGCACGATCTGTACGAGGCCGCACGCATCGATGGCGCCAGTGGCTTCCAGATCGCCATGAAGATCAAGCTGCCGAACGTGCGTGCAGCCGCCCTGCTTGCCATGCTGCTCTCCATCGTCGGCACCATCCAGCTGTTCAACGAGCCGCAGGTGATGTCGATTTCCGATCCGAGCATTTCCAAGTCGTACACGCCAATGATGATGGCCCTCAATACCTCGCAGGGCACGCTGACCCCGGGTGGTGACGGACCTGCATCCGCTGTGGCCATCGTTATGGCACTGATCGCTGGCGTACTCGCCGTGGTCTACACGCTCGTTGAAAGGAAGGTGAACGCAGAATGAGCACCGTAGAAGCTACTGATAAGGAATCCCGCGCGGTCGCACGCGCTCGTAAGAAGGCTGACAGGATTCGCGACAAGCATGCCAACGACCTGCCTCGTTCCATGCAGCCTTCCGCGCTGGTCAAGACCATCACCATCGTTGTTCTGGTCTTCGCGCTGATCTACTTTCTGTTCCCGATTTACTGGGCCATCATCGCCTCGACCAAGACGCCGAGCCAGATGACCGGCAGCAACGGTCTGTGGTTCGCCGTGGGTCTGAGCGATTTGCCTGCCGCCATCGCCAAGAACTATGGCACGCTGATTGGTTGGACCCGTGGCCAGTTCTGGCGCTGGGTGCTGAACTCCCTGATCTACTCGGGTGTTTCCGCTCTGGTGGGTACGCTCGTGGCTGTGATGGCGGGATACGCTACCGCAAAGTTCAACTTCAAGGGTAAGAACCTTGCCATTGGCGTGATTATGGGCTGCATGCTGATGCCGGCCGCTCTGCTGACCATTCCGCAGTACTCCATCTTCCATGCCATGCACCTGACCAACACGATGCTCTCCATCATCATCCCGTGCTGCGTCTCTCCGTTCGGCTTCTTCCTGGGCCGCGTATACGCGCAGACCTCAGTGCCGAACGAGCTGCTTGAGGCGGCGCGTATCGATGGTGCAAGCGAAGCTCGCATCTTCTTCACCATTGTGTTGAGGATTCTGGCTCCGGCAATGGTCACGATCTTCCTGTTCCTGTTCGTGGCCACTTGGAACAACTTCCTGCTGCCGTTGATGATGGTCTCTTCCGACACCTTGAAGCCGGTGACCTTGGGTCTGTACGGCATGGTCTCTCTGGCTACCTTCACTGATCGTGGCGCTCTGATGATGGGTGCTCTGCTCGGTGTGCTGCCTGTGATCGTGCTCTTCCTCGGTCTCCAGCGCTACTGGCAGGCCGGCCTCGCCGCTGGTGCGGTCAAGGGCTGACGCGTTAAGCGGACAGCCCGGTGGGCTGTCTGTAGCGTCGGCCCGAGCGAGGCGGTAGCCGAGCGAAGGCAGCATTGAGTCTCGCCGTAGGCGAGTCCTTAATTGCAGGGGCCGAAGGCGACGCGTTAAGCGGACAGCCTAAGACCAATAATTCCCGCCGTCCGGTGCCTCGTGCTACTCCTTCCGGCGCCGGACGGCTTCTCAACAATAAGTAGCACGCAACCATACCGATCCAGAGCCTTCCTGATTCTTGTCATGAGATTGTCGGTGAAACTGACCGGGAAGCTCCGGTGATGTTCAATTCGCTCTTCCGGCGTTGCCGTGGGGCTACTCTCAAGGATTTATACAGTCAGGATCCTGGACGCCCGACGGTTGTGTCGGATTCTTGTTTTATATGCATATATTGTTTACAATTTAATTATCCAAAAAAATAATCAATGTCCTCAAAGGAGAGACTATGACTAGCACCGGCCGCTTCACCTTGCCTAGCGAGGAGAATTTTGCGGAGAAGACCAAGGAGCTTGCCGAACTGTGGGGAGCGGACGCCATTCGTAACTCCGATGGCACGCATCTGGATGAGGCTGTGCTTGCCTTGGGCAAGAAGATTTACAGTGCGTATTTCCCGACTCGCGCGCATAACGAGTGGATTACGCTGCATATGGATGAGACGCCACAGGTGTATCTGCTGACCGATCGCATTCTCGCCGAATCGGATACGGTTGATATTCCGCTGATGGAAAGCTTCTTCGCTGAGCAGCTGAAGCCGAATCGTGATGCCGACCCTCACAAGTATTGGGAGGTTGTAGACCGCACCACCGGCGAGGTCGTCGATTCGGCGAACTGGACGCTTGACGCGGACGAGGACACCGTGCATGTGAGCGGCGTTGCCGCATGGCATGAGTACACGGTGAGTTTCCTGGCCTACATCATCTGGGACCCGGTCGAGATGTACAACCATCTGACCAACGACTGGGGCGACAAGGAACACGAGATCCCGTTCGACATCTACCATCCGGCCACCCGCAAGTTCGTGTTCGACACGTTCGAGCAGTGGCTTAAGGACAGCCCGCAGACCGATGTGGTGCGATTCACCACGTTCTTCTACCAGTTCACGCTCCTGTTCGATGAAAAGCGCCGCGAAAAGGTCGTCGACTGGTTTGGTTGCGCCTGCACCGTAAGCCCGCGTGCGCTGGATGATTTCGAAGCCAAGTATGGCTACCGCCTACGTCCGGAGGACTTCGTGGACGGCGGTGCCTACAACTCCGCATGGCGCGTGCCCAGAAAAGCCCAGCGCGACTGGATCGACTTCCTCTCCGGCTTCGTGCGCGAAAACGTCAAGCAGCTCGCCGACATGTCCCACGCCGCCGGCAAAGAGGCGATGATGTTCCTCGGCGACCAGTGGATCGGCACCGAACCGTACAAGGACGGATTCGACGAACTCGGCCTGGACGCCGTGGTCGGTTCCATCGGCGACGGCACCACCACCCGCATGATCGCCGATATTCCGGGCGTCAAGTACACCGAAGGCCGCTTCCTGCCGTACTTCTTCCCTGACACGTTCTACGAGGGCAACGATCCGAGCATCGAAGGCCTCGACAACTGGCGCAAGGCCCGCCGCGCGATCCTGCGCTCGCCGATCAGCCGCATGGGCTACGGCGGCTACCTCTCCCTGGCCGCCAAGTTCCCGAAGTTCGTGGACACGGTGACCCATATCGCCAACGAATTCCGCGACATCCACGACCGCACCGGTGGGGTGGCCGCCGAAGGTGAGCTCAACGTGGCGATTCTGAATTCCTGGGGCAAGATGCGCTCCTGGATGGCGTTCACCGTGGCACACGCCCTGCCCAACAAGCAGACCTACTCCTACTACGGCATTCTGGAATCCCTGTCCGGCATGCGCGTGAACGTGCGGTTCATCAGCTTCGACGACGTACTCGCGCATGGCATCGATAGCGATATCGACGTAATCATCAACGGCGGCCCGGTCGACACCGCATTCACCGGCGGCGACGTGTGGACCAACCCGAAGCTCGTGGAAACCGTGCGCGCCTGGGTGCGTGGCGGCGGCGCGTTCGTGGGCGTGGGCGAGCCGAGCTCGGCACCGCGCTTCCAAACGGGCCGGTTCTTCCAGCTGGCCGACGTGATTGGCGTGGACGAGGAGCGCTATCAGACCCTTTCGGTGGACAAGTATTTCCCGCCGGTGGTGCCGGACCACTTCATCACCGCCGATGTGCCGGTCGACCCGGCGGCCCGCGAGGCTTGGGAGCAGGCCGGCTACCGCATCCCGCTGAGCGGCTGCGGCGGCGGCCAGTCCATCAAGCCGTTGGGCGGCATCGATTTCGGCGAACCCGTGCTCAACACGTATCCGGTCAATGAAAACGTGACCCTGCTGCGCGCGGACGGCGGCCAGGTACAGCTCGCGACCAACGATTATGGCAAGGGCCGCGGCGTGTACATCTCCGGCCTGCCCTATTCGGCGGCCAACGCCCGACTGCTGGAACGCGTGCTGTTCTACGCTTCCCACAACGAAGACAAGTATGCGGCCTGGAGCTCGTCCAATCCGGAATGCGAAGTGGCGCACTTCCCCGAGCAAGGGCTGTATTGCGTAATCAACAACACCGATCAGCCGCAGAAGACCACGGTGACTTTGGCCGACGGCACCACCGAGGACTTCGACCTGCCTGACAGCGGTATCGCCTGGCGTGAAGCCTGATCCCGCGTTTTGGAGAACGGACCCATCATGACTGAAAGCAATGAAGTTTTATTCGGCATCGCCTCGCATTTTGCGCTGGAAGGTGCCGTGACCGGTATCGAACCTTACGGAGACGGCCACATCAACACCACCTATCTGGTGACCACGGACGGCCCCCGCTACATCCTCCAGCAGATGAACACCAGCATCTTCCCCGATACGGTGAATCTGATGCGCAATGTCGAACTGGTCACCTCCACTCTCAAGGCTCAGGGCAAAGAGACGCTGGACATTGTGCCCACCACCTCAGGCGCCACCTGGGCCGAGATCGATGGCGGCGCATGGCGCGTCTACAAGTTCATCGAACACACCGTGTCCTACAACCTCGTGCCGAACCCGGACGTGTTCCGCGAAGCCGGCAGCGCATTCGGCGACTTCCAGAACTTCCTGTCCGAATTCGACGCCAGCCAGCTGACCGAAACCATCGCCCACTTCCACGACACCCCGCATCGTTTCGAGGACTTCAAGGCCGCCCTCGCCGCGGACAAGCTCGGCCGCGCCGCCGCATGCCAGCCGGAAATCGACTTCTATCTGAGTCACGCCGACCAGTATGCCGTCGTGATGGATGGGCTCAGGGACGGTTCGATTCCGCTGCGCGTGACCCACAATGACACCAAGCTCAACAACATCCTCATGGACGCCACCACCGGCAAGGCGCGTGCGATCATCGATCTCGACACCATCATGCCCGGCTCCATGCTGTTCGACTTCGGCGATTCCATACGCTTTGGTGCGTCCACTGCTCTGGAAGACGAAAAGGACCTCAGCAAGGTGCATTTCAGCACCGAGCTGTTCCGCGCCTACACGGAAGGCTTCGTGGGCGAACTACGCGGCAGCATCACCGCGCGCGAGGCCGAACTGCTGCCGTTCAGCGGCAACCTGCTCACCATGGAATGCGGCATGCGCTTTCTCGCCGACTACTTGGAAGGCGATATCTACTTTGCCACCAAGTACCCCGAGCATAATCTGGTGCGCACCCGCACCCAGATCAAACTCGTGCAGGAGATGGAGCAGAAGGCCAGCGAAACCCGCGCCATCGTAGCCGACATCATGGAGGCTGCCAGGTGAGCCGTCAGCCGAACCATACCCGAACCAGCATGATGGAGGCAGAGCAATGAACGATCAGCTGACCGAGGTATACGCCAGCATCGACGCCCTGATCGATTATGCCTTGGCCCATCTTGACCTTGACCCACGCAACGCAGACTGGACCCGCAACCAAATCTTCGCCCTCTTCCGCCTAGATTCCTACCCCGGACCCAAAACCACAACGTCGGCGGCGTCAGTGTCAGACGTAGTCCAAGACATTGTTGGCAGCCGAAGCCAGGCCCCCTATGGCGAAAAGACCCCCGACCCCCTGCTCGCCGCCTTCCGCGCCGCCGCCACAACCGCCGGCCTTTTCAAGCCGGAGGAAGGCCCGGCCTACGCCGACACCATCATGGGCATCCTCTCCGCCAACCCCGCTGATCTCGACGACCGATTCCTGCTCGTCGAGCACCGGGATGGCGGCATGGCCGCCATGCAATGGTTCTACGACTACTGTGTGGCCAACAATTATGTCAAGCGTGCCCAGCTCGACCGGAACCCGCGCTTCGACTCGCACGGGCTGACGGTGACCATCAACCTCGCCAAACCCGAATTCAAGAACATGAAGAAGGCGGCGGCCGGCAACGCCGTGGCCGGCGGCTACCCGAAGTGCACGATCTGCCATGAGAACGAGGGCTTCGCCGGACGTGACAAGCGCACGCTGCGCACCTTGCCGGTCACGCTCGGCGGCGAGTCATGGTTCTGGCAGTTCTCGCCCTACGGCTACTTCGACCAGCACGGCATCTGCGTGAACACCGACCACACGCCGATGCATGTGGACCGCGACACCTTCGGCCATCTGCTCGACTTCGTGGACCGTTTCCCCGGATACTTCCTCGGATGCAACGCCGCGCTGCCTCGCATCGGCGGCTCGGTGCTCGCCCACGACCACTACCAGGGCGGCGGCGAACTGCTGCCGATGCACAAGGCCGCCACTTGGGCCGCCTTCACGCTCGCCGACTATCCGGACGCCGTGGTCGAAATCCTCGACTGGCCCGGTACCGCCGTGCGTGTGGTGTCGAAAAACCGCCAGAGCATCATCGACGTATCCGACATCATCCGCGAGGCATGGGTCGGTTATGACGACGCGGCGAACGGCATCGCCAGCCATGACGCGGACGGCAACCGCCAATCCGCCCTCTCGCCCAGCGCGATCATCACCGAACGTGGCTATGAGATGAGTCTCATCTTCCGCAACAATGCGATCAGCGACGAGTACCCGGAAGGTATTTTCCATGCACACCCCGAATACTGGCCGGTCAAGCAGGAGCCGATTGGACTGATCGAAGCCCAAGGCCTGTTCATCCTGCCCGGACGGCTCGTCGACCAGCTCGGCATCGTCGAGGAGGCGCTCGCCGAAGGCCGCGATTTGCCCGATGAAGTCAGCGAATTCAGTCTCGAATGGGGCGAACTCGCTGAAACATTGGCCGGAAACCGCGACCGCGAGGCCATCCACCAAGCCGTACGTGACGAGCTCGGCAGCGTCTGCTACCGCATCCTCGGCAACACGGCCGTCTTCAAGCAGAAAGCCACCACGCAAACATTCCTCGAAAGTCTTGGTTTTGCCGCTAGGTGAAACAGGTCAAGTGAAGTAAGCTCAATACTGAAGGAAAACCGAAGGCAAGTCCTTCCAAAGGAGGAGATATGACTACTGTTCTGGTTACGGGCGGTGCTGGATTCATCGCCACCCACACCGACATCGAACTGCTCGACAAGGGCTACGACGTTATTTCCGTAGATAACTACGGCAACTCGTCTCCCGTGGCGCTTGAGCGCGTCGAGCAGATCACCGGCAAGCCGGTCAAGCGTTACGACGGTGACGTGCGCGATGAGGCGCTTATGGAACGCGTCTTCACCGAAAACAACATCGATTGGGTCATTCACTTCGCCGGTCTCAAGGCCGTGGGCGAGTCCGTGGCCAAGCCGATCGAATACTACGACAACAACCTGTACTCCACGCTTGTGCTGCTCAAGGTGATGAAGAAGCACAACGTCAAGAAGATCATCTTCTCCTCCTCCGCCACCGTGTACGGCACGCCGAAGGAACTGCCGATTACCGAGGAGACGCCGACCGGCGGCACCACCAACCCGTACGGCACCTCCAAGCTGTTCCAGGAGCAGATTCTGCGCGACGTACATGTGGCCGATTCGTCCTGGACCATCGTGCTGCTGCGCTACTTCAACCCGGTCGGCGCACACGAGTCCGGCCTGCTGGGCGAAGATCCGAAGGGTATTCCGGCGAACCTCACCCCGTACGTGGCCAAGGTCGCGGTCGGCGAGCTCAAGGAAGTCCAGGTCTACGGCGACGACTACGACACGCCCGACGGCACTGGTGTGCGTGACTACATCCACGTGGTCGACCTGGCCAAGGGTCACGTGGCCGTCATTGACCACATCGACAAGGAAGGCGTGTTCGTCTACAACCTGGGTACCGGCCACGGCTACTCCGTGCTTGAGGTCATCAAGGCTTACGAGAAGGCCGCCGGTCATCCGATTCCGTACACGATCAAGCCGCGTCGCCCCGGTGACATCGCCGCCTGCTACGCCGACGCTTCCAAGGCGGAGAAGGAGCTTGGCTGGAAGGCCGAGCTGACCATCGACGACATGGCCGCCTCCTCCCTCAACTGGCAGACCAAGAACCCCAACGGTTTCCGCGACGCCGAGTGATATGAGCAGATGAGCTCCCTCTGATGGGGGAGCTCATCTGTCGTTTATCACACAATGCGCCTATCGGCGGCCCAGCGGGTGAGCTCGGTGCGATTCGAAAGCTGAAGCTTTCGCAGCACCGAGCTCACGTGCGTTTCGACCGTCTTGATCGAAATGAACAGTTCGGCCGCCACCTCTTTATACGTGTAACCACGCGCGATCAGCCGCATGACCTCCTGCTCGCGGGCGGACAGCCGGTCCAGCTCCTCATCATGAGCCCGTGCCGCACCATCAGCGCCGCCATCAGACCCCGCCGCCGGCACACCCTGAAAGGCCGAAAGCACAAAACCGGCCAGTTTTGGCGAGAACACGGCATAGCCCTCATGCACCTGCTTGATGGATGAAATCAAATCAGCGCCGGTAATCGTCTTGGTCACATAGCCCTGGGCGCCGGCGCGAATCACCGCCCCCACATCCTGCGGCGCATCCGAAACCGACAACGCCAGAAACACAGTGGTAGGGGAGTAGGGGCGCGATTTGGCGAGGATCTCGGCACCGCCGCCACCTTCACCGCCGGGCACATGCACATCCAGCAACACCACCTGCGGCTTGGTCTGTGCGATCATCGCCACCGAACCGGGCACGTCCGCCGCTTGGCCGACGATATCGAAGGAATCGCGCAATGTGGCGATTACGCCCGCACGGAACATCTCATGGTCATCGACCACGGCCACACGAATCTTGGCTGTCTCGTTCTCGCTCATCGATGTTCTCCCTGCGCCGCTTTCAGCGCGATCGGCATATGCATTCTGACCTCGGTGCCCCAGCCGGCCCTGGACACTATCTCCACTGTACCGCCGCGCCGTTTGATGCGGCCGGTAATCGATTCGCGGATGCCCAGCCGGTCGGGCGGAATGGCGTCCATATCGAAGCCTTCGCCATGGTCGCGCACGAACACTTCAACCATCGTGTCGCTGGCCTCGCAATACAAAGACACCGGCTCGCCGCCATGCGTGACCGCATTGACCAACGCCTGACGGGTGGCGTCCAGCAGCGCATCGGTCTGGGCGCTCGGCCGCGCGTCGCCCACGGTGACCACCTCAATCGGCTTGCCGTGCTCGTCCTCCACTTCGGCGGCGATCTGCTTCAATCCGGCTCCCACCGAACGATCCGATGTGGAACGTTCCTGATACAGCCACTCGCGCAGCTCGCGCTCTTGGCTACGCGCCAGGGCGAATACGGTGGTCGGTTCCTCGGAGTGCAGCTGAATCAGCGCCAACGTTTGCAGCACGCCATCATGCAGATGGGCGGTCATGTCCGCGCGCTCCTCTTCGCGCTCCTTCAATGCCTGCTCGTGGGTGAGTCGTTGCAGCATCGCGTTCGCCCACGGCATCACCGCCACCACGATACCGACGATCATCACGAATCCGCTGGCAACAATGCGTCGAGGAGAGCTGCCCCACCCGGGAATGCTGACATTATGCACATACAATGCCCATCCCATGAAAATCAGTGCGATGCCGCCCAACATAGACAACAGCTGCGTGCCTCGCGGACTAAGATTCATCCATGCCAGTGCGATGCCGCCCAACCCTACCAGCAGCGGAAGCACAATCTGGACATCCGCACCGGTGCTGGTGAGCAGCAGTCCGGTGGCCATCAACGCGAAACCGGCCAATGCCACAACGGCCGGTTTCGGAGCACGTTGGATGGCCTCGGACAATGATTCCGGTGCGGCAGCCGATTCGTCGTCATGAGCGTCAAGTGGCTGATTGCCTCGCGCAAGCGGCGCCTGATCAACGGGCACTGTGCGAGCCGCAGCCGTCACCGGGTCTCCGGCGGGCATGAACACCCACAGGAATACATAAGCGATGATGCCTGCGCCGTAGAGGAAGGTCAGAGCGATGAACGCAATCCGAATCCATGCCACGCCGATGCCCAAGTGCAGGGCGATGCCCTTGCACACACCGGTGAGCCAACGGCCCTGCCGGGGGCGCATCAGCGGCATGCGCGCGGGCAGCAATGGTTCGGGAGATGACGTCATACTCCTATTGTGCCGCGCTCAGGGCGTTGCGGCCGGGGTTTTACCCGGTGTTCAGGGAACAATCAGGGTGTTCCCCGAGCGTTGTGGCAGTGGTCGGGCGGTGTAATGGAATCATGAGCAATCCAAACGCGAATCCGTATCAGCCACAGCCGCAGCCTGATCCGCAAAAAAACAAGACATCGCGACGCTTCTTCACTTGGGTGCGATCCAGTGGACTGGTTCGCGGCGATGACCGGTGGATCGGCGGCGTATGCAGCGGCATCGCTTTACGGCTTGGCTGGAGCCCCACACTAGTACGTGCGTTGGTGATTGTATGTACATTGTTCTTCGGTTTTGGCGCAGCTCTGTACGCACTCGGCTGGTTTCTGATGCCGGATGTACGCGATGGGCACATCTTGGCCGAGGACCTCATTGCCGGCCAATGGGACTGGAATTGTCTTGGATGCTTCCTGTTCCTCGCCGTGGCAATCGTGATTCCAGGTGCGGGGTGGGTTTGTATTGCGCTCGCCGCCTTAGCGCTTTGGTTGTTGGCCAAAAGCGGCATTCGCCAGCAGGAAGGGTACGGATTCGGGGCATCTGCGCCGCGACCGGTTTCACAGCCTGTGTCATATCCAGCTCCACAGCCTGTCTCATATCCAGCCGCGCAACCAGTACCTCAATCTCCTTTGTATTCAGCTCCGCAACCTTTTCCACAACCTGTTTCACAACCTGTTTCACAAACCGCGCCTAGTGTTTCACAACCTGTTTCACAAACCGCGCCTAGTGTTTCACAGCCTGTTTCACAGCCTGTCTATCAGTCGATGCCCAGCGTGATGCCGGGTACTGTGCCCGGCGCGATGCCCGGCACAGTACCCAACGGGCCGTTTGCCCCCGACCGTATGAATGCGACGGCTTATGCCCCCACCGAGTCCAAGCGCCGCAAGCCGGCGGGCCCAATCGTGGTCTTGAGCATACTGGGCCTTACCTTCCTCTCCTTTGCCGGTCTGATGGGACTGATTTGGGTAAACGACATGGGCATTATCGGCATTATGCGTCTGGGCACCATCTGGATTGCCGCAGTATGCATAGTGATGGGGCTGGTGGTCATCATTCTCGGATTCAGAGGGCGGCGTACCGGTGGTCTGATTCCTCTCGGACTGGTTGCCGGTGGATGCGCGCTCTGCATGACCATCGTTTCAGGCACGTATGGCGTGTACTACCGTGATCTTGGTGCCAGCGGCATCAATACTGTTGTTTCACTGAGCCAATCTGTCAGTGCGAGAAACAGCGACGGCATGAACGATGTGCAAAAGGATGGCATCTTCGTTGCCGATGCCAGCGATGCCACGTTTGAAACATTGCAGCAAGGTGTGGCGTTCAGCGGTGAAAACTACAACACCGATCAGGCGATCATTGATTGGTCCGATTGGGACAAGACACATGGACCGCACACGGTGAAGATGCTGGATGGCAAAACTTCCATCAGTAATTGCCCGGTCGGTACCATCACCATAGCCGCAACACAGGCGCAAGTGCATATCGTTCTGCCGGATTCCTGCACTTACGCCTTCGGCACCGCCGACTCCTACTACTCCACTTCGAGTGACGTTGGCGGCAAATACGAGATGGTATACAACAACTACATGGGTCCAAGCTTTGTTTTCTTCGAAGCTGAAAGTGCCACCAATGGGCCTGATCACGAATGGTTGTATAAGGAATCCGCCATGCCGGACAACGGCCCAGAATTAAAAATCAATATTCCCTATGTGGTGGAAGCACGTGTCAACGTGGTGTACGCCTCCGATTGGGAAGGCTCTACGTTCCAGCCGCTTGCCGATATATACGACGGCAACAGTACAAGCAAGAACACAACCGAACAATCGGAATGATCAAGCCGTTGCAACTAGGAGATGGAATCATGACTGATGAAACCAAGGAATTCGCCTCCATCGAGGATGCGACACCGACCACGGCCATACCTTCCGAAACCGACGCGACCACCGCGACCACAACCATGGTGACCGTCGATGACCGAACCGATACCACGGTGCTGCCATCCGCAGCGGATGATGACGAAACGGCTGTGCTGCCCGTCCCCGACAATCATGCGGATGCGTCGGTCTCGGATGTGGATACTGCCTCTCCATCGCCCATCGAACCAACCACAGATCGGATTGCCCTGGAAGCAGTTGCCGATGCCGTGGAGGGGGATGGCGGGCCGATTCCATCTGCCGATGATGTACCGATGTACGCAGCATCTTCAGCGCAACCTTCCTATGAGCAGTCTCAGACCGCCGGCAAACCATGCCAGCCTGGGGGGAGCGCCAAGAACGTCCAGAATGCTAAGGATGTCAAGAGTGCCAAGAACATCCAGAAACAGAGCATCAGCGCGCCTACTGTGGTATTCGGACTATTAGGCGTGATTATCGGCGTGATCGCGCTGGTTTTCGGGTGCATATCTCCGGATCGGATGATTTCGCTGTTCTCGCCGAATCCGCAATTGCTGACGGCTATTATCTGCGCCGTAGTGGGACTTATTCTGGTAATAGTGGCCGTTGTATGGGCCATAGTCGGTGCCGTCAAGAAGAGAAAATAGCGTTACAACCATTGCATTACGGTCCCAGTAGAAGCACATTATGACGGGAGCCGACCGATAAGAGCCGACCGTTCTATGCTGATGGGGGAGGCATAGTAACTATGAAACGGATTTCGGCGCGGCGGGTAGCGAGCGTCATCGCTACCGCGATGGCGATGACGCTGGTATTCGCCACACTTGGCTGGGCGATGATGCCGCAATGGAACACACGGCCCTACACCAAGCACATCGCTATCGCTTCTGCCGACACCACCATCACCCCTGCCCATGCGAACATTCCCCACGAGGGGCGATATCGTACGCGTGAAACCCGACTATCCATCAAGACCGGCGACGGCGTCACGCTACCCGCCGTACTACGTGAACCGGTCGACGCTCCCGGGCCACGCCCGGCTTGTCTGTTCATTCACGGGTCCGGTACCAGCGGTGCCGAGGATTTCGGCGATATCGCCAACGCCATGGCCTCTGCCGGCATCGTGACCTTGGTGCCGGCCAAGCGCAACGACAACTACACCGTGCTGCATCGCGACTACCCGCGTTTTGCTCGCGAATACGGGCGTTCGCTCGACGTGCTGCGTGGCATAAGCGGCGTGGACCCCGCCAAAACCGGCATCTACGCCGAATCCGAAGGCACCTGGATCGCCACGATTCTAACCTCGAAACGGCAAGACATTGCCTTTGCCATACTTACATCCGCACCGGTGTTCAATGGACGTGAGCAAATGGCCATGGCTGTCAGCGCCTATACGCATGAGGCCGGCGCGCCCAAGCCCGTGGTCAAAGACATGGCCAAATTGATGTCGCTGGACTACGCGCCATTCGATCTGGCCTATGCCGACTTTGATGCCGACCGGTATCTGAAATCCCTCACCATGCCGGTGCTGGTGAACTACGGCACCTACGATACGGCCATGCCCATCGAACAGGGGGCGCAGCGGATCATCGCCACGGCCAACAAGTCCGGCAACGAGAACGTCACCGTACGCTATTTCGCCGGCAACCATCAGATGCGGGCTGGTGAGGGCTTATTCACCCCGAACCTGCCATTGGCCGAAGGCTATACGCAAGCGCTGGAAAATTGGGTGAACGGTGTGACTGCCGGAACCAAAGCCGATGGATGGGCAACGCCCCAAGTCGCCGGTGCGACACCTCACCAGCGCTTCGCCGCGCCGCAACGTACCAGATCCGGTATCGTCGGCTCGCTCGGCGTGCTGGCCGGTCTGATGGTGGCAGGGCCCGTGCTGATCGTGATGGCGGCGATATTGGGTATTGGCTTGACTGTGTTTTCTTGGCTACAGACGTTGCTGGCCGGGCGACGTAGTGTGGCGACTGTGCGGGCCATGCATGCGACGCCGAGTGGGCTGGGAGCCGCCCAACAGCGTACGTTGCACGGCATTGCCGGCTTATCTGCCGGTATCGGCACAGCGGTAATGGTGATTACCGTGCTGTTGTATGGCTATATGAGCGCCGTAGGCGTATCGGCTGTATTGGTTATGCCTCAACCGCGGCTGTTTGCCGTCGGATGGGTGGTGCTGCGAATAGCGACCATGCTGTTGGTGGTGCTGTTTGCTTGGGAAATGGAACGTGTCTGGTATTGCCGCGCCGATATCGTCGGTGTACGGCGCGTCATATGCGTGATGGTAGCGCTCGGCACTCTCACCACACTGATGACACTGGCATTCTGGGGCCTATTCTCGCTGTAATTCTGCCGATGTGCGCCGGTCAATGGGGCTTGGCGGGCAAGCTGCGTTGGTGGTCTGGGTGTGGGGCGATCGGCAGATTGCGTTGGCCTGGGTGTGGCCGGCCGGCGTACATCAGTCGGGGTGTCCGGTACACAGTGAATGGCTGAGTATTACGCTTGGGAGGCTTCGGCCTCCTCCAAGGTGTCGAAACCGCCGAGCTGGACCGTGTGCAACAAGGTTTCCTCAGTGATATTGCGTTGCAGGCTGGCTGCGGCCCGCTCGCCAATCATTGCTTCGTAACGTTCGAAGGTCTGGTCGGAATACGTACCAAGCTCGCCGCGCAGATAGGTTTCGAATGAGGTGGCAGATGGTGTGTCGTCGGTGGTGGTGAGTACGCGCATCGCCTCGCCGAGCTTGGGGTAGCGTTCGCGGAAATCCTTGGCCCAGGCGACCTGCTGGGCGATGACCTGTTCCTGACGGGCCACGCGCTCTTCAGAGAGACGCGGAATATACGGCTCTATGTTCTTCGTGAAATCTTCCGGCGCGGTGGAGGCCATCATGCGGCCGTATTTTTCGGTCACGAGGTTGCGGCCCACGTGGTCGGCCGCGTCAAGATCAGCGGCATAGCTGGTGAGTAATGGCCGTTCCCATGTGAGGAACTGGGCCAACCGCATCTGGTGGAACACCGGCCAGTTGCCTTGGCATGCCGCGCGTCCACCCTCATTGTTGGTGCGCTGGAACTGATCCCATTCATGGCGCACAATAGCCTCGCGCAGTTCATCATCAGTCAGTTCGTTGGTCATCGACGTTCCTTTCACTAATCCTCTGATGAGGGAGGTGGCACGGCGAAGCCGTGGCAGAGGGAGCTTGAATCTACAAACTTTTAAGCACCGGATCATCAGAGGCGATGTGGTCCTCGACATACGGGCGCTGCCATTCGAGGAAGGTCTCGCCGGACGTGGTCAGGTGTTCGCGTTTGAGTTCCTTGACGATATCCACCGCAATCTGCTCCACAATATCGTTGATTTTCTCGATTGCTGGAGCCGCGCCCTTGCCGCCTTCGCCAAATCCGGCCCCGCCATAGCAGGCTGCCGAACTCAATCGCATCACGGTTTCCAACTGTTCGCCCACGTTCGGCAACAGCGCGAACATCGAGCCAGACAGCTTGCGCAATGCTGCGAACTGCCACTTGTAATACGGCATATAGCCCACCACCATCGGCACGTTAACCAGGAACACCAACGAGGCGGTGGCCTGCACGAACTCGTGGATGGACAGCCATGCGGCCGCGCCGTCGCCGCGCTTCAACGAACGCGGCAGATTATATTGACCGGCCTGGGCGATCATGCCGAGTCGCTTGGAGATCAGCGCGAGCCGCACATCGTCGGGCATGTTCTTGAACCCTTGGCGCGTCTTGGAAAACAGACCGGTGGGATCGGCGAACACCTCGCCATTGGTGGCGGCGGCCAAGGTCGATTCCTGAAGCATTAGCCACTCATGCGGCGCGGTCTGCGCCGGCGCAGTGTGATACCCGGTGATCGACTCAAAGAAGTCACCGATGCGGAACACGCCGTCACGGCGATTCGCGCCCTGTGCGCGCGGCGTGACGGGGGAGAGCGGTGCATCAATCGGAGTCGTCATCGCTTCCGCCACATCAGAGGACGCCGCGCCTGACTCGGCAGTGGCGGTATCGTGCGTAGCGGTGCCGGGGGTGGGTGCGTTTGCCGCATCGGGTATGACGGTGGAGCCTGCACCTGCGGAGGGGAATGCTCCGGAAGCATCGGACCTGGCATGCGCCTCGAACGTCACGCGGCCTTGCGCATCCACGCTGAACTTGCGCGGCAGTGCCTCGTAATCGACCTCAAGTTGCTCGCCGATCGCCGCGTAATCCTCATCCGTAAGCCACAGGCAGAAGCGCGGGCCGAAATCGTGGTCCTGCGAATACGCATCATCGAATCCGTAGCATTCCGAGCCATGACCCACCAGACCGGCGGCGATACGCCCGGCATACTGCGGATACTTCGCCGCAATCATCGGCTTGCCCATCTGCGTCCAGAACGCGCGGGCCAGCTTCAGTCCGGACACCGGGCATGCGGAAACGGCCTCGGCCGCGCCCGCAGAACCGGTCGACACCGAAACGGTGGATGGGGAAGATGCCGCGTTCGCACCGGTCTTGCCCTGTGCCGGGCTGTTCGGCAGCCGCGAGCCGGACTGGGGCAGCGCGCCTGCATCGCCGGCAACACCTGCATTGTCAACCGTCACCCCGGCCTGCGCCGCCGCTTCCTCGGCCTGCCGCAGATTGTCGGCGGTGATACGCCAGTAATCGGTGTCCTTGCCGTAACATTCCTCGATCACGGCCAGCGCATGCCGGTATCCAGTAACCGCATCCGCATACCGTCTCTCGGCAAAGCACACCTGCGCGAAGCCCGCCAGTGCGGAGGCATAATGCGCGGAATGTTCCAGATGGCCGGTGCGATAGATTTCCAGCGCCTTGGCTGCATGCCAATGCGCGTCCTCCAACTTGTGTTCGGTCAGCAGGGTCAACGCCAGATTCGTGTGCGAGCTGGACACGTCGATATCCGCGTCCGGGTTCACGCTCGAGGCTTCGATAATGCGCAGCGCTTCACGCAACTCCAGTTCCGCCTTGTCGGGCCGATTCGTCTCGCTGTAGAGCATCGACAGATTGTTGTGCAGTGCTGCGAGCCTACGGTCGGTGGGCGCCAGCGAATGCCGACAGACACTCTGCGCCTGATGATACAAATCCTCGGCCTGATCGTATTGTTTGGCCGCGCGCATCGAGGTGGCGCAATTGATTAGCGTGATGGCCCACGCCTCGGATGTGCCGGTGGTCAAGCCCATACGAGCGGCCAGTTCCAGCGCTCGCTGCACAATCCACTGATTCTCCTTGTGCCGACCTTGCGAGCGATAGAAGCCCATCGTTTCGTTGAGCACGGTGAGCAGTCCGGCCTCGTCGCCGGCGTTTTCCGCGTCCACCATCGCCTGTTCCAAGTACGGGCCGGCTTCGGTGGCGGCCGTGTGGCGATCGAAAATCGCGTCCAGTCCGTTCAGGAATTGTTGGGTATCAAAGGTTGCGGGCGATTGATCGGCATCGTCCGCAACCTGGTTCGCCGTGGAATCGGCACCTTGTGCTGCGGCCGCCGCATCGGTGTCGTCGGCATCGTCTGGACCATGCGCGAATTGCGCGGCGAATTGTTTGAGCAGTGCTTCCTCATCCATACCGCCAGACCTCCCTGAATCGTGTCTGATTTCAGTCTATTAATACTGTGAACAAACACGTCAGGGAGTTTGCTGTGAGCTTGGTCTCAGTCCACCTTGGTTTCGCGCAAGCGGTGAATGGCGTCGGTATCGGTTTCGCAGCGCCACGAGTAGAAGGCCAGCAGCCCTACGGCAAGCAGAGCCAGCGGCATACCGCCCAGGCCGGTATAGCGATAGTTCATCGAGAAGGTGGTGAGCATCGCGCCGCCGACAATCGAGCCGATGGCATTGCCGAAGTTAAACGCCACCTGTACAGCCGCGCCGGCGATCAGCTCGCCGCCGCCCTGGCCGGCTTCGGTCATCAGCAATTGCTGTGGAGCGGAAGTAAAGAACAATCCGATGGCGATCCAGAACGTCAGTACAGCGGTCATCGGCTGATTACCCGGAGTGATAAGCACCAGCAACAAGCCGAGGCAGGAGATGGACTGACCTATTGCGGCCGCGCCGGCATGCCTCCAATGGTCGGTCAGACGACCTCCAAGCAGACCGCCGATGACCATACCAAAGCCGGCAAGCATCATCAGCATCGGCACCAGGGAAGACGACCATCCGCCGGTTTTCTGCAGCCAAGGGGAGACGTAGCTCCACCAGCAGAACACACCGGCATTGCCGGTGAACACGGCGGCCAAAATCACCCACGGGCCACGGCGGGTGAGGAACTTGAACTGACCGGCGATGCCTGCGTCCTTGATCGGTGCAACGTACGGAATCCACGCCGACGCCAGCACAATCGTCATTGCCGCCCAAGCGGCCAAAATGCCGAAGGCAAGACGCCAGGAAAGGAACTCGGCCATCAAGGTGCCCGCCGGTACGCCGAGCATATTGGCCACGGTCTGTCCGGTGACCATCACGGATACGGCCTGCGCCTCCTTGCCTTCCTCCGCCAGAGTCTTGGCGATGAGTGTGGCTGTGCCGAAGAATGCGCCGTGCGGCAGGCCGGCGACGAATCGTGCGGCGACCAGCATGGCGGCATTGACGGAGAATGCGGAAGCCAGATTGCCCACCAAGGCAATCACCATAAACAATATGATGAGGTCCTTCGGCGGCACCTTGCGGCCGAATACCAGAATCAGTGTGCCGAAGCACACGCCGATCGCATACGCGGAAATGTAATGGCCTGCGGTGGGGATGTCCACGCCGGTGGCGGCCGCGGCCTGCGGCAGAATGCCCATCATCACGAACTCGGCGGCACCGAGAATGAACGCGCCCGAAGCCAGTGCAAGCAGACTCTTCTTCATGGTTCCTCTAATTACTTCAGTATTACTTACAAAAACAGTGCGGCAATCGATTGATTCGAGCGATATATTACGGTGGTCCGCCAACAAATACGGGGGCTTGCCGTGATGTGGTTTGTCGCTGTGTGCGGCGGGTTGTTTACCGCTGTTCGATCGCTTGGTTTGATTGTTGGGACAGGAAACGAAAAACCGGATTGCTGATTTCTCAACAATCCGGTCCAGTTGTCGGGCTGGCGGGATTTGAACCCGCGGCCTCTTCGTCCCGAACGAAGCGCGCTACCAAGCTGCGCTACAGCCCGTTTGGCAACAGATGTAGATATTACATTGTGGTGGTGGACAATGCAAATCGGCATGTCGCGAGTGTTGCGTGATGGTGGATTCGCCATGTGTACAGGTCTCTCAAGCCTTGTGCAGGGCCGGTTTTGCGTCATGTGAGCGGGTGTTCGGATGGCCGTGCGGTCTGCCGGGCTCATAATCGCCGGCCTTGCGTACACTGATGAATCATGGCTGAAGTTGTCGAAAATACCGAAAACACTGAGAATGAAACCCCGGCCGTCCCGCAGATGAGCACCGTCGAACGTGCGGAAATGCTGCTCAAGCAGGACGCCACCATCCGCGAGAAGATCAAGTCCGGTGCCACGCTGGACGAAGCCGTGGACCCCTCCAACAAGGAGTTCGGCCCGCTGGCTCACCCCGAGCAGGTGCAGATGCGCGTGGCCAAGCGCGCGATGATGCTTGAGGCCGGCATTGCCCCCTACCCGGTGCACTTGGACGTCACCGACACCATCGAGGCGGTTCGCGCCAAGTATGACGGCAAGCTCGAGGCTGGCGAAGAGACCGAAGACATGGTCGGCATTGCTGGCCGCGTGCTGTTCCTGCGCAACGCGGGCGGCCTGTGCTTCGTGCAGCTGTCCGCCGGTGACGGCACCAAGATTCAGGGCATGATCTCCAAGAAGGAGATTGGCGCCGACTCGCTCAAGCAGTTCAAGCAGCTCGTCGACCTTGGCGATCACCTGTACCTCAAGGGCCGCGTCATCGCCTCCAAGACCGGCGAGCTGTCCGTATTCGCCACTGAGTGGGCTATCGCCTCTAAGGCCCTGCAGCCGCTGCCGGCCCTGCACAAGGACCTGAACGAAGACACCCGCACCCGCAAGCCGTACATCGGCATGATCGCGGACGAGAACATCCGCAACATGGTGCGCAACCGCTCCAAGGCCGTGGCCTCCCTGCGCCGCACCTTTGACGACCACGACTTCCTCGAGGTCGAAACCCCGATGCTGCAGACCCTGCACGGTGGCGCGGCCGCCCGCCCGTTCACCACGCACATGAACGCCTTCGACCTTGACCTGTACCTTCGCATCGCCCCGGAACTGTTCCTCAAGCGCTGCCTGGTCGGCGGCATCGATCGCGTGTTCGAAATCAACCGTGACTTCCGCAATGAGGGCGTCGACGCCACGCACGCCCCCGAATTCACCATGGTCGAGGCCTACCAGGCCTATGGCACCTATGATTCCATCGGCCAGCTGGTCAAGGAGCTCGTGCAGAAGACCGCCATGGACGTCTACGGCTCGCACAAGGTCACCCTGCTCGACGGCACCGAATACGACTTCGGCGGCGAATGGAAGACCATCAGCATGTACGACTCCCTGTCCGAATCGTTGGGCGAGGAGATTGTGCCGAACGGCGGCCCGGACGCCCCCGGCACCTCCGTTGAGCACCTGGGCGCCATCGCCGACAAGCTCGGCGTAGAGCGCGACGACGTGGAGAACCACGGCAAGCTCGTCGAACACCTGTGGGAGCACTTCTACGAGGACAAGCTTTACGAGCCCACCTTCGTGCGTGACTTCCCGGTCGAAACCTCCCCGCTGGTCAAGGGCCACCGCACCAAGCCCGGCGTGGTGGAGAAGTGGGATCTCTACGTGCGCGGCTTCGAGCTGGCTACCGGCTACTCCGAGCTCAACGACCCGATCGTGCAGCGTGAACGTTTCGTGGCTCAGGCCAAGGACGCGCTCGCTGGCGACGAAGAGGCTTGCGACATCGATGAGGACTTCCTCGAGGCTCTCGGCGTGGGCATGCCTCCGGCCGGCGGTATGGGTATGGGTATTGATCGACTGCTTATCGCCTTGACCGGTGCCACGATTCGCGAGACCATCACCTTCCCGCTGGTCAAGCCGCTCGTTGGCTGATTAGGCATACTCTGGCTCCCCTCAGAGAGGGGAGCCGAGTTATATATGAAAGGATTGCTTATGTCCATCGGCTTGTGGGTTCGGGGCGCGCGTCCCAAGACCTTGGCCACTTCCATCGCGTCGGTGATGGTTGGGGCGACGATGGCATACGCGCATATCGAGCAGTCGGGCACCTGCATCGCAATATATCCCGAACCGGCCTCCTGCGCCACGGCCCGTGAACAGCAGACCCTGCTGATGGACCGATTCTGGCCGGTGACCATCCTGTGCCTGCTAGTCGCGCTGTTCCTGCAAATCGCCGTCAACTATGCGAACGACTATTCCGATGGCATCCGCGGCACTGACGCCGGGCGTGACACGGACGAATCGAAATCAGGCAAACCCCAGCGACTGACCGCATCCGGACTGGTACCGGCCAAGCATGTACTGTTCGCGGCGATGATTTGCGCCGCCATCGCCTGCATATGCGGCATTGCCGCTATCGTGATTTCCCAAGCTTGGTGGCTGTTTGCCGTGGGTGTGGCCTCCTTGCTGGCCGGCTGGTTCTACACCGGTGGCAAGCATCCGTATGGATACGTCGGGCTGGGAGAAGTCGGCGTGTTCCTGTTCTTCGGCTTGGCTGCGGTATTGGGCACCGAATACGCGCTGTGCGGCACGGTGGACGTCGGCGGACTATTGGGTGCTGTGGCGGCTGGCCTGTTCTCCTGCCTGATCATGATGGTGAACAATATCCGTGACATCGACGAGGATCGTGAGCATGGTAAGTGCACGCTGGCCGTACGGCTGGGTGAATCCGGCGCGCGTACGCTGCTGATTGTGTGCTGCGTGGCCGCGTGGGCCATAGCCCTGCTCATGTGCGCGACCCTATGGTGGCCGTGGGGCGCAGTGCTGTTGATCTCGGGCGTCGGAATACCTGTGCGCATGGTCTCCAGCGTGAATAAACGTCAATTCCGCCCGGCTCTGCCCGCCGCCAGCTTCCAGACCTTGCTGTTTGCGGTGGTGCTGGCGGTTTCCGTGACGCTCTGAGAGCGAAATAATAAGACGAATACTCGTGTTTGGGCGCACGCGGCTGTAGACTGAACCGTATGACTTATAAACTAGTACTGCTCCGTCATGGACAGAGCGCATGGAATAAAACTAACCAGTTCACCGGCTGGGTCGACGTACCGCTGACCGAGCAGGGTGAAGCCGAAGCCAAGCGTGGCGGCGAGCTGCTCAAGGAGAAGAACGTCCTTCCGGACATCGTGTTCACCTCCCTGCTGCGTCGCGCCATCAACACCGCCAACATCGCTCTGGATGCCGCAGATCGTCTGTGGATTCCGGTTCAGCGTGACTGGCGTCTCAACGAGCGTCACTACGGCGCTCTGCAGGGCAAGAACAAGACCGAGATCCGCGAAGAGTACGGCGACGAGAAGTTCATGCTGTGGCGCCGTTCTTACGCCACCCCGCCGCCCGAGATCGACCCGAACGACCAGTACGCCCAGAACAACGACCCGCGCTACGCCGGCGATCCGGTTCCGGAAGCCGAGTGCCTGGCCAACGTTGTTGAGCGTGTGAAGCCGTACTTCGAGTCCGCTATCGAGCCGGAGCTCAAGGCCGGCAAGACCGTGCTGATTGCTGCCCACGGCAACTCCCTCCGCGCCATCGTCAAGATGCTGGACAACCTGTCTGAGGAAGAGATCGCCAAGGTCAACATCCCGACCGCCATCCCGCTGCTCTACGAGCTGGACGAGAACTTCAAGCCGATCAAGCCGCGTGGCGAGTACCTGGACCCGGAGGCTGCTGCTGCCGGTGCCGCCGCTGTCGCCGCTCAGGGCCAGAAGTGAGCCTAAGCCGCTAACACGGTACAAGCTGTAAGGGGAGTCGCACATAACGTGCGGCTCCCCTTTGCTATGCCTGCCAAATCCCCCATGGGGCGGTGATTACCCCATGGGGCGGTAAAACCCTCATGGGGCGGTATGCCAGAATGGCTTAATTCCGCGGTTTCACATATCCTTCAAACCGCCCCATGGGCAAGTTACCGCCCTATGGGTGTTTTGCCGCCCCATGGATACGCCGGTGTACCGCCCAAAAGCAACAAAAAACGGCGTCCAGCCGTAGCCGGATCGCCGCTTTCGGGCATCCTCCTCAAACCACAGGAGAACAAGTGTTCAGTTATTCGCCCAATGTGAGAACAAGTCCCAATCAGTCGATGTCGGTGCCCTCGTCGCGGGTCGGCTCCTTAGTGGGGTCGAAGCCGGAGACGATGTACACCACACGGCGGGCGGCGGACACGGCGTGATCGCCGAGACGCTCCAGGAAGCGGCCCAGCAGCACGATATCCACGGTCTGCTGACGGGTGATGTCATCGGACAGCGCCAGATCGAAGGTCTGGTGGTGCAGGTTGTCCAGCTTGTCGTCGGCCAGGATGATGGCCTCGGCGGTCTTGGCATCGCGATCGGAGAGCATGGCCACCAGCTGGTCAGCGGTGTTGTCCAGGAAGTCGATCATCTCGGCGAACACCGGCTGAGCGGATTCGGGAATCGCGGCGGCCGGGTAGGTGCGGCGAGCGGCCTCGGCCACGTGGCGGGCAAGATCGCCCATACGCTCGAACGTGGAAGCCAGACGCATGGTGGAAACGACCACACGCAGATCGGTGGCCACCGGGTTCTGCTTGGCGAGCAGCTTGACGCACTGGTCGATCACAGAGGACTCCAGGGCATCAATCTCGATGTCGCCGTCAATCACAGTCTGTGCGGCTTCAACGTCCTGATTCAGCAGGGCTTCCCCAGCGCCTTTGATCGCCTTGCGCACGTTCTGCGCCATACGGTCGAGGTCGTCAGCAACCTGCTTCAGCTCCTCGTTGAAAATAACGCGCATTTCTCTAGCCTTTCATGCTTGCTTATTGCAACCTGTACCAGTGTATTATTCCAGTACTTGTTCCCCACTTCAACGTAGGTAATGGCAACCTCAAGTTGTTCTACTGTTCATTGGATTGTTCACCTGAAATTCATGTTACCGGCGCGCCGGCAAACCGCAATCCCGGCGTGTGGTGTGAAAGAATGGGGGCATGACACAGATGCCACTCGTCGCCGCGATTGCTCTTATTGTCGCGGCTGTTTTATTTGTGGTAGGAATCATCACGCTCATCGTGGGATTTGCGACACATCGAGTGTTCGTGGAATCGCCGCTGGCCGATGATGACGACAATGACGATCTGTCCGACGACACCGCCACGCTGCTGTCCATGCTGCCGGGTGCGTCCGTGGTGGTCGACGAGCACGACGAGGTGGTCCGCTGCAATCCCGCCGCCTACCGCCTGGGTGTGGTGTCGGATGACGCCATCGCCCAGCAGCAGGTGCTGGATGCCATTCACGAGGCGCGCAAGTCCGGTGGCAAGCGCCAGTTCGACTTGACCACCGATACTCCGGAGCGGTACGTCGCAGACCAGAACAAGGGCGATCACGTCGCCACGCAGTCCGTCCACCGCCCCAACTGGCTGAAGGTGACTGTAGGGCGTATCAACGAGCAGTTCGTCATCGTGTTGATTACCGATGTCAGTGACGTGATTCGTTTCGCTCAAGTGCGTGACTCGTTTATTACCAATGTATCCGAGCAATTGTTGGGCCCCACCGAAGCTCTGGCCAAACTCGCCGATTCGCTGGAGTCCGGCAATCTGGACGAACAGCAGGTGGCTGCCGATGCTCGCCAGGTGCGTTCCAGCTGCAGCAAGCTCAACCATATGGTGTCCGATTTGCTGCTGCTCATACGCGCACAGGAGCCGATTACGCCGTCTTCCGCCAACCGACTGAACGTTATGGAACAGCTCGAGGCCACGGTGGCGCGACTGGAGCCGCAGGCGGCCGCGGCTGGCGTGCAGCTGAACATCAAGGGCGACGATGATCTAGTCATCAATGGTGAGGCGGATCAGATCGACAGCGCCGTGACCAAGCTCATCGAAAACGCCATCGGCTATTCCAAGGAAAATGGTGTGGTCAGTGTGTCCGCATCCAAAGACAAGGATGGCGACCGTGCGGTGATTCGCGTGATCGACCAGGGCGCGGGCATCGCGAAGAAGGACCAGGCGCGCATCTTCGAGCGGTTCTACCGGGGTGCGGAACAGAGCAATCGCACGGCGGATGGCGTGGGCCTTGGCTTGGCCATCGTCAAGCATGTGGCGCTAACCCATCATGGCGATGTGACCGTATGGAGCGCGCCCGGGCAAGGCAGTACGTTCAGCCT
>ERZ1032461.48-NODE-48-length-38364-cov-57.502963_pt1 | contig 38364 bp, 37 predicted proteins | sample MGYA00517098_ERZ1032461 | MGnify/ENA primary metagenome ERZ1032461 (study PRJEB33719, sample SAMN04261332) | wastewater metagenome | biome: periurban shantytown; feature: human; material: feces | host: Homo sapiens | place: Peru: Lima | collected 2013-01-26 ...
GTCGATCGCGAGTTCCGCACGAGCCGGAGAGCACTTAATGTGCTCTCCGTGCGAGCAGGACTGTCCGAGTAGGCGACCAAACCCCGCGCCCCATCCCGGGGAGCGCTCGGGGACCGGTAGCTTACAGGTGCGAGATGATCAGTTCCATCTTGCCTTTGAGGTCAATGGTGCTGACGGTGCTGGGGGCCAGCAGGTGGCTTCCCTTGTGGACGGGGTCGCCGCAGACGGTGCCTTCGCCGTCGATGACCGACAGGCACATGAAGGGCCAGCGCTGGTCGAGGGTCTTGCTGCCGTCGACACGCACGCGATCGACGGTGTAGCAGGAGTTAGACTCGAGCTCGGTCACGCCGTCCACCTCGGGCGCGGTCACCGTGCCGTCGGTCGGAGCCTGAGCATCAAAGTCGATGCAGTCGAGGCTCTGCTCAATGTGCAGCGGGCGCAGCTTGCCATCGGTGCCGGGACGGTCGTAGTCGTACAGACGATACGTCACGTCGCTCGACTGCTGCGTCTCCAAAATGAGCGTGCCGGTCTTGATGGCGTGCACGGTACCGGAATCAATCTGGAAAAAGTCGCCCTTGTGAATCGGCAACACGTTGAGCATGTCGTCCCAACGTCCTTCCTCGATCATTTGTGCGGCCTCGGCGCGGTCCTTGGCACGCTGGCCGACGATGATCGTGGCGTCGGGCTCGCAGTCCAGCACATACCAACACTCGGTTTTGCCCAGGCTACCGTTCTCGTGCTCGGCAGCGTACTCGTCGTTGGGATGAATCTGGATCGAAAGGTCGTCCTTGGCGTCCAGAATCTTAATGAGCAGCGGGAACTCCTTGCCCTCGCAGTTGCCAAAGAGCTCGCGATGCTCGGCCCACAGCCACGACAGCGTGTGGCCGGCATACGGGCCCTCCGCAATCTGGCAGTCGCCGTTGGGGTGGGCCGAGATGGCCCAGCACTCACCGATGGGGCCATCGGGAATGTCGTAGCCAAATACGGTTTCGAGCTGGCGACCGCCCCAGATCTTCTCGTGGAAGATCGGCGTCAGTTTAATCAAATCGGACATATTCATACCTCATTGTGTTGCGCGGGCGCTGCGTAAAACTGTTCAAAACGAGCGCCCGCATGACTGCAAAAACCTATGCCAACGTTACGTTGTGCAACTCAAAGCGGTCGCCAACGTTGCGCGAGACCGAATACTCAAAGGCGCCGCCGCTGTCCAAAAGGCCAATCTGGGTGAGCTCGAGCAGGGGAGAGCCAGGCTTGGTGTCCAGGCGCTCGGCTTCTTCCTCGGTTGCTGCCACGGCGCGAATGGTACGGTGGAAGCTCGAAATTTTCAGCCCGCATTGCTCGCGGATGAAATGGTAGACCGATCCGTACAGGTCCTTCTTTTTCAGCCCCGGAATCAGCTCGAGGGGCATGTAGGTGTACTCGATAACGATGGGCTTCCCATCGGCCTGACGCACGCGCACGACGTGATAGGCAAAGTCATCCTCGGCAATTCCCAGCTGGGCTGCGATGTCCGCTGGTGGATTAACGATCGAGAAATCGTAGACCACCGAGGTCACCTTCTCCCCGCGGTGCTCATACGAAAAACCCTGGGCACGGTCGTTTTTGCCCTGGAAAAACGCCTGGCCGGGAAGCCCCGCCGTGTCCTTAACGTAGGTACCCGATCCACGACGGCTGGTAATAAGACCTTCCTCGGTGATTTGCTCGATAGCTCGTTTGACGGTGATTTTGGAAACGCTATAGAGCTCGCAGAACTCAACGACGGTGGGAAGCTTATCGCCCGGCTTTAGAGCGCCGTTCTCGATGCTTCGACGGATATCCGCAGCTACCGCCTCGTATTTTGGGATCACGGAACCTCCTTTCCAACCTGATTGAGTATAAAAGAAAGTATAGTTAACACCTAAGCATCCCTATTATATATTTAAAAAGTTCGAGAAAGATATAATTAAAAGTCGCTTCGCATATAAACTAGAGCGCTCTAAATAGATAAACATCTGAGTAATGTCGTGTTAAGCGGCCATTCGCGTTTTCCCAGATAAAACCTGCCAAAACAAACCTGTCCCTTTTTGGTAGGTTTTTGCCTTGGGAGCGGTACCATACAGGCAATGTTTAAACGAGAAAGGTGGGCCCCCATGGAACCCAAGCAGTACTACATCGGCATCGACGTCGGCGGCACTTCGGTTAAGGAAGGCCTGTTCGACGAGGACGGAAATCTGCTGGCCAAGGCCAGCGTGCCCACGCCTCCCATCGTTGACGCTGCCGGCTTTGCCGCGGTGACCGAGGCTATCGACCAGGTGGTCGCCAAGGCGCAGATTCCGCGCGCCTTTGTGGCAGGCATTGGCCTGGCCGTTCCGTGCCCCATCCCGGCATCGGGCGATGCCAAGGTCAAGGCCAACATTGCCATTAACCTGCCCGAGCTGAGGATCGCCATTCAGAAGCACTGCCCCGACGCGGTCGTTAAATACGAGAACGATGCCAACGCCGCCGCCATGGGCGAGGCCTGGCTCGGCTCTGCCAAGGGCGTGCAGAACGTGGTGATGGTCACCATCGGTACCGGCGTGGGCGGCGGCGTTATCGCTAACGGCGACGTGGTATCGGGTGTTGTGGGCGCCGGCGGCGAGATTGGCCACATGTGCCTGAACCCGGCTGAGGAGCGCACCTGCGGCTGTGGCGGCCATGGCCATCTGGAGCAGTATTCCAGCGCCACCGGCGTGGTGAGCAACTACCTTGCCGAGTGCAAGAAGGCGGGCGTCGAGCCCATCGAGCTCACCGGCCCCTCCGATTCCAAGGACGTGTTCCAGGCCTGCCGCGAGGGCGACAAGCTCGCGCTGGCAGCTGCCGATACCATGGCTGACTATCTCGGTCGTGCTCTGGCACTTATCGCCAACGTGGTCGACCCCGAGATGTTCCTGATCGGTGGCGGCGCGTCCGCTTCGGCCGATGTCTACCTCGATAAGGTTCGCGAGCACTTCCAGCGCTACGCGCTTTCCGCCTCGCGCGAGACGCCCATTAAGGTCGCTTCGCTCGGAAACGACGCCGGCATCATCGGTGCCGCCTACGTAGCCCTGCGCGCCGCCGGTAAATAGCTGGTGCAAGGGGGTCAGGTTACTTTGCACCAACATGGTGCAAAAGGGACAGCCTTGGCCCCCATACCTGCCACAAAATATGCCGTGGCCCTTCCGTCTGCGAAGGCTCGGCATCGGCGTGCTACCATAGCTACGTCAAAGTACACATATCAAGTGGAGGATATCCATGGCAAACGTTCTTGTCTTTGGTCACCAGAACCCCGATAACGACGCCATCATGAGCGCCGTCGTCCTGTCCCAGCTGCTTAACCAGGTTGAGTATGCCGGCAACACCTACGAGGCTTGCGCTCTGGGCCAGCTTCCGGCCGAGTCCGCCAAGCTGCTCGCCGATGCCGGCATTGCCGAGCCCCGCGTGATCGAGTCCGTCGAGGCCGGTCAGCTCGTCGTCCTCACCGACCACAACGAGTCCGCCCAGTCCGTCGCCGGCCTTAAGGACGCCACGGTCTTTGGTGTTGTCGACCATCACCGCATCGGCGACTTCGAGACCGCCGGCCCGCTGCACTACATCTGCCTGCCCTGGGGCTCCAGCTGCACCATCGTCACCAAGCTCGCCGGCGTGCTCGGCGTTGAGCTTTCCGACGTCCAGGCCAAGCTGCTGCTTTCGGCCATGATGACCGACACGCTCATGCTCAAGAGCCCCACCACCACCGATGTCGACCGCGCCGTCGCCGCCAAGCTCGGCGAGCAGGTGGGCGTCGACCCGGTCAAGTTTGGCATGGAGGTCTTCCTTACCCGCCCGTCCGGCTCCTTCACCGCAGCCGAGATGGTCGGCAACGACATCAAGATGTTCGAGCCCGCCGGCAAGAAGCTGCTCATCGGCCAGTACGAGACCGTCGACAAGACCCGCGCACTCGGCATGATCGACGAGATTCGCGAGGCCATGCGCGCCTACGCCGCCGAGAAGGGTGCTGACGGCATTGTCCTGTGCATCACCGACATCATGGAGGAGGGCTCGCAGGTCCTGCTCGAGGGCGAGACCGAGGCTGCTCAGAAGGGCTTGGGCATTGCCGACGAGCACGACGGCGTTTGGATGCCGGGTGTCCTCTCCCGTAAGAAGCAGGTCGCTGCCCCCATCATGGCCGCCTGCTAGGTTTAGTTGACCAAACGCCACGACCGGATCGCGGACGCCCCGCGCTCCGGTCGTTTTTTGTGCACGGCGCCGCGTCGTCTCTTGGACAGGCGTGCCCGCGCCGTTGAGCAAATAATGTTCAACCTGTGGTTCCGCTTTTCGGCCGTGCTTGTGCGCTTGTCGTGCAGGGTAGGCTAGATGCAAGCGTAATAAGTTAGAGCGCGGCGCCGCCACTTGGGCGGGCCGTGCTTTTTTAAGACGGGAGCTTTCCCGTGAAAGGAGCCGCCCATGGCAGCAACTGAGCAGCTGTTCAACGTCCGTGAGCGCAAGCGCTTTGAACGCCACGACATTTGGGAGCGCATCGCCGAGAACGGCACGATTTCCGCCGCGGTTATGGTCATCGCCGCCATCGCCGCCGTCATTTGCGCCAATACCGATGCCTACGAGGCCATCCATCACTTTTTGGAGACCCCGCTGTATGTGGGTCTGGGCAACCTTGCGGCCGGTCTTACCGTTGAGCTTTTCGTCAACGACTTCCTCATGGCGATTTTCTTTTTGTTGGTGGGCATTGAGCTTAAGTACGAGATGACGGTCGGCGAGCTCAAGAATCCGCGTCAGGCCATGCTTCCCATGCTGGCGGCCGTGGGCGGCGTCGTCGTTCCCGCCTGCATCTACCTGATCTTTAACCATGCCGGCGCCCGCAACGGTTGGGCCATCCCCATGGCAACCGATATTGCCTTTGCGCTGGGCGTGCTGTCGCTTTTGGGCAACCGCGTGCCCAACGGCGTGCGCGTGTTCTTCTCGACGCTCGCCATCGCCGATGACCTCATCTCCATCGCCGCCATCGCCATCTTCTACGGTCAGAGCCCCAATCCGTTTTGGTTGGGCGCCGCCGCGCTGGTGACCTGCGCGCTCGTGTGGCTCAACAAGACGCAGCATTACCGCCTCGCCCCGTATTCGGTACTGGGCCTGCTGTTGTGGTTCTGCATGTTCAAGAGCGGTGTACATGCCACGCTCGCCGGCGTCATCCTGGCCTTTACCATTCCGGCCAAGTGCGGCGTCAAGCTCGATAGCCTCACCGATTGGTTGGGCGAGTGCCTGCCGCTGCTCGATGACCGCTACGACGACGAGGCGCACATCTTGGGCCAGCATGACTTTACCGTCTCGACCACCAGGGTCGAGCGCGTCATGCACCGCGTGACCCCGCCGCTCATCCGCATGGAGCGTCTGATCTCCACGCCGGTCAACTTTGTGATTCTGCCGATCTTTGCGTTCGTGAACGCACAGGTTCGCCTAGTGGGCGTGGACATGAGCACGCTGCTCACCGACCCGGTGACGCTCGGCGTGTACTTTGGCATGCTGCTGGGCAAGCCGATCGGCATCTTTGGCATGACGTTTGCCCTGGTTAAGTTTAGGGTCTGCGAGCTGCCGCATAACGTTAACTGGCACATGATTGCCGGTGTGGGCATTCTGGGCGGCATCGGCTTCACCATGTCGATCCTCATCAGCGGCCTTGCCTTCCCGACGGCCCAGTTTGAGGTTCTGGCTGCCAAGGCCGCCATCCTTGCCGGTTCGGTCACCGCTGCCGTGCTCGGTATGATCTACATGAGCGTGGTCTGCAAACACCCCGCGCCCAAAGACAAGTAAAAGCATATACAAGTTTGAAAACGCCGCCTGTGGACACCATCACAAGCGGCGTTTTAGTCAATGGGGACGTTCTTAAATGACTAGGTTTATTCCACGGTGCCGTAGACGGCGCCCCAGCCGTGGGCGGCCAAGGCGGAGTTGAGCTGGTCGCAAAGTGACTGGCGGTCGTAGTAACCGGGCGGCAAAAGGTTCACGATTTCCATGAGATCGGGCGCCAGGTCCAAGATTTCGGCCTGCACGATGAGATCCAGGCGGTCGATGGCGTGGCGGTCGTAAAACAGTCCGTCGACCAGGCGCTGCAGGTCGCCGAATTCCTCGGCCTGGAACAATCCGTACTCCATAGTGCCTCCCTGGGCGCCCCATGCCGGCATGCGCGGCGATGTCGTAATTCATTGCGATGGACTTAATCTATCACGGCTTCATACCGTTGCGGCGGTGGCGGTCTATACTTAGACGAACTGCAACGTCCCGCTTCGCGAAAGGTCGCACACCCATGCAGACGATCTACCAGAAGATGGAAACCACCGAACTCGATGCCGCCATCGGGGCACTCAAAGCCGAGGTTGCCGAGGTCAAGGCCAAGGGCCTGGCGCTCGACATGGCGCGCGGCAAGCCGTCGCCCGCTCAGGTGGACATCTCGCGCCCCATGCTCGATATCCTCAATGCCGATGCCGATCTGCACGACGGCAACGTCGACTGCTCAAACTACGGTTGCTTTGAGGGCATTCCCTCGGCACGCAAGCTGGCGGGGGAGTTCCTGGGTTGCCCTGCCGAGCAGACGCTCGTACTGGGTTCGTCGAGCCTTCTGATCGAGCACGATATCGCCGGCATGTTTTGGCGCTGCGGTTCGTGCGGCAGCGAGCCTTGGGAGGCTTACGAGGCCGCGCACGACGGCAAGAAAGTCAAGTTCCTGTGCCCTGTTCCCGGCTACGACCGTCACTTTGGCATCACCGCCGACCTGGGTATCGAGAATGTCCCCGTCGCGATGACCGACAACGGCCCCGACATGGACGAGGTCGAGCGTCTGGTTGCCGCCGACGACTCCATCAAGGGCATCTGGTGCGTGCCCAAGTATTCCAACCCCACGGGCATCACCTTTAGCGAGGACACCGTGCGTCGCCTGGTCGAGATGCCCACGGCCGCGCCCGATTTCCGCATCTTCTGGGACAACGCCTACTGCGTGCACGACCTGTACGACGAGACCGACGAGCTCGCCAATATCTTCGACCTCGCTCGCGCGGCGGGCACCGAGGACCGCGTGGTGGCTTTTGCCTCGACGTCCAAGATTACCTTCCCGGGCGCCGGCATCGGCTTTATCGGTGCGAGCCCCGCGGTTATCGCCGAGTTCTCCAAGCGCCTGAAGGCCGGCCTTATCAGCGCCGACAAGCTCAACCAGCTGCGTCACGTGCGTTTCCTTCCCACCATCGAGGCGGTCAAGGAGCACATGAAAAAGCATGCCGAGTTCTTGCGCCCGCGCTTTGAGGCCGTTGAGCGTAAGCTCACCGAGGGCCTGGGCGATACGGGTTGCGCCACTTGGACGCATCCCCGCGGCGGCTACTTTGTGAGCTTTGATGGTCCCGAGGGCTCGGCCCAAAAGGTCGCAGCGCTTTGTGCCGACCTGGGCGTCAAGCTCACGCCGGCTGGTGCTACCTGGCCTTATGGCAAGGATCCGCGCGACACCAACATCCGCATCGCGCCGAGCTATCCCACGGTCGAGGACCTGGAGGCAGCACTCGACGTGCTGGTGCTGGCCGTTAAGCTTGTCGCTGCCGAGCTTGCTCGTGCCGAGCGCGCCTAACGCCTAGGGCCCCGCAAGTCCGCGCCCAGTACTATCCGCACTTTCGATACGTAAAGGAGCGTATACATGGATTTGGGTATTTCCACCAACCCCACGCCGGAGATCTACACCATTAAGGTAACCGGCGAGATCGATATCTCTAACGCCGATAGCCTGCGCAATGCTATCGACCTGGCGCTCGAGCAGCCCACTGAGGCCGTTGAGCTCGATTTTGCCCAGGTGAGCTACATCGATTCGACGGGCATTGGCGTGCTCGTGGGCGCCGCGCACCACGCGGTCGACCACGGTAAGCGCTTTAGCTGCACTAATGTGCAGCCCCAGGTGATGCGCGTGGTTCAGCTGCTGGGCGTCGACCAGGAGATTTCGATCACGGCGGCATAATCTTTGCCCCCAAAAGGGCGTGCCGTTTGGCATATGTTTGTGATGCGCTCGGACGTTTTGGCGTCCGGGCGCTATACTTGACCGAATGAATAGACGAGTTCCGGCCGAATGGCGCGGTGCGGGCTCGACTCACATCGAGCCTTGGAGGTATGTGTGTTTGGTATTGGAGAGGGTGAGCTCGCGATCATCGTGGTCTTCGGCTTTTTGCTGTTTGGCCCGGATAAGCTCCCGCAGATGGGCCGCACGATCGGCCGTGCCATCCGTCAGTTCCGCGAGACGCAGGAAAAGATGACGGCTGTTGTTCAGTCCGAGATTATCGATCCGGTAAGCGAGGCCGCTTCGACTCCGGTCAAGCCCAAGAAGGCCGCTGTCGATGACGATTCCGATGCGGACGAGGATGCCGTCGCGACGACCGCGCCCGCAAAGAAGGAGACCTTTGCCGAGCGCCGTGCCCGCCTTGCCGCCGAGAAGGCTGCGAGCGAGGGTGCCACCGAGGGCGAAGGCGCTGCTGATGAGGCCGAGAGCGCCGAGCCCGCCAAGGCCGAGCCTGCCGTTGTCGTCGAGCCCGAGCCTGCTGCAGAGCCGGAGCCCGAGCCGGCAGAGCCCACGACGGCTGACCTCTACGCCCGTCGTCCCCGCAAGCGCAAGGCCGTTGTCGACCAGCTCGCCCGCGAGCTCGAGGCCGAGGACGACGCCGCTGCCGCCGACGCCCCGAAGGGAGGCGATGAGTAATGCCTATCGGACCTGCGCGAATGCCGCTCTTCGATCACCTGGGAGAGCTTCGTCGCCGCCTGACCATCGTGGTAGTGTCGGTGTTTGCCGCCGCTATCGTGCTGTATTTCGCCACGCCTGTGGTGCTCGACATCTTGGAAGACCCCATCCGCTCTTTTGTGCCGGACGGTAAGTTCTACATCACCACCACGCTCGGCGGCTTTGGTCTGCGCTTTTCGCTGGCCATCAAGATGGCCGTTGTCATGTGCACGCCCATGATCATCTGGCAGATTCTGGCGTTTTTCCTGCCGGCGCTTCGCCCCAACGAGCGCAAGTGGGTCGTGCCCACGGTGCTCGCCTCGACGGTGCTGTTCTTCCTGGGCGCCATTTTCTGCTACTTCATCATTATCCCGGCGGGCTTTGAGTGGCTCATCGGCGAAACCTCGGCCGTCGCCACGGCGCTGCCCGATCTGGAGAACTACGTCAATATGGAGCTGCTCTTTATGATCGGCTTTGGCGTGGCGTTTGAGCTGCCGCTCATCATCTTCTACCTGTCCGTCTTCCATATCGTGTCCTACGCGGCCTTCCGCAGTGCCTGGCGTTATGTATACGTTGGCCTGCTTGTGGGCTCGGCTGTGATTACGCCCGACGGCTCGCCCGTTACGCTTGGCCTCATGTATGGCGCCCTGCTCTCGCTCTACGAGATTTCGCTCGCCATCGCTCGCGTGGTCATTACCGCGCGCGAGGGCAAGGAGGGCTTGTTTGTGAGCCGTCTGGACCTGTTTTCGGACGACGAAGAGGACAGCGAGGAGTAAATCGGTATGCACGAGGTTGGCATTGTCAACGGCATACTCGATACAGTGATTCGCGCGGCGCGTGGGGCGGGGGCCTCGCGCGCCGTTTTGGTAACGCTGCGTATCGGGGATATGACCGAGGTCGTGCGCGAGGCGCTCGACTTTGCGTGGGAGACGTTTCGCGACGAGGACCCGCTCACGCGCGGCTGCGAGCTTGCCGTGGAGGAGGTCCATCCACAAAGCGAGTGTCTGGACTGCGGTGAGGTCTTTGAGCACGACCGTTTCCATTGCCGCTGCCCCCAATGTGGCGGCGCCAACGTGCGCCTGCTGCACGGTCGCGAGCTCGACATCGCCAGTATCGAAATCGAAACCCCCGACGATTAGCCCGCTAGCCATCTGGTGATGGGGTATAAAGGGGCCAAAGTAAGGAGTGCCGAGTATGGCCGAGAAAACGATTGATATCGCATCGCCGATTCTGTCGCGCAATGAGCGCCTGGCAGATCAGCTGCGTCAGCGATTTAAAGAGACAAACACCTATGTGATTAACGTCTTGTCGAGTCCCGGTTCGGGCAAGACCACCACGATCCTGGGCACCAACGAGCGCCTGCGCGACAAGGCGGGCCTGCGTTGTGCCGTCATCGAGGGCGATATCGCCTCGGACGTCGACGCCATCACCATGAAGGAAGCCGGCATGCCCGCCATCCAGATCAACACGGGCGGCCTGTGCCACCTCGAGGGCAACATGATCATGGAAGCCGTTGACGCGTTCGACCAGGCCGTTGGGCTCGATAACATCGATGTCATCTTTATCGAAAACGTGGGCAACTTGGTCTGTCCGGTCGACTTTGACCTGGGCGAGAACCTGTCCATCATGATTCTCTCGGTGCCCGAGGGCGACGACAAGCCCATCAAGTACCCGGGCATCTTCCAGCACGCCGGCGCACAGCTGCTCAACAAGGTCGATGTGGCCCCGGCTTTCGATTTTGACATGGATAGGTATACTAAGACACTCGATGACCTCAATCCGCAGGCGCCGCGGTTTTCCGTTAGCGCGCGTAAGGGCGAGGGCATGGATGCCTGGTGCGATTGGCTCATCGGGCAGATTGAGCAAGCAAGGGCGTAAGTCGGCCGCCATACGGGCGGGCGTAGCCGCAGAGATACGAGATAGGAGCCTCTTTTGAAGCTCATCATCGCCGAGAAAAACGACGCCGCGCGTCAGATTGCCGAGCGTCTGTCCACGGGCAAGCCCAAAAAGGACAAGGTGTACAACACCGCCATCTACCGTTTTGAGTGGAAGGGCGAGGAGTGCGTGACGATCGGCCTTGCCGGTCACATCCTTGCGCCCGATTTTTGCGACAGCGTGCTGTTCGATAAAAAGCTGGGCTGGTATTCGGTCACCGAGGACGGTGAGATACTGCCGGCCGACATACCCGATGGTCTGGCTCGTCCGCCTTACGACACCAAGCGTAAGCCGTTTCTTGCCGATGGCATTTCCATCAAGGGCTGGAAGCTCGAGAGCCTGCCGTATCTCACCTGGGCCCCCGTCATTAAGTTGCCGGCCGAGAAAGAACTCATTCGCTCGCTCAAGAACCTTGCCAAGAAGTCCGACAGCGTCATTATCGCCACGGACTTCGATCGCGAGGGCGAGCTGATCGGTTCGGACGCCCTCAACAAGGTGCGCGAGGTTGCGCCCGACTTGCCGGTCGCCCGCGCCCAGTATTCTTCGTTTACCAAGGCCGAGATTACGCAGGCCTTTGATAATCTCGTCTCGCTCGACCAGAACTTGGCCGACGCCGGCGAGAGCCGTCAGCACATCGACCTCATTTGGGGCGCGGTGCTCACGCGCTACCTGACGCTCGCCAAGTTTGGCGGCTTTGGCAACGTGCGTTCCGCCGGCCGTGTGCAGACGCCGACGCTCGCCCTGGTGGTTGAGCGCGAGCGCGAGCGCATGGCGTTTGTGCCCGAGGACTATTGGCAGATCCGCGGCATGGGCGCCGCGCAGGGTGCTGCCGAGGACGACCGCTTTAAGATTGCGCACAAGACGGCGCGCTTTACCGACAAGGATGCTGCCGAGACGGCGTACGGCCATGTTGACGGCGTTGCGACGGCAACCGTCGCCGCGGTGACCAAGCGTTCGCGCAAGCAGCAGCCGCCCACGCCGTTTGCGACCACTTCGCTGCAGGCTGCCGCCGCAGCCGAGGGCATCTCGCCTGCGCGTACCATGCGCATCGCCGAGTCCCTCTACATGGCGGGCCTCATCAGCTACCCGCGTGTCGACAACACCGTGTACCCCGCGACGCTCGACCTGGGCGCCGTGGTGAGCGACCTGGCAAAGATCAATCCGGCGCTGGCACCTGTATGCAAAAAGGTGCTCGCCGGCCCCATGAAGCCCACGCGGGGCAAAGTCGAGACCACCGACCACCCGCCTATCTATCCCACGGGCGAGGGCGATCCGTCCACGCTCGATGGCGGCCAGCGCAAGCTCTACGACCTCATCGCCCGCCGCTTCCTGGCGACGCTTATGGGTCCCGCGACCATCGAGAACACCAAGCTCGAGCTCGACGTGAACGGCGAGCCGTTCGTGGCTTCGGGCGATGTGCTCGTGACCCCGGGTTTCCGCGAGGCGTACCCGTACGGACTCAAGCGCGACGAGCAGATGCCGCCGCTGGAGCAGGGTGACACGGTCGATGTGTTCGACATTAAGCTCGAGGCCAAGCAGACCGAGCCGCCCGCGCGCTACAGCCAGGGCAAGCTCGTGCAGGAGATGGAAAAGCGTGGCCTGGGTACCAAGTCCACGCGCGCGAGCATCATCGAGCGCCTGTACGCCGTGCGCTACCTCAAAAACGATCCTGTGGAGCCGAGCCAGCTGGGCATCGCCATCATCGACGCGCTGACGCAGTTTGCCCCGCGCATCACGAGCCCCGATATGACCAGCGAGCTCGACGGCGACATGACCCGCGTGGAGCGCGGCGAGGATACCGAAGAGCATGTCGTGACGCACTCGCGCGCGCTGCTGGCCGGCGTGCTCGACGAGCTGCTCAAGCATACGCAGGAACTGGGCGACGCTATCAGCGACGCCGTCACGGCCGATGCGCGTGTGGGCGCTTGTCCCAAGTGCGGCAAGGACTTGGTTATGAAGACGAGCGCCAAGACCCGCGGCAGCTTTATCGGCTGCATGGGATGGCCCGACTGCGATGTGACCTATCCGGTGCCGAGCGGCGTCAAGGTGAGCCCGCTCGAGGGCGAGGCTGCCGTGTGCCCCGAATGCGGTGCACCGCGCATTAAGTGCCAGCCGTTCCGCCAGAAGGCTTTCGAGATTTGCGTGAATCCGACGTGCCCCACCAACTACGAGCCCGACCTTAAGGTGGGCGAGTGCAAGGTGTGTGCCGAGGCTGGGCGTCACGGCGACCTGATCGCACACAAGAGCGAAAAGAGCGGCAAGCGCTTTATCCGCTGCACCAACTATGACGATTGCGGCGTGAGCTATCCGCTGCCGGCGCGTGGCAAACTCGAGGCGACGGGCGAGACCTGTCCCGAGTGCGGCGCTCCCATCGTGGTGGTCAATACGGTGCGCGGTCCGTGGCGTATCTGCGTCAACATGGATTGTCCGACCAAGGAGAAAAAGCCCGCCCGCGGCCGCAAGACTGCGACCAAGGCGAGCGCGGCAAAGAAGACCACGGCAGCAAAGAAGACTGCTGCCAAGAAGACGACCGCCAAAAAGACGACTGTCAAGAAGTCGACTACCAAAAAGACCACTGCCGACAAGTAGCCGAGCACATATCCGAGCACATATAGACACGGCGGGGCCGGGCGCGCAAATGCAAATGCGCGCCCGGCCCCACTTCTAAGTTGCGGTGAAATAGGGACTGTTTTTGCTGGCAAAAGGCCTAACTAATCCCTATTTCACCGCAAGTTTTGATCAGTTGTTGGGATTATTTCACCTCGACAGGCTTGGCGCCGGGATAGCGCTCCTCAAAGTCTAGGCGGTACTTATTGTCATTGGTACCTGCCACGTTGTCGCGCGACAGCGGCGCCACGATCTCATTCTTGTGGTCCGCAGGCTTAGCGTATTTCAGGCTGATTTCCCAGGCGTCACAGATTGCGTCAATGCGGTGGTCCAGGTCGTCGTACAGGGCGATGATGTCCTTCCAGGAGCTGTAGTTCTTGGAGCTCGTCGGGACGTCCAGGTCCTCGACGATATCGTAGTACTGCTCGATGGTGTCTTCCGTGCGCTCGGCGACGTCGGCGAGATTTTGACGGGCGGTGCGATCTTCTGCCAGATAGCTGCCATTGAAGGCCTGCGCGCAGGCACGGACCTGGCTATCGAGATCTTCGAGCAGGTCGTAGTATTCGCTCAGGCGACGGTAGAGGTTCTGCTCGGAGAGCGTCGCTTCGCCGCCGTCCTCGTCGTCATCGTCATCGTCATCGTCGTAGAGGCTATTGGGGTCGCCGAGAGGCTTGAGGTCATCAGCGTCAACATCATGGTGCAGCTTAGTAACCTCGGCAGTCGTCTGCGTGGCAGCGGTGTCGAAAGGCTTGATCACAAAGAAAATGACCAGGGCGATGATGATTGCCACCAGCACAACGATAATGGCGATAAGCGCCTTGGTGCTGCTCTTTTTGGCGGCGGGGGCCTGCGGTGAATCAGGCGCGTACGTAGATGCCGGTTGCTGTTGGGGCGGGGTGTCCGCGACGGGTATGCGCTGCGTCGTTTCGACCGCTGCGGGGCTGGCGGCGGGGTCGGGGCGATAGGCGAGGGGGTCGTCCGGCTTAGCTTGCGGCGTATCGAGGGAGCCGGTCTGCTCAAACGCGGGTTGGCCATTGCTTGCGGTTGTCTGCTCAACGGGTGCACCGCACGAGGTGCAGAACTTGGCATCATCTGCAAGAAGCTTGCCGCACGAGGCGCAATACCGAGACATTGCCACTCCTTTCGCCACATTTCAATGCAATACGACGATTATACCCAGCGTCCAAAATTCCCCATCATAAGTTGCGGTGAAATAGGGACTGTTTGGCGGTCTCAGGGCTTCAACCAGTCCCTATTTCACCGCAACTTTGGAAAGGCACCATTAGCCATTGGGGACGCGCCGAGCACTGGGGTATCATGGCTTGGTTGATATATCTGCATTTACGCGCCTTGTAGGAAGGGGCTGCGCCCATGGCTTTTGAGCCCGCTCAACATAGCTTTATCACGCTCGAGGGCGTCGACGGCGCCGGCAAGTCCACGCAGGCGCGCCTGCTGGCTCGCGCGCTCGAACTCGCTGGCTACCAGGTTGTGAGCCTGCGCGAGCCGGGCGGTACCGCCATTAGCGAAAAGATCCGCGCTCTGCTGCTCGACCCCGCCAATACAGCGATGGGCGACACCTGCGAGTTGTTGCTCTACGAGGCGGCACGCGCTCAGTTGGTGCACGAGGTCATCGCGCCCGCCCTTGCTGCCGGCAAGGTTGTCCTGTGCGACCGCTTCTACGATTCCACGACCTGCTACCAGGCGTTTGCCGATGGCCTCGATCGCCAGATAGTGCGCGACGCCAACAACCTGGCCGTCGCGGGTACGCACCCGGCGCTCACACTCGTCTACCACATCACGCCCGAGCAGGCGGCGCTGCGCATGGCCGACCGCGGTGCGGCCGACCGCATGGAGGCCAAGGGCATGGCCTTCCAAGAGCGCGTCTACCAGGGATTTTGCGCCATTGCCGCCGAGGAACCAAACCGCGTAAAGCTCATCGACGCGACCGCGACCATCGAGGACGTCTTCGCGCAGACGGTCGAGCAGGTTCGCGCCTACGGCCTCGATATTTCCCAGGACGCCGTCACCGCCGCGCTTGCCCAGGAGGCCGAGTAACATGGCCCCCGCTCAGGCAAGCCTGCTGGCCAAGCTCGACACCCAAGAGCGCGTGCGCGACTTTTTGACCAATGCCGTCGCCAGCGGTCGCGCATCGCACGCCTACCTGTTTTTGGGCGCGCCCGGCGCGGGCAAGCTCGACGCCGCGTGGGCGCTCGCCCAAGCCTTCCTGTGCGAGCAGGATGGCTGCGGCTCATGTGATAGCTGCGTGCGCGTCGCCCGCCATACGCACCCCGACGTGCACTATTACACGCCCGAGAGCGCCACGGGCTACCTCATCGCCCAGACCCGCGAGCTGCTCGATGACGTGCCTCTGGCGCCCATCCGCGCCAAGGCCAAGGTCTACATCATCGATCGTGCCGAGCAACTGCGCGCTAACACCGCCAACGCGCTGCTCAAGACACTCGAGGAGCCGCCCGAGGGCGTCATGTTCATCCTGCTGGGCACCTCGGCAGACGTGATGCTGCCCACCATCGTGAGCCGCTGCCAGTGCGTACCGTTTCGGCTGGTGTCGCCCACCGTGGCCGCGCAGGCCGTGAGCCGCGCCACCGGTCAGGATATCGCGCGTTGTCGCATGGCCGTCGCCGTGGCGGGCAGCCCCACGCGCGGTATCGAGTTCCTTAAGAGTGCTGAGCGCCAGGACGCCCGCCGTCAGATGGTCCGTGCCATCGACTCACTCATTGCCGCCGACGAGGCTGACGTGCTCAGCCGCGCCAAGTCACTCATCGTCGCCGTCAAGGCGCCGTTGGCCGAGGTCAAGTCCACGCAGGAAAAGGTGCTCGAGCAAAATGCCGACTACCTGTCGCGTGGAGCATTGAAGCAGCTTGAGGACCGCAACAAGCGCGAACTCAACGCGCGCGAGCGTTCGGGTATCATGGAAGCGCTGGCGAGCGCGCGGACGCTCATGCGCGACGTGCTGCTGACGCTTCAGGATGAGGCGGACGACGTCGTGAACGAGGATGTGCGCGACACGATCGGTCGGCTTGCCGCCGCGACCAATGTTGCGGGTGCCACCCGGGCGCTCGAGGCGGTCGCAACCGCCGAGCGCAACATCGCCAGAAACGTTACTCCCCAGCTGGCCATCGAGGTCATGCTGTTCGATATCAGGAAGGCACTGAAATGCCGTTAGTCGTACCCGTTAAGTTTACCTACGCCTCGCGCGACCTGTGGTTCGACCCGCAGGATCTGGATATCCTCGAGGCCGATTATGCTATCTGCTCCACCGAGCGCGGAACCGAGATCGGCCTGGTCACGGCAGACCCCTTCGAGGTGCCGCAGGACGAGATCGGCCAGCCGCTCAAGCCCGTGCTGCGCGTGGCGAGCGACATCGACCTGCAGCTTGCCGACGACCTGGCCATCCAGGGCGATGAGGCGATGGTCGATTTCCGCCGTCTGGTCAAAGAGCTCGACCTCGAGATGAAGCCGGTCGGCGTCGAGTACCTGTTTGGCGGCGAGAAGGCCGTGTTCTACTTTGCGGCCGAGGAGCGCGTCGATTTTCGTCAGCTTGTCAAGGATCTGTCCTCGACGCTGCACATTCGCGTCGACATGCGCCAGATCGGCGTGCGCGACGAGACCCGCCTGGTGGGCGGCTATGCCCAGTGCGGACAGGAGCTCTGCTGCACGCGCTTTGGCGGACAGTTTGAGCCCGTCTCGATTCGCATGGCAAAAGAGCAGGACCTACCGCTCAACTCGTCCAAGATCAGCGGCGTTTGCGGCCGCCTGATGTGCTGCCTGCGCTATGAGTTCGAGGCGTACAAGGACTTTAAGAGCCGTGCGCCCAAAAAGAAGACGCTCATCGATACGCCGCTTGGCAAGGCACGTATCCAGGAATACGACACGCCGCGCGAGCAGCTGGTGCTGCGCCTGGAGAACGGCAAAGTCTTTAAGGTCAACCTGGCCGATATGACGTGCTCGGAGGGCTGCAAAAAGAAGGCAGCCGAGCAGGGCTGCAACTGCCGCCCCGATTGCGTGACGCGTGACGTGCTCGAGCGCATCGAGTCGCCCGAGATGCGCCTGGCGCTCATGGAGCTCGATCGCGAAAACGGCGTCGACGTGGGCGATGGCCTGTCGAGCGCCGACCGTCTGGCCGGCACGTCGATGCCCAAACGCCGTCGCCGCGATGCCGAATCCGATGCTCGCGCCGCTCAGGGCCAGGCCGAGGGCCGTGGCCGCGGAAAGGGCCGCGGCAAGGCCGAGACGCCCGAGGCCGAGGGGGCGGCCGATGGTCGTCGCCGCCGCAAGCGCACGGCGTCCGTCGACAATGGCGAGGCCGCGGGTAAGAACGCTTCCCGCGAGCGCGAGGCTCAGCAGCCCCAGCTGCAAAACCGTGGCGGTGGCATGAACCCCACGCGCCGTCGTCGCCGTCACCTGTCGAGCGAGGAGCGCGAGGACGCCTTCCGCGCCGCAGCTGCTCGCGAGGCCGGTGCCGCTCCCAAGGGCGGCTCGGGTTCCGATGCGCCTGCCGACAAGGGCGGCAAGCCGCGTGGCGAGGAGGAGCGCGCGCCACGTCCGCGTCGTCGCCATTCCTCGGGCACGCAGCAGAAGCCCTCGGTTCCTTCTGTGGCCGATCAGGTTTCGGATGGCGAAGTCAAGGTCACGCGCCGTCGCCCCGGCGATGGCGGAGGAGCTGCCGCCAAGGCTTCGCACGGTGGCGCTCGCGACGAGTGTGAACCGCGTGAGAATCGCGGTGGCGAGGGCTCGACCGACCAGGGTCAAAAGCGTCGCCGTCGCCGTCGCTCCCGCAAGCCGCGCCAGGACGGCGGCGAAGGCTCGACCCGCACCTCGTCCGCACCGCAACCGCCTACCGGCGAATAGCGCCCGTAAACGGATGCAACCTGTCTGACCCCAGCACCTCTGGGTATCATGGCTCTACACCGACAACCCTCCCTTCGCCTTCGCGTAGGGAGGGTTGTGTCATGAAGAGACATCTGAACGTATTGACTCGCTTGCAGGGCGCAGGTGTCCTACCGTTTGCGGACGAATTGCTACCGCTTGCCGAGCACGTGACATACGAGGCGCTCGAGGCGTTGTCGCCCACGCGATGCGCCGGCTGCGAGCGCTCCGGTGCGCTGATCTGCCAGGATTGTCTGGCATCGCTCGCGCTCATCGACCCGTGCCATAGCTGCATCCGATGTGGTGCCCCGTTTGGGGATTTGCTGTGCACCGAGTGCTCGGTCGAGGGCGCGTCTTCGGCAATGGCCGAGGCGCTCGATCGCTGCCTGGCGTGTGCCGTCTATGCACATCCGCTGCCGCGCATCATCAAGGCGTACAAGGATGCGGGCGAGCGCCGTCTGGCACCGTATCTGGCGGAGTTGCTCTACGACACTGCCTTGCATGCCCAGGTGGCAGCATCCGATCGCTACGGCAGCGTGCTGTCCGGCGCCGACGCGGTGGTATTTGTGCCCGCGACTGCGGCAGCGTTTCGGCGGCGTGGGTTCGATCATATGGAAGCAATCGCGCGCTCGTTTTGCGATCTTTCGGGTGTCCCGTTGCTGGACGCCCTGGTCAAATACGGTCATGGTGACCAGCGCGAGCTCGGTCGCGATGAGCGCCGGGAGCATGCCCGGGGCATGTACGAGACGGTTGAGGATGTGCGCGGCTGCCGTCTGCTGCTCATCGATGATGTCATTACCACGGGCGCGACCATGGCAGCGGCCTCGGCGGAGCTCAAGCGTGCCGGCGCTGCGGCCGTTGATGGTCTCGCTATCGCACGCGTTTGGTAGGGGGTGGTTTTGTGGCAGTGAAGCTAGCGTGTGCGGTCCGTCCCGACCTGCGAAATCTGTACTCGCGATGCGAATAACGTCCCTAACCTTAAACTTTAGCTTGAACTTAGCTATAATGCGCTACGTTCCTGCCAGGCTGTGGTTGCGGATGGGTGAAATGCCCACCCTAGTCCAAGACAGACGCGGTCAAAGGGATCCACGTAAGCGTCCGCGTGCGCGCGGCGCGATCATGGCGCGTCCTAGATGTAAGCCGCACCGTCCGTTCTACTTTCTTTGGGGCAATACCGCCTCGCGGGCGAGCGGGCCAGTCGTGAAGGTGGCTACGGCCTCCCGAGCAAACACCCCGGTGCGCAAGTGTGGGGTCAAATACCAGGTCAGCTGGTGGGAACAACCCGATATTCCGCGCAATGCACGGATTGTATACGACACAGAAGGCAGGGTAGTGGACATGGTGAGGGGCAGCTTGATGCACGCGGCTCGGTTGGGCGCTGGGACCGCGGCGGTCATCGCCGTATTGGGTCTGAGCGGATGCGCATTCAACCCGCTGTCCACGTTCATGACGCCTACGATCGACCAGATCGAGCGCGAGACCGTCACCCCTACGGTGTCGGACGATGCCCTGGTCACTCCCGGTACCCTTACGGTCGCCCTCGACACTTCCGATGCCCCGCAGGCCATGCAGGGCGCCGATGGCAACCTCACGGGCTACGCAGTTGACGCCGCTCGCGCTCTTGCAAGCCGCATGGGCCTCAAGGTCGCTTTTGTCGATGCGTCCTCGGCCGATTCCGCGCTTGGCGATAAAAAGGCCGACATCTTCATTGGCGACATCAATTCCACGAATGGCGACGTTAGCACGCTTGGTACCTGCCTCTATGATGCTGCCGCCGTGTTCGGAAAGTCCAACGACGGCAAGTCGTTGAACGTCACTACCGAAACGCTTAACACCGCCACCCTGGGCGTTCAGGCTTCCTCGGCATCGCAGGAAGCACTCGCCAAACAGAGCGTCACGGCCAACCAAAAGACCTTCTCCAACATTAATGAGTGCTTTGAAGCGCTCGAGTCCGGCGAGGTCGACTATGTGATCTGCGATTCCACTGCCGGCGGTTACCTTGCACGTCTGATGAGCCAGATCTCCTACGTTGGCGCTCTCGAGACGCCCTCGACGCTCGGCGTTGCGGGCCTTGCTGCCAACGACGAGCTGTGCCGTGCCGTGAGCGATGCCCTCGACGGTATTACGGCCGACGGCACGCTCGAGGCGGTCCACTCTGTCTGGTATGGCACGATGCCCTACGACCTCACCACTAAGACGGTTTCGGGCGTTAACGTGCAGTCGGGCGACTCTGAGTCCAGTGAGACCATGTCCTCCGGCGATGAATCCTCCGATTCCAGCAGCGATGACTTGTCCTCTGAGAGCAAATCGTCCAGCCAAGAGGGCGCTATCACCGACGACGACATTAACAAGCTCAATAGCTAGTTATTGCTAGGGGTGGCGTCTCCTATGCGCTAAGAGAGACGCCTCTTCACGGTTTCAACACGCATTGCCGGGCTTTCCCAACAGGGGAGCCCGGCTTTTTCGTTTCCGTAAAACCAGCAGGTCAAAGACATTTTTTAGGTGCAAAACCAAAGTCGCCGTCGCCCTCCTATAGCGCACTTTGCCACAGAAAAGTGCGAGACTTCGGTATGCGGTATCAAGCAATCGTTATTCGGGTCTTTGGGAATCCGCGTGATTAAATGCACGGCAATGGGTACATAGCCAGTACAGTAAGTCCCCGAGGCAGATTGGAGCCACGTATGGATATCAAGGTTTCTGGACGCAAGACGACGGTAACCGATGCTCTGCGTGCGCATGTGGATGAGAAGATCGGCGAGGCGCTCAAGGTTTTCGATATCGAGCCCATGACGGTCGACGTTGTACTTCGCTATGAGAAGAACCCCTCGAACCCCAACCCGGCAATCGTCGAGGTTACGGTTCGTGTCCGCGGTTCGGTGATTCGCGTTGCCGAGCACGGTGCAGATATGTACGCCGCCATCGACCTCTCCGCCGATAAGGTCACCCGCCAGCTGCGCAAGTTCAAGACCAAGGTCGTGGACAACCGCCAGGGCGGTGCCAGCGCAGCGGATGTCGCGCCGGTCGAGCGTGTCGAGGATCTGGCCGACCTGCTGCTGCCCGAGGAGGAGGACGACCTGCTCGTCCGCGAGAAGGTCATCGATGTCACCCCGATGACTGAGGAGCAGGCGCTGGTGCAGACCGATCTGCTCGGTCACGACTTCTACGTGTTCGAGAACGCGACGACTGGCCTCATCAATGTGGTGTATCACCGTAAGAATGGTGGATATGGCATCATCAAGCCCCGTATCGAAACACTTGACGAGTAAAATACGTTAACTTGCATGAGTTAACGGCTGGCGGCCATCCCATGCGGGTGGCCGCCTTTTTACGTAAGGAGTCGCTTTGATGGACAAGGCTGCATCTACCGGCCATTCTGACCGCTGCCGCATCGTCGTCGATACCTGCTGCGACTTTAGCCCCGAGGTCGCTGCGAACCTCGATGTCGATATCTTGGGCTTCCCCTTTATCATCGATGGCGAGGAGCGCACGGACGATATCTGGTCGAGCATGAGCCCTAAGGAGTTCTACGACCGCATGCGCGCCGGTGCCCGCGTGTCCACCTCGGCTGTGTCGCTCGGTCGCTATATCGAGTTCTTTACCGAGTGCGCCAAAGAGGGCACACCCACGGTCTACCTGTGCTTTACCTCGGCGCTGTCGTCGAGCTACAACTCCGCGTGCCAGGCGGCAGATGCCGTGCGCGCCGAGTATCCCGATTTTGAGCTGTACGTGGTCGACAACGCTCTGCCCTGTGCAACCGGCGCGCTCTTGGCGCTCGAGGCCGTGCGCCAGCGCTCGGCGGGACTCACCGCCAAGCAGCTGGTCGACTGGGCAAACGAGGCAAAGACCTACGTCCACGGCTACTTTACGCTCGAGAGCTTCGACGCGCTGGCTGCCGGCGGCCGCATTCCGCCCGCGGCGGCGCAGCTCACGGCAAAGCTCGATGTCAAGCCCGAGCTCTCCTACGACCTGGCCGGCTCGCTGTCGCTGATCGGCGTCAACCGCGGCCGCAAGAAGGCGCTCAAGTCCATCCTCAAGTCGTTCCGCGAGAACTACGTGCCCGATCGCACCATGCCCATCGCCATCATGACGGCCGATGCCGAGAAGGACGGCGACTGGCTCGAGGCCGCCATCCGCAAGGAGGAGGGCTGCGCCGACGTCACGATCATTCGCGGCTCCGTGGGCCCCACCATCGGTTCGCACGTGGGCCCCGGCATGGTGGCCTGCGCGTTTTGGGGTAAGAACCGCGCCGAGAAAGCCTCGCTTTCCGACCGCATCGCGCGCCGTGTGCGCGGCCAGTAGGCAAGTGCTGCGGCCGTAATCGATCTCAACTCACTGCCCAAACGCTGGCACCGAGTATTCAACCTGGTAACAACACCCAACCCAAAAGGAAAGGTTTCATGGCAAACAAGCTCTCCGTCGCATTTATCGGCACCGGAATCATGGGTGCCCCCATCGCCGGTCACATTCTGGACGCCGGCTACCCCGTCACGGTTAACAACCGCACCAAGTCCAAGGCCGCGGCGCTCATCGAGCGCGGTGCCGCCTGGGCCGATACGCCGGCCGATGCCGTGACTAACGCCGATGTCGTCTTTACCATGGTGGGCTATCCCTCCGAGGTCGAGGAGCTCTACCTGGCGGGCGATGGCCTGCTCGCGTGCACCAAGCCGGGCGCGGTCTTGATCGACCTCACCACGAGTTCGCCCGAGCTCGCCCGTGACATTGCCGAGGCCGCCCAGGTTTCTGGTCGCATGGCGTTTGACTGCCCCGTCACCGGCGGCGAGTCGGGCGCTATCGCCGGTACGCTCACGGCTATCGTGGGCGCTACCGAGAACGACATTGCGCCGGTCCGTGACATCCTTGCCACCTTTGCGGCCAACATCTGCTGCTTCGACGGCGCCGGCAAGGGCCAGGCTGCCAAGCTCGCCAACCAGGTGTCGCTGGGCGCCTGCATGGTCGGCATGGCAGACGCCATGGCATTTGCCGAGCTGAGCGGCCTTGACCTGGAGAAGACCCGCCAGATGATCCTGGGCGGTACCGGCAAGTCCGGCGCCATGGAGAGCCTGGCTCCCAAGGCGCTCGACGGCGACTACAAGCCCGGCTTTATGGTCGAGCACTTCATTAAGGACCTGCGTCTGGCGCTCGCCTACGCCGATGACCGCGAGCTCGCGCTGCCCGGCGCCGACGTCGCCTTTACGCTCTACGACATGCTCGACGCCATCGGTGGCGCCAAGCTGGGCACCCAGGCCATCACGGTCCTCTACAAGGAGGAGGCCGACGCCATCGCCGCCGGTCTGGACTGGTCGCAGTATCGTCCCGAAGAGCACGGTGCTCACGAGGACGGCTGCGGTTGCGGTGAGCACGGCGACGACCATGAGTGCGGTTGCGGCCACCATCACGGCGAGGACCACGAGTGCTGCGGCGGTCACGGCCATGATGACAGCCACGAGTGCTGCTGCGGCCACCATCACGGGGAGTAGCGCCCATGAGTTGGACGTTCGTGGTGCTCGCGTTGGTGCTCTTTATCTTTGCGATCTACATTGGCTTTTTGTGCGGCCAGTGGGCCTGCGAAAAGCGCGTGATCACCAAGCGCGACTACTGGATTGCCAATTTTGCAGGTGCGGCAGCGGTTGTCCTACTGACCTGGGTGTTTTCGCTGTTCCCGCTGGTGCAGTTTGCGCCGATCGGCTGGCTCGGCGGCTTTATCGCCGGCCTTAAGATGAGCTTTGGCGAGTCCGTCGGTCCATGGCGCAAGCACGACGAGGTCTTTAACGTCAACAAGGCTCACCGCGCCGCCGCCGACGCGGGCGACGCCGAGGAGCGTCGCCGTGCGCGCCACAATGGCGCGGCCGACCGACAGCTCATCTCGGTCACCGATGACAGCAAGAGTGCTGGCAAGCACGCTAAGAAATAGTAAGAAGAGGTAACTATGGCAGAAAACAAAGACGAACAGCTTACCGACGAGGAGCTGGCACAGCTCCAGCTGGCAGAGGAGAACGAGAACGCCGTCGATCGCCTGGTCCAGGAGCTCGGCTGCCCCACGCGCCGCATCCGCCAGTTTGCCGCCCGCGTGCTGCACCTGCTTGCCGAGCGCGATCCGCAGCGCGTCGTGCCCTGCGTGCCCGCGCTGGTCGAGGCGCTCGACCGCCCCGAGGCGCAGACCCGCTGGGAGGCCCTCGATGCTCTGACGGCGCTCGCTACCACCTGCCCTGAGCAGCTGGGCGATGCCTTTGAGGGCGCCGAGACCGCACTGTTCGACGAGATTTCCTCCACGCTGCGCTATGCCGCCTTCCGCCTGCTGTGCGTGTGGGGCGCCACGAGCGTCGAGCGTTCGCGCGAGGCTTGGCCCATCCTGGACGAGGCCATTCAGTGCTACCACGGCGACCTCGAGTATCGCGACATGCTCGGTTGCCTGTACGAGTTTGGCCAGGGCGAGATCGACGCCGAGGTCGCCGAGAAGCTTGCGCTGCGCCTTAAGTTCGATGCCGAGAACGGCAAGGGCAGCTATCTCAAGGCCCGTTCGAGCGAGATTTGCGAAATGCTTGTTAAACGCTTTGACCTTGATCTCTCCAAAAAGAAGAAGCGTGCTAGCGTTAAAAAATCTGACGCCGCCGAAGACGAGGAGTAACAGATTATGGCGCACGATGTAGTCCTGATTCCCGGTGACGGTATCGGTCCCGAGATTACGCAGGCCATGCGCCGCGTGGTCGAGGCCACCGGTGTCCAGATCAATTGGAATGTCCAGGAGGCCGGTGCCGGCGTCATGGACGAGTTTGGCACGCCGCTGCCCCAGCACGTGCTCGATGCGGTCGCCGAGACCAAGGTTGCCATCAAGGGTCCCATCACCACGCCGGTCGGCACGGGTTTCCGCAGCGTTAACGTCGCCCTGCGCAAGCACTTCGACCTGTACGCCTGTGTGCGCCCCTGCCTGTCGCAGCCGGGCGACGGCTCGCGCTTCCGCGATGTCGACCTGGTCATCGTGCGCGAGAACACCGAGGACCTCTACGCCGGCATCGAGTTCGATGAGGGCACTGCCGAGGTCGAGGAGCTCTCGCAGCTTGTCGAGCGGTCGGGTCAGAAGACCTTCGCCGCCGATTCCGCCATCTCGATCAAGCCGATCTCCATCGCCAAGAGCCGCCGTATTGTGGAGTACGCCTTTGAGTACGCCCGCCGTTGCGGCCGCAAAAAGGTGACGGCCGTACACAAGGCAAACATCATGAAAGCGACTGACGGCCTGTTCCTGCGCGTTGCGCGCGAGGTGGCCGCCAACTATCCCGATATCGAGTTCAACGACAAGATCATCGACGCCACCTGCATGGGCCTGGTCCAAAACCCCAACGACTTTGATGTCTTGGTGCTGCCCAACCTGTACGGCGACATCGTGAGCGACCTGTGCGCCGGCCTGGTGGGTGGCTTAGGGATGGCCCCCGGCTCCAACATCGGTGCCGATTGCGCCATCTTCGAGGCAACGCACGGCTCAGCGCCCGATATTGCTGGCCAGGATATCGCCAACCCCACGGCCGAGATCCTTTCTGCTGCGATGATGCTCGATCACCTGGGCGAGAACGACGCCGCCAATCGCATTCGCGCCGCCGTATCTGCCACGCTCGACGAGGGCGAGCAGGTTACCGGTGACGTGCGTCGTGCCCAGACCGGCTCCGTCGAGGGGGCCGTGGGCACGCAGACCTTTGCCGATGCCGTTATCGCGCACCTGGCCTAAGGTAGGCACGCTGCAAACGCCTAAATAGTACTTAAGTGTTTGCGTATAACCTAAGAATCAATACGCCCGGCGCTCTGTCGGGCGTATTCTATTGAGGATTATGTTTCCTAACAAGGAGTAACCGATATGGGTCTGATTCAAAAGAAGGACGAGAAGGACGAGATCGACGGCATCCAGATCATCGAGCGCGGCGAAGGCCCCGACGGTGACGAGGACGAGAAGATCGACCTGGTCGCCGGTACGTCTGCCGAGCACATTGCCGCCGGTACGACGGCCGAGGAGGAGGACGCCCGTCTGGAGGCTCAGATTGCCGCGGATGCCGCTGACGAGAATCTGATGCCCGAGGCCCAGGATGAGGACGACGATATCCTGGGTTCCGATGAAGACGATCGCGTATCCAAGCACAAGAAGACGATGATCGCCGCCTTTGTGGTTGCAATCGTGATCGCTGCGGTGGTCGGCTTCTTTATCGGCAATGGCGGCTTTGGCGGCAAGGGTGTCGGCTCGGCGACCCTGACCGAGGACCAGCTCGATTCGACCGTGGCAAGCTATAGCTACAACGGCAAGAAGAGTGATATCACCGCGCGCGAGGCCATCGAGAGCCAGTACAGCCTCGATACCGTCAAGGATAGTGATGGCAACTACACCGCTCCTTCTGCCGACGTCATCCTGTCCTACGTGCGCAACAAGATCCTGCTCGATGCCGCCGAGGACGAGGGCATTACCGTCTCTTCCAAGGAGATGAAGAAGTACGCCGAGGATTCCATCGGCACTTCTGACTACAAGACCATGGCCACGCAGTATGGCGTGTCCAAGGACCAGGCCAAGCAGATCGTCCGCCAGTCCGCGACGCTGCAGAAGCTCTACAAGAAGAAGGTGGGCGATAGCTCCGCAAGCATGCCGACCGCTCCGACCGAGCCTTCTGACGGCAATGAGGACACCGCGAGCAAGGATTACGCCGACTATATCATCAACCTTGCCGGCGACGAGTGGGATAGCTCAAAGGGCACTTGGAAGGACGTCGATGGCACCTACGCTAAGGCCTTTGCCGACGATGCCTTTACGGCCGATAGCGCTACCTATAAGCAGGCCATGACCGCCTACTACACTGCTTACCAGCAATACTCTTCGCAGGCTTCGAGCGCCAGCTCCAAGTGGACCGAGTATGCTAACGGCCTCTACGCCAAAGCCAACATCAGCATCTACGGCCTGTTTGCGTAAAGAGTCGCACGGCTCATCGAGCATCTAGCCGATAGACAGCAGAAAGTCCGCCAGTACGGAAGTCGTTCTGGCGGACTTTTTACGTTGAGGGCGTGATTGGCGGCTTAATTATGGCTATTCATTTTTAAGTCCAAAAAGGCTATCGGCTTCATCGTCGGATATATATTCCAGTACATCGCCCGGTTGGCAGTCGAGTGCCCGACATATCGCGTCAAGAGTTGAAAAACGTATGGCAGAAACCTTGCCCGTCTTAATGCGTGACATATTGACCTGGGAGATGCCCACGCGTTCCGCAAGCTCTTTGGATGAGATCTTGCGTTCGGCGAGCATGCGGTCAAGCCGCAGAATAATCATGGATTCCCCCTAGAGCAACTCGTCATCTTGTTTTTGCAGGATATACCCGTAGCGGAAGATACTGGCAATCAGGCAAATAATCAGGCCTGCAAAGAGCATGGAGGGCTCGAATAACTGGCCGACGAACGCATCCGTAAAGCTGCCGCCAAATCCTGAGAGTATCAATCCCGTGATTACAGCACCAAGAAGCCTCACGGCAACGCCGCCGATAAGGAATAAATGTCCTACTCGATGAAGTGTCTGGTTACATTCAAGGTCAAAGGGCCTGCCTTCCTTTTCAATGTTGAAGAAAAGCCTGCGCACGCTTATCGCGATGGTAAGCGCGAGGCATGTCATCAAGAGGCTCCCTATGGCAGTGTGGCCATCGTGTGCGACGAGCATAAGTGGGGCCTGCGCATCGGTACCGACAATAGCCAGGCACGGCCCTTCGCCGGCTTGAAGTTCTACGGATTGGAGGCACGACCCTTGGGAGAGGCCGGGCAATATAAGTAGAAGGTCAATCGCAATGACTGCGAGGAGTCCCAGAGCGAGCGCTGTGGTAATGCAGATTGTGGCCCATTTGCAGATGCGAGCGAGCTTCCTCAGTTTGGCTATCGTCTGTTCGCGGCTGATGGTTTCATTCGATATAGATGCGTTTCGGTGGACCATAACCTCTCCAATCGGCGTTTTGGATGATACTTGTATCATATCAAAATTAACGATAAACGATAAATAATTACGTATACTGAGTAAGTAATGATTGAAAACGATTAGCGTGAGCTATTAGCTCATTTTGGATGCCGGAGTTTGGCGTTCGGGGGATGAGGACAAATGCCAAAAACTTCCCGTGATCGCGCAAGCGCTCCATCGCGCTTCCCTAATTCATCTGGGAAAACAACTGCAAACGATTGCAAGTAACCGGTGAACGGTCGAAAACTACCGTTCACCGATAATCTCAAAACTGGTTCTAACTGGTATTAAGTCAAAAAGACCAATTCACATATCTTCACAATGACCTGCAATTTTTCTTCACGCTATTTTTAGCCGCCCTGCGTTGTTTAGACACAGGAAAAGATCCGATCTTTTGCCAAAGCATTTCGAAACGGTTTCAAAACCGCAGGTAGAAGTGTTAACGACCGGTAAACGGTCGATTTATCACCGTGAGCGGTGCAAAAACGTTTTACCGTATGAATCAAGGAAAGCGACCTCTTCTGGGGTGATATAGTGACAACAACACGTCACGTGGTTACTACCAGTTTAGAAACCACTGGTCTTCAAAGAACGCTTTCCAAGAAGCTTTAAGGGCGAGCGCCCGCTGGCTTCCGAAAATCATCGGACTCAGATTGTACACACCTTCGGAAGGGAAATTTGAATGGTTGGCTTTATTCTTACCGGTCATGGACAGTTCGCACCCGGCCTTGCAAGCGCTATCGCGATGGTTGCCGGCGACCAGCCTGCTTTTACCGTCGTTCCTTTTGAGGGCGACCAGGCCGCATCCTACGGTGAGGATCTCCGCGCCGCTATTACCGCCATGCGCGAGGAGTGCGATGGCGTGCTCGTCTTTACCGACCTGCTTGGCGGCACCCCGTTCAACCAGTCGATGATGATTGCCCAGGATGTCGACAACGTCGAGGTTCTGACTGGCACCAACCTTCCCATGGTTATTGAGCTTCTGTTCCTCCGAGGCAATGCCACGCTCGCCGAGCTTGGCGAGCAGGCCGTGACCGTTGGACAGACGGGCGTCACCGCCCAGACGGTCGCATCCGTTGCCGGCTCCGAGGAAGAGGATATCTTCGGCGACGAGGACGGCATCTAATGGCCGATTTCGGAGCCAACGTCCTGAGCTCCTCGGTCGCCCTTTTAGGCCTGCTTGTCATCATGGGCTTGATTTACACCATCTGGTCGCAAATCAACATGAAGAAGAAGCAGAAGTACTTCAAGGAGCTGCACACCGAGCTCAAGCCGGGTCAAGAGGTTCTTTTCGCCGGCGGTATCTACGGAACCGTCAAAGGCATCGAAGGCGAGAAGGTCCAGATCAAAGTCCGATCCGGAGCCGTCGTAGATGTTTCGCGTTACGCGATTCAGGAGATCAAGTAACTGTCGTCAGCAAATAACGAAAGGAAGCTGATTAACATGGCAGAACCCAACATTCTTCTTACCCGCATCGATAACCGACTGGTTCATGGTCAGGTTGCCACCCAGTGGAACTCCACCCTGGGCTCCAACCTCATCCTCGTCGCCAACGACGACGTGGCGTCCAACACCATGCGCCAGAACCTCATGAAGATGGCCGCTCCCGCCGGCGTCGCTACGCGTTTCTTCTCTCTGCAGAAGACCATCGACGTCATTGGCAAGGCGAGCCCGCGCCAGAAGATCTTCATCGTGGCCGAAACACCGGAAGACGTGCTTACGCTCGTCAAGGGCGGTGTGCCTATAAAGAAGGTAAACATCGGCAACATGCACATGTCGGAAGGAAAGCGCCAAGTCGCCACCTCCGTCGCAGTTAACGACGAGGATGTCGCTGCGTTTAAAGAGCTGCAGGAATTGGGGGTGGAGTTGGAGATCAGGCGCGTTCCGAGCACGCCTGTTGAGGACACGAGCAAGCTCTTCTCGTAATCCTCGTGATCCACGTTGTCAGGAGTGAAACCCTGACGTTCTGTACGTGAAATCCAAAGTGCGTACATACATTTTGAAAGGAGGAGCAAGATGGAATACTCGATCATCCAGATCGCTCTGGTCTTCGTCGTCACGTTCATCGCGGCAATCGACCAGTTTGACTTCCTCGAGTCTCTCTATCAGCCCATCGTCACCGGCGCCGTCATCGGTCTTATCCTTGGCGACCTTAACACCGGTCTTCTCGTGGGTGGTACCTATCAGCTCATGACGATCGGCAACATGCCGATCGGAGGCGCTCAGCCGCCTAACGCCGTCATCGGCGGCATCATGGCAGCCATTCTCGCTATCGCCACGGGCCTCGAGCCCAACGCGGCAGTCGGCCTCGCCATTCCGTTCGCTCTGCTTGGCCAGCTTGGCGTTACCCTGGTCTTCACGCTTATGTCCCCGCTTATGTCCACGGCCGATAACATGGCTCACAACGCGGACACCAAGGGCATCGAGCGCCTGAACTACTTCGCCATGGCTCTGCTCGGCCTGATCTTCGCTGTCGTCGTCACCCTGTTCTTCATCGCTGGCGCTACCATCGGTCAGACCATCGCTTCTGCCATCCCGACTTGGCTGCAGACCGGTCTCTCCGCTGCAGGCGGCATGATGCGCTTCGTCGGCTTCGCCGTCCTGCTCAAGGTTATGATGAACCGCGATATGTGGGGCTTCTTCCTCATGGGCTTTGGCCTCGCGCTCATCACCGTTGCCAACGATTCGCTGGCAACCCCTGCTCTGCTCATCCTCGCTCTCATCGGCTTCGGCATCGCTTTCTGGGACTTCCAGCAGCAGACCGAGCTGAAGGGTGCAGCTGTTTCTGACGGAGGTGACTTCGAAGATGGCATCTAATGAGTATGTGATCCCGGAGCACTACGAGGATCTCACTCCTGCTCCGCAGCTCGACCAGAAGACCCTCAACAAGATGGCTTGGCGCTCCTGCTTCCTGCAGGCATCGTTCAACTACGAGCGCATGCAGGCCGCTGGCTGGCTCTACTCCATCATCCCCGGTCTGGAGAAGATCCACACCAACAAGAACGACCTCGCGGCTTCCATGAGCCACAACCTGGAGTTCTTCAACACCCACCCGTTCCTTGTCACCTTTGTTATGGGCATCGTGCTTTCGCTCGAGCAGAACAAGGTTGACATCCCCACGATCCGCGCCGTCCGCGTCGCCGCAATGGGCCCGCTCGGTGGTATCGGTGACGCCCTGTTCTGGCTGACGCTCGTGCCTATCACGGCCGGCATCACCTCCAACATGGCCATCAACGGCAACGCCGCTGCACCGATCATATTCCTGGTGATCTTCAACGTCGTCCAGTTCGCTCTGCGCTTCTGGCTCATGAACTGGTCCTACAAGCTTGGCACCAGCGCTATTGACGCTCTGACCGCCAACATGCAGGCCTTCACGCGTGCCGCTTCCATCATGGGCGTCTTCGTCGTCGGTTGCCTGGTCGTCACCATGGGCGGCACCCAGATCAACCTCCAGATCCCCAACGGCACCACCCGTGGTCTCTCCGCTACTACCGTGATCGTCTCCGAGAAGGAGGCCGAGAACTTCACCGGTATGGAGGGCATCGATACCGAGACCGCTGAGGCCGGTACCATCGCCATGACCGATAAGGACGGCAACGCCCTTACCGCTTCCGATGCCGACGGCAACGCTGTCGAGTGCGGCGTCACCGATCTGGGTAACGGCATGGAGTCCGTGACCTACGGCACCGTTACTGAGGATCCGGTCAACTTCTCTGTTGCCGACACCCTCAACACCATCGTCCCGAAGCTCGTCCCGCTTATGCTTACGCTGCTGCTTTACTACATGTTCGCTAAGCACAGCTGGACCCCGACCAAGGGCATTCTCCTGCTCTTCGTCCTTGGCATCCTGGGCGCTGGCCCGCTTGGTCTCTGGCCGAGCATCTGGTAAGGCTCTAGCTTGAGGGGTGTGTCCCTACGCGGCTCACACCCCGACCCCTTAAGCCATGTGTATGTTAAAAGCCGCGTGCTCGAAAGAGCGCGCGGCTTTTGTTTTCTTAATGATTCGGGTGTGGCAGACAGATAATGCATAACACCCTAGGTAGTTAGCCGAATTCGAGCAAAAGGGAGGATAGGATGGCGATCGGAGCGCGTAAGCAACCGCTGTACGATCAGCTGGTCGATATTCTGACCGAAAAGATTGACCATGAATATCGCGCCGGTGACATGATTCCTTCCGAGCGCGAACTTTCGGAGCGCTATGGTCTCTCGCGCACTACGGTACGCCTGGCTCTGCAGGAACTGGAGCGTTTAGGACTGGTGGTTCGGCAGCACGGTCGCGGTACCTTTGTGACCGACCGTTCGGCAAAAGCAACCAATCTTATGCAGTCCTACAGCTTTACCGAGCAGATGCGCGCGATGGGTCGAGAACCCGAGACCACGATTCTCGAGTTTTGCGAGATGGAGGCCGATAAGAATCTGGCCGAGCATATGGGATTGCGCATCGGTGATCGCATTTTTAAGCTCAAGCGCCTTCGCTCTGCCGACAACATGCCCATGATGGTCGAACGCAGCTATCTACCGGTTCGTCAATTTCTGTCCCTAAAGCGACCGCTGCTGGAGCGTAAGCCGCTTTACGATGTGATTGAGCAGGACTTTCAGCAAAAGATTCGCGTGGCCGAAGAGGAGTTCTATGCGAGCATAGCCCGTCCCACCGATGCCCACCTTTTGGGAATTGTCGAGGGCTCGCCTGTGCTCGATTTGGTCAGGACTACGTATAACGAGTCAAACGAGGTAGTGGAGTACACACTCTCGGTTGCTCGTGCCGATCAGTTTAAATACAAGGTTTACCACCAGCGCAGTAACTAGTGCTCGCATCGTTTCCATATGGTGATTCTTTGCATTTAACTGGTTACTACCAGATAACCAACCGAAGTGTATAATTGCACGTCAGAGGATTACTTCTAGAGAGAGGTATTAGAAATGTTCGAGAAGAGTGTCGAGGAGCTCACCGAGCTCGGCGCCCAGATCACCACGGCCGAGATTGCTCAGCAGCCCGAGCTTTGGCGTGATACGCTCAACATCTATCGCGAGAACAAGGAGGCCATCGAGGCCTTCCTGGCCGAGGCTCGCGCTATGGGCGAGGGTCGTCTGTCCGTTGTCTTCACCGGTGCCGGTACGTCCGACTACGTTGGCGATACCTGCGCCCCGTACCTGCGTCACGCTGGCAACACTGATCTCTACGACTTTAAGCCCATCGCCACGACCGACATCGTGAGCGCCCCGCGCGACTTCCTGCGCGCCGAGGATCCCACGCTCGTGGTTTCCTTTGCCCGCTCTGGCAACAGCCCCGAGAGCCTTGCCGCCGTTGCCGTTGCCAAGGAGCTCGTCCACAACGTCAAGTTCCTCAACATCACCTGCGCTCCCGAGGGCAAGCTTGCCGTCGAGTCTGCCGATGATCCCAATGCGCTGACGCTGCTCATTCCGCGCGCCAACGACAAGGGCTTCGCCATGACCGGTTCTTATTCCTGCATGACCCTGCTCTCCACCCTTATTTTCGACACTGCCTCTGACGAGCAGAAGGCCGAGTGGGTCGAGACGATTGCCAAGATGGGCGAGGAGGTCATCTCCCGTGAGCCCGAGATCGCCGATTACCTGGCTGGCGATTTCAACCGCGTGACCTACTTGGGTTCTGGCTCCTTCGGTGGCCTTGCTCAGGAGAGCCAGCTCAAGATCCTCGAGCTCGCTCACGGTCTGGTCGCTACTTCCTACGACACCTCCATGGGCTATCGTCACGGACCTAAGTCCTTCGTCGACGATAAGACGCTCGTCTTCGTGTTCGTCAACAACGACGCCTACACCCGTCAGTACGACATCGACATCCTCAACGAGATCGGTGGCGACGAGATCGCTCAGCACACCATCGCCGTTCAGCAGGAAGGTGCCACCGTCTATGAGGGTGAGTCCTTCACCTTTAAGGGCTACGAGGCACTTCCCGAGGGTTACCTTGCTCTGCCGTTCGTGATGTTTGCCCAGGCTATCAGCCTGCTCAACTCCGTCCGCGTGGGCAACACGCCCGATACGCCGAGCCCCACCGGCACGGTCAACCGCGTGGTTAAGGGCGTGACGATTCACCCCTTCACCGCTTAATCGCGTCCCCCTGTAAGGGCGCCCGTCCGCTCATAACGGCGGGCGGGCGCTTTTTGTTTTACGTGAGCTGGGTATAAGCATTACCACAGTCAACTGCTTTAGAAGCGAGGAGTGCATATGAGCACGTACGCAATTAAGGCTGACAAGTTCTTCTTGCCGGCAGGCCCGCAACTGGGCGGCTATCTTATGGTCGAGGATGGCGTTTTTGGCGCCTGGCAGGCCGACGAGCCCTCTTGCGAGATTAAGGACTACACGGGATCGTGGATCGCACCGGGTATGGTCGATACTCACATCCATGGCTTCTACAACCACTCAACTACCGATAACGATCCCGAGGGCATCGATATCAGCTCAACCGAGCTCGCCCGTCGCGGTACCACCAGCTGGCTGCCCACGACGTTCACCGATGGCGTCGAACAGATCAAGGACGCCTGCGCTGCTATCGCCAAGGCGGACGAGGGCCGCGGCCCCGACTTCTGCGGTGCCCGCATTCAGGGCATCTACCTGGAGGGCCCCTTCTTTACCATGAAGCACGTGGGCGCGCAGAACCCCGCTTACCTGATTGACCCCTCCGAGGAGGTTTTCGACCAGTGGCAGGAGGCTGCGGGCGGTCGCATCGTTAAGAGCGCCATGGCCGCCGAGCGCGACGGTGCCGCTGCTTATGCGGCTGCTCTGAACGCCAAGGGCGTGGTGACCAGCATCGGTCACTCCGACGCCACCTACGATGAGTGCATCGCCGCTATCAATGCCGGTGCCAGCTGCTTTACGCATACCTATAACGGCCAGCGCGGTCTGCATCACCGTGAGCCCGGTGTCGTGGGTGCTGCCATGTCCACGCCCGAGACCTACGCCGAGATCATCTGTGACGGCAAGCACGTAAACCCTGCCGCCATCAAGGCGCTGCTGCAGGCAAAGGGCTGGCAGCACACGGTACTCATCACCGACTGCCTGGGTTGCGGCGGCATGCCCGAGGGCAGCTACACCAGTGGCGGCATGGACGTCATCATGAAGGACAACCTGTGCTGGCTCGCCGACGGCAAGAGCATTGCCGGCTCGGTGCTCACGCTTGCCCAGGGCGTCAAGAACATCGTCGGCTGGGGCATCGCCAGCGCCGATATCGCCATTCGCATGGCAACTGAGGTGCCGGCGCGCTCCGCGCACATCGAGGATAAGTGCGGCAGCATCATGCCGGGTCGCGACGCCGACTTTGTCGTGTTCGACCATGAGCTCACCCTCGTCGAGACGTATGTTGGCGGCCAGAGCGTCGGCAACGCCTTTACCGAGTAACGATAGAAAAAGACGGCGGGCCCGAATCTGCTCGGACCCGCCGTATGGGTTAAATGCTCAAAAGCACCTTAACAGTTACAGCTTGTTAGCGATCTTCTTTGCCGTGCGCTTGACGCCGGCCACAAGACCCCCCGCGGGATGCTCCTTTTCGTATGCTAGACGCTTCTCGCGCTTGGCATACTCTTCGACGATGATATCGCCGTACTCATCTTCGATTTTGTCGAAGAAATCGACAGCTCCCTTAATCTCTTCGGCAGTTGGGTGCCCCTTCTGGACACCGCCGGTGAGTTTGAACGGCCCCCACGTATCAAAGCCGGGACAGCCGTAGACGCCCATAAAGATGGCCTGCCTCATGCGGCAGATGCCATCGATATCCTTGCCGTACCACTTGTTTTTGCCACCGTAGGTCATAAGGCCAAACACCTTGTCCTGCGGCTGCAGCACGTTAGTGAGCACGCGCGCCATATCTTTGTCGATCTCGGAGTAATAGATGCCCGTGGCGACACCGATCAGATGGTATTCGTGCAGGTCGGGGTACTCGTTTTTACCGAGTGACTTCACGTCGAGGGTATCGATTTCGGGGTGTGCCTCAACGATGGCGTCCACGAGCTTTTTCGTATTGCCGTGGTGGCGTGAGGCATAAAGGATGATGGTTCGCATAAGAAGGCCTTTCAGCTGTAATTGCATCAATGTCTGTATGGTACCCCGTTGCATGCCTGGGAAACCGGACGCATCGATGAACGTGCGGGTTTGTCCTTTGGTCAGGGCCGAGACGGGTTCTTGCGAGCAAAAAGCAGTTGTTCGAAAGGATGGACAATGGAATACGCTCTCTCCAACGATTCGATTTCTATCAAGGTCTCCACGGCCGGCGGCTCGTTTACCTCGATTGAGGCTGGAGGTCGCGAGTACTTGTGGCAGGGCGATCCCGCCGTGTGGTCCGGCCAGGCACCGATTTGCTTCCCGATTTGCGGAGGTTTGCGCGATAACAGCGCCATGACGTTTGCCGGACATCATGTGAAGCTCGCCCGCCACGGCTTTGCGCGCAAGCAGGAGTGGAAGCTGTTGAGCCAAAGCACAAACGAGCTGGCTATGTGCCTGGCATCCGAGGATAACGCCGCGCTGCTGAGCGATTATCCGTATCCGTTTAAACTTGTCGCCCGCTATACGCTCGAGGACGCCGCCGTGCGTGTCTCCTATGAGGTTACCAACGAGGGCACCGAGGACATGCCGTTCTTTATCGGTGGACACCCCGGCTTTAGGTGTCCGCTCGACGAGGGTGAGTCCTATACGGACTACGAGTTGCGTTTTGAGAAAGACGAGGCTGCGGAGCTCTGCACCGCCGTTCCCTCGACCGGATTGATTGATGTGGACAGGCGCTCCAAGAACCCCATGGTGGGAAAGACGCTGCCTTTGTCGCATGAGCTCTTCGATTTTGCGGAGACCATCTTTGACGTGCTCGAGAGCCGTCAGGTCACGCTTTCCAAAAAGGGCGAGGACAAGGGCGTTCGCCTGAGCTTTGAGGGCTTCCCGTACCTCATTGTGTGGAGCAAGCCCGAGGGTGATTTTGTGGCAGTTGAACCCTGGGGCGGCCTCTCGACCTGTTCCGATGAGGATGACGTGCTTGAGCACAAGCGCGGCTGCCTTATCGCCAAGCCCAAAGAAACCATCGTGCGCTCGTTCACAATCGAGATTCTGTAGTCGCATGTAGCCAATTCGTTTTGCAAGGCATAAGGAGCCTGCGAGATAAGGAGCTAGAAATGATCCTCACCGTTACGATGAACCCGTCCGTCGATACGCGCTATCAGCTCGATGAGCTCATTATCGACGACGTCAACCGCGTGACGCCCGAAAAGACCGCCGGCGGTAAGGGCCTCAACGTGGCCCGCGTCCTGGGCCAGCTGGGCGACGATGTCGTGGCAACCGGCCTGCTTGGTGGTCATATGGGCGCCTATATGGCCGAGCTCATGGATGCCAACGGCATTAAGAATGATTTTGTGCCCATCAAGGGCGAGACTCGCATCTGTCTCAATATCCTTCATGCTGGCAACCAGACCGAGTTGCTCGAGAGCGGCCCGACGATTGCCCCCGAGGAACTCGATGCCTTTACCGCCAAGTTCGCCGAGCTTGCGAGCAAGGCCGATGTCGTTACCATCTCGGGTTCGCTGCCCCGCGGCGTCGAGGCGGACTACTACGCCAAGATCACGGGCATTGCCGAGAACGCCGGCGCCAAGGTGCTGCTCGATACCTCGGGTGCCTCGCTTGAGGCTGCGCTCAAGTCCGAGGTCAAGCCTGAGCTGGTTAAGCCTAACCTGACCGAAATTAACGGCCTTCTGGGCACGAGCTTTACCACCGACGATGTGGACGAGCTCCGTTCCGCGCTCGCCTCTGACGCCCGCTTCTCCGATATCCCCTGGGTCGTCGTATCCATGGGCGCTGCCGGCTCAGTTGGCTTCCACAATGGCCGTGCGTTCCGCGCCAAGACCCCCGATATCCCCGCCGTTAACGCTACGGGCTCTGGCGATTCGACCATTGCTGGCTTCGCACATGCGATTGCTGCCGGCGCCGACGACGAGACGGTGCTGCGTACCGCCAACACCTGCGGCAAGCTCAATGCCATGGATCCCATGACTGGCCACTTGGTTATGGATCGTTGGGACGAGGTTTACAACGGCGTTGTCGTGACCGAGCTGTAGGAGCTTGTGCTGCGGCCCCGGCATCGGTTGCTAACTCATGTCGACGACAAGTGCAGTAGCATTATGCCGGGGCGCGACGCCGACACTGTCGTGTTCAATCCCGACCTTACCCTGGTCGAGACGCATGTGGGTGGCAACAGCGTCGGTAATGCGTTTGCCGAGTAGCCGCCAAAGAAACG
>ERZ1032461.50-NODE-50-length-37163-cov-63.760483_pt1 | contig 37163 bp, 24 predicted proteins | sample MGYA00517098_ERZ1032461 | MGnify/ENA primary metagenome ERZ1032461 (study PRJEB33719, sample SAMN04261332) | wastewater metagenome | biome: periurban shantytown; feature: human; material: feces | host: Homo sapiens | place: Peru: Lima | collected 2013-01-26 ...
ATTACTTCTGTTTTAGTCTTGCAACGAACTGTATAAGTTGGGGATCGTTTGTAGCGCCCCGTCTTAGGGTCCTTGACTCCAAGGGAAAAATAATAGCGATAGGTGTTAGGTGATCTCTTGTCTTTCCAACACGTGCCTCTTCCGCTAATTAGTGGCTGTTCTGACATCTTTGCGCTCCGTTTCTTTGAATAGTTTTCAACAATTCATTGAGTGCAGTTTAGCTAAAGCTGTTAGTAATATGTTTGTAAAAGCGTAGGCGCAGCTACCGGAGGCAAAAGACACAAACTGCTATGTTTATCTGCGGTTATATGATGTTCAATGATGCTTGATGAATGGTAGGGGGTAGCATTAAATCATATCTCCTAAAGCGGGTGTCGACGGTTCGAATCCGCCCGGGGGCACCAGAGGAATATCGAGCCCGGTACCGCTACGGCGCCGGGCTCTTCTGGTCTAAAGGCCGGATTCGGACCGTCGACACCCGCGTCGCCAATTTCCCCGCGGGGGGAGTTTTCGAATCCGCCCGGGGGCACCAGAGGAATATCGAGCCCGGTACCGCTACGGCGCCGGGCTCTTCTGGTCTAAAGGCCGGATTCGGACCGTCGACACCCGCGTCGCCAATTTCCCCGCGGGGGGGGAGTTTTCGAATCCGCCCGGAGCACCAGAGGAATATCGAGCCCGGTACCACCACGGTGCCGGGCTCTTTTTGTGTTAGAGCTGCGCCGTTCCATGCTAGCGGGTCGCATCAAAAGCAAAGCGCCCGCTTGCCGGGGGAGCAAGCGGGCGCTTCTGAGCGAATATGTTTGCGGCGTTCGCTGCGCAGATAATAAGCAGCCGGCTAGTTGCTTGTACCGGAATCGTCGCCTGAATCAGTACCAGAGCCAGAAACCGAAACCGTCAGCGTAATCGTGCTGTCGGTGGATTGCTTGCCAGTGGGGGAGACGCCCGTCACGGTGGCGTTTTCGTTGCCACTCACGGGGTTGCCGTTCTGATCGCAGAATGCGATGTTGTAGAATCCGGCGTTGTTGAGCGCGGTGACGGCGGCGGAGATGCTCTTGCCGTACAGGTTGCCCGGAACGCTGGCCTTGCCGGACTTCTTGGCGATGACGACGGTGATCGTGGCGCCGGGCTTCTGCTTGCCGCTGGGGTTCCAGCTAATGACGGTGCCCTCGGTGACGGAATCGTTCTCTTGGTAGCTCACGTTGACGCCAAAACCGGCCATGTCGAGAGCGTTGCGTGCCTGTGCCTCGGTCATGTCGGTCAGATCGGGGACGGAGGTGGTGTCAGGACCGCTGGAGACCTTATACGAGATGGTCGTGCCCTTCTCGACTTCCTTGCCGGCATCAGTGCCCTGCTCAAAGACCTGGCCTTCGTCGGCCTCGTTGGCCTCCTCGGTTGCGTTGCCCTTCAGGCCCACGCTTGCCAGCGCGGCCTCGGCCTGGTCCTTGGTCAGGCCAACGAGCTGCGGAACCTCAACTTTCTCGGAGGGCTTGGGGCCCTTGGAGATCACCAGGTTCACCTTGGTGCCCTTGGGCTTCTTAGTGTTGCCGTTGGGGGTCTGCTCGGCAACCTTGCCCTCGTCGACATCGTCGTTATAGCTCTGGTCGATGGTGCCGACCTCAAGGCCGACCTCCTTGATCTGCTCGATAGCGGTCTGCTGGTCCTTGTTCAGCACATCGGGCACTGTGACCTGCTCGCCGCCAAAGAGTCCGGTGGCGAAGGCCACCACAACGCCAATCACGGCAATTGCGGCGACTACGGCGGCGATGATCTTGTTCTTGTTGGACTTGGGCTTCTCGGCTTCGTAGGAACCGGTGGAACCCGAAACGGCGCTGCGGGGGTTGGTCTGTCCGCTTACGCCCGATACGGGGCGAACCATAGCGCGCGTGGAGTCGGACAGCTCGCGGGTCTTGGTTGCGCCCAGGTCGCCGGCGGCGCCAATGATGCGCGTGGGCTCGGAGACGTTGACAGCGCGGCCGGACAGGTAGTTGTTGAGTACCTGGCGCAGCTCGTCGGCCGTCTGGAAGCGGTTGGCCGGATCCTTTTCCATGCACTTGAGGATAATGCGCTCCAGATCGGCGTCGACGCCGGAGTTGATCTGGCTCGGCGGCACGGGCAGCTCATTGACCTGTTTAAGCGCAACCGAGATAGCGTCGTCGCCGTCAAAGGGGACGCGACCGGTGGCGCACTCGTACATCACGACACCCAGGGAGTAGATATCCGAGGTGGGACCGAGGTCCTGGCCGCGCGTTTGCTCGGGGCTTACGTAGTGGGCGGTGCCCAGTACATTGTTGTCCTGCGTGAGGTGGCTGTTCTTTGCGCGCGCGATGCCAAAGTCCATGACCTTGATGTTGCCGTCGGGCAGCACCATGATGTTTTGCGGCTTAATGTCGCGGTGGATGATCTCGTGCTTGTGGGCGACCGAAAGCGCGGAGCTGATCTGCGAGCCGATCTGCGCGACCTTCTTGGGATCGAGGGCGCCGTGGCTCTTGATGCCGCTCTTAAGGTCGGTACCGCGCAGATACTCCATGACAATGTAGTAGGTATCGCCATCCTTGCCCCAATCGTAGACGCCCACGATGTAGGGGGAGGAGAGACCTGCTGCTGCCTGGGCCTCCTGCTTAAAGCGGGCGGCGAAGGTGGCGTCGCCGGCATACTGCGGCAGCATGATCTTGACGGCAACCGTGCGGTCGAGGACCTGATCTTGCGCACGGAAGACGGTCGCCATGCCGCCCGTTCCCACCTTATCCTTGAGGAGGTATCTTCCCCCGAGGACCCTCTGTTCCATTCCTGCTCCTAACATAACTATTCGCTCAACGATGTGTGTAGTACCAAATGTGTGGCCGCTGGGGCCGTGTGACGCGTTGCCGCTAGCTCATCGGCCGCGGCGCGCCCCAAGTATCCGCTTCGATCACGGGCATCACGCTCCTTGGGCGGCGAGCGCCGCGGTCAGGACGATACCGGCAATCTTGGCCGCCTCGACGTCGTGTTTGTCGTAATCCTCCAAGGCCACCGAAATGGCAACCGTGGGTGAATCGTAAGGTGCGAAGCCGACGAACATCGAGTTGACGTTGGTGCCGCCGGTCTCGGCCGATCCGGTCTTGCCGGCGACCTTGACGCCCGGAATCTGGGCATCGGTGCCGGTGCCGGACTGGACAACCGCGAGCATGGCCTGCTTGACCTGCTCGGCCGTGGTGGCGCTGACGGCCTGACCGAGCGAGCGGGACTGTGTGGTCTTGACCACGGTTCCGTCGGGGGCGAGCACCTGGGCCACGAAGAACGGGTCCATGACCACGCCACTGTTGGCGATGGCCGCCGCTATCACGCAGTTTTGCATGACGGTGGTCTGCGGACCTGGCGTGTGGTCCATGCCGACAGGCTGGCCGGCGCCTGCCCAGGCGGTCTCCCACTCGGTCATGAGCGAGGGGTCGGCCATGATGGAGGCCGCGGTGGTCAGGTCCTGACCGAGCTTTTGGCCGTAACCAAAGGCGTTGGCAAACTGGACGAGCGAGCTGGCGCCGATCTCGTTGGCCACCTGGCCAAAGACGACGTTGGACGACACGGCAAAGGCCTGTTGCAGGCTGATGGTACCGTAGCTCTCGTTGGCGTAATTGGTGACCGGCGCGTTGCCGATATCCATGGAGCCGGGCGCCTGGTACGTGCTGGTAAGGCTGGCGGTGCCGGTTTCGAGCGCTGCGGAGAGTGTGACGACCTTAAAGGTCGAGCCCGGGGTATAGAGAGCGTCCATGGCGCGGTCGTACATGGAGCCGTCCTCGCCATCACCCGACTGCATCAGGGCATCGATGTTGGTGTTGTCATAGGTGGGCGAGCTTGCGCACGCGAGGACCGCGCCGGTGCGCGGATCCATAACCACCACGGCACCCTTAAAGCCCTTGAGTGCCTGCTCGGCAGCCGTCTGGATGCGCGAGTCGATGGTGAGCTTGGCGGTGTTGCCCGGTTGGTTTTGGCCCGCGAGCGACGCGAGGGCGTTGTCCCAGCTGGAGTAATCCTTGGAGCCGGTGAGCGTTTCGTTCATGATGCTCTCGACACCAGCGGTGCCGTACTGCTGGCTTACATAGCCCACCACGTGAGCGGCCATGTTTCCGTTGGGGTAGGAGCGGGCGTAGGTGCCGTCTTCCTGTTGCAGTGACTCGGCCAGCGTCACGCCGTCGGACGTGATGATGGAGCCGCGCTGGATGTACTTGGAGCGGGCGATGGTGTGGTTGTTGGTCGGCATGTCCTGATAGTCCTTGGCCTTGATGACCTGGACATAGGTGAGGTTGCCGATAAGGATGGCGAATAGTGCCGTAAAGGCGAGCACGGCACGGGTCAGTCGATTGGCGAGCGCCACGCGGCCGAGCACACCGGATTCGGGCGTGTCGAGCAGGCGACGGCGCATGCGCGAGCCGGCGGAGTGGCTGCCGCGGTTGTGCGAAGATGAAGTGGCGAAGCGCGTGCCAGCCGGGGAGGCCGCCGAGGCGACCTGGTCGTCGGTGATGGCGGCCATGGTGCCGGTGCCGGTGAGCTCGGCCTCGCGACCGGTTGCCTCGTCACCGGCGCGCAGCAAAAGCGCGACGATGATAAAGCTTGCCAGCAGCGAGGAGCCACCCTGGCTCATAAAGGGCAGGGTGACGCCGGTCAGCGGGATCAGGCGGGTAACGCCGCCAACGATCAAGAACGCTTGGAAGCTGATAGCGGCCGTAAGACCGGTGGCGCTAAAGGCGGCAAGGTCGGACTTGGCACGGGCTGCCGTGGTCAGGCCACGTACGGCAAAGAGCATAAACAGGATAAGAACGGCGCCACCGCCCAAAAGGCCCATCTCCTCGCCGATAGCCGAGAAGATAAAGTCGGACTCGACGACGGGGATGTTGTTGGCCATGCCGTTGCCAATGCCGACGCCAACAAGGCCGCCGTCGGCCAGCGAGAAGAGGGACTGGACAATCTGGTAGCCCTGGCCCTGTGCATCCTTAAAGGGATCGGCCCAGATCTGGAAACGAACCTGGACGTGCGACAGGAACTTGTAAGCGCCCACGGCCCCCACGGCCAAGAGCACAAGGCCGATGATGACATACGAGAAGCGACCCGTGGCAACGTAGAGCATCAGCAAGAAGATGGTGTAGAACAGCAAGGCCGAGCCCAGGTCACGTTCGAAGACAACGACGAGCAGGCATACGCCCCAGACTGCGAACAGCGGCAGCAGCAGGCGCAGACGCGGAATCTTAAGACCCAAGATCTTGCGGTTGGAGATAGAGAGCAGTTCGCGGTTCTCGGCCAGGTAACCGGCTAGGAACAGCACGATAAAGACCTTGGCGAACTCGCCGGGCTGAATGGTAAAGCCGGCGATGCGAATCCACAGTTTAGAGCCCGAGATCGTGGTGCCGATAAAGATGGGCAGCATCAGCAAGATGATGCCGATGATGCCAAAGGTGTACTTGTAGCGCATGACCACGTCGAGGTTTTTGACCAGCGCAAGCGTCCCCACCATCAACGCCACCGAGATAAACAGGATGACGAGCTGCGAGATGGCGAGCGTGGGCGCCAAGCGCGTCACAAACGTGATGCCAATGCCCGAAAGAACAAAGACGATGGGCAGGATGGCCGGGTCGGCGCCGGGTGCCAGAATGCGCACGGCGATATGCGCCGCGGCGAAGGCGGCAAAGAGACCGATCGGAACGGCAAGTGTCTCAAACGAGATGGCGGCGCCTGCGGTGAGCACGTACATCGCATACAGCAGGATGACGGGGAACGCCGAGGCGATGAGTAAGAGCAGTTCGGTATTACGGCGACTCATAAGCGGCACTCCCTTTCTAATTCTTATCGGAGGCTTCGGCCTCGGCGGACTGTTCGGCGGTATTCTCGGAATCCGATTCGGAGGTCGAACCCTGGTCGGTGTTATTGCGGATCGTTTGCGCGTCGATCACCTGACGGGTCTGCTCCTCGTCGATCTGATGGCGGTACTTGGAGATGGTGTCCTGTGCGTCGTCGATGCTCGTCTGCTGAATACCTGCCTTAAGGCGATTTTGTGTGTCTTCGGGCAGGTCGGACAGTTTGATGGTGGTCGTGCTGTCGAGCCAGTGCAGCTTAAGGCCGAGCGGCTTGCCGGGAATGCCCCGGTAGACCGCGACGGTGTCCTTGTAGGTGCCCAGGTAGTACGAGCCGGTGATGCCTGCGTAGGCCCAGATGGCTGCCGCCAGCACAAAAGCGATGCCCAGTACGGTGGCAATGGTGATGTTGCGGCGGCGGACGCGCTTTGCCTCGCGCATGACGCCATCGTCGACCAGGTCAACGACAAGCACGGTGACGTTGTCATGCCCGCCGGCGACCAGTGCCGCGTCAACAAGGTTGTCGACGCAAATCTGCGCGGTCGAGGACTGTGTGGCGATGTTTTCGATATCGCTATCGGGAATCATGCTCGACAGGCCGTCCGAGCACAGGATCAGACGGTCGCCTTCCTCGATATGCAGGGTAAAGTGGTCGGCGTACATGGCGGGATCCGAGCCCAGCGCGCGGGTGATGACCGAGCGGTTGGGGTGGACGCGCGCCTCGTCTGCCGTAATCTCGCCGGCGTCCACGAGCTCCTCCACATAGGAGTGGTCGCGGGTCACGCGGATAAGTGTGCCCTCGTGGAGCAGATAGGCGCGCGAGTCGCCCACGTGGGCGATAGCGAGCATGTCGTTTTCGATATAGGCGCAGGTTGCCGTGCAGCCCATGCCGGGTTTGCCCAAACCGTTGAGGGCGGCCTCGATCACGGCGGCATTGGCGGCCTCGACGGCGGCCGCCAGTCGTGCGGCGTCGGCTGCCTGCGGCGCTGTCTTGGCAATGGTCTCGACGGCGATGGAGGAGGCTACCTCGCCGGCGGCGTGGCCGCCCATGCCGTCGCAAACGCAAAAGAGCGGCGATTGCACCAGATAGGAGTCTTCGTTATGCGGGCGCACGCAGCCAACATCGGAGCGGGCGCCCCACATGAGCTGCGTGGTCGTGCCGGCGTCGTAGGTCGAGTCGGTCTCGATGCGCTCGTCGGTCAGCGGCTCAAAACTCATGGTCGAGCCGGGGTCCTTAAGCTTGGCCTCCACGGCGGCAACGTCAATCTCGGCCGTATCGCCGGGCGAGACGGTGTCGGCATCGTTGCTCGGGTCGTTGACGTTGGGCGTGGCTGGCTCTTCGGTTGTACGGTCGACAGGTTCGTCGTCTTGCGGGGTGACGGCTGCAGACTCGGGCGTCGCGAAGTGCGCGGGCGCGGGCGTGCCGTGGGATTGGGAGACATCCTCCGTCGTTGCTGCGGGTACGTCTTCGGTTACAGACTGCATGGCTTCGGGCGCCGATGCGTCCGCGGGGGAGGGCGCCGCCGCGGGTTCCGGTGCAGATGCGGACTCGGGCGCTGCGGCGGGTGCCGGCGCTACGGGAAACACCGGTGCCGCGGGCTCGGGAGCCGCAAATACCGCGGAGCTCTCGGTAATCGCCGTGGCGACGGGTTCGGCAAAGTGAGCCGGCGCGGGCATGTCTTGCGGGACCGCGGGCTGCTCGGTAGCGGCGTGCACGCCGATGGGGATGTTACCGCCGTCAGCGTTGTCCTCGGTATCCTCGTCGTCGGTCAGCGTCGGATATTCTTGCGTTACATGCGAAAGAGGCAGGGAGAACACAGTGTCCTCGGGCTCCACGGGCGCATGGCCCGCCGGGGCGGCATGAGCCGGCGCGGTCGCGGGGGCGGCCGACGTCTCTGGCATGGTTGCGGACTTGTTCTCCTCGTCGATCATCGACGGTTCACCTTCATGACCACGTCGCCAATCTGGACTTCGTCGCCCTCGCGCAGCGTTGCGGGTTCCACCAGCTGGCGGCCGTTGACGAGCGTGCCGTTAAGCGAGTTGAGGTCCTCGATAATAAGTGCCGGACCCTGCAGCGAAAAACGCGCATGCGAGGCCGAGACAAACGGTTCGTTGATGCAGATGTCCGACGACGGCGAACGGCCGACGATGACGGGGCCGAGCATATCCACGTGGATGCCGCGGATGCCGCGCGGGCCCTTGTCCACATCGATCGTCCAGATGGCCGAGTCGCGGCGCTGGCCGCGGACGAGCCCCACGCCGGTCTTCATGACGGCAAACAGGAAGATATAAAGCAGGACGACCAGGACGATGCGGCCTGCAAACAGGACGATATCGATGTTCATAAGCGACTATCCCCTAAATTCGAACGTGCTCAGGCCAAACGTCAGCAGGTCGCCGTTGCGCAGCGGGCAGCGCGTGATGCGACGGTTGTTGACGAGCGTGCCGTTGGTGGAGTTGAGGTCCTCGATCGACCAGTCCGAGCCGGTAAAGGTGAGCTGGGCATGACGGCGCGACACGTTGGGGTCGCGCAGGGCGATGTCGGAAACCGAGCGCTCGCGACCGATGGTCACCTGTGCGGAGGTGATGGCGTGGCTCTCGCCGCTCACGACGTCGACGAGCTGGGCGAGCGGACGCTGCGGGGCGCGAGAGCTTGCCATGTTGGAGGCGATGCTGGCTGCGGCGCCAAGGCCAGCGGCGGCGCCGGTCGCGGCGGCTCCGCCCATGCCGGCAAGCGCGTCGCGCGAGACGGTTTGGGGCACGGGAATGGGTGCGGCGGCGGGATCGGGCATATTGGGCGCAAAGGGGTCGGCCACGGCAAGCGGGTCGGGAGTGGCAGCACGAGGTGCCGGCTGCTGCTGCGGCATAGCAGCGGGGTGTTGCTGCGGGGCGGCAAACTGCTGCTGGCCGGCGCGCGGGGCGCTGGCGGCACGGCTCGCGGCTGAGTTGTTCTGGCCCAGGCCGTTTTGGTAGGCGCGCTCTTCCTCGTACAGGCGACCGAGCGTAGGGGCATCGACGTTCTCGGCAAAGACCGAGAACTTGCCGCCGCGCAGCTGCGGGTCGATCATAAAGCGAACGAGGGGCTCGCCGACAAAGACGTAGCGGCGCTTTTCGGCCTGCGCTTTCACAAACTCGCGGACCTCGCGCGAAAGCTCGGGATAGAACGGGGCGAGCATGGGATCGTCGTCGGCGGCAATCAGGATGGTATAGAGCGCCGGCGCGGTGTTGACGCCGTTGATCACCAGAGTCTGATCCTCCATGTCGCGAGCGGCCTGCTTGGCAAGCTTCTTAAAGGAGAACGGGGCACGGGTGGCACCGAAGATGCCGGCCACGTGGTCCTCGAAGATGTTCAGGAAGTTCACGAAAGATCACTCTCCGTATAGGTTCTTTGGTATCCGAGCAAATAAAGGCATATCCCGACGATTATAGAGGATAGGATTCCCGTAACCGCCGCCTTGGCGACGACCGGGCCCGCAAGGCTGGCAATTTCCATATGGTGTGCAAGACAAAACGATACGGCCGAGCCGATGCCGGCGACGGCAATTGCGACGATGGCGGCAAGGTTCGATCCCTGCTCGGCGCGCTTGGCATGAGCATTGAGCAGCAGCGATGTTGCCGCGGCTATCGCTGCAACCAGCACGATTGCAGCGAGAAGGAGCGCGTCTCCCAGCGCTGCGACGACATTGCTAAGCCCCAGTACGCCTCCCGCAGAGAGAGCCGCTGCAGCAAGGCGGGCAAAGAGTGCGCCCATGCCCGTGGCCGCCGCGGCGCTTGCCGGGCTGAGCCAAAACGCCGCGATGCTCGCGGCGGCTCCGGCGGCAAGGAGGGCGTCGCCGGTTAGGCAACCCAGCGCAAGCGCGCAGGCGAGCGTCGCGCTCGCAGCCGCCTCGGTGCGTCCCCAAGCAATCCACCAACCGGACATGGCAGCGGCAAAAATGACCGCGACCGGCAGCATCGACAGGATGCCCTGCGCCTGCATGGTGGCGTTGGCCATGAGCACCAAAAAGCCCACGGCCGAGATGGCCGAGCCAATCTGCGGGGCCAAGCCTGCCGCCGCGCCAATGGCGACGGCCGCCACGACCAGCCCGGGAAGCGCCGCGACGCCGGCTGTCTGCATAAGCAAAAAGCTGAAGGCTCCGCACGAGAGCGCCGAGATGCCGCGCATGGTGTAATTGCGTGCGCGGCCCCAGCGCGTGCCCGCCCAGCCAAGTGCGGGGTCGACCTCGACGGTGTCATCCTCGTAGCTCGATGGCTCGATATCATCTGCCGCGCACTCGTCATTCGAAAGCTCGCCTACCATCTGCTCCAAGCTGCGACGGCCTTCGCGCATGCTCCCCAAACCGGCAAGGAGTCGGTCGCAGAATGCCTCGATGCTATTGGGGCGGTCTTGCGGCATGGGGGAGAGGGCGCTCATGAGCGCCGCCTCGGCCCCCGGGGGAAAGTGTGGGATCAGTTCGCTGGGATAGGTGGCGCCGCCGATGATGCGGTCGAGCGAGTCGGCGGGCGTGGACGCCATAAAGGGGGCGCTGCCGCACAGGCCCTCGTAGATCACGCAGGCAAGGGCAAAGACATCGGCGCGCTCGTCGACCGTGCCGGTCTCGATGTCGAGCTGCTCGGGCGGCATGTAGCCGATGGTGCCGCCGCGCGATCCGCCAAAGCCGCCGGCAGACGACAGACGTGCCATGCCAAAGTCGGTGAGCTTTACATTGCCCGAATGGTCGATAAGCACATTGGCGGGCTTTATGTCCAGATGAAGCACGCCGTTTGCATGGGCAAAGGTGAGTGCCTGACCCAGCGCGTCGGCAATGGCCGCGGCCTCGTCAAAGGTGAGCGAGTGGCCGTCCACGCGATGCAAAAACTCGGCGAGCGACATACCGTCGACATATTCCATAACCAGGTAGGCATAGGCGGTGTCGTGCGTAAAGTCGATAACCTGCACGATATTGGGGTGTTGAAGCATGGCGGCGGTATGCGCCTCGCGCAGCACGTCCATGATGTCGCTGGCGGGCATGCCGGCGCCGTTGATAAGGGGGATGCGCTTAATGGCCACGCGACGGCGCAGGTGCGTGTCGCGGCAGATCTCGATGGAGCCAAAACCGCCGGTCGCAAGCGTCTCGAGCGGTTGGTACCGCTTGAGCAGCTCGCGAGAGCTAGTGCCCTCCAAGGGAACGTCCGGCGAGAACCGGGCGGTATGTTGCGAGAAAAGCGGCATGGCCAACCCTCGTGCGTTTAAAGTTCGTTTGCGAGCGGCGGGCGCGGGGCCGAGCCATTCGCGGTGGCATAGATGCTGCTAGTGTAGCACGCTCGGGCGGATGGCGAGGATGGCGGGATGCGAGGCTGCCTGTCTGGCTTGGCCTTAGCGCTTCTTCTTGCTCTTCTTCTGCTTGCGCCGCTTGCCCTTGTTATCCTGGGGCTTGTCGGCCTTGTCGCCCCGCTTGGCCTCGGCGGCAGCCTTCTCGGCCTTCATTTTCTTCTTCTTGGTCTCGATGCGGAGTTTTTTGTTGATGCGCGCCTTAAGGAAGGGGCCAAACTGCTCGGCATCGCCGCGGACAAAGGTGTTCTTAGGAATCGTCACGCCCTGGTCGGCGAACATGGCCACAAAGATGCGCTCGCCGTCGAGTACGTGGTCGAGCTTTTCAAACGGGAAGAACTGCGACTTGCCGCTCTTGCCCCAAACCATCAGGCCGTCCTCGTTGGCGGCGACGCGGCGATAGCGGCCACCCATGGACTCGTCGGCCTCGACGGCATCGATAAAGTCGCGGGCGAGGGTGTGGTGCAGGTTTTTGCTCCACCAGGCCAAAAAGGCGCCGAATACGATCAGGACGACGCCAAACTTGATCCAGTTGCCGCCGGCCGCCAGCATGCCAATGCCGAGCAGCGCGGCAATTGCCGCGGCGACATACAGCGAGCCGCGACGCCTGGGTGAGGCGACCAGGCGGGCGAAGTCGGTGACCAGGTCGTTTTCGTACTGGTACTCGTTGAGGTACAGGATGCCGTCGTCGGCTGCGGCCTGCTTCTCGAGCGCGACCTCGACCTGGTCGGCTGCTTCGGAGGGAACGAGGTTGCTCTCTGCGTCTGCCATGCTCTTTGGACTCCTATCGCGGCGGGCTTGCCGTACGGGTTATTATGAATGCAGTATGCCGTGCGACCGCATGGCCGTCGCGGCAACAAGACTCAGTATACCCGGGGGAGCACCCATGGAATCGTTGTACCGAAAGTATCGCCCGCTCACCTTCGACTCCGTGGTGGGCCAGCAGCATATCGTCTCGACGCTCGAGCACGCCATCACCGAGGGACGCCTGTCCCACGCGTACCTGTTCTGCGGACCGCGCGGCACGGGCAAGACCACCATGGCGCGCATCCTTGCCAAGGCGCTGCTGTGCCGTAACGCCGAGGCGGCGCGCGCCGAGGGCGCGAGCGGCTGCATGCCCGACGGCACCTGTGAGGAATGCGAGCTCATCGCCGAGGGCAACCACCCAGACGTCTACGAGCTCGATGCCGCAAGCCGTACCGGCGTAGACAATGTGCGCGAGGAGATCATCAACTCCGTTAACTTTGCTCCGGTGCGCGGCAAGTACAAGATCTATATCATCGACGAGGTCCACATGCTCACGACGGCGGCGTTTAACGCGCTGCTCAAGACGCTCGAGGAGCCGCCGGCGCACGTGATCTTTGTGCTGTGCACCACCGACCCGCAAAAGATTCTGGAGACCATCCTCTCGCGCTGCCAGCGCTTCGATTTCCACCGCATCGGCAACGAGGATATCGAGCATCGCCTGTCCTACGTGTGCGAGCAGGAGGGCTTCGATTACGACGACGAGGCGCTCGCCATCGTGGCGCGCCATGCCAAGGGCGGCATGCGCGACGCACTCTCCACGCTGGAGCAGCTGAGCGTTTTTGGCAACGGCGCCGTGCATGCGGACGATGCCCGCTCGCTTTTGGGCGAGGTTTCGGACCAGATTCTGGGCGAGTTTGCCCGCACCATCGCCGAGCGTGATATTACTGAGCTCTATGGGCTCATTCGTGCACAGGTCGAGGAGGGCAATGACCTGCTTGAGCTGACGCGCGACCTGGTGGCGCATGTGCGCGACGTGTATGTGGCCTGCGTTGCCGGTGCCCGTGCCGAGCTGTTTGAGGGCGGGGTCGAGCAGGCCGAGGCGCTTGCTGCCGAGGCCGCCGCCTTTGGCGAGCATTCGGCCGACCGTCTGGCCCGCGTGCTGACGGTGCTTGACGATGCCGCGCTGGAGATGAGGGGCGCGAGCGACGTGCGCCTGGTGCTCGAGATCGCCTGCACGCGCCTGGCACGTCCCGAGGCCGATCTGACCATTGAGGCCCTGGCCGAGCGCGTGGCACGCTTGGAGGCCATGGTTGCCAACGCCGCGGTGCCGGCGAGCGTGGCTGCTGCAGGTGCTGCGCCTGAAACTGTCTCGGCTGTACCTGCGGCGATGCAACAGCCGACACTGATCTCGGGTGCCCGAGCTACCGCTCCGACAACACCTGCCGTGCCCGCCGCTGCGTCTGCGCGCCAGGGCGGCATGCCCTGGGACCGAGGCACTGCCGCTCCGGCGACCCAGCCTGCGCCCGCGCCGACCCCCAAGCCTGCCGCGCTGACATCTCAGCCTACATCGGCTCCGATGTCTCAGCCCGTTGCGGCTCCCGCGCCTGCCGCCGCTCCGGCACCTAAGCCCCAGCTCAACAACGCCGCCCAGGTTGCTGCCGCCGACGCCGCCGAGACCCCCGCGGTTGAGGATGCCGGCGAGCTCCAGCGCAAATGGGCCGAGGTCGTCGAGCGCGTCAAGGCCCAACAACCTTCTTATGCGGCTCTCCTGTTGAACGCTCGCGCTACGGCAGACGATGGTTCTAAGCTCACGGTCTCGTTCCCTACGGCATTTGCTATCAAGATGCTCGGGCGTGCTGATACACAGGCGGTGTTTTTGCCGACAGTCAGTGCGGTTTTCGGTCGTCGCACCGTCGACTATGTCTTGGATGGGGGTGGCACGCCGGCTCCTCAACATGAGGAGCATTCTCCATCTGCACGGGCTGCGGCATCTGCGGACCCGCAACCCGTGTCCTCGGCGGCCCCTGCATCCTCGAACGCCAGCGCGATGCAGCCAAAAGCGGCACCGGTAGCGGCACCGACCCCGTCGGCGCCTGAACCCGCTGCGCCCAAACCGGCTGCTCCGGTCCCCGCGCCCAAGCCCGCTGCCGCGCCTGCGCCCGAGTCATCCGACCTGGCCAAGGCCCCCTGGCTGCGCTCCGACAACCCCGCCGGCGCCCCCGCTACGGGTAAGCTCCCGACCGAACCCGCGCCCCGAGCGCCCGAGCGCGCGTCCGCTTCCAAGACTCAGCCGTCTGCGCAGGCTGCGTCGTGGGAATCCGAGCAGGTGCCCTACGACGACGCCATGGTCGGCGGCTTCGCCGGCGATACGAGCGGGGAGGATCTTCCTCCGTTCGACGTGCCTGCCGCGGTGCCTGCGCCCAGCCCTGCCGCTTCAGCCGCGGCTCCCGCAGCTGCGACGTCCGCTCCCACATGCGATGACGCCCCCGCTGCCCCTTGGGAGTCCAACCCCGGCGCCGGCAGTCCCTTCGGCCACCAGGGCGCAGCCCCGAGCATCCCGCAGACCGAGGATGAGGCCAAGGCCCTCATCCGCAACGTCTTTGGACAGGCCACCATCTTCAAACCGGTGGAGTAACTGTGCGGGCGGGTACGCTGCTCAAGAAGAGATCTCTTTGTCCGGGCGCATCTGTATTTCGGACATGTGTAGTGTGGTGCCGCGTATATCGCATTCGAGCAGACAGGCGCGTGACGGTCGGCCTAGGATGCTGAGGTCGATACGATATGTCGCATGGCTGTCCGTGTATTCGACTTGCTCGGCGTTGACGGTTGCTCCGATTGTAAATAAAGAGCCCAGTTCGGCATCGACAATCTTGGAGTCCTTTATCTTGACCTTGAACTCTTGGTAGAGGGACGGGCTGTTGTAGTAAATGGTTCGGGTTCCGTCGGTGCACTCATCGGTCGCTTCCCATTTGACGACGGGCTGGTCCGAGCTGGCTATCAGTAGTTCTGCTCCAAAGGCTATGGCATGGGTGATGACAACCAGCAATGCCCAGCCGACAAAGAGATAGAGAACCACATATGCAACGGGGTGTTTTGAGCGGATGTTTTGGAGCGCGTCGGGGGCATTCATGGGGCACCTCCAAATTGCTATCTTTGACAATCAAATTTTACCATGCCGTCATGAGCGCCACCTCGAGCGGCGGTTTAGCATTTTGCTATCTAGCTGGATGCAGCAAATGCCGGGTTCCGGCTCTACAAGATTTAGCTTTCGATATTATGTAGATGCGAATTATTCAACTTTGCATAATCTTTGGGCGCGGCTTGCACTCCAGGACATGTATATCGACTGGGGTAGCGTGTCCGCCCCGCTCGCTGACCTCGTGCCGTGGTACGATTTTTGCGTTTGAAAGTCCCGCCGCGTCCCGGCTGCCTTTGCAGCTTGTCGCGCGGCCGCACGTAAAGGAGCCATCATGGCCGGTATGAACATGCAACAGATGATGAAGCAGGCCCGCAAGATGCAGGAGCAGCTTGCCGCCGCGCAGGAGAACCTCAAGTCCCAGACCGTCGATGCCTCTGCCGGCGGCGGTATGGTCAAGGTGACCGTTAACGGCGAGATGGAGCTCGTCAACCTCACCATCGATCCCGATGCCCTCGATCCCGAGGATGTCGATATGCTGCAGGACATGATTATGGCTGCTGTCAACGAGGCCGTCCGCGGCGTCAACGAGCTCGCCAACAAGCAGATGGGCGCCATCACCGGCGGCCTCAACATCCCGGGCATGCCTTTCTAAGACACGCATATATATGAGTGCGAATCACAGTCTGCAAAAATTGCTCGATGAACTGGGTCGTTTGCCGGGCATTGGTCCCAAGTCGGCCCAGCGCATCGCCTATTACCTGCTCGAGGCCGACGCCGAGGAGGCCCGACGCCTGGCCGAGGCTATCCTGGAGGTCAAGCAGGAGGTCCACTTTTGCAGCCGTTGCTTTAACTACGCCACGGCCGACGAGTGCTCCATCTGCCAGGACCCGATGCGCGATACCACTCGCATTTGCGTGGTGGGCGAGCCTCGCGACGTCCAGGCAATCGAGCGCACGGGCAGCTACCATGGCCTGTACCATGTGCTGGGCGGCGTGATCAGCCCCATGGACAAGATCGGCCCCGAGCAACTGCATATCCGCGAGCTGCTGGCGCGCCTGGGCCACGAGGACATCCACGAGGTCATTATCGCCACCAACCCTAACATTGAGGGCGAGACCACGGCGAGCTACCTGGCTCGCACCATTAAGCCATTGGGCGTTGAGGTATCGCGTCTTGCGAGCGGCCTTCCCGTGGGCGGCGACTTGGAGTATGCCGACGAGCTTACGCTTGGCCGCGCTATCGAGGCCCGCCGCGCGATCTAGGCGGTGTCAGCTCCACGGCATGTCCCGTCGGCCTGCCGCACGGGGCACTCATAATTGGGCGCGCGTTCATGCATTTGTTGTGCAACAAACCTGCTTTTCATCCGCTTATCGCGTGGATGGGTCCGCTCGCATCTCGTATTTGCCCATTCGTTGCGCAACCTTTTTGGTTCGCTGATACACTCAAATGTGGATATGAAAGAATGCGCCGCTTTTAAGCGGCGTGTTTTTGTTGGAGGAGAACGCATGCGGCCCGGGGGCACTCAGACAAAGCATGGCGCCGCGGTGCGCATGCGGCGCCGGTTGGGCCTGGCGCCTCGGGCGTATGTGCTGCTGTCTTGCTCGCTCGTACTGGTCATAGCCGGTGTTTCGGCTTATGGCATGACGGTGCCGTCCATGGTGCAGGCGCATGCTGCGCGCGAGCTGCATATTGGGCGCAAGACCAAAAGCGACTTGGGAACGACAACTGGATTTGCGTGGGCGAGCGTGGTCAGGCGCACCGTGTTTGGCGTCGATCCCGCGGACGAGGGCGAGCGGGCGTCCAACGAGATCACGCTGGCAAACGGCAAGACCATCTTGCTCACCAACACCAAGGTCATTACGGAGCTTTCCAATAACAGTGTGGCTTCTGTCGTTAACAAGGCGGAGCAGCAGAAGGAGCAGGATACGCAGCAGGCGGGCAAGCCCGGCGGCTCGGACGGGTCCGGTTCTGGCACCGGTTCGGCGGGCTCGGACGGCGGTTCCGGTTCGGGTTCCGCCTCTGGCGGTGGATCTTCGAGTGGCGGCTCGACGGACGGCGGTGCCGGCGGCGACACGGGCTCGGGTGGTCTCTCGGCTGCCGAGGAAGAGAGTATCCACAATTGGCTTGTGACCAAATACAACATGCTCGATGGCTATGTCGCCCGCGCCAATAGCGTGGTGTCGACCTATAACGCAACAGGCGATACCGGGCCGTGCGATAGCCTGGCCAACGATATGTTTGTCATCCGTGCCGAGTTTGGCCGGCAAACGTTTTCTCCCCACTCAAAGTGGTATCGGCAGTACGCCAACCTATGGGGCTGCTACACCAACCTGTGCCAATGGGTGGGGCATTACGGCGATGACAACATTGCGCTCAATAACTTCAATAATAGTCTGGCGGCGATCGCCCTATGACGAACGACCTCGCTTCTGCGGCAGCCCAGTCGCTCAACCGTGATCTCATGGTGGGCCTGCGCCTGGCGCGCGTTGGAGGGTTTGAGCCCGCCATTGCGCTGGGTCCGGACGAGCTGCCCGTCTACCAGCGTCGATTTGCGATGCTGTTTGCCGACGACGCCACCATGCGCCGTGGCGGCATCGGCCGCGTGACGCGTGCCGTCAATGCCCGGGGCGAGGCCGTGGCGCTCAAGCAGCTCATCTTGCCGACGCGCGACGAGTTCGATGACGACGTCGCTTACGAGGCGTTGGTCGCCAAGTTTAAGGCGGCGTTTCGCGAGGAATACGAATGCCATCGCGCCCTTTCGGGCCTTAAAGGCTTTCCCCGCCTGTATGGATGGGGCGAGGTCGACGGTGTGCCCGCGATTGTCATGGAATGGGTCGAGGGCGAGACGCTTGCCCGCCTGCGCCCGCGCCTTGCCGTGGACGATGCCGGTCGCCTGTCGCCGCTCGTGGCCGCTCGCCTGGGCCGCGACCTGTTCGACCTGCTCTGCCGCATGAACCTGGTGGGGGAGGGCTTTGTCCATCGCGACATCTCGCCGGCCAATATTATGGTTCGCACGGCGCGCCTGCCGCTCGACCGACAGCTTGCCGAAGGCACCTTCGACCTGTGCTTGATCGACTTTGGCTCGTCGCTGGCGCTCGAGCCCGCCTCTGCGGTGGCCGGCACCGGCGGCAAGGCGTCGTTTACCGAGCGCTATGCCACGTTGCGCCGCGCGACGGTGGCCTACGCCCCGCCCGAGATGCTCACCGACGATATCCCCGACCTGCGCGTTTTGCGCATGTCGCCGGCAATCGACGTGTATGCCGCGGCGAGCACGGTCTATGAGCTCGTCGCCGGCGTCGCACCGTACGAGGTGGCACCGAGCACTTCGGGCACCTCGGGTTCGCGCAAAAAGACGCGCGATATTGCCAGCCCCTATCGTCTCAAGATGGATACGCGCCCCGACTATCCCACTGGCGCCCATGCGCCCGGTTGCGACCTGACCCAGCTGCTCCGGCGTGAGCCCGATGTGGCGCTCGCCGCCGCCGAGCAGGCACAGCAGATGGGGCTCGAGCCGGACTCCGAGGAGCTTCGCGACGCGCTGGCATTTGTCGATGCCCAGCTGTTCGACGTGGTCATGGCCTGCCTGTCGTGTAATCAGGGCGATCGTCCCGAGCCCGCCGCGGTGGAGGCGGCGCTTACGACGTTTTGCGACCACTACGCGCAAAACGTCGGCCGCTCGCTTCGCGGCGAGCCGCTCACGCCCTGTCCCATGGACGCGTCCGGTCGCGTGGTCCGTCGTGCTGCGATGATCGGCACTACGGCTGTCTGCGGTCTCGTATGGGCCGTTGTGGTGGTGTCGGCGGCGCTGCTGGCGTCTGGTGCTCGTGCGACGGTCGCCGTGGGGTACATTTCGTGGTCCGGTGCGCTGCCGGGTATCGTTGCCGCGCTCGCGCTGGCGCTGCCGGGCATGGCGGGTATTGCCGCCGGCGCCATGGCACACGATCGTCGCACGGGGTTCCTGCATGGCGTACTAGCGCTTTCTGCCTGCGAGGTTCCGGTGCTGATCGCGGTTGCATGCATCGTGTTTTCCCAGCGCGCCGTAGCGAGTGGCTTCGTTGCCGCCTTAATTGCAACCTATGCGCTCACGTGGTTTTTGCTGGCGATGGGGTTTGCCTTTGAGCTTCCCGTCGTGTCAGCACGACGTGCGAAAATTTCCATGGCGACGCCGCTTGCCGGCGGAGCCGCGGCTGCTCGCGCCTTTGGCGGGCCGGCCGAAGTATCCGACACTATCTCTGCGACCAAGGAGGACTAAGCCATGGCTTCTCAAGCTGAGCTCACCCCGTGCGGGGCAATGTTTGACATCTTTAAGCGCGCAGCGCACCTGAGCCATATCGAACTGTGCGGCCTGGTGCTCTCGAGCCGCCCGCTCGCCGACGGCCGCAGCCCGCAAAGTCGTGCCGCCGATCGCTCCTGGGTTTCACGCTTTATCGTGCGTGCTCCGGTCGGCACGCTCCAGCAGCGCTATTTTGCCGATTACGGCACCTCGGCCGCGCGCATCATGTCGCATCTTGCCCTGCGCCGTCGCAATCCCATGGATGCCATGGCGATAACCAACATGGTGTGCGGGTCAGCCGGCGAGCCCATGGTGCGGGCGCTCGAGGAGTGCCACCAGGATACGAACCTCTACCGCAATGCGCTCGAGCGTCTGTCGCAGGCGGCGGAGCTTATGCCCGCCGAGCGCGCCGAGGCCGTGCTGGTGCTGTTTGTCGCCGTCGGTTGCTCGGCGGACGTTCGATCCTCGGTGACCTATGCCATCGACTATGCGCATGCGACTTGCGGCGGTGCCACGTCGACCCCGCGTTCGCTGAGCACCTCGACGGTCGCAGGCGAGCGCGAGGCGACGCCCGCGCACCCGCTGGGCCTGCTGCGCGTGCAAAACGGTTACGTGGTAAGCGCCCCGCGCTGGATCCAGCCGAGCGAGCAAGGCGTGGAGATCGGAGCGCTGGCCACGGGCGAGGGCGATATCACCGATGTTGGCGACGACGTCTCGGCCCGTCATGCCCGCGTGTGGTGCGATGACCAGAATGTCTGGTACGTCGAGGACCTGTCGTCCACCAACGGAACCGTGGTGGTAAACGGTGCGACGAGCGTCTGCACCCAGGTCGAGCCCGGCCGCGCTGCCCAGCTCAACCCCGGTGACGAGCTCAAGCTCGGCGAATCCACCACCTACGCCATCCTCCTCGGCGCTCTCTAACTCATCTCCTAAATAAGTTGCGGTGAAATAGAGACTGTTTAAGGCCGCGACTGGCAAATACAGTCCCCATTTCACCGCAACTGCCGTGTGGTCGGCGATAGAGAAACGAGAGTGGATTTCCGGACGCACGAGAGAGGATTTTCGGACGCACAACCCATGAGAGTGGATAATCTCCCACTTTTGGCCCAGATACAGGCAAAAAGTGGGAGATTATCCACTCTCGACGCGGGCTGCGACTTTTCCGCCCGAGGGGCCATCTCGCCCCTTGGCGGTCACCCGGGGTAAACCTTTACCGCCCGCCTATATTTGCCGAAATATGGCTTGGCGGCGGGGTACAATAAGCCCGCATGCGGATTTCCGTTGCGGGCGCTTCCCATCGCCGGGGCGTGCCCGGGAGCATCCGGCATGCGGCCTTTGCGGCGCTCGGTCATGTGCAAGACGGGTTGCTGGGCCTGTGGAGCGCATTAACCGCCCCGCGCCTCGGCATGCCTTCTCTCCATGCCATGTACCTGCTGCTCAGTCTGCCTGTCGGATGATTGGAAGCAACAGCGAAAATCCCATCACGCCAACATCCCGGCAATCGCCGGGGCCTGTATACCTATATGAGAGGAGAGGGGTATATGGCGCGTAAGTTTAAGTCTATGGACGGCAACGAGGCGGCCGCATATGTTTCGTATGCGTACACCGAGGTAGCGGGAATTTATCCCATTACGCCGTCCAGCCCGATGGCCGACCATGTCGACCAGTGGGCGGCCCAGGGTCGCAAGAACATCTTTGGCACCCCGGTCAAGGTCGTCGAGATGGAGTCCGAGGCAGGTGCAGCCGGTACCGTTCACGGTTCGCTGGGCGCCGGTGCTCTGACCACCACCTACACGGCTTCTCAGGGCCTGCTCCTGATGATCCCGAACATGTACAAGATCGCGGGCGAGCAGCTCCCGGGCGTCTTCCACGTCTCCGCGCGTTGCGTCGCTTCCCACGCCCTGAACATCTTTGGCGATCACTCCGACGTCATGGCTTGCCGTCAGACCGGTTTCGCCATGCTCGCCGAGGGCAACGTCCAGGAGGTCATGGACCTTTCGCCGGTGGCTCACCTTGCCGCCATCGAGGGCAAGACCCCGTTCCTTAACTTCTTCGATGGCTTCCGCACCAGCCACGAGATCCAGAAGGTCGCCATGTGGGACTACAAGGATCTGGCCGAGATGTGCGACATGGACGCCGTCCAGGCTTTCCGCGATCACGCGCTCAACCCTGAGCACCCGCATACCCGCGGCAGCCATGAGAACGGCGACATCTTCTTCCAGAACCGCGAGGCCTGCAACAAGGTCTACGACGAGCTTCCCGCCGTCGTCGAGGGCTACATGAAGAAGATCAACGAAAAGCTCGGCACCGATTACGGCCTGTTCAACTACTACGGCGCTCCCGATGCCGATCGTGTCGTCGTGTGCATGGGCTCCTTCTGCGACGTGCTCGAGGAAGTCATCGACTATCTCAACGCTCACGGCGAGAAGGTCGGCCTGGTCAAGGTTCGCCTGTTCCGTCCGTTCTCCATCAAGCACTTTGTCGACGTTCTCCCCGAGACCGTCAAAAAGATCGCCGTCATGGACCGCACCAAGGAGCCGGGTTCCATCGGCGAGCCGCTCTACCAGGACGTCGTCTCCGCTCTCTACGAGGCCGGCAAGACGGGCATCAAGGTCGTCGGCGGCCGTTACGGCCTGGGCAGCAAGGACACGCCTCCCGCGTCCGCGTTTGCTGTCTTCGAGGAGCTTAAGAAGGACGAGCCCAAGCGCGAGTTCACCATCGGCATTGTCGATGACGTGACCAACCTGAGCCTGCCCGAGGCCGAGGATGCGCCCAACACCGCAGCCCCCGGCACCATCGAGTGCAAGTTCTGGGGTCTGGGTGGCGACGGTACCGTCGGCGCCAACAAGAACTCGATTAAGATCATCGGCGACCACACCGACAAGTACGTTCAGGCCTACTTCCAGTACGACTCCAAGAAGACCGGCGGCGTCACCGTCTCGCACCTGCGCTTTGGTGATTCTCCGATCCGCTCGCCGTACTACGTGACCAAGGCCGACTTTGTCGCCTGCCACAACCCCAGCTACATCGTCAAGGGCTTCAAGATGGTCCGCGACGTCAAGCCGGGCGGCACCTTCCTGGTCAACTGCCAGTGGAGCGACGAGGAGTTCGCCGAGCACATGCCCGCCGTGGCCAAGCGCTACATCGCGAACAACAACGTCAACGTCTACCTGATCGACGCTATCGATCTGGCTGCCAAGGTCGGCATGGGCAAGCGCACCAACACGGTGCTCCAGTCCGCCTTCTTCGCGCTGGCCAAGGTCCTGCCCGCCGAGGACGCCCTGCAGTACATGAAGGACGCGGCTACCAAGTCCTACATGAAGAAGGGCCAGGCCATCGTCGACGCCAACCACAAGGCCATCGATGCCGGCGCTACCGCCTTCCGCAAGTTCGAGGTTCCGGCCGACTGGGCAACTGCCGAGGATGCCGCTCCCGTCGAGCTCTCCGAGGAGACCAAGTCCGCTATCGCCCAGCAGGTCAAGAACCTGCTCGAGCCCATCGATCGCATGGATGGCGACAGCCTGCCCGTTTCCGCCTTTGTCGATTGCGCTGACGGTCAGTTTGAGCTGGGCGCCTCCGCATACGAGAAGCGCGGCGTCGCCGTGGTCGTTCCTCACTGGGACGAGACCAAGTGCATCCAGTGCAACCAGTGCGCCTACGTGTGCCCGCATGCCACCATCCGTCCGTTCGCGATGACCGAGGACGAGGCTGCCGCCGCGCCCGAGGCTACCCGCACGCTCGACGCTATGGGCCCCAAGGCCAAGGGCATGAAGTTCACCATGGCCGTGTCCCCGCTCGACTGCATGGGCTGCACCAACTGCGTCAAGGTCTGCCCCAAGGGCGCCCTCGAGATGGTTCCCACCGAGCAGGAGATGGACCAGCAGCCCGTTTGGGACTACATGGTCGAGAACGTCTCCGAGAAGAAGGAGCTCATCGCGGCCAACGTCAAGGGCAGCCAGTTTAAGCAGCCTTACCTGGAGTTCTCTGGCTCCTGCGCCGGCTGCGCCGAGACCGCCTATGCACGTCTGGTGACCCAGGTCGCCGGCGACCGTATGTTCATCTCCAACGCCACCGGCTGCTCCTCCATTTGGGGCAACCCCGCTGCCACCGCTCCTTACTGCAAGGACAAGGACGGTCACGGCCCGGCGTGGAACAACTCCCTGTTCGAGGACAATGCCGAGCACGGTCTGGGCATGGCCGTCGGTTACGAGGCCGTTCAGCGCAAGCTGATCGCCGCTACCCAGGAGATCATCGCCGCTGACGGTCCGTCCGATGAGCTCAAGGCCGCCGGCCAGGCTTGGCTCGACTCCGTCAACGATGTCGAGGCTTCCAAGACCGCTGCCGCTGCCTACGTTGCCGAGCTCGAGAAGTGCGGCTGCGATGCTTCCAAGGCGATTCTCGCCGACAAGGCCTACCTCACCAAGAAGTCCTTCTGGGTCTTCGGTGGCGACGGTTGGGCCTACGACATCGGCTTCGGTGGCCTGGACCACGTCCTGGCTTCCGGCCACAATATCAACGTCTTCGTCTTCGACACCGAGGTTTACTCCAACACCGGTGGTCAGGCCTCCAAGGCCTCGAACCTGGGCCAGGTCGCTCAGTTCGCCGCTGCCGGTAAGGTGACCAAGAAGAAGTCCCTGGCCGAGATTGCCATGAGCTACGGCTACGTCTATGTGGCGCAGGTCGCCATGGGCGCCAACCCGGCTCAGACCCTCAAGGCCATCCACGAGGCCGAGGCCTACGACGGCCCGTCCCTCATCATCGGCTACAGCCCCTGCGAGATGCACTCCATCAAGAAGGGCGGCATGCAGAACTGCCAGGCCGAGATGAAGAAGGCTGTCGAGTGCGGTTACTGGAACCTCTTCCGCTTCAACCCCGAGGCTGCTGCCGGCAAGAAGTTCTCGCTCGATTCCAAGGAGCCCGCGGGCGGTTATCAGGAGTTCCTGATGAACGAGGCCCGTTACGCTTCGCTGACGCGTTCCTTCCCCGAGCGCGCCGAGGAGCTCTTCAAGGAGAACGAGCAGGCTGCCATGGACCGCTACGCTCACCTGCTGAAGCTCAAGACGGTGTACAACGAGGCCTAGGTCTCCCACCGCAGGATCTGAGGGCTGACCTTCGCGGACGTCCTCGGACATGAAAGAACCCCCGCTGCGCACTACGTGCGGCGGGGGTTCTTTCGTCCTGCGGAGTGTCCGCGAAGGTCAGCCCTCAGATCCTGCTACGACTACGTTCTCGGATTGTGTGGCTGAATGAAGGACGTGGCTGAGGGGACCTTTTGTCCCTTTCGCTGTTTCGCGCCTTTGGCGCGAAACCACGCGCTGCTTTGGGATACGGGGGAGGACAGGGTTGCTGCCGTCTTTTGTCCCCGTGCTTTGGGGCTGGTTGCCTTTTTGGAGCTCATCTTTATTCCTTATGCTGAATGAAAAGCCCCATGTTTTTGCAGGGGTGCATACTCGTCTTATTAATGCATAGAATCTCGTATAGTGCGAGTAAGATATTACGCTGTCTGTTTTGTGTTTAGCAGAGATATAGTTTGCATAATCTGGTCTAATCCCTGCTCTATTAAAATAAAGTCGCACGTAAATGGCGTAGATATGCCTAAGCTGGGCTTCTTTACGCTGAGCGGGTAAAAATGACCGTTCACCGTTCAACTGTTTTCAAAATGAATAAAATAAGGGATAACAGGAATATAAACCTTAATAAACTCGTGTATCGCACGGACACGGGTTATTAATGGGTTGTAGGCCTTTTACAGAAAGGATTCCAGCAATGTCTAAGCCTCTTGGCAAGCCCGATCGTATTGTCGTCGCCCTTGGCGGCAACGCCCTCGGCAACAACCCCGTCGAGCAGATCGAGGCCGTGAGCAACACCGCCCACGCTCTCCTTGGTCTTATCGAGCAGGGTAACGAGATCATCATCACCCACGGCAACGGCCCGCAGGTCGGCATGATCCAGAACGCCTTCGCCGCTGCCCACGACGCCATCGGCACCCCCGAGATGCCGCTGCCCGAGTGCGGCGCCATGTCCCAGGGCTACATTGGTTATCACCTGCAGCAGGGCATCGGCCGCGAGATGCACAAGCGCTATAAGCGTTGGCACGCCGCCACCGTCGTCACCCAGATCGAGTGCGACCCGGATGATCCCGCGTTCAAGAACCCGACCAAGCCGATCGGCCCCTTCTATACCGAGGAGCAGGCCAAGGAGTTCATGGCCGAGGATCCCTCCAAGGTCTTCGTCGAGGATTCCGGCCGCGGCTGGCGTCGCGTCGTCGCTTCCCCCGATCCCAAGAAGATCGTCGAGGCTGACTCCATCCTCAACCTGCTCGACAACGAGTTCATCGTCATCGCCTGCGGTGGCGGCGGCATCCCCGTCGTCCGCGACTACGAGAACAAGGGCTGCTACAAGGGCGTTCCCGCCGTCATCGACAAGGACCTGGGCGGCGAGCTGCTGGCCGAGGACTGCGATGCTGACGTTCTGTTCCTGCTGACCGCCGTTGAGCATGTCGCCATCAACTTTGGCAAGCCCAACCAGGAGGAGCTCGAGGAGCTCACCGCCGACGAGGCCGAGCGCCTGGCCGACGAGGGTCAGTTCGGCAAGGGTTCCATGGAGCCCAAGGTCCGCGCTGCCATCAAGTTCGCCCGTTCCCGCAAGGGCCGCACCTGCATCATCGGTGCTCTGGACAAGGCCGCCGAGACCATGGCCGGCCTCTCCGGTACCCGCATCCACGAGTAGTCTCTACTCTGTTGCATCTCTCGTGGGCGCCAGGCAAAGCGCCCACAAACTAGCCTCTCTTCATGAGCCCCGCAGTCCGCTCCGACTGCGGGGCTTTTGCTATTCACCTAGTCATTGGGGACGTTCTTAAATGACTAGTAGTAGGCCCACATGGCTTCGATTTCATTGAGGACTTCTACGACGCCCCAGCGGCGGGCACTGCGGCTTTGCGAGTTGGGGTCGTAGACTCCCACTTGATCGGCATCGTCGATGCCCCAGAGCACGATATAGTGTCCAACGCTGGTAAAGGTGCCGGGACGAACCGATGCGATGATGGGCGCGCCCGAGCGCAGCGCCTGGGTGATGGAGCTGCGATCGATATGGAGTTTCGTTCCGTCAAGGCCCAGCTGCCATGCGCCGCTCGTCATAAACGACCACTCGGTGGCGCCGGTGGGCGCATAGTTGCCCGCCTCGGAAAGAGCGCACATATCGACCGGCGTCATATCGGTGTGGCCGGTCTTATAGATGTAGACCATGGTAAGACAGGTAGGGCCGCAGGCATTTTGGCGGATGGTACCGCCGGCGTAGGGCAGCTCCGACCATGCCGGGTCAATCTGATAGATGTGGGGCATGGTGCCGGCTTGCCACTGCGAACGCGGGGTCGAAAACGCAAACGAATAGCCGGGCGCGACCGGGGCCTTGAGCAGCTTATCCTCGGCGGTTGGATCGAGGCCGGCCGAGCCGTGGGAGATACAGGAGCTCATAAGCACAAAGACCAGACAGGTGAGGATAGAGCACAGTGCGAGGCGAAGTCGACGAGCTGACAGGGCGGGGGCATTCACGTACGATGTCGAGCGGTAAGGCTTGCCGTCGCGTCCGCCTTGGGGATGCGAAAAGAAGCGGTTGATATGGATGCCGGGCTGACGTGCGCCGTTGCGGCGCAGTTGCGGAACCTCGGCCTGACGCTGTCGAGTGCGCGCGCCCAAGCGGCTATCTTGCTGCGCGCTTGTGCCCGTGCTCAGACGGCCACTCTGCCGTGTTCTGCTTGACTGCTGCCGAGACGAAGGCCTGGGTTGCTCTTGGAGGCGTTGCGGATTGCTGCTCGTGGCACTTCTGGGCGTAGGCGTGGTACGGCCAGCAAGGCGAACACTTTGTCGCCGTTGATCACCGTCGTTGTATCCGTATGCCATTCATACCGCCTTGTCTCATGTATAACCTGTCTATCCTACAAAAAAGATGTGCAACAAATGGGTCTGCGCGTCAAAAGCTCGGTAAACGGTACGAAAGGCGCAAAACACACGGCCTCAAAAACATCTCTATATGCGTCCGATGAGCGTACGCCCGTCGGGCGGGCGGCAACAATGGGCTGCAAACTGTGCCGTTCGTCCCAAAAACGGCGCCGTTCGTTTTGCAGTTCTGCCTTCGGTCGAGCTACAAGCGGCGCTGCTGTGCCAAGGCCGTATCTTAAAGCCACGAAATAAAAGCGCGCGGCAAAACGGACCGCGCAAGGGGTGACGCCAAGGGGCGTCAAAAAGGAAAGGAGGGGAACAATGGCGGACAAGAACGCAGAAGTTGCAGTCGAGGGTAACGGCGGCATGAAGAAAACGCTTTCGCTCTGGAACTTCTTCACCATCGGTTTCGGTGCCATCATCGGTACCGGTTGGGTTCTGCAGGTCGGCGACTGGATGGTCGTGGGCGGCGGTCCCGTTCCCGCTATGATCGCATTTCTCTTGGGTGCAATCTTCCTCGTGCCCGTCGGAGCTGTTTTCGGTGAGCTCACGGCTGCTATCCCCATCTCGGGCGGCATCGTCGAGTATGTCGATCGTAGCTTTGGCCGTACGCTGAGCTACATCACCGGTTGGCTTTTGGCCCTGGGCAACGGTATCCTGTGCCCGTGGGAGGCCATCGCCATTTCGACCCTCGTGTCCGAGATGTTCGGCAGCCTGCCCGGTCTTGAGTGGCTGCGCGCCGTCAAGCTCTACACCATCCTGGGCGCCGACGTTTACCTGTTCCCGACGCTGATCGCGCTCGGCTTTGCAGTCTACGTCATCTTCCTCAACTTCCGCGGTGCCAGCTCAGCCGCCAAGCTTCAGGCCTTTCTGACCAAAGCCCTGCTCTGCGGCATGCTGCTCGCCATGGGCGTCTCGCTGTTCACCGGCTCGCCGGACAACGCCATGCCCGTGTTCTCCCAGGTTGCCGGCGCTGGCGGCGGCAAGGCCGCTACCGAGAGCACCAGCCTGTTCGCCGGCATCGTGTCGGTCCTGGTTCTGACCCCGTTCTTCTACGCCGGTTTCGACACCATTCCTCAGCAGGCTGAGGAAGCAGCCGAGGGCCTCAACTGGAACAAGTTCGGCAAGATCATCTCCCTGGCCCTGCTGGCCGCCGGCGGTTTCTACATGGTCTGCATCTACTCGTTCGGCACCATCCTCGACTGGCATGAGTTTGTTAAGAGCCCGGTTCCCGCGCTTGCCTGCCTCAAGGGCATCAACATGCTCCTATACCTGGCCATGCTCGTCATCGCCACGCTTGGACCCATGGGCCCGATGAACTCCTTCTACGGCGCCACGAGCCGCATCATGCTCGCCATGGGCCGCAAGGGCCAGCTGCCCGAGAAATTCGCCGAGGTCGACCCCAAGTCCGGCGCTCCCAAGCTTGCCTGCGTCGTTCTGGGCGTCATCACCGTCATCGGTCCGTTCCTGGGCAAGAACATGCTCATCCCCCTGACCAACGTGTCGGCTCTCGCCTTCATCTTCTCCTGCGGCATGGTCGCCCTCGCCTGCCTGCGCATGCGCTTCACCGAGCCCGACCTGCCTCGTCCCTACGAGGTGCCCGGCGGCAAGTTTGGCATCGGCCTCGCTATCGCCGCCTGCGCCATCATCATCGGCCTGCTCGTGATTCCGTTCTCTCCCGCCTCCCTCAACATGGTGGAGTGGAGCATCGTGATCGGCTGGTTGGCTATTGGCCTGGCCCTCATGGCTTTCACCAATTCCCGCAAAAAGTAACGCCTAGCCGGGGCGGATCGGGTGCGCGGGACCCTCTCTCCCGCGCACCGAACCCGGTACCACTTGGGTAGCTTTGTGAGGCCAAACCCAACATGGCCTCGCCCACTATATGGATCCATAAGGAGGAACCATGTCCACTAAGTATGCAATCGTTGGCGGTAAGCTCATCGACGGTACCGGCGCCGAGCCGGTCGAGAACTCCCTCGTTCTCGTCGACGACAACGGCAAGATCGAGTACGCCGGTGTTATGCAGGACCTTCCCGAGGGCGTTGAGGTTATCGACGCCGCCGGCAAGACCGTCCTTCCCGGCCTGATCGACACCCACCTGCACTTCTCGGGCAACCTGACCGACGATGACACCGATTGGGTCATGCAGCCGCTCCTCGAGAAGCAGGCCGTCGCCGTCAAGCAGGCCTACGACTGCCTCACCCACGGCCTCACCACCGTCTGCGAGATCGGCCGCTTTGGTATCCAGATTCGCGACTGCATCGACAAGGGCGTCTTTAAGGGCCCGCGCGTTCTGGCCACCGGCCTGGGCTTCTGCCGCGTTGCCGGTCACGGCGACTCCCACCACTGCACCCAGGAGCTCAACAAGGAATCCCATCCCTGGGGCGACCAGGTCGATGGCCCTTGGGATCTGCGCAAGGCCGTTCGTCGTCGCCTGCGCGAGAACCCCGATGCCATCAAGATCTGGGCTACTGGTGGCGGCATCTGGCGCTGGGACTCCGGCCGCGATCAGCACTATTGCTCCGAGGAGATCCAGGCCGTGGTCGAAGAGGCCAAGATGGTCGGTATCCCCGTGTGGAGCCACTGCTACAACAACCACGCCGCTGCCTACGATTCCGTCCGCTTTGGCTGCGAGCAGCTGATTCACGGTTTCGATATCGATGAGCGCGCCATGGACCTCATGGCCGAGCAGGGCACCTTCTTCACCCCGACGATCGCCTTCCTGCCCACCTGGTACGCCACCTATCCGCCCGTCTACGTCCCCGAGCTGCACGACAAGTACGAGGGCACCCTGGTCGAGAAGGAGCTGCAGCGCAACTACGACTGCCTGCGCGAGGCCAAGAAGCGTGGCGTCGTCATGACGATCGGCTCCGACTCCTTCTCCTTCGTTACCCCGTACGGCACCTGCTCCATCGAGGAGATGTACGAGTTCGTCGACAAGATCGGCTTCACCCCGGTAGAGACCATCACCTGCGCCACCCTCAACGGCGCCAAGATGTGCCACATCGAGGACGAGACCGGTTCCATCGAGGCCGGCAAGTGCGCCGACCTGCTGGTCGTCAACGGTGACGTCGCCGCCGACATCCATGTGCTCAACACCGACAACATGGACGTCATCATGAAGGACGGTTGGATCGTCGAGGCTGGCACCTTTGGCGAGGCCAACAAATACAGCGCCTAAGATACCGTTTGTCGATGACTGGATGTAAAACACAGTTTTTGATTGCATAATGCAATGGAGAGGGTCGCTTGCGGCCCTCTTTATTGCTATGGGTGTGGTAGATAAAAGGGGATGACGGTGGATTTAAACAGGCTGATTCTGGGCAAGAGTTACAACTCTACCAAGGTCTTTCGTACGGCCCAGCATGTGGTCCAGGCCATCCTACTCGGTGTTGTCGTTCCGGCGCTTATCCTGCTGCTTATCTGGGATTTAACCGATAATCCCAATCCCGTTCCGGGCGTTGTCGTTATTGCCGGCCTGGTCATGCTGTGCTTCTTTTTCTCGTATGTCTTTGTGGTCCCCGACGACCTCACATCGAGCGCAACCGACCGTACGCTCGCCATCGCATCAAAAATATTCGCCTACACGTCGCGCGGCCTTACGCCCGAAGCGGCCCTGGGCGCCTCTAAAATCATCCTCTCCGAGACCATCGCCTCTGCCATCTGCTTTACCGATGGCAAACAGGTGTTGGCAAGCTGGGGCGAGGACTCGGCAAAGTGCCCCGCCGGCACCCCGGTCGTGCTCAAGACCACGCTCAGTGTGATTGAGACGGGCGAGCAGAGCGTGTTTTCGCGTGACACATCCAATGAGACGGGCGGCTATTTTCCCCGCCTGCGCGCCGGCATTGTCGCGCCGCTTACCGTGCGCGGACATTGCGTGGGTACGCTCGAGCTGTACTATCCCCGCCTGAGCAGCATTGATATGCGCCAGACGGCCCTTGCCTCGGGTTTTGCCGATCTCATTTCCACGCAGCTCGCCAGCTTTGAGCTCGAGCGCCAGGACGAGCTCACAGCCCGCGTTGAGCTTCGCGCCCTGCAGTCGCAGGTCGACCCGCATTTTCTATTCAATACCATTAGCACGATCGTGTCGCTCGTTCGAACCGAGCCCGACAAGGCGCGATCGTTGCTCATCGATTTTTCCAATTATTACCGTCAGACGCTTTCTGATTCCGATACGCTCACCACGCTCGAGCACGAGGTGGAACAGGGCACTCGTTATATCAATCTTATGCAGGCCCGGTATGGCGACGGCCGTCTGCGCGTTTCGGTCGACATCGACTTTGAGGTGCGCGACAGCCTGGTACCGCCGTTTATCTTGCAGCCGCTGCTCGAAAACTGCATTAAGCATGCGCAGCGCGAGACCGAGCCGCTTTCTATTCGTGTTAGGGCTTTTGAGACCGATGACGGCCTGGAGATCATCGTCGAAGATGACGGCATCGGTATGAGCGAAGAGGTCTGCGCGCATCTGTTTGAGCAACATCGCCGAGAGGAGCCCGAAAGTATTACCGCCGACGGCTCCATCAAGCGAGGTTGCGGCCTGGCGCTCTTCAACGTGCTTCAGCGTATCCATTTCTTTTACGGAGAAGATTCTGGCATGCGCGTGAAGTCTCAGGAGGGCGTGGGAACACAGGTCATCGTTGAGTTGAACGGCGAGCCGCATGAGCCGGCGCCGCTAACGGTGTAGCACGCGGTTGGATTGAGAGAAAAAGAGGGGAAGCGCATATGTCCGAAGGCTGGAACATCTTGGTGGTTGATGACGAGCCTCCCATTAGGGCTGAGCTACGCTATCTGTTGGAAAAGGATACGCGTGTGGGACAGATTGCCGAAGCGGGCAATGTCACCGAAGCCGTGGAGTCGATTCTGTCGAACAAGCCCGACGTGCTGTTTTTAGACATTACCATGCCCGGTCGCTCGGGAATTGAGCTTGCCGAGACGCTGCAGAACCTAAAGACGCCGCCAGTCGTGGTGTTTGTGACGGCATTTGCCGAGTATGCGGCTGATGCCTATAACCTCGATGCTGTCGATTACATCGTCAAACCGGTCGAGGATGCCCGCTTGTCAAAGGCACTCGACAAGATCGAGACCGCCCTGGGCGCTCGCCGTGTCGTCCATGCTCCGCGCCAGCCTTTGCGCCTGACGGTGGATCGTGGGGGCAAAAGGGTGTTCATTCCCGTGGCGGATGTCTGCTACTTTGAGGCGCGCGCCGATTTTTGCAACGCCGTCTGCGCCGAGGGAACATACCTGATCAATGAGTCGATTTCCTCGCTCGAGCGGCGCCTGGCCTCCGAGGGCTTTATCCGTGTCCACCGCAGTTATCTGGTCAATTTGGAAGACGTGCATAATGTCGAGATCGGTTCCACGGGTCTTATGGAGCTCAGGCTCGATCGCGTAACCTCGACGGTGCCTGTGTCCCGTCGTCGCGCAGCCGAGGTCAAGGCACACTTGGGGCTTGCGTAGGCGGTCTACAGACCGTCGTTTACCACCGCAGGTTTGGCATGACCGTGCGGTGGGCATAATGGGTGACATCGAATGAAATCGAAAGGATCATTATGCCCGCGCTCATTACGCATCATCTGTTTGGCGAGGAAAGCATCGACCGTCTTCCGCAGGGCGTTATTACGTCCGACGAGGAGCGCATCGCCTTTATCCTGGGAAACCAAGGTCCCGACCCGTTTTTCTTCCACATGCTCACGCCGCGCGTTTCCGACTGCACGTCGCTTGCTCAGGTCATGCACCGCTCGCGCATGTCGCGCCAGTTCTCGTGCCTGCGCGACGGCGTGTCGCACCTGCAGCCGCGCGACGCCAATCTGGGCCGCGCCTTTGCGCTGGGCCTGCTGTCTCACTATGTACTCGACCGCAATGCCCACCCCTTTGTCTACGAGCAGCAGTTTGGCATTGTAGATTCCGATCCCGAGCTCGAGGCTTCGGGCAGCCAAGTTCACGCCGTGCTCGAAAGCGATCTGGACGTGCTGATGCTACAGCTCAAGCGCGACGGTGCCACGGTCGAGGATTATCCGCCGGCGGGCGAGATCGTCACCACCGACCGCATCAACCGTGTGGCCGGCGTGCTGATGAGCTACATCGCCGGGCGCGTGTACGGTATCGACATCCCGGCGGGGGAGTACGCCGGCGCCGTCTCGGACATGCAGATGCTCTATCGCACTATTGAGCCGGCCGGCTCGGTAAAGACGCGCGCGATTGCCCTGGTTGAGGGCTTGGTGCATGACTACTCGCTGCTCGACGGCCTTGCTCATCGCGTGACGACGGAGCTGCCCGAGCGCACCGGTAACCTGGGCCACCTGACATGGAAGAACCCCTTTACCGATGAGGTCTCGACCGAGAGCTTCCCCGAGGTCTTTGAGCGCGCGCTGACCGATTACGAGCTCACCGTTGCCCGCTTTATCGAGACCGGTGACATGGATGCCGTGACCGGCCATATCAACTATAGCGGCCGCGTACTCGACGCCGACGAGGAGTTCGACCGCGAGGAATAACAAACCGTTTCAATAAGTTGCGGTGGAATAGTTCCTGAATGAAGCCCCGGAGGGCTAAACAGGAACTATTTCACCGCAACTGCCTTGATGGGATGGTGTTTCGCCCTGCGTGTCCGTATGACCGCTCCTGCCCCTTTGCCGAATCCTTACCAGCGCTTCTGTGCAATTGGGGTACGATGAACTAACTGCATATCGGGCGAATACGAAGGGGCCCTGTCCATGAAATACACCAAGCTCGAGCGTAACTGGGTTATGTACGATGTGGGCAATTCGGCCCTCGTGTTGCTCAATACCTCGGTGGTGCCCATCTACTTTAACGCCATCAATACTGGTGCTTCCTCGGCAGACCTGGTGGTCGCTTGGGGCAACGCTCAGACGATCGCCTCGCTGGTCATTGCCATGCTCATGCCCATTCTGGGCGCGCTTGCCGATTACGCCGGCAACAAGATTAAGTTCTTCTTGGGCTTCTTCCTCACGGGCCTGGTTCTTTGCCTGGCGCAGGCTATCCCAATGTCCGCCATGGCATTTTTGACCGTGTACGTGCTGTGCACCATCGGCCTTAACTCTTCTATGACGTTCTACGACGCCATGCTGCCCGACATTACCGCCGACGAGCGCATGGACGCCGTGTCCAGCTCGGGCTATGCCTGGGGCTACATCGGTTCCACCGTGCCGTTCATCATCTGCCTGGCGCTCATCATGGGTGGCCCCGCTCTTGGCGTCCCCACCATGCTGGCAACGCGTCTGTCGTTTATCATCACTGGTGCCTGGTGGCTCATCTTTACCCTGCCGCTCATTCGCACCTATAAGCAAAAGTACGGTCGCGAGCGCGGTCCCGAGGACACCATCGGCCACATCGTGGGCGGTGTGTTCTCCGAGGTCGGACACACCATGCGCGAGATCGCCCACAACAAGACCGTGCTGGTCTACATGATCGCGTTCTTCTTCTATATCGATGGCGTCCACACGGTCATTTCCATGGCTACCAGCTACGGCTCGGCTTTGGGCATCGATTCGACGCAGCTGGTGCTGGCGCTGCTCGTTACGCAGTTCGTGGCCTTTCCGTCCGCCATCATCTACGGCAAGCTCGCCGGACGCGTGGGCACGCTCAACATGATCCTGGTGGCGGTCGCCGCCTACATGGGCATTGTGCTGTTCGCCGCGTTCTTCCTAAAGACCGCCTTTGAATTCTGGGTGCTTGCCATTATGGTCGGCCTGTTCCAGGGCGGCGTACAGGCGCTCAGCCGTAGCTACTTTGGCCGCATTATCCCCAAGGAAAAGTCCAACGAGTACTACGGCTTCTTTGACATCTTTGGTCGTTATGCAAGCGTCATGGGCACCTTCCTGGTGTCGGTCGTCACCTCGCTGACCGGCAACCCGTCGCTGGGTGTTCTTTCCATTGGCGTGCTGCTGATCGTTGGCTTTATGCTGCTGGTCCGTCTGTCCCGCATGACTCAGGCGACAGAGCAGACCGCATAGGAGCGAGCGGCTATTGGGCCTGTCCGCGGTACTCTTTTGGGGTTATCCGCAATAAACATTGCGACTTGCGAGCAATGATTTGCCCAAGTGGGTATGATGGAACCAGCTAGGTCGCGGGGCGTCGCCTGTGTTTGGCGGCGCCCCGTTTTTGTGTTGCAGGGAGGGAAGGCATGAACGCCACGGTTGTGATTCCAACATATTGGGCAGACGACGAGGCCCATGCAAACGCTCCCGGCGTCTATGACCACTCGACGAAGCTCAACGCCACCAATCCCGAGCTCGACCGCTGCCTGGCCTCGCTCGAGCAGGTGCACGACATTCCGAGGATTATCCTTTTGGTGGTCTGCCCCATCTCGGTCACGGCTGATGTGTCGAAGCGCGTCCACGAAATCATCGACGCGCACCCTTCGCTCAAGGTCACCGTGGTTACCAACACCCAGGCATCGCGTATCGCCGACCGTGTGGCGCAGATTGCTCCCAAGGGCTCGGGCGAGTGCGTGAGTCTGCGCGGATACGGCGCCATTCGCAATATGGGGCTTGCCTGCGCTGCGGTGCTCGGCCACGATGCCGTTGTCTTTTTGGATGACGACGAGACCGTTATCGATGCCGACTTTATGAAGCGCGCGACCTATGCACTGGGCCAGCAGACGCGTCAAGGCCTGCCGATTTTGGTTAAGAGCGGTTACTTTTACGATCGCGACGGATCGCCGTTGGCGCCCACAGACAAGGTGGGCATCTGCCATCGTTGGTGGACCAAACGCATCGAGTTTAATCGCTGGATGAAAAAGGCGCTCTCGGGCACCCGTATTTCGCGTTCAAACTACGTGTGCGGCGGCCTTGTGGCGCTTCATGCCCGCGCCTTTACCCGTGTGGCGTTTGACCCGTTTATCACCCGAGGCGAGGACCTAGATTACCTCTTTAACATGCGCATGTTTGGCTACGACGTGTGGTTTGACAACGAGTGGGTTGTTCGTCACCTGCCGCCCGAGTCCGAGAAGCGCTCGCCGCGCTTTATGCAGGATGTGTACCGTTGGTACTACGAGCGTGCCAAGCTGACATTTGCCGCGCACCAGCAGGAGCTCGTTCCCGTCACGGCCGCGTCGCTCATGCCCTATCCGGGCCCGTGGATTTCGCGCGAGCTCGACGACCGTGTGCGCAAGACCGCCATGGTTCGCAGCATGTTTACCCGCGAGCACGAGGGGTACCTGCGCATTTGGCGGCACGGTATTGACGAGGCCAAGACCTACGCGCGTCAAAACGCCGCAAGCTACCTGCGTTTTCAGAGCTTCTGGCCCAAGATCATGGACGGGCTCTGGCACGACGCACAACTGACCAGCATCCTGGAGGGGACTGAATGATCGACCGCCGCGCCCAGCGCGATAATTCAATATCAATCTTTCGCGTGATCGCTGTTGTCTGCGCCATTTGCGTGCTGGTGTACTTTATTTTTGCCCTGGCGACTGGAATCGAGCCGATCGCGACCGTGGTCGCCTGCGCACTGCTGTGCATCTTTCTGTGCATTTTTATCTATTTGACGCTCAATCCCGATTCGGTGCGTTCGCAGTACACCGAAGAGACGCTCTCGGTGGCCTCTGCCATGCTCGAGGACATCAAAGGCGGTCTGACGCAGGAGTCGGCGCGTCTGGTGTGCCAGCGCATTTTGCCCGAGACGCGTGCCATGACGGTTGCCATCACCGACGAGAGCAACGTGCTGGCCTGCGCGGGCGAGTTTGAGGAAAAGCTGCTGCCCGATTCGCCCATCCACACACTTGCCACGCGCTACGTCATCGAGCACGGTATCGTCCAGTCGTTCAACCGTGTGGTGGACGTGGTGGGTTCGGATGGCTCGCACAACCATGTTCCTGCTGGTATCATCGCTCCTATCAAGGTGGGCGACCGCACCGTCGGTACGCTCAAGTTCTACTACAAGACCCCGCGTGCCGTCGACCGCACCCAGTACGCGC
>ERZ1032461.54-NODE-54-length-36878-cov-49.298020_pt1 | contig 36878 bp, 22 predicted proteins | sample MGYA00517098_ERZ1032461 | MGnify/ENA primary metagenome ERZ1032461 (study PRJEB33719, sample SAMN04261332) | wastewater metagenome | biome: periurban shantytown; feature: human; material: feces | host: Homo sapiens | place: Peru: Lima | collected 2013-01-26 ...
ATTCTCGTCGTTGGACAAGATGACACCGGCATCGGCCTTGGCCTGCAGCTCGTAAGCATCGCCAACCATATACAGGTAATAAACGGCGCCATCTCTCACGTTTTCTTGTACGAGCGTGAAATACATCATTTTTTCCAAGCGCCTCCCCACCTCAGCAGAATAGATACGAACCACCTGTCGATAATCTGCGGGCAGCATGTCTACATTAACAATGAGCTTATGCTTAAAAAACTGTTCAGATAGGCCTTTGATTACTCCAGCAACCTTTTGAATAGCCATCTCATTGCCATGAAGTAGGAAATGAGAATTAACCTCTTCAGTTCCAAAAACAGGATCGGCATGTGTAACCTTTTGGTAAGCCGCAGCTCCTTCGAGCAAGGACATCTGGTTGCAGCCCGTATCCAAAAACGCTTGCAATGTATCAGTCGGCATAAGATGCGGAGGTTCGACCGGAACGGCCTGATGCTCCGGCGCAACGCCCATCACCGGTTCTCCGCACTTGGGGCAGAACTTGGTACCCGGCTCGAGGGAGGCGCCGCATGCGCCGCAGAACTTTGGCTCCTCGGAGGCAGCCTGCTTTTGAGCAGGGGCAGTCTCCTTTGCGGGTACGGGTTTTTGAGCAGTATTTTCCTTAGTGGAAGGCGCAGTGTCCTGCTCTTCGTCTACGCCGTTGTATCCGTCTTTAAATGCTTGAACAAAAGAGCCAAACAGTCCCATGGTATTCTCCTATTTTGATTAGTAGTTGCATACAGGGAAACTAAATCCCATCGCTCCCCTACGAGCGCTTATGGAAAAACAGCTTGTAGCAAATAAACGCTGCCACTAGGGCAAACAGAAAGCCTTCCCAGTTGCCTCGGATGAGCGCCGTAAGGCCGATGAGCAGCATTGCCAAAGCCCCCACAACGCCAATGAGCACCCAGTTGGCGGCAAAGTAAACAGAAGGCCCACGCCTCCTGTGCTCAGAAAAGGACATCTTGCTCGGCGAGTACGCGCCATGTCCACCCTTTTGCCTCCTCGAATCATATTGAGGACGCCAAGAACCGCTTCCAGCCATTCTTCTTACCTTCTTCCTATCAGAACGAGCAACCCGCCGTCCTCGTTACATCCAATGACTCATCACGTAGTTCTCAAAGCGCTGGCCGTCAGCCGGAACCAAGCGAATGCGAACAAGCTTTCTGGTGCCCATAATCTTGAGCGTATAGCAACGCTTGCCAAACTCGGTCCAACGCTCAAAATCTCGAACGTGGCTACCCACGCGGATGATGCGCTCGACCTCTTGAGCCGGGCCAACCAACGCAGAAATAGGATCTTCCATGGCACGCTTAATCTGCTCGGTGCGCGGCTCCCTAGTGCGGAGCTTAATGTAGTTGGGATAAAGACCCATATGGCAAATCATGCCATCGACATCGGCGCCGATAAACGACTCATCGGCATCGGAATAGCCTGCCGCCTTACCGTAAGCGCCCTGCGCCAGCCCAGAAACCTTATTAAACAACCCCATGGTCATCACCCGTCTGCTTAAACTTACCTACTTTCTAAAGAACGGCAACCCGCCCTTTTTGACATTGTCAGCGAGAATCGCGTCAATCTGTTGCGCAACATCGGCAGGAGCCGTAATTCCCAGTGCCTCGAGCGCGCGGGGCCCGCAGTAACGGGCGCATTCGTGCTTAAGGGCGCCCTGGTTCTCGAGCTTAACTTTGGAAAGGACCTTGCCCATAGCGGCGTGCATGTCTTCGCGATTCACTCCGTAAACCGCTAGATACGAAAGAACCAGCGCCAAACGATCAAACGATCCCTGCCTGCCGCGCGAATACTTTAAAGCAAGCTGAGCGCAGGCTTCGAAGACAGGCAGCCAACAGGTGTCCGACATTGCAGCCATGGCAAAGGCAAAATCGCCAAGGTCTTTGCAACACCCCAAAACACCCTGGGCGAAAGCGTCGCAGATCCTATCTCGATCACGGCCCTCAACGTCGGAAAAATCGACAGCCCCACGGTAGCTTTTTAGGATATCCGGGATTCCCTGATATGCCCTGAAATCCGCACTCGCCTGAGAAGCCCTCCCCAACTCCGCAAGTGTCAGTGCGAGCATGCCCTGGCGGCCAAGCACCGCCGCGTTCGCAGCCCGGGAATAGCCATAAAGAGCGCGCAACGTCCTAAGGTCTTCTTTTGACAGATTCAAAGGATCGATTCCATCCGTAAGGCCTTGCGAAGCAGTGCTCATCGTTTTTACCATGGGCGGGCAGCACACCAACTTGTTACTAGGAGCCGCCTTAGCTAGGGATTCAACAAGCTCGCGAAGTATCGAGGTTGCCTTATCGCTGTGGCAACTTAGCAGGAAAGCAACATATAGGGACGTAGTGTCGGTATAACCTATGGCAAGCGCCTTATGAGTAGGGAATCCTTCCCTACAGCAGATTTTATACAGATCCGACGCAGCCTCTACGCTCTCGACGTGGCCCAAGCCAAACGAGAACATGGTTCCCATGTCTTGCTCGCGTCCATGGTCGCTCAGCCACACAAGACCACGCGGAAGTTCTCCAACCTTGGCATACGGAGCGCGAGCAGCAATGACCCCCCAAATGCCGTCAATCTCCTTCGGGGCAACAGCGCACACCGCCGTCACCGCCGCCTCGACGGCAGATTCGTAAACATCGAGCGAATGGGTGAACCCGTTGACATAGGCAATCACAGCCGTCGATAGCTTCACGCGATCAAGAGCAAAGGCCGCTTGCAGGGCCCCAGCGGCAAAGCGTCCAAGCTCGCCATCGGGACCAGCTTCCTCCAGCGTACACTTGCGAGCCGCAGCAGATTTAGAGAACAGATCCAGCAAATCGATAATCTTTTGAACGTCCGATACCTCGCCCGGCGCAAACAGCCACGAAGAATCGCCGCCGCGCTGAAGAATTGCCAAAAGGTCGAGGCCGGCACGTGAGCAAGATTCGCATAGCGAGCTCATCTGTTTAGGGAAGTCCCGCGGCGCCACCGAGGCATCGGAAAGCAGACGCGATACCGTAGCGGCCGCGACGGCGCACACGCCCTCGCGCCTCTCGGCATCCATTCCGCCTACACGCCGCAGCAGATAGCTCAAAACAGGGATGAGCACGCCAAGACCCATATCCGCCAGCGTATCGAGCGAATCTACGAGCTGATTGGTGAGTTGCGCGTTTGTTGCCTCGTCGGACGAAGCCTCTGCAAAAGAGAGTGCACGTAGAAGCCTGCCCGCGTCCGCATCCGGCTCGCTCTTTCCAAGCAGCGCCCACAAATCATGGGCATCGTCCAGTGCGCCCAACATGAGTTTGGCCGTCGTGTGCTCCTGGACAAAGCTGCAGAAATCCGCGAGGCGCTTGGGGTTCAGCGAATAGGAAAGCTCGACAAATCCCAGATATCCGTCAACACCTGCGTAGGATCCATTGCTGTCCGGGTTATGGGGATCAAAGACGATCCAGCCACTTGTCACGTAATCCGGAGCCGCCGCGATGGCCTCGGCAGAAGCGTTGATGATATCGCCCGATGCCTCGGTTGCATCATCGGCACCCAGCACAAAGGAAATTTGGCGTGACAAACGCAGCGGCAAGGCATAAGAAATGGCTCCGATAATCTGAGCCGCCTCCTCCGCCGTGGCAACGACAACAAGCTGCTTGCCGCCCATCTTTGCCGCAAAGAGCTTTGCCAGCAGCTCCCCCATGGAGTCCGCCATGTCCTCGTCCTCGAGCCATTCGCAGACTTCATCAAAAGTAACATTGCCAGCGGGGGCCAAATCTACGCACGGCAGATAGTCGGGCTTCTCCGCGCTCTGAACTTCGGGGCCCATCTGCGAACGCAGCGCAGACGAACCCATGAGTTCAATAGGCGCAAACGACATATCAGCCCAGGGAACAAGAAACGACTGGCGCAACATATTGCCCGAACGCCCCTGCGGCCCCATGTAGTCGTGGGGCAGCCGGGTGTTGTTGCAGTATAGACAGTAGCCCCCATCGAGCGGATGATAGCCAAAGATAGAGAAGCCCAAATCGTGCGGAACAGGGTCGACAAACAGAGCGTTGTAACCCTGAGATGAACCGGCTGCGGGAATAGACGGAAGCTTTTCGTCGTACGAGAAGACCTGGAAGCCATCGGAGGTCCCCTCTATGCCGCGGCGACACGAGGTATAGATAATCTGGTGAGCAGCCATGTTCTACTCCTTGGTAATAAGGTGGTTCTTGGCCATAATCCACAGCAGGGGGTCCTCCACGCGCAGCGGACGAGGACGCTTAACCGAGCCGCTCTCGTCCGGTGCATTATGCAGGCCCAGGGCGGACACGCCAAAGAAGGCAACATCGCGGAAATTACTCTGAACACTCGAGACGATGGCGCCCTCATCCCAGTTTTCGAGCAATGCACGCAGTTCGGCATCGACGGCCTGCTGATCCGCCTCGACGAAGGCTCCGTGCTTAGCATGCGGGCTTGGCTGCTGAACGGTAACCGCCGCACCGCAAATGGGCGTCAGCTGGTCAAACTTAGAAAAAGCGATGGCCACGGGAACATCGATGGCGTCCCCCTCGCGAATGCCGCGCGCCGTGCGGATAAGCGTCGTGATGGCGCTGAGCACGCCTTCGAAACCTGTCGTACCCTGAACACCGCGGAGGCTGCTCGTAAGGTCCGTCTCGCCCGCCGCCTCGAGCTGCTCCCGAATGCCGGCAATCTGGAGCGGGTCAACAAGGAAGATGATGCCGCGCGCATGCTGCAGGTAACGGTTGACCGTGGCAACGGCCTGCGGGTCCTCCAGGTCTTCGCCGGCGGCGTCGAAGAACGAAAGCGTAAATGCCTTTTTGCGGCCACGAGACGCCTCGGTATAGTTCCACGTGTAGATGAGCGGCATCTTGTCCTTGCGGTCGCCACCGCCCAGCGCGCGTGACGTTGCCTCGAGCGTATGCTGCTCCTCGAACAGCGGCTTGTACTTGGTCTCTTGGTACAGCTCACGGCAGTTATAAAGACCGTCCATGGTAAGGAACGGGTTTACACCGGCATCCATGACATGCCCAACGCGGCGCGTGAGCTGGTCGATAAGAACGGTAATGTAATGGCTCTTGCCCGAGCCGCGCGTGCCCACGATAGCGATGATCTCGTTGTTGCCGTCAATCGAAGACTGCGGCAGCGGACTGTGACACGAAGGACAAATGGGCACAGGCGTGTTGGAGTGGCATACGTCGCAGCACACGGAGCCGCCACCAAAGTGACCCTGTTTTTGGGGCTTAAAGACGTGTCCCACGGGCCTGGGCCGCGGCCATCCGCGAAACGTCGAGTACTTCTCGTCCACCTCGGCAGCAGACCCCGAAGGGCCGGCGTCGCACTGGCGATTTGTGCAGCGATACTCTACGGCATCGGCCCCAAACTGCTCAAAGCAAAACGGACACACAATGCTGCTCGACGAGAAGGACGGCACGCCAGAAGGCGTAGCAGCCGATCCGAATAATGACGAAAAGAAACCCATAATGAAAACCCTTTACTGAACGAGATAACCGGAAGAGGTAATGTAGGCGTCCTCCACAGACTTAATGCCCGAAGCGGGAAACGCCTGGATAGATATCTTCTTGGCCTTGGGTAACGTAACCGTGATGCTGTAGGTTCCATCGACCTCGACGGGACCAAACTCCTCAAGCGTTACGGAATCGACCGATAACGCGGGCGACAGGTTGCCGATGCAATAGGCGATCTTTGTCTTAGGCAACGTGAAGGAGCCGCCCTCTTGGGCCGAAAACGTAAACGTAGACTCTCGAGGACCAAAGAGCTTCTTGCTATCCGTGCGCTCGTAGCATACATGTGCATGGCGACGTTCAAAAATCTGCTGCGCAGGATCCGAGAACTCAAAGCTGCCCACACTGCCCTTACGCGAAAAGACCGAGACGTAAAGCCTCTGTCCGTCGGGTGCCGGCACGGTCAGACAGCCATCGCGCTCCCAGTTTTTCTTGGAAACGGGTCGCAGCTGGCATGAGGAGTCCGAAAGGTCGTCCACAAAACTTGTCTCACTCACGGCAACACTAAATCCCGTCACTGCGCGGTCCTTTACCGAGACATAGATAAGCAGTTTGCCGTTTGCCTCCTCAATGGAGTCGATACTCACCTTGCCGCCGTTTGACACACGAGCCTTGGCGCCCACGATAGCGGAGCTACCGCGAACCGTAGCCGCAAAGAAGTAAAGGACCTCATCGCTCTTCCAGGTGAGCGTGCCTTTGCCCGGCCCGGCAACGTTCACGCTCACAACTTCAAAGTCTCGCTCGAGCGAGGCCACATCGGATGTCGATCCCGGCTGGGGAATGGATTTGGCGTCCACGGAGCCAAAGAAACGCACCTCGGCGCCAACATCCTCCCACTCAAGATCAAAGACGCCTTCCGCGCCCTTATGAGCACGCGAGACAAGGCCGTCTACGTAGCGTGTAGCATCGAGCGGGGTCGCCTCGAATGTCTGCGGATGCGTCTGGCGACGGCCCAAGCCAACGATATCGAAGGAGGCACTCATCTCGTAGTGATACGTCACGCCGTCCGTAAGGCCGCCGATAACGTAGTGACCACCAGATGGGACGGTAATGGGGTCCCCGCCATCGAGCGGCGTAATCTGAACGGTCGCACTCGACGGCAGCGGCTTCCAAGACACCTCGATCTGTTCATGCGCCGGCATAAAGCGCACGTCCGTAAGGTCGGGCGCAAGAGCGATAACCTCGCTCGTAGCAGGCTGGGAACGCACACCGACGCGTACGACAACCACCTTGTATGCAAGAGCACACCCCTGGGGAGCATGCTCGTGGGTATATGAGGGCTGATCAGTCGTGCCAAGGAGCTGATCGCCAGAAGAACCGTCACCCTCGACAACGTAGACCTCGTACACAAGCGCACCGCGCGAACGACTCGGCTGCCAAACAAGACTTACGGTCGAAGTCTCGGCATTGCCGCGAGCCTCCAAGTTGGAAACCGGCTGCGGGGCGTGCGACGCAAGGAACGAACGGGCAGCGGCGTGGTCGGCGCAGCGAGCGAGCGCCTGCTCACAGAGCTCGGCTGCCTCCTCCGCATCTGCCGTCCCCTGAGCTTGACGCACAAGATCGTCCGCCTCGGTTACGCCCGAAGAAACTTCCGCCTCACGCGCCTTAAGATAGGCAGCATCGACGCCCGGTACGAGCAAGGCGCGCCTTAAGAGTCCATCCGCCTCCGCAAAGCGACGCTCCGCAATGGCGGACGTGAGCTTGGCGCCCAAATCGCCCGCGGCAGCCTGGAGCTGAGCGACTTTTGTGTCGACCTCGGCAACGCGGGGCAAGGACGGCCACGCCGAGCGCGCCTGAGCGAGATTTGCCTTCGCACCCTCAAAGTTGAGCCAGCCCGCAAGCTTATCGGCGGCGTCGCACAGGCGCTCCGCATCCTCGATGGCCGCACCCAAAGGCGCACCGCAGCCGGGGCAGCGATCGTTGGTGTTGGGGTATTTCTTGTGGCACGAGGGGCACTCGAGCATAAGCGGCAAACCGCAGCGACCGCACGTGGCAGCAGACTTATCGTTCATATGACCACAGCGGCACTGAACGAGCGAGTCGAGCTCTGCATCTCGCTCAAGCGAAATGCCCTTCTTTTTGCAGTGACCAACGAGCAGGGAACGCGCCTCGGTCTTGTCTGCCACAAAGGGAGCAAGGGTCTCAACGGCAGCACGTTGCTGCTCGACCCTTAAGCTGTTGTCCGAGAACGATGCAAGCTCGTCGAGCTCATCAAAGACACGGTTGAGCCTAAGGCGATTGAGGCATGCGTCGTACTCTTTACGAGCGTCGTCTGTGCCAAAGGCCTTGCGGCATAGGGCCTCAAGACTCGCCGCGGCCGCCTGCTCGGGCGTGTTGGCGCGGAACGATCCCGCCACCCGCTTTGCCTTCGCAAGCAGGTCTGCACTCGGGGCGCGATAGGGGTCGGCACAACCATCTGGGCAAGCAAAGTCGTACAGGTCGCTCTTGCCCAGGGCAATAAGATCCGTCTCCTTTTTATAGCCCGCCCAACCAGGAAGCTTATCTTCCATGTAGCGTTTGTAGACATCGTTTGATCCGTCGTTGGTAGATGCGGTGGCACCGCCCTCGGCAACCGTGTACTTAAGCTCGGCGGCACGCTTGCGCACAAGGGCCTCGTCCACCTGATACTCGACGCCAAAGTGGGTTTTCTTAATGCGCTTCTTGGTCTTGTTGCAGATAAGATCCAGCTGACCGGCAGAAATCTGATTGTTTTCCGCCGCCGCCTCGAGCACCGGGTCGAGCGCGCCGTTCACAACCTTAAGAGCATTCGCCGCGATGGCAGAGACCTGGGCCTCGTTGCCATCGGCAAACGCTTTCTCCATGTTGGGGACCTCGCCCAAAAAGCGCTTGTAGATAATCTGGTCCGTACCGCGCGAGGCCTTGGGGCCCCACACCACACGTGCATCCGTAAGCAGCTGTCGGAGCTTTTCCTGCGAAGGAACGGGGTCAAGCGGCGCGCCGACGACGAGCAGCAAGTTAAGTTCTTGTTCCATGGATAGACTCCCTAAATGTTGATGCCAGAACCGCTCGAGATGGAGCGGCCGATGCTCGAGAACGCGGTGCCGAGTTCGGAGAAGTCAAAGAGACCCGCATAGCTATCGGAAGTGGAAATCTCCTTGAGGATCTTGAAGTACTCAAGTTCATAGTAGGGAGACTCATGATGAACGTTGTGGACTCCGATACCGATGATGGTTACACCGTCCTCTTTGAGCGACTTGGAGTTATTGAGCGCAGAATCGCCTGCGTAAGGAACCCAACAACAAGCCGATAGAATGAGAACAATATCCGACATATCATCTTTCTTAACGCCCCCGCGCCAAGAAATATATTCGTTCAAGGGATCAGCGCTGGGGTCAATGCCGCACTCAGTCGCTTCGAGAGAATAGAAACCAGACTTCGAGCTTATATCCCATTCTTGCTGATTGAAATCAGGAGATTCGATAAGATCCTTATTGATGACACAACGGTTAAACAGTCCCGCACGCGTGTACTTAACAATACCCGCATAATCATCACTCGGCTCACACACGACCTTAGAGGATTTCGCAAAGTACATCAAACCGACCTGGACGCCCGATCCGTCGACAGAGTCGAGGAAGGAGTCGACCGCTTCCTCCGCGGCGGCAAAACCCTCGCCGTACATAGAACCTGAGACATCGACGCAGATCATCACCCGGACGTCGACGGGGCCATGGCCCTCGCCCTTAGCATCGTTGTCCGTCGGCGCGTTCAGGAAGCGCGAGAGGTCGGACTCGACCTCGGCGCGCTGGACCTCGAGTGACTTGCCCGAGGACGCGAGCGCTGCGCCCACCTCGATGGTGGCGTTCTCGGTGTAGGAATACGAGACCTTGACGTGCGTCTCGCGCCCGCGCTCGCCCGGAATCTCGGGAACCACGTACTTGCCCACAACCGTGTTGTTGAGGGGCGCGGGGTCGTCTCCCTGCAGAAGGTAAATCTCGAGCGAGCCAGGACGGCCCGGCGTGGCGCGCACGGCGTACTCGCGGCTGTTCGTGGCCGGGATGGGCGTGTTCTTGCCGATGATGGTCGAGTTGACGTAGCGCGAACGGTCCTCGCTCTCCGCGATCATGCCCATGGAGTGCGCCGTGCAGTCCACCAGCTTGGGGAGAGCGCCCAATGAGAAGCGCGGGGCGGCAGAAGAGGCGCCGGGGAGCGAGAACGTGGTGCCGCACTTCTGGGCCGCATACACGGCCGCTCCCAGGGCAACGGCCTCGTCCGGGTTGACGTTGCCGCCGATGGGGCCGCTGCCCACCTTGCCGGTAAGGTACTCGCGCACCTGCGGCATCTTGGTGGAACCGCCAACAAGAATGTAGCCATCGAGCTGGTCCCAGGTGAGCCCCGCCTCGCGCAGCGCCTCCTCGCAGCAATCCGTCGTGAGCGTCAGCAGGTGGCGCGTGGCCTCCTCAAAGTCCTCGCGCGTGACCTCGACGGTTCCGGAAACCGATTCCGCCATAACGCGGGCGCGCGTGCGGGCGCGGTTCGTAAGGTCGCGCTTGACCTGCTCGGATACAACGGCAAGCGTATTGATGTCGGAAGGCGTGAGGTCCGACTCGACATCGTCGCGGTCCAGTCCCCTGGCGTCGCAGAGCTGGTCCAGGATAAAGTCCGAGAGGGCGCTGTCCCACTGGCGGCCGCCCAGCTGGTGGTTGCCCGTGGAGGAGAGCACGCGAATCTCGGTGCCGGAGAGCCTGGCCACCGTGACGTCGAATGTGCCGCCGCCCAGATCGTAGATGAGGATCGTGCGCTCGCCGGCTGCAGCGCCTGCGCTCATGAGGCCGTAGGCATAGGCGGCCGCCGAGGGCTCGTTGAGCGTGCCCAGGGCGCGCACGCCCGTGCGCCGCAGGGCCTCGAGCGTCGCCTCGCGCTGGGGCGCCTCAAAGTACGCGGGCACCGTCACCACCGCGGAGTCTATCTCGACGCCGTTGGCGGCAGAGATATCCGCGATGAGGTTGCGCAGGAACATGGAGCTCAGCGTGGTGGCGTCGAATTCGCAGCCACGCAGGCACTCCACGTAACCGGCGTTGCCCATATTCGTCTTGTAGAAGGAGGCCACGTTGGCATCGCCCATGAGCTGGGCCTCCTTGGCTGCCTCGCCGCAGACGGCCGAGCCGTCCTCGGCGACGGCCACCACGGAGGGCGTCGTGTGCTCGCCCGAGGAGTTGGGCAAGATCTTGGGCTCACCGTCCGCGCCCACGCACGCCACGGCGCTGAACGTCGTCCCCAGATCGATTCCTACCGCGATACCCATATCGTCTCCCTCAACTCATCTGTCTACTTAGTGTCTTAAAGCACCATCTGCATGGCCGTGGCCTTGGAGCGCGCCTCGCGGATCTCGTCCTCGGTAAGGCCGCTCCCATAAAAGAGACTCCCTAAATGCTGATGCCAGATCCGCTCGAGATAGAGCGGCCGATGCTCGAGAACGCGGTGCCGAGTTCGGAGAAGTCAAAGAGGCCCGCGTAGCTATCTGAGGTGGAAATCTTTTTGAGGAACTCAAGATCGGCATCAGGGGTACCGATACCGATGATGGTCACACCGTCCTCTTTGAGCGACTTGGAGTTATTGAGCGCAGTAGCGTACGCGCGCCCGCGCCAAAAACCGTCCGTTAGCACAAGAACAATATCCGACGTATCACCTTTCTGAAAGCCGCCACGCCAAGAAACAAATTCATCCAAGGGGTCAGCGGCATTGCCTCCGCCACACGACTGCGCTTCGGGAGAATAGAAACCAGAATGCATGCTTTCAAGATATGCATCATTGTCGTAATGGGACGTATCCCGACAGTCGTTGAGAAAATCCTCGTTATACAGTCCCGCACGTGTGTATTTAACAACATTTGCGTAATCCCTGTTCGGCTCGCACGCAATACAGGACCGATCCGCAAAGTACATCAAACCGACCTGGACGCCCGATCCGTCGACAGAGTCGAGGAAGGAGTCGACCGCTTCCTCCGCGGCGGCAAAACCCTCGCCGTACATAGAACCTGAGACATCGACGCAGATCATCACCCGGACGTCGACGGGGCCATGGCCCTCGCCCTTAGCATCGTTGTCCGTCGGCGCGTTCAGGAAGCGCGAGAGGTCGGACTCGACCTCGGCGCGCTGGACCTCGAGTGACTTGCCCGAGGACGCGAGCGCTGCGCCCACCTCGATGGTGGCGTTCTCGGTGTAGGAATACGAGACCTTGACGTGCGTCTCGCGCCCGCGCTCGCCCGGAATCTCGGGAACCACGTACTTGCCCACAACCGTGTTGTTGAGGGGCGCGGGGTCGTCTCCCTGCAGAAGGTAAATCTCGAGCGAGCCAGGACGGCCCGGCGTGGCGCGCACGGCGTACTCGCGGCTGTTCGTGGCCGGGATGGGCGTGTTCTTGCCGATGATGGTCGAGTTGACGTAGCGCGAACGGTCCTCGCTCTCCGCGATCATGCCCATGGAGTGCGCCGTGCAGTCCACCAGCTTGGGGAGAGCGCCCAATGAGAAGCGCGGGGCGGCAGAAGAGGCGCCGGGGAGCGAGAACGTGGTGCCGCACTTCTGGGCCGCATACACGGCCGCTCCCAGGGCAACGGCCTCGTCCGGGTTGACGTTGCCGCCGATGGGGCCGCTGCCCACCTTGCCGGTAAGGTACTCGCGCACCTGCGGCATCTTGGTGGAACCGCCAACAAGAATGTAGCCATCGAGCTGGTCCCAGGTGAGCCCCGCCTCGCGCAGCGCCTCCTCGCAGCAATCCGTCGTGAGCGTCAGCAGGTGGCGCGTGGCCTCCTCAAAGTCCTCGCGCGTGACCTCGACGGTTCCGGAAACCGATTCCGCCATAACGCGGGCGCGCGTGCGGGCGCGGTTCGTAAGGTCGCGCTTGACCTGCTCGGATACAACGGCAAGCGTATTGATGTCGGAAGGCGTGAGGTCCGACTCGACATCGTCGCGGTCCAGTCCCCTGGCGTCGCAGAGCTGGTCCAGGATAAAGTCCGAGAGGGCGCTGTCCCACTGGCGGCCGCCCAGCTGGTGGTTGCCCGTGGAGGAGAGCACGCGAATCTCGGTGCCGGAGAGCCTGGCCACCGTGACGTCGAATGTGCCGCCGCCCAGATCGTAGATGAGGATCGTGCGCTCGCCGGCTGCAGCGCCTGCGCTCATGAGGCCGTAGGCATAGGCGGCCGCCGAGGGCTCGTTGAGCGTGCCCAGGGCGCGCACGCCCGTGCGCCGCAGGGCCTCGAGCGTCGCCTCGCGCTGGGGCGCCTCAAAGTACGCGGGCACCGTCACCACCGCGGAGTCTATCTCGACGCCGTTGGCGGCAGAGATATCCGCGATGAGGTTGCGCAGGAACATGGAGCTCAGCGTGGTGGCGTCGAATTCGCAGCCACGCAGGCACTCCACGTAACCGGCGTTGCCCATATTCGTCTTGTAGAAGGAGGCCACGTTGGCATCGCCCATGAGCTGGGCCTCCTTGGCTGCCTCGCCGCAGACGGCCGAGCCGTCCTCGGCGACGGCCACCACGGAGGGCGTCGTGTGCTCGCCCGAGGAGTTGGGCAAGATCTTGGGCTCACCGTCCGCGCCCACGCACGCCACGGCGCTGAACGTCGTCCCCAGATCGATTCCTACCGCGATACCCATATCGTCTCCCTCAACTCATCTGTCTACTTAGTGTCTTAAAGCACCATCTGCATGGCCGTGGCCTTGGAGCGCGCCTCGCGGATCTCGTCCTCGGTAAGGCCGCCCTTGACCTCGACCTCAACATCGCAAGACTGACCCGACGTTGGCTCCACGGCATGCACGTCAAGGATTCCCTGCTCGCTCAAAACAAACGTCACGTCAATAGGAGAGCCCTTGGGCAGGTTCACGCTCGAAAGGTCAATAGAGGCAGATGCAAGGGGCTCGCGGTCCTTCTCAACCCTATCTTCCTCGGAATCATTCTCAAAGACTTCGACAAGAACAGAAGTCTGTCCGGCCTCAGAAATACCAAAACGACGGGTGTTTTCAAAAGCGCCCTTTTCGGGGTCGATCTTTTGGTTTTTAAGAATCATGTTGAACACGACCAGGTTGCCCGTTTCCTCGTCAATAGCAGCCGTACCATAGCTCTTCGACGTGACGACGGAAATCTTGATGGCAGAAGCCGCGTCCTCGGGATTGACGAACGTCATTGCCAGGTTGTTGGCACCGACGTTCTGCTGCTGTTTGACCTCCTGCGTTTGCTGGTCGACGACCTCGACCGTCTCCTTAGAAGTACCTTCCTGCTCGGCCTTGTGATACAGCATGCTGGCGAGTTGGGCGGCATAGCGGGCAGCGCCTTTGGCCACAGCCTCATCGGGATCGTTAATAGCCTGCTCGAGCTCGGGGAACTCCTGCTTGAGGCGATCGGCAACCTGGCGCATGCGCGTGGAGCCGCCAACGAGCAAGATTTTGGTGGGGTTATGGCCCTTGGCCTTAGCACCATCCAGACAGGTGCGCATGATGTCGATGGTGCGGGAGAGCAAATCGGACGTCATATCGTTAAAGTCATCGATGGTAAGGCTGATCTTTTGGGGACGACCCGTAAAGTTCAGGACTGCATTGGCGCTGTCCTTGGACGTAAGGGCAAACTTGAGCTCTTCTGCCTTGCCTTGGAGCTGCTGGTCGGCATACTCGTCAAACACGTCCTCGTCTGCCCCCGCCTGTTCGCAGAACTCGTCCTTAAGGTAGGCAACGATGGCGGCATCCCAGTCGCCGCCACCCAGGTTTTTATCGCCCTGGTTGCAGATAACCTCAATGTTCTTGGAACCATCGCTGTGGTTAAACGAGACCGCGGAGACATCGAAGGTGCCGCCGCCCAGGTCGTAAACGATAACGTCCTCGTCCTTATCGCTCTTGTCACAGCCATAGTTAATGGCTGCAGCGACCGGCTCCTGCACCGTGCCGTACACATTAAGGCCGGCAATCTTTGCCGCAGCAAGCGTAGCCTGCGTCTCGGCATCGCCAAAGTAGGCAGGAACGGTAATAACGCAGCCATCGTAGCCCATAGGCATGTTCTGAGAAGCATCGAACGTAAGCTTCTTGAGCACATAAGCAGAGATCTGCTCGGGAGAGTAGTTCTCGCCGTCAACGGTGATGGCAACGGGATTGTCGCCGATGATACGCTTAACGAAGGAGGCCGTGTAATCCGGGTCAATCAGAGCATTGTCCTTGGCAGGCTGACCCACATCGTACTTAGAAGGGTCATCCGGATCAAAGTGCACCACAGAGGGCGTGGTGTTGGAACCCTCGGAGTTCTTAACCACCACCGGGTTACCCGTCTCGTCGATGTAAGCGAGGCAAGAATAGGTAGTACCCAGGTCGATGCCGATTACCGTTGTCTTCTCGTCACTCATGATTATTTCCTTCCTTTAATGGTGACTAAACCGAATGAGACGACTAGGTTCCTTGCCTACTCGTCGTCTTTGTCTAATTGCAGTTCGGGCTCGACGTAGCCTTTTTTATACGTATACGCGCGGACATATGCCGGATCGAGAACGGACCCCGAAAGCTCGTATCCCGGCGAAAGGACTTCGATAATGACACCGCGCTTTTCCGGGTCGCCCGTTAAAGTACGTGGCACAGCCAGCGTATGACGACCGCTCTCAAACCGATCTCCTGGCTCGGGCGCAAACGAAGTGACACCAAAATCGCGAAGGATATCGATGAGCATGCCGCGATAGACGGAAAGGTCCTCCGCTTGCTGCTGAGCCGCATCACCTTCGAGGGTTGCAAGGTGTGTAAGCGACGTGTCCATCTCGGCAACCACCGACGTCACGCGCTTAAGCAGGGGCGTGGTGATCTTCTCGTACACACCGGAGCGATACCGCTCAATTTCCGCACTGTTGTTCCTGAGCACTTCCTCCTCAAAGGTGGTGCGATCGATCTTCTGACGGAAGAGCCCTGCTAGTTGAGCAATCCCCTCATCCAAAGCATCGAGGCGACGCCCCAGCTCCTCGGCAGGCATAACGGGAGTCGGCTCGCTGGCTTCAACACCAGCAGTGGCATTCGCGTCGCAATCGCACTCCCCCTCCTCGACGACTGTGTCGTCGGTGACAGGCGTCTCAGTCTCAACGGGCTCGGCCGACTCCGCAGCAGGCTCGGCAGTCTCAACGGGTTCGCTTGCGCACCCCACCTCCTCGCAAACAGGTTCTTCGGGCGCGACGTCCTCAAACGAGGGAACAAAAACATCGTCAGTCATGTGCGTCTACCTCTTCTTCCTTCGATCGATCTCGAGCTGTTGGGCATAAGAAACAGCGTTCTCAACGGGGAGGGAAAGCGCCGTGGCAAACGTCGGGTCTGCCTGGCCCGCAATCCACGCAAACGGCTCGACAACACCCTTGGGATCGTAAGCGCCGGCGAGACGCTCGTGGCCAACGGCAGAGGCTGCAAAGAAGCGATACGAGCGGAAGCTCGCCTTAAGCGACGTCAAGAAGTTACCCATGCCATATTCGAGCAGGACATCGCGAAGCACGGCATCCTGTGCGTCGGCGACAGGACACTCGGGATTTGCAGCAAGATACGCATCGCAGGCGGCCTGTCCGATTTTTTCATCCAAGCCCGGAAGATCCGCCTTGCTGAGCACCACGGCAAGGGGCATGGTGAATCTGCCCTGACGATCCGGCTTGGCAACGCTTTTGACTTTCTCAATCAAGGAAGCCAAGACGTCATCGGGGTTCGAGCGGCCAGAAACGGCGGCATCCGTTGCCGAAAGCCCTTCCTCGAGCTCGCTTGCCAGATCCGGAATGCTCATGGGATCCACCAGCAGCACGGCACCCTCGGCGTATGCGTACTGAAGCTGGTCCTCGTGCTCGTCGTTATTAAGGAAGGTCTCACCGGCGACGTCGTAGAGATGGATTAGACGGTCGGGGTCGAGCCCGTCTTTGCGGACAAAGACGCTCAGCGAGAATGCGGAGGCGCGTTTGACGTCGGAGTCCTCACTCGTCATGCTCGCATCGCCCGATTGATAAATCTTCTCGAGCTCGGAGAAGAGCCCTCGCTTGTCATCATCGAGAAAATCGGTGTCATAGCCCTCCTTGGCTGCGCGGTCGAGCACAAGGTCGTGGGCAAGTGCCGCAATGTAGGAGGTCTTTCCTACCGAACGGCCGCCAACAACGGGAATAGACATCGTCCTGGCCTCGCCCGAAGCGACCGAATGCGCGCAATTGGGATTAGGGCAGCACTGTTCCAAGTCGGAACGATGGATAGTCGATCCATCGGGGCCCTTGGCAGACGCAAAGAAGGTGCACGGGAGCTTTTGGCCGCACTCGCACACATGCGTATAGAAGCCAAACGTGTTGGGACGAAGGTAGGAATGAACCTTGCCGCACTTGGGGCAAACATACCCAGGGGTCGGCCAAACATGCTTGCACTGCTCGCAGACAAACTCCATCTTGCGCGTTTTACGATACCAAGCATCCAATGCGCGCGAGAGACCAAAGAGGATATAAACGAGCACCATTACGACCATGATGACGGCCGAATGGATGAATGCAAAGATTACCGTTCCCGCAACGCCCGCAACAAGAAACGAGAGGAAGCAGATACCCCACAGGACCTTGTGGATAAAGCCACCGTTGTAGAGCTCAGTAATTAATTCCCCGCGCGTAACCCTGTTAAGGACGATCGCCTCTCGAATCGTCGCTCCAAGATCAGAGAAACCCTTATCGAGCCAGTACTCAGCACGAGAAGGCTCGGGCGGCAAAAGAGCAGCCGTCTGGTTATAGCGCTCGTCAGTCAATGCCATAATCGCTAGCTCCTGTTCGAATCAATCGCATTTTTCTTAAATGCAGCCGCGTAATTCTTAAAAGCCTTGAAAACGCCATACGCGCAGAAGCTCAAAACAATAGCGCCAAGAACAAAGGTGATCTGGGCTTGAAAAGCCCTCACGATCGCGTAGACGACAATAAGAGCAAATCCGACGGCAATAATTCCAAATAACGCCATGTTTGTCTCCTCCTACTTCCTAAAAATGTTGATCAGCAAGTAAGCAGCGATGATTACGCCGAGACCGATGTATGCCTTCTGAAGGCCAGCGATTACGAGAACCAAAGCAACGGCAGAAAGGACGCAGGCAATTTGTCCCAGGCGCTTGTCTGACTCGTACTGCGTCGGTGCGACAGGTGCAGAAGCAGCGGCGCTTCCGCCTGCAGAGGAGCCCGAAGTCGTTCCGGCACCAGGCGTGGGGCTGGGCGCGGGGGTAGGAGCAGGACCGGAGGACGTCGTCGCGCTAGCCCCGGATGACGAATCAGAACCAGAATCAGAAGACGACCCCGTTCCGGAATCCGCCGATGAGCTCGTCGAGCCAGACGCACCTCCTGTCTGAGCGGCTCCGCAATAAGGGCAAAAAGCCATGCTATCGGGAATTGTTTTTCCGCAAGCCACGCATTGCATGTGAACTCCTTACACGTTCGCTATTAACCACGAAATCTTGGAAGAATGAACTTTGTAATAACAAACAACACCGCGATGATGGCGACCACGATGCCCGCAGTCTTCAGGAAGCCAAAGATGATATCGCCGTAGGTATCGAGGATAAACTTGCCAATCATAAAGACGCCAAAGGGCAGCAGGATAACAGTGCCCCAGCCCACCTCGTCGATCAGGCCCTTCGAAGCCGCCGCGCCAACCTGAGCCGCGGCCTCGGCAGAGGGACCGGAACCATCCTGCGAGTCCGTTGAAGAGTCATCGCTAAGGCTTTCTCCCCTAGCAACCTTTCTCCAAAGTCTGCCGTCCATGCGGGTGGGCACATCGTCGTCCCCCATACAGCGGCTAATATAGACGCCATACCTATCGCAATAGTCGGCAAGCGCGTAAGCTACCTTGCTGTAATTGTCCGATCCGCAATCGGCCCAGTACAATGCACGCAAAAGCCAACCTTCCTCGCCGCCTCGGTCACCATTGTTTTTGGCAAACTTCGCAAGAGCGGCGGCCTGCATAAACTTGTCCCATTCCGAGGACGCCCTATCGTACTTATCGCACTCTGCTTTATAGTCAAAGGTGTCATAAGGTATGGTTCTGACTTCGTCGTAAAGCGCCATAACCCTTTCCTTTCAGCCGATGAACTTTCGTAATATTTCTATCGCTGAAATTGCGAGAAGTGTTGCGCAACATCTAAAATGGTCGCAAAAGGTTATGCGAACGGCAGTCGGGACACCCCGCCCGTTGCTTTGCGTGACCATCATTCGATTCGTGCTACCCGTGCCATCGTGCCGAACGCCGAATGCGCCCACCAGCACATTCCTTACGAGTTGGCCTAAGCCCGGCAATCGGCGCGCACATTTTAAAGGCTCGTCAGGCTAACGACGGGAACGGAGGAGCATGCGTACACCAAGTTCAGAGATGTACGGAGACCTGCGAAGCTTCGGCGGCATCACCAACTGCGCCGCCGCCTCGATTCTCATTTCGAGCAAGTCTGATCTGTTCAGCCATGTCTCTAATCGTCCGTTTCTTTCGCGAAAGATTACAAACGCCGCTCCGGGCTCCATCGATCCCGCCGAGTTTTCTAACTTTGGCATTAGCACTCAGACGTTGTTTTCGAAAATCATCTCGAATTTGGGCGGATCAAATGCGCGCCGTCTCGTGTCCGCGCACTATGCGGGGCCAGCGGCACTCAACATGCAAGAAGCTCTGACCTGCATCGGCGAGGACGCAAGCGTCTATGCCAACGCACTGCACAGAATTAATAACGGGACGCTCAAATCAGAGCTGGACCGCGACATCCTATATCTGCATCTCTTTATTGCGTGCGGCTGTCTACAAAACGCCTCGGCCGCCGTTGAGAGCACCGAGATGTTTGCCAACGCGAGCCTTGCCGTCTCTTTGAAGACAGAACTGACAAGCCCGGGTAATCCGAAACGAGCTTCCCGCAAACCCGATCAAACCCAGCTGGGGTTAATTCGCGTAATCGGCAGCTCGATCGTCCCCCCGATTCACCCCCTGTCTATTGAACCCGAGGGAACGGTCATTGGCTCCATTAGTTACAACGCCTCCGATATCACTGATGTTGGAAGCTCGGTGTCACGCCGGCATCTTCATATCTGGCTCGAAAACGGCACCTGGTACGCAAGGGGGCTTCATTCTACAAACGGGACGATTCTCATCAGCGGATCGAACGGAAAAGAGCGGACGCTCGAAATGCCCCGAAGCAAACGAGGAATTTCAGAGGCCTCTCTCCCTCCGCAATCATTGCAAATGGTGACATTCTTCAGCTGGGAACGGATACTTCCTTCCTTGTCGTATCCTTGGCTAAATAGCCGCTGGCAATATCTATCATGACGGGTCAAATCGTTTCCCTTCCGCTCTCCTCGTCTTGATGACCCAGCTTTATTCGTATTGACAGGAGCATTCTCATGGATATCGTCGACGGCAATAAACTCATCCGTCTTGACACGTTCGATACCGCCGTGGCGGTCGACCCCAGTGCCGAGGATGATGCCAAGCGACGGTTTATGACGCTTATTCTCCAGACGGCCCACCGCGACGACGGCAATATCGGACACGTGCTTCGCGCGACCAACACAAGCGGCGAGGTCTTTGCCGTCAAGCTGCTCAAGGACAACGCCATCCTTTCCGGCCAAGCCCCCGATCGCTCCGCCGAGCAAGCGGCTGCGCACCTGGCCAACACCGCCGCGCTGTTCGAGGAGTACCGTCATCTGTGCACCGTCTCGCACCTGCGCGGATTTCCGCGCGTCTATGGCTATGGATCGTGCGAGGACGACCCGCTCATCCTCATGGAGTGGGTCGAGGGCACCTCGCTCAAGCAGGCGCTGCCCTTGCTTCCGCACGATGTCTCGGGCGGGCTAACCACCCAGATGGTGGCCGCCGTTGGAAACGCCGTGCTTCGCGCACTCCTGATGACCCAAGGACTCGTGAATCCGGTCGTCCATCGCGACCTGTCGCCCGCCAATATCATGTTCCGTACCACCAGTCGAACGCTCGAGCAACAGATTACCGATTGCTCCTTTGACCCCTGTCTCATCGACATGGGCTCCGCGACCATGGCCCTCGGCGACGACACGATCACCCGGCGCGCCGACATCTGGCGCTTTGCCACGCCCGCATACGCCGCGCCCGAGATGCTCACGCAGGATATCGAAGGCATCGCGGCCCTTCGCCGCTCGCCCGCCATCGACGTCTATGCGCTTTCGAGCATTCTGTACCAGCTCTACAGCGGTCGCAAGCCGTTCGATGTGGAGTCGACGGGCGCCGCGGCAACCGGCTCGTTCTACCTCATAAAGACCAAGACCAAGCCGGCACCGCTCGAGCCGCGATGCAATGACGACGAGGCGCTCGTCCAGATCATCATGAAAGGCATTTCAGTCGAGCAGTGCGATCGTCCCACCGAGCAGCAGATGCTCGAGGTGCTCTCGGCATACCTCACCGATGCCGAATCCGAGGGCCGCGAAGGCGCAGGAGACGAGGCCGCGATTGATATCGATTCTGGCACGCACCTTAAGGTCGACGTCGCCGGTGAGCGCGCGCGAGAGATCCTGGAGCAAGCCCGGCACGATGCCATGACCCGCCGCCGCTTTATTATCGGTGGCGTTGTCGCGGCCGTTGCGGGGCTCGGCGTTATCGGGGCGGCAACCCATGGCTTTGGCATCCCCGACTACCTGGACGGCATCCGCAGTTCGCTTGACGACTACACCTGGGATCAGCTGCAGGAGATTTCGCTCAAGATTAAGGCCGCCGAGACCCGTAGCGAGGCACGCAAGATTGCCAAGCGCTATCATCTGCTCGATGACAACGGGCATATCCCCTATCCGTGTACCAAGCGCGTGAGGCTCACCAACGGGCTGCACGTCGGCGCGCAGCTTGTGGGTATCCGCCACGATGAACTTCTGGACGGGACGGGCAAGGCCGGACTGACGTTTATGTTCGATGCCGGCATTGCCGAACGCGACGCCGCGGCCCAACCGTTGAGAGCCGGCTGGGCAGATTGCGAGCTGCGGGAATGGCTCGACGGCGACGGCCTTAAGCTGCTGCCCAACGAGTTGCGCGCACTCATCAAATCTGTCAAAAAGATCTCGAATAACGTTGGCGCCGCCAGAGGCGCATCGTGTCTGAGCGAGTTGCCCGCAACCCTTTGGCTGCCCGCCATGGTCGAGCTGTGCGGCACGCAACCGCCTGAGTCATTTGCCGAGGACTTTCACTACCTGGCCGACATCTACAACGGCGAAGGCAAGGAGTACCAGCTGTTCCGCGAGCTCAAGGTAAGTCCGTATACCACGAACGAGATGTTGGTTCGCCAGTGGAAGGGCAAGGACACCTGTTGGTGGGAACGAACGGCAAGTCCCGACACATCGGAGAGCGAAGGCACGCTCTATATGAACCGCGTGGGACACGACGGCGACGTCTTTACGTACGCAACGCCTGCGGAAAAGCCAAACAAGCGAACCTGCGTGATTCCTGGATTCTGCATCTAAGCAGCGGGCGTCTTGCCGTGACGGGACCCCTCCCCGGCAATTGTCTTGATCTGTAACAGTTAGAGGTCATTTTCCCTGCTAGATGTTACAGATTGAGACATTGAGTTTCCTGCCAGCTGTTTGTCTCGACCTGTAACAAATACTCGGTAAAACGGGATCTAGCTGTTACAGATCGAGACGTTAGTTTTCGGCTGAAATGTTTGTCTAAATCTGTAACAGCTATGGTTCAAAAACCGGTCCAGACGTTACAGATTGAGATGTTTGGCAAAGACGGCCGCCGATTGAGCAGCCACCCTCATCTGTAATGAAAAGTCATACATTCCAACTACTACTAGACACCCCCAGGGGGTATGGGTGTATAGTATCGGCAGGTTAACATTTCCAACACCACGCCACAGAAAGGAGAAGCCATGGCTCAAGATAAGTTCGACGTGGGAGGCATGACATGCGCCGCCTGCCAGGCGCACGTGGACCGCGCCGTGAGCAAGCTCGACGGCGTCCAAAGTGTCGCGGTCAACCTGCTCGCCGGCTCCATGATGGTCGACTATGACCCCGCGCAGGTCTCCCCCGACGATATCTGCACCGCCGTCGACCGTGCCGGCTACTCGGCCTCGCCCGTCGATGCGGGCACCGGTGCCGCCGGCTCAAACGGCAGCGCGCAAGCCAGCTCCGGCGCCGCCCATATGGAGTCACCCACCAAAAAGCTGGAGGCCGCCGCCTCCGCTATGCGCACCCGCCTCATCGTCTCGATCGTATTCCTTGTCCCACTGTTCTACATAGGCATGGGGCACATGCTCGGTTGGCCACTGCCCGGCGTCTTCACCGACCACACCCACAGCATGACGCTCGCGCTCACCGAGCTCGTCCTGCTCATCCCCATCGTCTATGTCAACGACGCGTACTTTATCAATGGGTTTAAATCGCTCGCGCACGGCGCGCCCACCATGGACGCCCTTATTGCCGTGGGCGCCACCGCCTCCATCGCCTGGTCGATCTACGCCATGTTCATCATGGCCGACCAATTAGCCGCGGGTCAGGTCCACGAAGCCATGATGACAGGCATGGACAATCTGTATTTTGAGAGCGCCGGCACCATCCTGTCGCTCGTCACCGTGGGCAAATACCTCGAGACGCGCAGCAAGTCCAAAACCGGCGGCGCCATCGAGGCGCTGATCGACCTGGCGCCCAAGACTGCGACCGTCGTGGCAGAGGACGGCAGCGAGACCACCGTCGACGTCGACAGCATCCTTCCCGGCCAGGTCCTGCGCGTGCGCCCCGGCGAGTCCATCCCCGTCGATGGCGTGGTGCTCGAGGGCAGTTCGGCCGTGGACGAGAGTGCGCTCACCGGCGAGTCCATCCCCGTGGAAAAGACCGCCGGCGACACCGTCAACGCCGCCACCGTCAACCGCACCGGCTCGTTTACCTTCCGTGCCACACGCGTGGGCGCCGACACGTCGCTCGCCAAGATTATCCAGCTCGTCGAGGACGCCAATGCCACCAAGGCGCCCATCGCCCGCATGGCCGACAAGGTCGCCGGTGTATTCGTGCCCGTGGTGTTCGCGATTTCGGCCGTGACCTTTGCGGTGTGGATGGCGCTGACCGGCAGCATAAACGAGGCACTCACCTCCGCCGTGGCGGTGCTGGTGATCAGTTGTCCGTGCGCACTCGGCCTGGCCACGCCCGTCGCCATTATGGTAGGCACCGGCAAGGGCGCCGAGATGGGCATTCTGTTTAAGAGCGCCGAGGCGCTGGAGAACCTGCGCAGCGTGGGCACCGTGGTGCTCGATAAGACGGGCACGGTCACCCGCGGCAAGCCTGCCGTAACCGATATCGTGGTAGCCACGCGCACTGACGGCTCGCCCGCCATGAGCGAAAAGGCGCTGCTCAAGCTGGCCGCTGCGCTGGAGCGCTCAAGCGAGCACCCGCTGGCCGAGGCGATTATGGCCGAGTGCGAGGCGCGCGGAATCGTCGCGCGCATGGTCGAGGACTTTGCCGCCGTGCCCGGTCGAGGCGTTACGGCACGCGAGGGGCAAAACGCCATTGCAGCCGGCAACGCACGCCTGATGGACGAGCTGGGCGCGAAGGTGCCCGCCGGCCTTGCCGAGCAGTTCGCTGCCGAAGGCAAGACACCGCTGTTCTTTGCCAAGAACAGCGAGCTTGTCGGTACCATCGCCGTGGCTGACGAGGTCAAAGAGACGAGCACCGAGGCCATCGCCGCGCTGCGTTCGCTCGGCGTCGACGTGCGCATGCTCACCGGCGACAACCGCGTAACGGCCGAGGCAATCGCCCGCCGCGTGGGACTGAGCAGTAAGCAGGTCATCGCCGACGTCCTCCCCGCCGACAAGGAACGCCACGTGCGCAACCTGCAGGATGCGGGCGGCAAGGTCGCCATGGTGGGCGACGGCATCAACGACTCCCCCGCCCTGGCGCGAGCCGACGTGGGTCTGGCCATCGGCACCGGCGCCGACATCGCCAAGGAGGGGGCAGATGTGGTACTCATGCGCAGCGACCTCATGGATGTTGCGCGAGCCATCGAGCTTTCGCGCGCCACGATTCGCAACATTAAGCAGGACCTGTTCTGGGCGCTGTTCTACAACGGCATCGGCATTCCGCTCGCCGCGGGCGTGTTCTTCCCCCTCACCGGCTGGCAACTCTCGCCGATGTTTGGCGCCGCGGCCATGAGCCTGTCGAGCGTGTGCGTCGTGTCCAATGCACTGCGCCTGAAATCCTTTAAGCCTAAAGTGGCAAAATAGGCTCACTATTACGTCCATTTAGAATGGGTTTTCCAGGTGCCCGAGATTGACCTGAAAGAGGGGCGACGCGTACTTTGGTACGCGAGCAATGGCTTGAAGGTCAAGGTCGGGTGCCTGGGAAAGCCGACACAACAGAGAGGAATACCCATGCGATACACAATCAAGACTTCCGGCCTTATGTGCGGCCACTGCGACGCCACCGTCGAAACGGCACTGCTCAACGTGACCGGCGTGACCGACGCCGACGCCGATCACGAGACCCAGACCGTCCAGGTGGAGTGCGCCGACACCGTGACCGCCGAGCAGCTCGCCGCCGCCGTCGAGGCCGCAGGCGAGAAGTTCCACGCCCTGTCCGTGACCGCCGCGTAGCAGACGCTGCCTACTCAATCCTCAGAAGTTGCGGTGAAATAGTTCCTGTTTTAGCGCTTCAAGCCTGCAAACAAGAACTATTTCACCGCAACTGACGGGGGCATCCGGAAGATCGACCAGAAACGAGGACCCGCCATGATGGCAGACCACAAATCGGTGACCCGCATGCTCAAGACGGCACGCGGCCAGATCGACGGCATCTTGCGGATGGTCGATGAGGACCGTTATTGCGTCGATATCTCCACGCAGCTCATGGCCACACAGGCGCTCCTCGCGCGCATTAACGCCGACGTGCTCAAGGCGCATATCGAGGGCTGCGTGACTTCGGCAATCGAATCGGGCGACGAAGACCTCAAAGCCGCCAAGCTCGCCGAGATCGAACGCGTCGTCGACAAGCTCTCCAAGTAATTGGGGCATTGGGGACAGACTACTTTGCACCGTCTTGGTGTTCCGGGGACAGGAATGTTTGCACCACCTTGGTGCAGATTAACCTGTCCCCCTTGCTCTAAATCGGGTATAAAGGCGTGCAACATATCGAACGAAAGGCAATTTGCATGAATGACTTTATGAAAGGACGCAATGGCGCTGACGAGCTCACCATCGTGATGGGTTTTGCCGGCATCGTCATCGCGATGGTCGGATCGATAGCCCGCATCCAGTGGCTCAGCTGGATCGCCATCGCCGTCATCGTGATTGGCGTGCTGCGCGGCCTGTCCAAAAACATCGATGCACGTCGCAAGGAGAACGACGCCTTTGTCGCCGCGACCGCCAGTGTTCCCGGCTTGGGCAAGTTCGTCGCCAGCTTGGGCGGCGGGGCCGCAGCGGCCAGCACTTCACGCGCGACCGGCACCAGTAAGGAAGACTTTGAGCGCGCCAAGCGAACGGCCAAGAAGATGTGGAAGGGCCGCAAGACCACGGCGTACCTCAAGTGCCCCAACTGCGGCCAGATGCTGTCCGTCCCCAAGGGCAAGGGCAAGATCCGCGTCACCTGCCCCAAGTGCCACGCCAAGATGGAAACGCGCTCGTAGCGCCCGCACGCGGGACAAATTAATTAGGCTTGTTTGTCCCAAATCCTAAGTATTTGTTCGATAAAAAAGCCGAGGCCTCGTGTTGAGACCTCGGCTTTTGCATGCGGCAACGGAGCCGCCCCTTTGTCACACCTACGCCACGCCGTCGCGGGCAAGCTCCTCGGCCAACGCCTCGGCAGGCATGTCCATAATCGTGTCGAGCTCGTTATCAACCTCGGGGATACGCTTCACCTTGAGCTTGCGCACCAGATCACCGCGACACATCACGTGCATCGGCTCACGCAGAGCGCACAGATCATCGAGCGGGTTCTCGCGCGTCACCAGGATATCAGCGGCCTTACCGCACTCGATTGTGCCGGTCTCGCCGCCCAGCCCCAGCAGCTCGGCATTGACCTGCGTGGCCGTATGCAGCGCGAAGGCGTTGCTCACACCCACGTACTTGGCAAAATAGGCCACCTCGCGCCACATGTCGTACTGGGTCACGAACGGACAGCTCGAATCCGTGCCCAGGCCTACCTTGATACCGGCTTCCAGCGCCGCACGAGCGCTCTCGATAATGCCCGAGCACACGATGTCGCCGTTCTTCTTTTGCGTGTCAGTCGAATGAGTCTTTTCCGGGTCGAGCAATACAAACGGCAGCGCCGGGCTGATGGTGCAGGTCACGCTGGGCGCACGCCCCTCAAGCTGCGTGCCCGCGGCGCCGCGGTACAGTTCCAGGATCTCGGGCGTCAACGGAGCGCCGTGCTCAATCGTGTCAACTCCGGCCTCAAGCGCGGCCTTCACGCCTTCGGTGCTCTCGACATGGGCCATGACCGGAAGGCCAACCTCGTGCGCCGCCTTGCACGCCGCCGCGGCGACATCGACCGGCATGCGCAGCACGCCCGGCTCGCCCACCTCAGTCGCATCGAACACGCCGCCCGTCACGAACAGCTTAATGACGTCGGCACCGCGCGCATACAGGTCGCACACCTGTTCGGCTGCCTCGGCGGGACTGTTGGCCACCTGGGCGAACAAGCCCGCACCATGGCCGCCCGGCACTGTGACACCCGTTCCCGGCGCCACCAGGCGAGGACCTTGGTACTTGCCGGCATCGATAGCATCGCGCACGGCAAGATCGGCAAACAGCGGGTCGCCCGCACCGCGCACCGTGGTCACGCCGCTTGCCAGCTGCTGCTGGGCGCTGCCCTTGAGGATATGGCGCACGATGGCGCGCCCCACTGGATTATCGAGCTTTTTCATCAGCGCACCCGCATCGCCCGCCGAAACCGGCTTACCCGAACCGCACAGATGCACATGCATATTGATGAGACCCGGCATGAGATACGCCCCTGCCAGGTCGATGACCTCGGCACCTGCAGGCGCCTGCGCCACGGCACTCGGCCCCATCCACGTGATGAGACCACGCTCAACGACCACGGCCATATCGGGCTGCGGCTCCATATGTTCCGAACCATCCAGGACGGTCGCATTGATAAACAACGTGGAACGATCGGCAGACGCCATATCGAGCTCCTCCCTCACGATTAACTTGAACATTTGTCCATTATTATCCAGCGCGGCAAGGTTGCTGCGGACATATCGGCTAACGGGAGGAAGAAAAGGGCGTGAGGATGAACAGACCAGCGCAGCGATGCGTCGGTCGTTCCAGCAAAACGTCTTGATCTGTAACAGGTAGACCGTCTTTAACCTTCCAAATGTTACAGATCGAGATTTTTCGACATCGCGTCCAACCTTTGTCTCAATCTGTAACAGTTGGGTCGAATTTTGACCGTCAGATGTTACAGATCGAGATATTCTCCGGCCCCATCGTCAAACGTCTAAATCTGTAACAAGTAGACAGGTTTTCGGCCTCTAGACGTTACAGATTGAGATCTTTTAGCGTTAGCCAACCTTTTGTCTTGATCTGTAACAGTTACGAGGCCAAACGGCCCCTTGTTGTTACAGATCGAGACAAACTCGGCAGGAACAACCACATTCGCGTCAGTTGCACCCCTTAGCGCCCATACCACTGACGCTTCCATCCCTCAGCCAAATCGGCCCGCTGCGGAATACCCGCTAGCCTCATCTTTTCAACCAGCTTCCCCGGGTTCTTGAGTTCATCAAACGTGAACCGAAGCACCTTGTGCCCGAGCATTGTCAGATGAGATTCCCGCTGACGCTCTGCCACGAACGGGTCGACCGACTCCCGACCCTCGCCGTTCTGCAAGGTATACTTCCCCTTTCCGTCGAGCTCGCCGATGACACATGTCCCGTCCTCGAGCCTCCAGAAATAATCAACGCGAAACACCTGACTCGAATCGAGCGGATCGCGAAACTCCACCTGCAACTCTGGCACCGGAAAACCGTATGCAATAAAGAACGCTCGGAACCGAGACTCGTCACCGTTTTCGGACAGGCCGTCCGCATGCGACGCAATCACCTGAGCTCTGCGATACCCTCGCCTGCCCTCGCAATCGGCCTGGAGCCGTTCGCAGAGGTCGTCGCGCGACATGCCCTTCGCCCGCAATGCAGAATCGACGATCGCCAGACCATACGAAAACGGCGCACGCAGCAGACAATCCTCCACCGTGCGCCAAAACGGCGTCACCCGAACGCCGCCGACTTGTTCTAGCGCACCCGCCGCCTGCGGACGCAACAGCCGGCATCCTGCACTCAGCGGCACCGAGCAACCTGTCTTAACAAGAAATCGCGGCCCAAGCAGATCATTCGGCACCTCCAGACCCCACAAAAGTGCCGCGTCATAACCCCAAAACGCCCAATCGGGATGAAACCCTGCAAGCCCTTTGATGGTACGCAACGCTCGCTCCGCCGGCGTCAGTACAACCCAATCATGTTGAAAGCAGAACAGATACGGCTCGGGCTCCGCAATATCATCGGTTCCCACATGGCGCCGCAGCCACATGAGCTCGGCATTGTCGTGCGTCACAAGCAGCACGCCTTGTTCAGCCGCCTCCGTGAGCCTGGCAAGCATCCTATTCCGCGCCAAGGTGTTACGTGTTACGTGCTTGTGTTTAAAAACGGCATTAGACACTTCTATCACCACCACATCGGAGAAATGGGCCATCGCCGCTGTTGCCGCCGCCGACAAACGTCTCGACCTGTAACAGTTACGAGCACAAGCATCCGCTAAACGTTACAAATCGAGACGTTCGCGCAGCATTGCACCTCTTTGTCTCGATCTGTAACAGAAAGACCGATTTTTGGCCGCTAGATGTTACAGATCAAGATCTTTCAGCACCGTGTCCAACCTTTGTCTCAATCTGTAACAGTTAGGTCGAGTTTTGGCCTGTAGATGTTACAGATTGAGACATTCCCCCTGCCAGGTTCCAAACGTCTCGATCTGTAACAGTTAGACCGGTTTTTGTCCCTAGACGTTACAGACCGAGACAGATAGACAGGCGGCGGCGCTGCGACTGCCCATCCCCTACTCCCACTCCTGCTCGTAAATATTGAGCGACTTCACATACCGCCCCTGGGCACCCATGATGTCGCGGACCAACCTCAAAAAGAAGCTGATACACGAGGTGTCGAAACCGTCCTCTAGGTCCTCGGGATGCACCGCGCCCGGCCCATCGACCGCCGTGTCGCTCAGGCGCGCGATGTCATACAGGTAGAGCTGCCCCGCCGTCAGCCAAACATCGTCAACGCACGCGATGCGCACCGCAATCGCGCCATCGCGCCAGCGCTCTTTTTGCACGATATGTGGGTCGTAGACATCAAAACGACGGTCGGTGCGCGTGTCGCGCAACGCGACCATACCAGTCGCAGGATCCTTGTCCAAAATGCCAAAGCGCGAGAAATACTGCGTGTCGCGCACCTGTTCGAGCCGCCTGAGCGAAGCAGGCGAAAGCGACGCCGGCGGCTCGTCCACATACAGCTCAAGCAGCGTCTTGCCATGGTAATAGGGACGCTCGAACAGCAGCCAATCGGTAAATGCCATGTTATAGGCCATGATTTCGCTTTGCGATGGTTCTTCGCAATAGCTGAGCCATGGATCGACTATCACTTCGAACTGTGTGCGCGCCGACTCCAAAAACTGAAACTTGCGCAGCATCCAAAACTGGGCCATGTCGGCAATATCGTCACCGACGGCCTCGGTCAGACGTCCCCGGTCCAAAACATGGTCAGCCATGACATCCTCCTCAAACTGATGAACCTCAATTTGAGCTTAAGGGGAGGGCCGGTGGTCGCCGCCAGCGCGGACGAAATGGGCATAAGGCTGCAAACCAGATGCTGACCGAATACTTGACGGAACGCTTGGCCGATACGTTATACCGAAGCAAAACCCCAGTTAAACATAGGCAAATAAACAGAGATTTTGAGCTTGCCAGCCGCAGCCATCACGAAAACAGCAAGGCACCGCGAGCCCGCACGTCAGCAAATGAGCAGTCAGACGTTAAGAGTGTCCCCAACGACTAGACAAAAAAGCGCGTCCCCAATGACTAGTCGTTGGGGACGCGCTTGAATGACTACCTTACAGCCCCAAGGTCTCGGCGACCTCGGCGGCGCAGGCAAGGGCATCGGCCATGGCGCTCACTACGAGCGAGCTGCCGTTGCGGGCGTCGCCGGCCACATACACCGGCGCGGCATCTGCGGCGACGCCGTCGACACGCGCCGCAAGATGCGAGCCCTCGGCGACCATCACAGGCAGCGGGCGGCCCGCCGTGGCAACGGGCACGCCGACAGCTTCGAACACGCCATGCTCGGGACCCGTAAAGCCACAGGCGATGAGCACCAGCTGCGCCGGCACCTCGTGCTCGGAGCCCGCGATGCGCGCGGGCTTGCCGGCCGACCAATCCAGATCGACCACGCGCAGACCCGCAGCCGCACCCTTCTTGTCCAGCAGCACCTCGAGCGTATCCACGCCCCAGGCACGCATCTCGCCACCCATCGCAGCGATAGCCTCCTGCTGGCCGTAGTCGGTCTTCTTAACGTTGGGCCACTGCGGCCAGGGGTTGCTCGCCGTGCGCCTATCGGGCGCAGCCGGCAAGAACTCAAACTGGCGCACGCTGCGCGCGCCCTGACGCACGGCGGTACCCACGCAGTCGTTTCCAGTATCGCCACCGCCAATGACCACAACGTCCAGGCCGCGTGCGCTCACCGCGGGCTCGCCGCCATCGAGCACCGAGACGGTCGAAGCCGTCAGGTAGTCCACCGCGTACACCACGCCCGGAGCATCCACGTTCGCAGCCGAAAGCCCGCGCGGGTCACGGGCACCAGCAGCCACCACGACAGCGTCAAAGCCATCGAGCTTGGCCGCCACTGCAGGGTCCGTCACATCGGCGCCCAGCTCAAACACAATGCCCAGCTCGCGCATGAGCGCCACGCGACGCTCGACCACGGACTTCTCGAGCTTCATGTTGGGAATGCCGTACATGAGCAGGCCGCCCGGGCGGTCGTCACGCTCAAACACCGTCACGCGGGCACCGCGACGCGCGAGCTCCCACGCAGCCACCAGGCCAGCCGGGCCGGAACCAACCACGGCGACCGAGGGCGCGTCCTCCCCTGCCGGCTCAAAGCGACGCGGGCCGCCGTTTGCCCATTCGTGGTCGCTGATCGCGCGCTCGTTATCGTGAATCGTTGTGGGCTGACCGTCAACCGAACCCAGGTTGCACGCGGCCTCGCACAGCGCCGGGCACACGCGGCTCGTAAACTCGGGCATGGGCGAGGTGAGCGACAGGCGCTCGGCAGCCTCGTCCCAGCGGCCGCGGTGCACCAGCTCATTCCACTCGGGAATCAGGTTGTGCAGCGGACAGCCGCTCGGGCGTGCCTTGCCAAAGCTCGCGCCCATCTGGCAAAACGCCACACCGCACATCATGCAGCGGCTCGCCTGGGCGCGACGCGCATCGTCATCGAGCTCCACGTACAGCGGATCAAAATCATGGCTGCGCTCCTCCACGGGGCGAAGCTCGTGGGTCACGCGATCGATATCAAGAAAAGCACCGGGCTTACCCATGGCACTTACGCCTCCTTCTTGGTCGAAGCAACAGAGCCGGCAGCGACCACGGGCGTAGCGCCGTCCGCGGCATCGAAGCGAGCGACATCCGCGGCACTCGCGCGACCTGTCACAATGTCAAACGCCAGCTCCTCTGCCTGCGCATGCGTCTTGCCGGTAGCCTCACCCGCAGCGACAATCGCCAGCACGCGCTCGTACTCGGTCGGAATGACCTTCACAAAGTGCTTGCTCATCGTCTCAAAGCTGTAGAGCAGCTTAATGCCGCGCGGGCTCTGCGTCGCGTCCACGTGCTCCTGGATGAGCGCGCGAATCTGCGCCAGCTCGCCGGCCGTCGGGGCCTTGAGCTCAACACTCTCGTGGTTCACGCGGGCATCGAGCGTGCCGTACTGGTCAAAGACATAGGCCACACCGCCCGTCATACCGGCGGCAAAATTCTGCCCGACCTCACCCAGGATGAGCGCCAGACCGCCCGTCATGTACTCGCAGCCATGGTTGCCGCAGCCCTCGACCACCACGGTGGCGCCGGAGTTGCGCACGCCAAAGCGCTGGCCGGCCAGACCGTTAATGAAGCCACGGCCGCTCGTGGCGCCAAAGAACGCAACGTTGCCCACGATGATGTTCTCGTCGAACTTGTAGGTCGCATGCGGGTTGGGGCGCACCGACACCTCGCCGCCCGAAAGGCCCTTGCCAAAGTAGTCGTTGGCGTCACCGCACACGTTGAGCGTAATGCCGCGCGGCAGGAACGCGCCAAAACTCTGACCGGCCGAACCGTCGCAATCGATGGTAATGGAGCCGGCGGGCAGGCCCTCGGGATGCGCCTTGGTCACCGCGTTGCCCAGGATAGTGCCCACGCAGCGGTTGACGTTGGCGATATCGGCGCGGAAGCGAATCGGACGCAGGTGCGCACGGGCATCGGCCGTATAGGGCACAAACAACGTGGAGTCGAGCGTCTTGTCGAGCTCGCTGTCCGCGGCCATCTGCGGTAGAAAGTGACGACCGTCGGCACCCGGGATATGAGCACCGAACTCGCAGGTCGCGCTCGCCAGCACGGGCGATAAATCGAGCAGGTTGGCCTTGCGGTTGCCCGGTACCTCGATCTGGCGCAGGCACTCGGGATGGCCGACCATCTCGTCGACGGTGTGGAAGCCCAGGCTCGCCATGATCTCGCGCAGCTGCTCGGCCACAAAGAACATAAAGTGCTCAACGTGCTCGGGCTTACCGCGGAAGCCGTGACGCAGGCGGCAGTTTTGCGTCGCGATGCCGGCCGGGCAGGTATCCTGCTGGCAGTCGCGCTGCATGAGACAGCCCATAGAGATGAGCGGCATGGTCGCAAAGCCAAACTCCTCGGCGCCCAGCAAGCAGGCGACGGCGACATCGGTGCCGTCCATGAGCTTGCCGTCGGCCTCGAGCACCACGCGGGAGCGCAGGCCGTTTTGCAGCAACGTCTGCTGGGCCTCGGCAAGGCCGAGCTCCAGCGGCAGGCCCGCGTGCCAAATGGAATCGCGCGCCGCGGCGCCCGAGCCGCCGTTATGACCGCTGATCAAAATCTTGTCGGCAGCGCCCTTGGCCACACCGGTGGCGATGGTGCCGACGCCGGCCTCGCTGACCAGCTTGACCGACACGCGCGCGCCGGGGTTGGCGTTCTTAAGGTCAAAGATCAGCTCTGCCAGGTCCTCGATGGAGTAGATGTCGTGGTGCGGCGGAGGCGAGATCAGGCCGATGCCGGGCGTGGACTGACGGACCTCGGCGATCCAGGGGTAGACCTTCTTGCCGGGTAGGTGGCCGCCCTCGCCGGGCTTGGCGCCCTGGGCCATCTTAATCTGAATCTCGAAGGCGCTGCACAGGTAGCGGCTCGTCACGCCAAAGCGCGCGCTTGCTACCTGCTTGATGGCGGAGTTCTTGGAGTCACCGTTAGCCAGCGGGGTCTCGCGACGCGGATCCTCACCGCCCTCGCCGGAGTTGGAACGGCCGTGCAGGCGGTTCATGGCGATGGCCATGCACTCGTGTGCCTCTTTGCTAATAGAGCCATACGACATGGCGCCGGTGTTAAAGCGGCGGACGATGTTGAGCGCGGGCTCCACCTCGTCGAGCGAAACCGGCGTGCGGCCGCTGGCATCAAAGTCCAGCAGGTCGCGCAGGCGCACGGCACGGCCGGTGCGGTGCAGGCGGGCGCTGTACTCCTTAAAGGTGTCGTAGCTGTCCTCACGGCAGGCGGTCTGCAGCAAATAGACAGTCTGCGGATCGATGAGGTGATCCTCGCCGCCGAGCGGGCGCCACTTGGTCAGGCCCAGCGTGGGCAGCTGATCGGGAGCCGGACTCTTAAGGATGGCGAGCGCGGCGTCGTAGCGCTCGTTTTGCTCGCGTTCAACGTCCTCGACACCCATACCGCCCACACGGCTCACCGTGCCGGCAAAGTACGCGTTGACGAACTCCGGCGTAAAGCCCACGGCCTCGAAGATCTGCGCCGAATGGTAGCTCTGCACCGTGGAGATGCCCATCTTGGACATGATGGAGACGATGCCCGCCGTCGCAGCCTTGTTGTAGTTGGCGATGCCCTGCTCGGCCGTCACGTCCAAATCGTCACGTGCCGCCAGATCTCGGATGCACGCATGTGCGTTGTACGGATAGATGCCACTCGCGGAGTAGCCCACCAGTGCCGCAAAGTCATGCGGGGACACGGCGTCGCCGCACTCCACCACGATGTCGGCAAAGGTACGCACGCCGGCGCGGATCAGGTGGTTGTGCACGCAGCCCACAGCGAGCAGCGACGGCACGGGCACCTCGCCCGCAGCGGCACGATCGCTCAACACCACGATGTTCACGCCGTCGCGGACCGCAGTCTCAACGTCCTCGGCAAGCTGCTTGAGCGCAGCCTGCAGTGCGCCCTCGCCGGCATCGCGGCGGTAGACGGCACGGAAGCGACGGGTCTTAAAGCCCACGCGGTCGATGGCGCAGATGCGGTCAAACTCCTCCTCGTTGAGCAACGGGCGCTCCAAGCGCACCAGCTGGCAGGCCGTACGGGAATCCTCGAGCAGGTTGCCGTGGTTGCCCAGGTAGAGCGTGGTCGAAGTCACCATATGCTCGCGCAGGGCATCGATGGGCGGGTTCGTGACCTGAGCGAACAGCTGATAGAAGTAGTCAAAGAACGAACGCGTCTTCTTGGACAGGCAGGCCAGCGGCGCGTCGATGCCCATCGAGGCGAGCGGGGCCTTGCCCTGCTGGGCCATGGGACGCACGACCTCGTCGACGTCATCCCAGTGGTAGCCGAGCTTGGCCATGCGCACGGCGGCGGGCACCTCGGCGTCCTCGGCGGGCGTTGCCGCAACGGGCTCATCGAGCGCGTCAACGGTCAGCGTCTCCTCGGCAATCCAATCACGGTAGGGCTTTTCCTTGGCGTAACGGGCGCGCAGCTCGTCGTTGTAGATGACGCGGCCACGGGCAAAGTCGACCTCGAGCATCTGGCCCGGCCCCAGACAGCCGCTCGTCAGGATGTTCTCGGGGCTCACCTCAATGGTGCCCACCTCGCTTGCCAGCATAAAGCGACCGTCGCGCGTCACATAGTAGCGGGCGGGACGCAGGCCGTTGCGGTCAAGGGCGGCACCCAGGGTGCGCCCGTCGGTAAAGGCGATGGCCGCCGGGCCATCCCACGGCTCCATGAGCATGGACTGGTAAGCGTCGTAGGCGCGGCGCTCCTCACTCAGGCTGTCGTTGTGGTCCCACGGCTCGGGCAGCAGCATGGACGCGGCACGCGTAAGCGGGCGACCGTTCATGACCAGGAACTCAAGCACATTGTCCAGAATCGCGGAGTCGGAACCCTCGCGGTTGATGATGGGCATCACGCGCTCAAGATCATGCTGCAGCACGGGGCTGTACAGGTTGGGCTCGCGGGCGCGGATCCAGTTGACGTTGCCCTTGAGGGTGTTGATCTCGCCGTTATGGATGATAAAGCGGTTGGGGTGTGCGCGCTCCCAGCTGGGCGTGGTGTTGGTGGAGTAGCGCGAGTGAACGAGCGCCACGGCCGTCTTGACGGCGGCGTCGTTGAGGTCGATGAAGAAGCGGCGCATCTGCGTGGCGACGAGCATGCCCTTGTACACGATGGTGCGCGAGCTCATGGAGCACGCGTAAAAGATCTTGTCGCGCAGGGCAAACTCCGCATCAGCCTTCTTCTCGATGGTGCGGCGGCACACATACAGACGGCGCTCGAAGGCGTCGCCCGCCGGCGTGTCGTCGGGACGGCCCAGAAAGGCCTGCAAGATGGTAGGCATACAGGCGCGGGCCGTCTCGCCCAGGTCGTGTGGGTCGACCGGCACCTCGCGCCAAAAGAGCAGCGGCACGCCGGCCTCGGCGCAGCCCTCCTCAAACACGCGGCGGGCATCCTCTACGCCCTTCTCGTCCTGCGGGAAGAACAGCATGGCCACGCCATAGTCGCCCTCTGCCGGCAGAATCTGGCCGCACTTTTGAGCCTCTTTACGGAAAAAGTGATGCGGAACCTGGAACAGGATGCCAGCGCCGTCGCCGGTGTTCTTCTCGAGTCCCGTGCCGCCGCGGTGCTCCAAGTTGACCAGAATGGACAGCGCATCGTCCAGAATCTGGTGATGGCGCTCACCGTTGATATCGGCAAGCGCGCCGATGCCACATGCATCGTGATCGAATTCGGGGCGATAAAGGCCCTGCTGTTGAGCGGAATCTGCCTGCATCGCGATCCTCCCCTAGCTATTAGACAGTCAGTTGACTAGGCATACTAGGTGCATCGCCGGCCCGTTGTGTTTCCCGCCCGTTTCGAAACAATCGCGTAACGCACGCCCTACGAGTGGACACCGCCGACCTCAAGGACGACAACAA
>ERZ1032461.105-NODE-105-length-22435-cov-42.552949_pt1 | contig 22435 bp, 17 predicted proteins | sample MGYA00517098_ERZ1032461 | MGnify/ENA primary metagenome ERZ1032461 (study PRJEB33719, sample SAMN04261332) | wastewater metagenome | biome: periurban shantytown; feature: human; material: feces | host: Homo sapiens | place: Peru: Lima | collected 2013-01-26 ...
CACCTTTTGCGAGGGGTTCGGCAGAATGGCGTAGTGGCGCGCGATGTCGTTGCGCACCTCCCCCTCCTCGCGGCCCACTTCGTGCATAAAAGCCTGCTTGGAGCCCAGCAGCATCACGGCAAACCAGCGGGCATCCTCATCGTCGTCAAAATCGGCCACGAGCACGTCGGTGGACTCGGCTTTCTCGGCTTTGGTGAGCTCGGAAGAGATAAACTCCGCAATCTGCTGCGACAGGTCCACGAACTCGCGCTCGCCAAAGAAATAGCCCTTGAGCTCGCCGCCAAACGCAGAGTTCTCGGCAAACGTGGCGCGTTTATTGTCGGCCGAGGTGCGTGCACGGCGCAGATGCGTGGTTACGAAATTGCGCACGGCACGGCTTTCGGTATCGAGCTCGCGCTGGCTCATAACGTTGACGGCAGAGTCAAAGTCCAGGATATGCAGAATCGCGTGATTGATTTTCATATACGGCATTCCGTTCTAGATCGATTTCGGCACGAACCAGTATAGCGGTCGAGCCCGCCCCAGGCGCATCGAAGATTGGTGCATCGGGGACAGGTTGCTTTGCACCAATGGCTAGCGCAGGAGCTCGGACTGCCAAGCCTCGAGCTGTTCTGCCAAACTCTTGCCGGCGGCGGGCATGTCGATCTGGGGTCGTTTGGGCAGCAGCGCACACTTAAGAATTGCCACGATGGTCTGCGAGACAAAGCGTCGCGTATCCTTGTCAAACCCTTGCGCAGCCTGGAGCATCACGGGCAGGCTCTCGCGCAGATTCCCAGCGATATCCGCAAACCGCTCAGCACCCGTAGCCTCAAACACGGAGAACAACGCATCTACAAAACGCTCGCGCTCGCTAGGCGAAACTGCAAGCAGCATCTCGCGAATGGAGCCATCAACGTATCGAGCACCGGCGGACAGGCGCTCACAGTACACGAAGTCGCGACCATCAACCACCCAGCTAAAGGGATTGTGCTGCAGCAGGCTGAACTCGGTGCTCTCAACGATGGCATAATCCTCCTGCGTCTCGAACATCATGCCAAAGATCGACGACCGAGGTAGCGTCTTGTCGATTCGACCGGAAAGATCGGCAAAGGCGTTGCCGTTCAGAAACTCCTCGACGAAACCCGGACCATCATGGGAATACGCCCGTTCGATTCGCGCACGGGTGACATCGGAGCACATCGCCGCACCGTACACCGCAAGGTTTCCACCCTTGGAATGACCTCCGCACAAAAGCGGCCCGTCAATCGCATCCGCCGCCTCGTCCACATAACGCGCCGCGGATTCCTGGGCCGGCACAGGATACCGGAACGCCATGTTAAAGTCCTCTTTCCAGCCCACAATCGTGCTGTCGGTCCCCCGGAAGGAAAGATAGCTAAACCCCGCCGGAAACCGGAACGCCATGGCTGCAAACTGCTCTGTCGCCACCACATCGCTCACGGCACGATAGCCGCAAACGTGCACGCCACGGTAGCGAGGGCTTGCTGCCACGGCCTCCAACAAGGCCCTGCTCCCCTCTGGATCCCACAAGTCGTCAATCATGTCCCGGTAGCACTCGGCACGCAGCAGCTCGCGTACGTCTAGGCCCTGCCAGTTCGTCAGCTCCGCCATATCACCCGGCAAACGCAAATAGGACAACCACGCAAAGACGAGGCTATCCACCGCGCAGAACGGCCTCTCCTCAAACGGATCAAACGCCGTCTGGGCATAGGTCAAAAAATTAGGCGAATCCGACATGGCCCTCCCATCAACTATGGTGCATTGGGGTCAGGTTACCTTGCACCAAAAAGGCGCCCGGGCCGTGTGGACCCGGACGCCTTCATTGTAACTTTTTGCTCTAGCAAGCTTGATTTAGCAGGAGAAGTCGACGCTGTCGATGATGTCCTTGAGGGCCTTTGCAGAGGCGGTGAGCTCATGCTGCTCGCCATCGTTCAGCGGCACGGGGACGCGGCAGACAACGCCGTCGCGGCCAACGACCGTCGGCATGGAGATGGCAAGATCGGACAGGCCATACTCGCCCACCATGAGCGAGGAAACGGGCAGAACGGTCTGCTCATCGCGCATGACGGCAGTGCAGATGCGCTTAACGGCCATGGCGACGCCGTAGTAGGTGGCGTGCTTCTTCTCGATGATGGTGTAGGCGGAGTTCTTGACGTCCTCGGCGATGCGCTTCTCGGCAGCCTCATGCTCCAGATGACCGTGAAGCTCGCAGAAGGTGTTCAGCGGCACGCCGGCAACCTGGGCGCTGGACCAAGCGACAAACTCGGAGTCGCCGTGCTCACCCATGACGTAGGCCTGAACGTCGCGCGGGTCAACCTCGACGTGAGCGCCGAGCATCTGCTGCAGACGGCCGGTGTCGAGCACGGTACCGGAGCCGATGACATGGCCCTCGGGCAGGCCGGACATCTTGATGGCGGCGTAGGTCAGAACGTCGACCGGGTTGGAGACGATGAGCAGAATGCCGTCGAAGCCGGACTTCTTAATCTCGGGGATAATGGACTTAAAGATGTTGACGTTCTTGTTGACCAGGTCCAGGCGGGTCTCGCCGGGCTTCTGGGCAGCACCAGCGGTGACGACGATCATGGCGGCGTCGGCGACATCGGAATAATCGCCAGCGTAGATCTTCATCGGCTCGGCAAACGTCATGCCGTGCGCGATATCCAGGGCCTCGCCCTCGGCGCGGTTCTTGTCCACGTCGATGAGGACCATCTCAGAGAACAGACCACTCTGCATCAGCGCGAACGCCGAAGACGAACCGACGAAACCGCAGCCGACAATAGCGACCTTCTTCTCGTTAACCATTAGAAACTCCCATCTCTCTCCACAAACAAGCCGCCCGGGAACGACCCGAGCGGCTTGCCGTAATCCCAATACATCCAATCGGGACTTTGATTATGCTCCTATTCGCAGCCAAAAATCGACCGTTTACCGAAATTGTTTGCAGAATTCGTAAAATAACTGCACGAAATCGGTTTCGAGCTATTGACGAGCCGAGACAACTTTCTAATACAGGCCCGCCTCGCGAATGGCCTCGACAGCCAAAGCGATCTGATCGGGCGGCAGGACCAGCGCCATGCGCACGTGTCCCTCGCCCGAAGGACCAAAGCTCGCGCCCGGCGTCACCACAACGCCGGCCTTCTCCATGAGCTCCTCGCAAAACGCCATGGAATCGGTGCGACCGCCAGGAAGCTTGGCCCACACAAACATAGAGCCATGCGCGTTGGGACGCTCCCAGCCCAGGCCCTCAAGACCGTCGCACAGAGCATCGCGGCGCTCCTGGTACTTCAGACGCTGCGCCTCGACCTCATCGCGCGGACCGTTCAGGCAAGCGATAGCAGCCTTCTGGATCGGGAAGAACATACCGAAGTCGATCTGGCCACGCAGCTTGGCAAAGGCCGAGACCACATCCTCGCGACCGACCAAAAAGCCGATGCGCGCACCGGTGACGTTAAACGACTTGGAAAGCGAGAAGAACTCAACGCCCACCTCGAGCGCGCCGGGATACTGCAAGAAGCTGCCGCCCGGCTCGCCGTCGAACACAATGTCCGAGTATGCGTTGTCGTGGACGATCAACAGGTCGTGCTCGTGGGCGAAAGCGATGATCTCCTCGTAGATCTCGGGCGTACCCACCGAGCCCACCGGATTGGCGGGCAGCGACACGATCATGTACTTGGCACGGTCGGCCACCTCGGGATCGATGCCCGCCACATAGGGCAAGTAATTGTGCTCGGCAACCAGCGGATAGTACTCGAGCTTGGCATCGGCAATCTTAGCGCCCGCCTCAAAGACCGGATAGCACGGATCGGGCACCAGGATGGTATCACCCGGATCGAGCAGAGCCAGGCCCAAATGACCCACGCCCTCCTGTGTGCCGTTGCACGACTGCACCATGGACGGCGTAATGCCCGAAACGCCAAAGCGGCGCTCATAGTAATCGCACACGGCTTGCTTGAGTTCGGGCAGGTCGCGCAGGGCGTACTTCCACATCTCGGGATCCTGGGCGGCTTGTGTGAGCGCATCGACCACGTGGTCGTACGGCTTAAAGTCGGGCGTGCCCACGCTCATGTTGTAAATGGTCTTGCCCTGAGCCTTCAGCGCGAGCAGTTTGTTGTTGAGCGAGGCGAAGACCTCCGCGCCAAAGCGGTCGAGACGCTGCGATGCCTGCATGGTGCCACCTTTCGATATGAAAAACGCGGCGCTCCGACAAGAGCGCCGCGCGATACGGGCCATCAGATTGCAAAAGTGTAACGCTTGCAACCCCCGTATTGGTTCAATTTAGCCAACCTTAGTCAATTGCATTGAGCGCATCGATCTGCGCAAGCCACAGACGCGAGCTGGCGTCACTCGGCATACGCCAATCGCCGCGCGGGCTGAGCGTCACCGAGCCCACCTTGGGACCATCGGGCAGGCAGCTGCGCTTAAACTGCTGAGCAAAGAAGCGACGGTAGAACGTACGCAACCACGTGTGGACGGTCTTGGCGTCGTAGACGCCCTCGAAGCTCTTGAGCGCCATGCGGTAGATCTTGCCCGGCTCAAAGCCAAAACGCAGCAGGTAGTAGAGGAAGTAGTCGTGCAGCTCGTACGGGCCCACCAAATCCTCAGTCTTCTGCGCAATCTCGCCATCGCCCGTGGGCGGCAGAAGCTCGGGGGACACCGGTGTATCGAGGATGTCGAGCAGCGTCTCGGCAATACGCCCGCCAAAGACATCGGCAGCATAACGCACCAGATGGCGCACAAGCGTCTTGGGCACGCTCGCGTTGACGGCATACATGCTCATGTGGTCGCCGTTATAGGTAGCCCAACCGAGTGCCAGCTCCGACAAGTCGCCCGTGCCGATGACAAAACCGCCAGCCTGGTTGGCCAGATCCATCAGAATCTGCGTACGCTCGCGGGCCTGGCTGTTCTCGTAGGTCACGTCCTGCACGGTCGGATCGTGCTCTATGTCCTTGAAGTGCTGTTCCACAGCCGCGTGGATCGAAACCTCGCGGAAGCTCACGCCCAGGTCGCGGGCGAGCGACTCGGCATTCGACTTGGTGCGATGCGTCGTGCCAAAGCCGGGCATGGACACGGCTGTGATACCGGTGCGCGGCAGCCCCAGCGCATCGAAGGCGCGAACTGTCACGAGCAGTGCCAGCGTGGAGTCCAGGCCGCCCGAAAGACCGATGACTGCAGCCTTGGTACCCGTATGGGCAAGGCGGGTCTTGAGGCCGGCGGTCTGCAGGTCGAGGATAGTCTCGCAACGCTCGGCCAGGTCGCCATGGTCGGCCGGCACAAAGGGCGCGCGAGGGAAGACACGGTCGATGCCGAGTGCATCGTGCAGGACAGGTTCGTCTGCCAGCACGCCCTCAAACGAAAATTCAACGGTCGTGGCCTCCGGCGCATCGTCCGCGCGCGTCCACGTCGTCGAGCGACGGCGCTCGGCAACCAGGCGGTCAAGGTCAACGTCGGCGACGGCCATATCGCAGGTGAGGAGCTTCGTGGCGGCGAGCTTAGATCCGTTTTCGTAGACGAGGTTCTCGCCCGCAAAGACCATGTCGGTCGTGGACTCGCCCTCGCTCGCATCTGCATAGGCATAGGCACAGTACAGGCGCGCGCTCTGGTTGGATATGAGGCGGCGTCGGTAATCTGCCTTACCGATAATCTCGTCCGAGGCCGACGGGTTGAGGATCACCGTCGCACCGGCAAGCGCCATCTCGGTCGAAGGGGGCGCCGGCACCCATAGGTCCTCGCAGACCTCAACGCCCAGCACCATGTCCTCGGCACCTTCATCACAGCAGCGGTAGACAAGCCCCGAACCCAGCGGAACCGGACCCTGACCGGCAAACTCGACCCACACAGGATCTGCGGGCGCCGGAGCAAACCAGCGGCGCTCGTAGAACTCGCCATAGTTGGGCAGATACTTCTTGGCCGTAAGACCCAAAAGCTCGCCCGCGCAGCACACGGCGGCGCAGTTGTAGATATTCTCGGCAACTGCAACGGGAAGACCGATGGTAAAGACAATCGGCAGCTCGCGGGTTTCATCGAGAATATGTGCCAGAGCAGCCTCGCAGGCATGCAGCAGCGTGCGGTTATGGAACAGGTCGGCCGCGGTATAGCCGGTCAGATTAAGCTCGGGCAGCACCAGCGCGCGAACGCCGCGCTCGGTAGCCTCGCGAACAGCCGCCAGCGCAACCTCGGCATTGCCCTCGACATCGGCCACGCGAATCTTGGGCGAGGCCGCCGCCACACGCAAAAAGCCATCAGACTGAGAAAGGTGAAGATTCATAAGAATGCTCCCGTGCGTAAACGCCATTCACAACAATTAGCAAGCCCTATTGTAGTTCAACCGCCGGGTGTAACCGCACCCCACCAACTTGGTGAGCTATTGATGAGTTGATGGTATCTGTTAAATGTCACGTACGATTCACATCTGGTGGGTACCCTGATGGCTACATGAGACGAAGCAGATTTACACCGGGAGGGCCCCGCATGACAACCAAGTACACCGACGCGCCGCGCACGCGCGTCATGACACCGGCCGCGCTCAACAACGGCGTTCACGAAAACCATTCCATCGGACAGACCATGGCCATCGCGCCCAAAAAGGGCCTGTTCGACGACATTTCCATTCCCCAGATCATCGCCGGCGCCGCAGCCGCCGCCACAAGCGTCGCGCTTGCCTCCAAGATTGGTATCGCTGGTTCAGTAATTGGTGCCGCCGTGAGCTCGGTCATCACCGTTGTGTCCTCACAGGTCTATCGCCACTTTATCTCTGCCAGCGCCAAAGCCCTCAAAGGTACGCACGCCGACGTCGACTACCCCGCCGGCGCCTATGAGCCCGTTGAGTTTAATGCCGAGGAGCACCTGGGCGGCGCCGCGACTACGCAGGAGATGCGCCAGATTGCGGGGCGCGCGACCACGGCGCGCGTCGCTCCCGACAACCTGCGCGCCAAGGCGGCGGCAGAGCGCAGCCAGACGCAAAAGAAGGTCATCGTCTTCTCGATCGCCATCGCCATCGTCGCGGTCATCGCCTGCGCCGGCGCCATCCTTATCACCACTGCCGGTGAGGGCCTGGGCGAGCGCCCCGAGCCGATCCTTTCGTCGCATACGACCGAGCACGACGCGGATAGCTCCGGTCAATCGCAAAGCCAGCAGGACGACCCGCAGGGCAACTCCGCATCCACCGACTCGTCATCGAACACTCCCGATCAATCGCAGGGCGCCGATTCCTCTACGGCCAACAGTGGCACGCAATCCAGCACGACTGACTCAAGCCAAACGACTGACGGCTCTCAACCGAGCACAGGCGACCAGACGAGCGGCAATGCATCGGGCACGGGATCTACCGACAATAGCAACACCAACAGCTCGAGCGGAACCGCTTCCGGCACGGCATCAGACAGCTCGAGCCAAGACACGGCATCGGGCAACTAAGCACGTTTGTCTCTCATAGATAACCGACCTGCATAACGGGCGCGAACCGGCAACGGTCGCGCCCGTTTACCTTGGGCGACGAGATGGCAAGGCCCGTGCGATGGTAAGATGCTTTGGTGTGTAAAGAGGAGATTTGCCATGAGCAAGACAATAGTTACGCCCACGCTATCGCTGGGCAACCACATCTATCTGTATCGTCTGCTGCGCGACGCGATTGGGTGCGGCAAGCAAACGTTTATGACGCAGGTCGAGGAGGCGCTCGCCGCCGGCGACATGACCGCTTATGACCTGGGCTTCGAGTCCACGCGCGAGCTGCTCGAGGAGCTCGACGACTGCATTAGACTGACCGTCTTTAAGGGCGGTCGCCTGTATGCCACCGTCATCGCCAACGATACCTGGGATGCCGCCCTTGCCAAGGGCGAGGACAAGCCCAAGGCAGCCAAGGGAGCCAAGCAGTCCTACAAAAAGAAAAAGCGCGGCGAGAAGGACCTCAAGGCCGTGCGCCCTAAGCACGTTAAGCGTCCCGAGCCAGAAGCCACGGTTGAGGCCGTGCCGGAATCCGAGCCCGAAGCAGAGATCGAAGTCGCTATTGAGGCAACAGCAGAAGCCGAAACCGATATAGCCGCCACGACCGATCCCGAAGTCATATCCAAGCAGGAAGCCGCTGCGGAGCTCAACGAGGCTCCCAAGTCGACAACAGAAGAAGCCGCTGACCAACCCGAGACGCCTGCGCTCCAAAACAGCGATGTCTTTGGCGACGAAGCCGAAGACGATCAGTCCGACGAGCCCGCCGATCAAGGCGCTACCGAGTCGACGCCGCAGCCCGCCATCTCGCTCACGGTCGTCTATGACCCCGAGAACGCAAACGCCGGCATCACCACCATGGCGTCCACGCCCATCGAGGCAAAGTCGAGCGTCGAGAACGAGAACGCGGCGCAGGTTGAGGTTGAAACTGCAGCTGCAGACGCGCCCGCCATCGTGAAGCCCGCAGATTCCACGACCAGGCCGGAAGCGACGCCGGAGCCCGCACCCGTCATCGAGTCCGTGCCCGCCGCTGCTTGCGACCAAATTCCCGCACCGGCACCGGCTTCGGCGCCCGCAGCGGCCCCAGCCCCCGCACCTGCAGCGCCCGCCATCCCCAAGGACTTCCCCGTCGATTTCACAACCGAGATCTTCTGCCCCGGCCCGCTTCTGCACCAGCTGTCGACCTATCTCCCCTACGGCGCCGACGCCCTCGGCATCGTCGGCGAGTACTACTGGATCGCCCGCGAGCGCGGTACCATCGAGGTCGCGCGAAACCGCGCAAGCTTCCCCCTGCGTTACACGCAGGCCGGCGAGCGCCACGAAGTCACCGTGCGCATCCGCCGCAACACCACCGGCGGTCTCGGAGCCGCCTGGACCATCGATAAAGTCGAGCCTTCTACCAAGTAACAAAAAGGGACGATAACCCTCAAGGTTATCGTCCCATTCTCGTTAGGCCACCTGAGCTCGACTAGTCGCGCGTGAGCTTGCGGTGAATACGATGCGGCTGGGCTGCGTCCTCGCCCAGGCGCTCGATGCGGTTGGCCTGATAGGCCTCGAAGTTGCCCTCGAACCAATACCAGTTGCCCGGATTTTCGTCGGTGCCCTCCCACGCCAGAATGTGCGTGGCGACGCGGTCCAGGAACATACGGTCGTGGCTAATGACCACCGAGCAGCCCGGGAACTCGAGCAGCGCCGCCTCGAGCGAGGACAGCGTCTCGACGTCGAGGTCGTTCGTGGGCTCGTCGAGGAGCAACAGGTTGCCGCCCTGCTTGAGCGTGAGCGCCAGGTTCAGACGGTTGCGCTCGCCGCCGGAGAGCACGCCAGCGCGCTTCTGCTGGTCCTGGCCCTTAAAGCCAAAGCTCGCCACATAAGCGCGGCTCGGAACCTCGGTCTCGCCGACCATCATGTGGTCCAGGCCGTCCGAGACGACCTCCCATAGGTTCTTGTCGGGGTCGATGCCGGAACGGTTCTGGTCGACGTAAGAGATCTTGACGGTCTCGCCCACCTCGAGCTCGCCCGAAGTCAGCGGCTCCAGACCCACAATCGTCTTGAACAGTGTGGTCTTGCCCACGCCGTTGGGACCGATCACGCCCACGATGCCGTTGCGCGGCAGGGTGAACGAAAGGTCATCGATGAGCACGCGGCCATCGAACTCCTTGTGCAGATGATGGGCCTCGAGCACCTTGTTGCCCAAACGCGGGCCCACAGGGATGCGGATGTCGGTCCAGTCGAGCTTCTGGCTTGCGCGGGCCTCGGCCTCCATCTCCTCGTAGCGAGCCAGACGGGCCTTGTTCTTTGCCTGGCGAGCCTTGGGCGAGCTGCGTACCCACTCGAGCTCGGCCTCCATGCGCTTGGCGAGCTTGGCGTCGCGGTTGCCCTGGGCCTCGATACGAGCGGCCTTAGTCTCCAGATACGTGGAGTAGTTGCCCTTGTAGGGATAAAGGTGGCCGCGGTCGACCTCGCAGATCCACTCGGCAACGTTATCCAAGAAGTAGCGGTCGTGCGTAACGGCAAGCACCGCGCCCTGGTAGTTGTGCAGGAAGTGCTCGAGCCACAGGATCGACTCGGCGTCCAGGTGGTTCGTGGGCTCGTCGAGCAGCAGCAGGTCGGGAGCCTCGAGCAGCAGCTTGCACAGGGCCACGCGGCGGCGCTCGCCGCCGGAAAGTACGTTGACCGGCATGTCGGAATCGGGCAGCTGCAGGGCGTCCATGGCCTGGCCGAGCTTGGAATCGATATCCCAGCCGTCGGCGGCGTCGATCTCGTCCTGGAGCTTGCCCATCTCGGCCATAAGGGCGTCCATGTCGCAATCCGGGTCGCACATCTCCTCGCCAATCTTGTTGAAGCGATCGACCTTGGCGATCATGTCGCCAAATGCCATGCGCACGTTCTCGATGACGGTCTTGTCGTCGTCGAGCGGCGGCTCCTGCTGCAGGATACCCACGGTGTAGCCAGGGGTGAGCCTGGCATCGCCGTTGGAGACCTCCTCGATGCCGGCCATGATCTTGAGCAGGGTCGACTTGCCCATACCGTTGGGGCCCACGACGCCGATCTTGGCACCGGGGTAGAAGCTCAGGGTCACGTCGTCAAGGATTACCTTGTCGCCATGGGCCTTGCGAGCCTGATACATCTGGTAGATAAACTCCGCCATTTGTCTGTTTTATCCTTTCTACCTGCTGTTTCCCTATTCTTGTTTCGCTTTAGTGGAAACGAAATGAGGAAACCGGCTCTGAAACTTAGCGAAAAAGGGGCATGGTTGCCCACACCCCCTAATACTACCTGGGAAAAGTCCCCCGGGACACACTATGAACTGCGTACGCTAGTTTTCCGCAACCTTAACGAACAGCCCGCTGAGATTTGCGCCACAGCAGATACGAGTAGACGTAGACGGCTCCGACCGAACCAAACGCCAGAACCGCAATCACCGCGGCGACGACTTCACTCGAAAGCATGCTGCCTGCCACGCCCATCGCAATCAGGCCAACACCCAGCACCATAAAGCAGGCACCGCCAAAGCGCTGTGTACGGCGCCAGTTCTCGGGATCGGCAAGCGCCCAAGGCGTCTTGATACCGAGCGTATAGTTCTGCTTCACACGCGGCAAGTAGTTGCCTACGCCGATGAACAGCAAACCGATAGCACCGGAAATCAGCACGTTGACCGAACCGACCGCCGGCACCACGCCCCAGACCGTAAGCTCACCCAACCAGCTTACGGCGCACATGAACAAGGTGAAGGCGATTACGAAGCCCTGATAGAACTTGCCCGAGGTTCGATATGCCTCACCTTTGGGATCGATGCGCGGCACCACGCAGAACATTGCGAGAAGCACCAGAGGCAGCACGCCGAGCGCGGAGGCCATCCAGCTGGGACCCCAACCGTCGACGGCGCCGTTCGCGCCCCAGTGCGTGGGAATCTGCCCAGGCAAGCTCGGCATCACCATGAGATGCGCTACGACATTGGCGACGCACAGAGCGACCAGCGCAATCCACACGCGCGACGATACCCCCGTGGGGTGAATGCCCTTGTTTTCGTTATTCATCCTTATCACCTTCCGTGTTTGTAAAGCCCATAAACCAACCGATCAAGTCCTGCATGACGGTAGTGTTTAAGCTGTATACGATGTTTTGACCATGACGTTCGTCGGTTACCAACCCGGCGTTTTTGAGCGTCGCCAAGTGATGGCTCAGCGACGGCTTACTGATATCGAAATGCTCGGCAAGCTCCCCCGCCGTGCAATTGCCCTCGCGCAGCAACTCCAAAATGCGCCGTCGCGTTGGATCGGCAAGCGCCTTAAAACCCTCTCCCGGCATAAGACCCCCTTTCATCATCTCTCATGACGCGCACACTATACTCGATATTTAGATGTTTGTCTAACTATCTAATACAGGAACATCTATAGAACATTCGTTCGTATTTAGCTACAATGGAAGTTGAAGCAGATGGGCCAGCTCCCTCTACCCGAGAAGGAGATGGACTATGAGTATTGACGATGTCCTGACGTTGTTATTGCTTGTAATCGCGGCTGTGGAGCTCGGCATCCACATTGGAGGTCGAATGAAATAGCCGCCCCCGCGTAATGCGAAGACGGCCACTTCTCACGCTACAAACGTGTTTCGGAGTTGGCTAACCCGCGGCAACGGGTGCCATCTGCTTCAATCTTATGCGAATCCCGACCCCATTTCAACAAGCCCCAAGGGCTCAAATGAAATCGCGATAATACCTATAATGACGATAGCTAAAACACGATTCGCTTCCCCATCGGAGGATGTCTATGACCGAAACTGCTGCTCTCGTCGAGACGCGCGATACCAAGCTCGAGATCATCATGGGCCGCGAGGCACTTAATAAACTCGCCAACGCCACGGTGTTGGTGCTCGGCTGCGGAGGCGTGGGCTCTAACTGCTGCGAGGCACTTGCCCGCGGCGGCATTGGTCATTTTGTAATTCTGGACAAGGACATCATCGCGCCCAGCAATATCAATCGCCAGGCCATCGCCTTTCACAGCACCATCGGCAAGCGCAAGGTTGACGTGATGGAAGCCATGATTCGCGATATCAATCCCGCCGCCACCGTTATCAAGCGCACCGAATACCTGCTGAGCGACAACATCGACGATTTCTTCGCGAGCGTTTTGGAGCAAACAGACGGCAAGCTCGACTACGTCGTCGACGCCATCGACACCATCTCGGCCAAGCTCACCATTGCCAAATATGCTCAGGACCACGACATTCGTTTGGTTAGCTCCATGGGCGGGGCCAACAAGCTCCATCCCGAGTGCCTCCGCTTTGCCGACATTTTCGATACGGTACGTGACCCCATGAGCCGCATCATGCGCAAAGAATGCAAGAAGCGCGGAATCAAGAGTCTGCATGTACTGTTTAGCTGCGAGGAATCGGTTAAGACACAGCCCCGCGACCCTTCCAATATCCACGAGCGCACCGAGCTCGGAACCGCCAGCTTTATGCCGCCCATCATGGGCCAGATGATTGCCGGCGAGGTTATCCGCCAGATCAGTGGCCGCGGCACCGAGCGCGTGCGCGCCGATGGCCAGCGCTTGGACTAGCGGAGCGCGCCGAGATGGAGCCCCGGTTATTTGATGCACACTGCCATCTTGATTTAATGGCTCACCCGGACGCCGTTGCCGATGAGGCGACAGCGCTGGGCTTGGGTCTATTTGATTGCGGCGTCGATCCACGCGACTTTTCGGCCGCAAACGAGCGCGCTCGTCGCCACCCGGGCATCATCGCCGGCGTTGGGCTTCACCCCTGGTGGCTCGCCGATGGCCACTGCGGTTTTGCCGAAGTCAATCTGCTTTGCGAAGTTGCTGCCCAAGAACGCTACATCGGCGAAGTCGGACTCGACTTTTCCGCGCGCTTTGCTGGAAGTGAGCCGCTACAAATACAGGCACTTAACCGGCTCTGCGATGCGCTCGTGCAGCATCCTCTTACCGGGCGCGTGATATCAATTCACGCCGTTCGTTCGGCAGGAGCCGTACTGGACGTCCTCGAATCGCATGGACTACTCATCCCAAACCCCGACTCCCCCGCTATCATCTTCCACTGGTTTAGCGGCACTTCGGACGAACTCACCCGCGCGCGTAATGCGGGCTGCTATTTTTCCGTCAACGAACGCATGCTCGCGACCAAGCGCGGTCGCGAATACGCACGACAGATTCCACTCGACCGCCTACTGCTCGAGACCGATGCGCCGGCCGAGCCAAACACAGAAACAAGCGCGCAGTCGCTCATCAGGTCGCTCACAAGGACCTCAGAACGCATCACCTCGCTCAAAAACTGCGACGCAAAGCGCATCGAGTCGATAGTTTTAACAAATGCGCGCTCTGTTTTTGACCTTCGCTAACCCCTGGTGTGCAAAAAATGCCAAATATGAGTACTGCTACCGGAATGGATACATTTCTTTTAACTTTCCAACCGCCAGAATAATCCTCGATTGTCCGCTAATTAAAGCTTTTACAGTCATTCATCCTGCGTTTTCGCAAATCTTAAACCCCTCCAGACGCTCAAATCACGTCTGAAGGGGTTGATTTTGCTGCGACTAAATTAGTCACAGTACTCATATTTGGCATTTTTTGCACACCGGGTCCCGGGGAGGATCCTGCACCTCCCCGGGACCGCTCGGCTATTCGACGATTGGTGCTCCGTGGCCCCAAGAGCCTTCCATGCCGCACACGGTCGAGGCAAACCCGGCAGCAAAGTCGAGCGCGCGCTCGATGGCCTCGGTGCCATCCTCACCACGCTTGGCGGAATCGAGATAGCACATCAAAAACGAGGTGAGGAACGAGTCGCCCGCCCCCATGGTGTCCTTCATGTCCGTTACCGGTTTAGCCAGCTGGCGGTAATAACGCTCGCCGTCGTAAGCAATGCAGCCCTCGGCGCCCGCCGTAGCCGACACAAAACGCGGACCCAGGCCCTTCACCCATGCCAGACGCTCGCGAATCTCGTCCTCACTCGCGGCATCCGCCGCACTAAAGAAAGCAAAATCGACGTAGGGCGCAATCTGCTCGTAGTACTCGTCGGTGGAGTCGTCCGAAAAGTCAAAAGAGACCGTGACGCCCGCAGCCTTCAGCTTGGGCAGCTCGCGCTCGGTGAAGCAATAGTTGCCCGAATGAACCACATCGAACTGCTTCATGTACGCAAGGTCAAAGCGATCGAGGACATAGCGCGCATCGCCACGGATACCGCCCTCGTTGGAGCCAAGAAAAACACGGTCGCCGTCAACGACGGTCACGCGAGCCGCTCCGTTCTCGCCAATCATCTGCTCGCACTTGTCAAGCTCGATACCCTCATCCTCGAGGCTTGCAATGACATGCTCGGCAGCGGCGTCATTGCCAAAAATGCCCATGTATGCGGAGCGTGCGGCACCGCATTTCTTGGCATAGACGGCAAAGTTCACCGCATTGCCGCCAGGATACATGGTGTGGATATGCTCGTAGCGATCGACGACGTTGTCGCCAAATCCGAGCGCGTTAACGTTAAATGCCATGGTATTTACCCTTCTAGTACTCGACGACGCCCATGTAGCGACGGAAATCGGGATCATGGTCAAACACCTTGCCGCGTGCAGCACGCAGCTCGCAGTTCATGGCGTAGAACAGCACCGGGTCCAGATAGGCACGGACGCTCGCCGGCACGGCTTCCATACCGTACTCCTTGGCATCGAGCACCATCAGCGTATCGGTATGCGTCTTAAGGAACGCCAGGGCGCGCTCGTCCATAGCACGGCACTCGCTGGAGCCCATCTGCAGGAAGTAAAAAACGCCATCCTGAGTAGCCTCGAAGGGGCCATGGAAGTACTCGGCAGAGTGGATGTAGCTGCAGTGCTGCCACTGCATCTCCATAAGAGAGCAGATAGCGAAACCATAGGTCTGGCTAAAGTTGGGACCGCTGCCCAGAATGTAGAAGAACTCGTGCTCCTGGCAAAGCTTGGCAAAACGATCGCCCAGCTCGGCATTTACCTTCTCACGTGCCGGGGGAAGAATCTTATCCATCTCGGCGATACCGGCATACATATCGGCAAGATCGGCGTAGCCCTCCTGCTGATCGAGCAGCTCGGCCGCAAGCGACAGCGAAATGCCAGCGGGGACCTCGGCCTGCGGCACGCCCTCGCCCCACGGATAGACCCACGTGGTCCACTTGCCGGAGTCAATCTTGGATCCAGCGTTGTCGGTCTGGGCGATCACCGTAGCGCCGGCAGCAAGGGCAATCTCACAGCCCTCGACGACCTCGGGGGTGTTGCCACTGTGGCTGCAAGCAATGACCAGGGATTTCTCACCCAAGCGGCGCGGACGCATGATATCGAACTCGCGAGCCGTATAGATATACGAAGTGAAGGTGGTTGCCTCGCGCTGCAGAAGCTCATGAGCCGGGATCAAATCGATCATGGAGCCACCGCAAGCAATCCAGTAGACGCTGTCGAACTTGCCCTTCTCGGCAATTGCCTCTTTGATCAGATCGTGTGCGTTCATATCCAGTTCCTTTCTTGTTTGGCCGCAATCAATGACGTTGGTTGCGTGGCCGATAGTTGTTTTAGTCAATCAGATATTTCTCGAATGCGGCCATGTTCTTGGCATCTGCGGCCGCCGGGTCATCGTAGTAACGACCGTCCGTGATCTCCTGGCCCAGCATGCCGTCGAAACCATGGGCGTTGAGTGTGGCAACGAAGGCGTCCATATCGTGCTTGCCATCGCCCCACACCAGATGGCCATATGGGTCACCGTCGATAAAGTGCATCTCGTGAATTGCCCCATCACCAAAGGTGGCAAACCAGTCCTCGAGCGTCTCGCCAGCAACGCCCATCGCGGTTGTATCAACCATGGGCTGTAAGTACGGGCTCGCGACCTCGTCAATCATGCGCTTCGCATCGGAAACCGTCGTCACAAGGTTGCTCTCCTCGGGACGCAGGCTTTCCATCGTAAGCACCAGACCGTGCTCGCCGGCATACTCCGCCAGAATGGACAAGTGCTCGCGGCTGCGCTTCCAGGCTTCCTCGCGGTCCTCGTCCCAGTCGCCCCAGCCCGAGTTGACGGACATACGGTCGCACCCAAGTACCTCGGCAAGCTCAATGCCGTGCTTAAAGTACGCCAGGCTGCGCTGTTCATGCAGCGGTTTGCGTGCGCAGTACTGCCAAGGATAGACAACGTTCTCGGGGCACAGAGTACGATACCTAAGCCCACGGTCTGCAGCCTTTTTCGCCAGGACCTCAGCCTCAAAGTAGCCCGTGTGGTCGAGCGTCACATGCGGCTCTGCGCACCACAGCTCAATGGACTCAAAGCCCAAACGCTGCTGCACATCAAGGAAGTAATCAAGCGACCACATGATGTAGTGGATATTCATGCCCGCAATCTGCTCGCGGCGCAGCGTCGGTTTGGATTCAGACATCTTATGCCTCCTTATTTCGATCGAACACGATCTGTCCGTCCGACATCGTCATATCAACCGCAAGATCGCGTGCGTCGCGATAGTCGAGGTCGAACACATCCCGATCGAGCACGCAGATATCGGCAAGCTTGCCAACCTCAAGCGTACCCAGCTCATCTTCGCGCATCAGGTCGTACGCGCCCCCGGCAGTCCAAGCGCACAAGAGCTCGACAAGCGTCAGCGTGTTGACCTCATTCACGGGCAGTCCGTCGTCGAAGTATCCGCCGCACGCACTGTAGATTGACTCGCCCAAGCTCGGAATCAACAGCGGCAAATCCGTGCCACAGCACACTGTGCATCCGGAATCTTCCATGCCGCGGCGATTCCAGCTGTGCAAAAGTCGTGTCTCGCCAATTTGTCGACGCATCATCGACAGGCAATCCTCGCGCCGGTCCAGCGTCAGAATCTGCGGATAGACCTCGCAAATTCCACCTAACTTGCCAAACTCGACAAGATCGGTCGGGTCAGAGTTCTCGAGATCGGTAATCGCATGGCGGCGAAGCATCCGTCCATGCTCGTCTCGAGGCAGCGAGGCATAGAGCGTCACGGTGCGACGAACGGCACCATCGCCCTGGCAATGCAAGGAATATCGGAAGCCGTCAGCATCAATTGCACGCAGCTCGTTCTCAATCAGATCCCATTCGGGCTCCTCGACAACCGTCTTGCCGGCAGCGCCCGCATCGGCCGTGTCCTCATAGGGGCCAATCATCTCGGCAAGCCCCGCCCATACGCCGCGATCGGTCATACGGTTGAAGCCGGAAAAGCGAACGAACGGTCCCCGGAAGCGCTCTCGTGCCTCGCGGGCATATGCCAGATTTGCACCGGCACCCACCGGCTGCGACATCATAGAGACGCGAACCGTCAGCTCACCAGATTCCTCACGGCGAGCCATTTCGTCGGCAAAGCCGTAGTAGTCATCGAATGCCATCTCCTTGATGGCGGTAACGCCGCGTTCGTTAAGCATGCTCATGTAGTCCGAATACCCCGCACGCACTTCGGGCAGCGCGAGGAAATCGCTCATCATGCGCCAGATCTTCTCGGCATAGCACGCCTGCGGCGTAAAGCCGTATCGCGCACTGGCGGCAGCATTGAGAACGCAGGTCTCCGCACCCGGTGTAAAGCAGACGACAGGGATATCGCCAAAACAATCATCAAACACAGCTGCCGTATTTGCGTTCTTGGCATCCGATGCCAACGTTTCGGATAGGTTGTGGCCAAAAGCCGCCACGCAATGCGGATGATCTTCTTTCCATGCACGCAAGAGCGACACGGCCTCTTTGGCATCATCGATGCCGGACAGATCAGACCCCAACGTCCGCAGCGCCCAGCCTGTATAGAAGGTATGTACATCGGTCAGGCCAGGCATGACGGTGCGGTCGCCCAGATCAACTACCTCGTCCGCCTGGGTCAAATACGAAGCCACCTCACACTTGGTGCCGACCGCCTCAATTCGATTGCCACGGACCGCTACGAAACCTTCAAACGGCAGGTCCCCCGTACCGGTAAAGACGCTCTTAGACGTCAGGACCGTTAAACGATCAGACATCACAACCACCTACACCGGAAGCATGCCAGAGATTGCCGTTACGATCAGGCCAAAGACGACCATGAAAATGAAGAACTTCCAAATGGTCTTCCACCATTGACCAAACGAGATCTTTGCCACGGCAAGGCCGGCAACCGTCATGCCCGCCACGGGACTGATGGTGTTGATGGTCTGATTAGCAAACTGGAGCGCGGTAACGGCGGCTTCGGGATTGAGGCCCATAAGCTCGGTCAGCGGACCCATGACGGGCATGGTGAGCGCCGCAAGTCCAGAGCTCGAGGGAACCAGCAAAGAGAGCAGGCCAAGGACGATATACATAAACGTGGTGTAGACGGCGGCAGGTGCACCGGCAAGCGCAGTAGCGAGCGCCTGGAGGATGGTGTCGATGATCATGCCACCCTCTGCGATGACCAAGATACCGCGAGCGATGCCGATGACGATGGCGGCATACGCAAAGTCGGCAATGCCTTTAACGAACTCCTCGGCGATCGTCTGCTGGTCAAGGCCGCCCAGGATACCGGCAAGCAAGCCCATACCAAGGAACACGGCGGAAATCTCATTCATATACCAGCCCTGGGTAACAAGACCCCAGACGATAATGCCCATGCCGCAGGCAAAATCGATAAGCACGAGCTTCTGACGGGTAGTGAACTCTTCCTCGATGGAGGCATCGGTCACGGAAAACTCAACACGCTTGAGCTTGTCGTCCTCGTACGTAATGGACGACTCGGGGTTTTTCTTGACGCGCATGGCGTAGCGCATGGCCCATGCGATACCGACGGCAGTGAAGATGACCCAAGAAACGGCGCGCAGCCACAGTTGCGGATTGCCCTCGATGCCAATGATGCCTTGGGCGATCAAGACGTTAAACGGATCGATGGTCGAGGCACAATATCCCAGGTTGGGACCAAGGAAGCAGATGATGAATGCCGTCATCGAGTCATAACCGATACCCATCATGATGGGAATGAAGATGGCATAGAACGGCAGGGCTTCCTCAGACATACCAAACGTAGTGCCGCAAATGGACAGCAACGTCATCGTGATGGGAATGATGAGGATGTCCTTGTTCTTGAGCTTTTTAATCACACGGCTCATGCCGGCATTCAAAGCGTTGGTCTTGGTGATGACTGCGAACGATCCGCCAATCAATAAGACGAACGCAACGACGTCGGCAGCCTCCTGGATGCCCTTAGTAGGCGCTTGCAGGACCGCAAAGATATCCTGGCCCAGATTGATGGTCTCGCCGGTCTCTGAATCGGTGTAGTTCTTATCGACCTGTTCATAGGTTCCAGCAACGGCAACTTCACGCTCGCCCGCCGCTGTCGAAATCGTCTTGCGCTGATACTGACCAGAGGGAACAATCCAAGTCAGGACCGCAAAGACAACGATCAGCAAGAACATGATCGTATAGACATGCGGTAATTTGAACTTAAAACGTCTGTTTGTCTTCTTCGCCTTCGTATCTGACATAGATACCTCCAAAGAACTCGAGACTGCATCGCATCTCGCTTCAACGTTTGCACAAGGCAAACGTTCTATGACGTCCCATAGATTACCAGCAGCTTTTTCCTTCATCAAGATAATTTCAAACTGATTGCCGCAACGCGGTTGAACGGTTGCGTTTGCGCCGTGAACGGTATGGAAACACCCGGTGAGATGATCCACCGGGCGCTTCCATTCGCAATGTCCTAGATGTCAAAAACGTAGCGAGACCCAACGATTCGCTGACGACCGATGATAAACGGCCGCCGCTGCTCATCGAAAAAGAAGGCTTCCATATAAAACAAGGGTTCGCCAACGGGAACTGCCAACAGCCGAGCGACCTCGGGCGACGCGCACGCGATCTCGAGTGTGCACGGGTCGGTAAACGCGGGCGTACGGCCCGTCCGGTTGCGCACGAACTCAAAAATGGATTGGTTAGATAGAGGTGCCGTTGATAGATAAGCGTTGTCCTCGTAAACGTATATGTTGTTCTCGAGCATGACGGGGACTCCATCGGCAGTACGCACACGCTCAACGCAAATCAAGTCAGTTCCAACGGGAACACCAAAGAACTGCGCTTCGGTGGAATCCGCCGGCAGTTTCTTTCTCGAAATGACGCACGCCCCCGGCTCCATTCCGTTAACGCGGCATGCGTCCGAAAAACTCTGGACGTCATCCTTCTGGCGAATCTTGCGCTTAAGCTTGGGGGCATTGACAAACGTGCCTTTCCCCTGCCGCTTCGTTAGATAGCCCTGCTGGACGAGCTCCTCAATAGCGCGTCGCACGGTAACGCGGCCAACTTTATAGCTCTCAGCCAATTCGAATTCGTTGGGTATCCGCGCGCCCGCCTTGTAGGCACCGGAGTTAATTTCGTTTTTAATGATATCGATAACCTGTTGGTACAGCGGTATCGCTGCTTTACCGTCAGTTAGCCCTTCAGTCGGTGGCATATACCCTCTCCCAGCACAATTAAGTCTAAAGCGGGCCCAAGGGCATTCAGCAAGCCCTTAAGCCCGCATTAGCATTAAGTATGCTTGCTGCCGCACCAAAATGTCGGGTATTTACTCATCTGACCCGAAAAACGCGCAACTACCGCGCTCCTAAGAAAGCGTGAGCAGCTCCGGCAGCTGGTCGATAATCTTGTCCGCGGCATCCTGGCTAAATCCAAAGCGCTCCTCGCGCTTGGCAATGACTGTCAAGCCGGCTCGCTTACCCGCGGTAATGCCCGGAACGGAATCCTCAACGCAGCAGCAGCGATTCGCGGGCAGCCCCAGCAGATCCAGCGCATGCAGGTAGATGTCGGGCTCGGGCTTGCTCTCCTTAAACTGCTCGCCGCTCACCACATACTCAAAGGCATCCGACAGCCCACACGCGTTGAGCACTTCCTCGATGCTAACCATGGGCGACGAGCTGGCAAGCGCCACGCGAACGCCACGGCGCGGCAGCTCTCGAATCGTATCCACGGCGCCTGGGTTAATCAAAGCCTGATAGTCGCGCGGACGCTTATGCGCCCACTCGTCCCAACGGGCCAACGCTTCCTCGCCAGTAAAATGCCCCTTACCGGCGCGCTCAAACCAATCGACCAGCATATGCAGAAAGAACTGATGCGAGGTACCGACCTGCCCATTCAACTCCTCTTGAGTCAGATTAAGCCCCAGCTCCTTGGCAAACGCGGCAGTCTCGCCCAAGTAGTAATACTCGGTATCGACAATGACGCCGTCCATGTCAAAGATAACGGCGTCGAACGGAAATGCGGACACGGCACCCTCCCTAACAAAAGGACGCCCGCGAGCAGGCGCCCGAATCATGCATTAATCGGCGATTCTAGCCCAGCAGCTTATCCAGCGCCACCGCAATACCATCTTCGTTGTTATTGGCGGTCACCATCTGGGCCACAGCCTTAACCTCATCGACGGCGTTGCCCATGGCAACACCGGTGCCGGCCCACTCAATCATGGACTTGTCGTTCTGGCCGTCGCCAAACGATACGACATCGCTGGCATCGATGCCGAGCTTGGGCAGGGCACCCTCGAGCGCACGGGCCTTGTCGATACCGGGCGCCGTGTACTCAAAGTACCAGTCGGCCGTAAACATGCCCGAAAGCGTCTGCTTAAAGGGCGCATACATCTCCTCGTAATGCGCCTGCAGGTAGGCCGGATCGCCCGCCGTCAGCAGCTTGTCCACGGGATAAGCGTCCACAACCTCATGCAAGCTCTCGACCTCGCGAATCTTAAGATCGCACGCATCGCGCTCATACTTGACGATATTCTTCTGCGAGTCGTCAGGCAGCGTGATCATGCAATGGTACGAATCCTCGACGTGCAGATTACGACCGAGCGAAATCATAGGGATCACGTCAAAATTACGCAGATGATCAATCAGACGGTGCAGCTCGTCAGCCGGCATGGCCTGGTCAAAAAGGACCTCATCGGTCTGAGCATCGACCACATGCGCGCCATTGAAAGCGACTAGCAGACCGTCATGGTTTTGAAGGTCGAGCTCCTGCGCCAAGGCGTGCAGCCCCCATGCGGGACG
>ERZ1032461.112-NODE-112-length-21554-cov-23.139541_pt1 | contig 21554 bp, 31 predicted proteins | sample MGYA00517098_ERZ1032461 | MGnify/ENA primary metagenome ERZ1032461 (study PRJEB33719, sample SAMN04261332) | wastewater metagenome | biome: periurban shantytown; feature: human; material: feces | host: Homo sapiens | place: Peru: Lima | collected 2013-01-26 ...
GGCTCCGTGTGTGTCGGTTTCCGGCACCCCCCCCTTGTGTAGGGGGTGTATCCCCCGTGATATTGAGAATCGTTATCGTTTTGCGGGCATAAAAAAAGCGCCCCGTGCGGGGCGCTGTGCGTGTGGCGTCGGTCAGTGTTTGGCGGTGGCCACTGCTGCGGCTAGGACGTGCGACGCGGCTTCGTCGATTGCGTGGGCGATCTCCCTAAGTCCGCTGACTGAGCTTGCTTCCAGCGGGATTTCGGTGATTTCGCGGCGGAACGGGCCATCGAGTGGCGTTACGTCCATGACGCTGAACAGTGGGACGATGCGGGCGGTCACTGTGTCGTGCAGTGTGATTACCGAGCCGGTGGCGTTGGAGAATGCCTCGCAGCACTCGCCGGTGGCTTCCTCGATTTGCTCGGCGATTACCTTGGCGACTTCCTCGCCTGTGAGTTCGATGTTCATTGTTTCCTCCTTGGTTGGGTGATACCTATGGCATACATCACTTGACACATGACGTCAAGTTGGCGTGTCGTGAGAACGGTTCTCATTAGGCATTCATTAACTCGGTCCATCCGTTAAGTGTGTTCATTCATTAACCAATGACATGCGTTAACCTATGACATGCATTAAGTAGGTCAATGCATTAAGTGGGTTCATCTGTTAACATGGTTCAAGCGTTAACCGCGTTCATCTGTTAACCGGGTTCGTAACTCATGGGCTTGGTATTGAGAACCATTATCGCGACACGCCGACTTGACACACGACGTCATATCCGGTATATTATAAGTATCAACCAAACAAAGAGATGGAGGACAAAATGCATAAGGCATTGAGCGGCAAGGGATACGTCCAAGGGGGCGAGGGGGTGTTCATCACCTCAGCCGGCGAGGTCTACGCCTACCGCGACGGGGAGCTCACGCCACTGGGTGTGACGGATGACCCAAGGGGGTATGCTGACCTTGAAGGCAGCTGGGCGGCCCTCGCCTGAGGTCCGGTGGGGCGGCACCCTCAAAAGTGGGTGTTGCTCCATTGCCGGCGCGGCAAGGCTGCGGCATTCAGCCGACTGCGACACGCCATACTTGACGCTCGACAACAAATACGGTATATTAAAAACCAAAACCACAAGGAGTGATTGAAATGAGTGAATATCTAGGCACGTTCGAACTACAGCCGCAGTATGATGGCCGCAAGTCCTTCTATGGCAAGGCTTTTGTCGAGCGGTGGGACACCGAAAACGGCATGATTTACGTACTCAAATCGTACGACACCACTGTAGCGACTGTCACGCCGACAAGCGACTGGGGCGTGGTGCCCGAGACCTACGAGGTCAAGGTTGCAATGGGGCTCCTGAGCGCAACGACATTGCGCCACGTCAAGGAATTTCTCGCGCAGACGGATGACGTTTTCAGGGGCGTTACCTTGCCGTGGTTGCGCAAGGCCGTCAAGGACGGACAGCAGGTTAACGTGATTGCATGCGGTTCGATGCGCCACAAAACATACACCATGGCCGAGCTGTGATACTACCCCCTCCGGCGTGATGGCGAAATGCGACACGCCGGGGTTGACAACAGAATACTAAAATGATATATTAAAACCACAAAGGCAAGAGGAGGCAGCAATGCAACGGCAAACATTCATCAGCAACATGAAGGAGCGCGGATACAACATCACCCGCAAACCAAACGGCAGCATAAAGGCAATCAAAGGGGGTATCACCGTACGATGGGTACCACTCGCCGACTATGGCGTCCACATCAAAACGCCAACAGTCACAGCGATAACAGCAAAAGACGCAACGGACCCCGAAACGCTACACATCATCGACGTCCTGACCGTCCAGCCCTGACAGCATACATGCGGGTGCAAGTCCCGCAAGGGCACGAAAAAAAAGCCATCTATTAAGGAGTGATAGCAATGGCTGAAAGAATCGCAATCCTCGGAGGTGAACCGTATGCCGAATGGATAGACCGCAGCGGCATACCACAGTATCTCTTCCGGACATACTGCAACCGGTGGCCGGAAGGCACCGCAGAATGCGTCGCAATCGGCGACGAATTCTACGTCCGCACGCCAGATTCCGAAATGCGCCGAGTCTACGATGACACGGATTTTGAAGACGAAACAGCATGGTGCGCGCAGTGCGGAACGCCACTAGACCCAAGTAGCGCCTACTATAATTGCAAGGCCTACGATTGCGACGCAATCCTCTGCGAGGGATGCGAGGGAAGTTCGGACGGTGGTTGCTGCTGTCCGCGTCACCGTGGCAACGGGGCGCTCCTAGCCTCCAAGGAAACCGAGTACACCTACCCGTACACCTTCAGAAACGGCAAGCAGTTCACGTTCGGGGTGGAAGTCGAAATGGAATCCGAGCTCTACACCGACTTCGTGGCTGCCGTCACCGAATCGAGTCTCATTGCCGGCTGGGACAGTGACCCGTCATTGGAGGCTGGTGGCGTCGAATTGCAAACCAATATTCTCGACATGTCCAAACTTCCAGCCTTGGTGAAACTAGTCGAACGCATCCCCGACTATGGCGAAAACGCGGGCGGCCACATCCACGTTGCACGCACCCCCAACCAGTGCGCAAGCCGCTGGTATTGGGCGTTGCGCGGACTGGACGGAACGCAATGCGAGCGACTCAACATGCGCCACTTGTCCGATGATTACTGGTGCGAGCTCAATCATGGAGAGTACACCGGCAAGCATACGGCAGTGAATGACGAACACGCCGACACTATCGAGCTGCGTACGTTTGACTGCTGGTATGCGGGCAGTGCCGACAAGCTTGAGCCGGCGGTCAAGTGGGCGCGCGCCATGTGGCGGTTTTTTGAAAAGCACCCCCTCGGCACGGTCAAGGAGGGCGTTATCGAGCGATACGCCTCATGCATGGCCGATAGCGTGGCCGACACGCCACGCCTCACCATTAAGGAACGTCTCGACGCGGCACACCGCGCAGCAGCCATGCGAAATGCGAAAGAGGAGCTGGAGCGCAAGGAACGCGCAAAGGAGGTTCGCCGCAATGTCGAAACCAACATCAGGGCTTCACGTCGCGCACGCGCAAGCCACGGTGACACGCGCCGCGCACGTCAGGCATGGTGTGATAATCAGAATCGCCGAATAATCCGCCGCAACGGCATTGACGAAAGACTATCCGGCACCGCACACCCCTACGCTTTTCCGTCACGCAATCTGCAACCGCTGCACATCTATCTTAAGTGCGCTACGAAGATGATTGTGGACCATGGCGAGTCGTGTCGTAGCCTCAGCTACTTCCGCATCTACCATGCAGCCGGCGGCGAGGTGATATGGGACGGATGCGACTATTACCGTCGCAGCCGCATTGACGCGCAACGGGTGCTCGAAAACATCTTGTACAGTCGCAAGGCGCGAGCTTCCCATGGCAAGCCAACCGTGGAGTCGTTGGAACGTACGGCACTGCGCTTGTACAAGCGTGCTGGGCGTCCCGAACTGTGCGCCCGGTATGCTCGAATCAGGAAGAATATCGCCGAGGACAACGCTTGACAACCAATTGTCGGGGGCGGGAGCGTCCCGCCCCCACCGTTAGAAAAGAGGAAAACAATGTGTGTTATCGTAACCGCAGTACCCGGCGCAATGCCGGAACCGTGCGACATTCTCGCTATGAGTGAGTCGAATCCGGACGGTGGAGGTGTTAGCTGGTGGGATGGAGAACGTCTGAGGGTGTTCAAAAACATTGACCCGCTGAAGGTTGTCGGATTCATCTTCAGTCATTGGGAGCAGCTCAGGAACGCCCCGTGCCTGATTCACTTCCGTCTCGCCACGCATGGGGCAGTCGAGCCGCGCAACTGTCATCCGTTCCGCACCGATAGGGGGTATATCGCGCATAATGGAATCGCATATAAGTATGAGAACGGGCCGTATGCTTCAGACTCTCGCAACATGGTTCAGGCGTGGGTTGACGGCGGATACCACAATCACGTGTTCGATGGTCAGGGGCTAGTGGCGCTTATTACCCCCCACGGTTGCCTCAAGTGGCTTGAGGGTACGCCGGTTGAATACGCACGCGGTGTATGGGTTTCCAACATGTTTTGGAACGTATGATAGATTTTCGGGCGTGTCGCAAGGCACGCCATGATATAATAATAATGAAACCAAAGAAATGAGGTAAACAATGAATCAGTCAGAATATTTTCGCAACAAGGTTGAGACATACCTAAGCTGCCTATCCAACAGTGCGCTCAACGCCGGAGCAGACGTGGCAGGCACCATAGTCGCATTCGAAATCGCGACACCGTACACGCCACGAGACTATCAGAACGCGCTCACCGCATGGCTGCAAGGACGCCACGACGTATGGCAGAGCCGCATAGACGCCTACGAGACTAACCCAACCGACGAAAACCTTGCAACCATAGCCGGACTGGCGCTCAGCGAACACCTCCCGCACACACAACAGGACTTCGATGATATCGTAGCAACGGCATACAGCCTTGCAGTTGACGAAACACTCATCGAAAACGAAATCGAAAAAAGGAAGAACAATGGCGAATGACAAACGACACGACGTATTCACCCGAATCACAGCCGTGCAACAGTCCGTCGAAGCGGTGAAACGCACCGCCGAAGGATACGGTTACAAGTATGCCACACTGAACGACATTTGGCAGTTGGTCAAGTCAAGCATGGTGGAAAACGGTTTGGGCTGGACCGCGGTAGGCGCAAGCGAAATCATCGGCGCGGACACGGACATGCCAACCGTCTACAACACGCTCACCGTCGCAGTCTACGAGAGCGCGCACGAGGGTGAAAACCTTATGGACATGGTGAAACACGGTGAGGCGGTAAGCAGCAGCTACACGTATCCGGCTGCTGCTGCACAACAGGTAGGCAGTTTCGAAACCTACTATCGACGCTACGGTCTCATCCATCTGCTCGGGCTCACCACCGTAATGGATGATGATGGAAAAGCCACCGCCCCCCTCCCTCGCCCGTCCCTCACTGAAGAATTCAACTAAAACCGAAAGGAAAAACAATGGCAAATGACATGCTCGAAATCGAAGCGGTAGGCGAAATCCGATTCGTCCACATCAAAGACAAATACCAGTCCGACTCGGCGAAACAGCGCGGCATCGAACCGAGCTACCAGTTGCAGCTCGCCTTCCCGAAGAACGGCGACGTGCACAAGGAACTCGTAGCGTCGGCGAAACAGTTGGGCGTGCGCGCCAACGGTGACAACCTCCGCTACAAGGATGGTGACCTCATCACCCTCAAGGACGGAACCCAGCCGCAGCGCGGCAAATGGCTTATCAACCTGTCATCCAAGTGGAGGCCCAGCATCGTTGACCAGAACGCCAATGACATCGAACTGGCCGAAGAGCCGGGTGATGGCACGCTCGCCAACGTGGCGTTCAAAATCGGAACCACGAAGGAAGGCCGTCTCACGTACTTCCTGACCGGCGTGCAGCTGCTTCGAGTCGAAAAGAACAGCACCCCCGCCCCCCACAAGTTCGGCGCATACAACCAGCCGACCGTCGAAGACGCTGGTGTCGAAGAGCCGGAGCCGGAGTTCTAACCAGCCATGAACGCGCCAATCCACTACAGTGACGATACGCTGATTGACGCGCTCACCACATGCATGAGCATCAGCCAAGCCGCGAAAGCACTCGGAGTGTCACGCGGCTGGCTGTTCCCACATGCTAAACGGTTGGAGCGCGAAGGCAGAATCCTACCAAAATCAATCATACCCGCATATTTCAAACCAAAGGAAGAAGAATGACGAAATTCCTAAACACCCCCCCCGCCAATATTCGGAAAAGCACCGCGTTCAACACTGCACTCAAAAACAATCTCGGCAAATGGGCCGAATACCATTCATACAGGAGACGCAACGTCGCGAACGCCACCGCCTATCATGTCCGCAAGCATCTGCTCGCATGGACTGAGCCGACGGTCGAATACGCCGCGGTGACGCGCCGCAAGCCGGACGGCACCTACGCCGTATGGGTCAGCGCCACTAGCATAACGGAGGCTGACAATGCCGAAATTGAATAACCATAGACAGGAACCATTGGAATCCACCATCCAAAACCGTCTCATCAAAATCTTGGAACAGCAAGGATGGTACGTGCAGAAAACCGAAGGACGCTCACGCAACGGGTTTCCCGACGTGACCGCCGTCGACACGCTCGGCAACGTGTGGTTCATCGAACTGAAACGCACGGTAGGCAAGCCAAGCCCAGACCAGTGCCGCGAACTCAAGGCGCTCGCCGCACACAATGCGAACGTCATGCTCCTATACGGCATGAAAGCCGTAGACACCATGCTGTTCTTCAAAAATTGGGTGGACATGACGAACGTCTACCACGATATCCTCATCGTCGATTCAGAAGGAAAAATGAGATGGACGAAAGAAATCTGACATACCGAATCTTCTCGGACCGTGCAACATGGCTCAAAGCACGCGAGGAAACGATAGGCGCATCAAGCCTCGCGCATTTCATCGCCACCGGACAACTACCCTCCCCCCCTCCAGACATTCCGGCACTGCAATCCGCGTTGCGGTTCGGCAGCATTTGGGAGCCAATGCTCGTCAAACTGTATGCCGAACACCTCCGACTGACCGTCGTTGACAAGAACACTCCCGTCAGCCGGTTGGAGAACGGGCAGCTCGCGTGGTATGACAACAGTTTCTACACGGACGGACGCCTGCACGTCTCATTGGATGCAGCATACCGCGACTTCGGTGGCCTCCTGCACACCGTCGAAGCGAAGACCGGAAGCAAGCCGTCCTACGCGTTCCTCTCCACGGAACAGCGCAACCAGTATGCTGCCCAAGCGCAGATAGAAGCCCGCATGATGGACACGGACTATGCTGAAATCATCTACGCGCAACGACCCCAGTCATGGGAGATGATGGACGCCGGATACATCACCGAACGAATCAAGGAAACGCTCGACATCGTAATCATCCCGGACGTGATGGAAGTGAGCGAACTGGAACGGTATGCGACCGAATACGAGCGTGCGGCAAAACCAGCTGACGCATACAATGACGGACAACGGCTGCTTTCCGAACTGTTGGCCGCGAAGTACCGGTACGAGGCGCTGAAAGAGCGGCTCTCCACATGGTTGGAAGAACACCCCGGCGAGCGAGTCTCACGTTCGGGACATGTCGCAAGACTGGTGGAAACCACGCGCACAACCACCGACTACAAGGCGTATTTCAGCCAGCATCCGGCAGACCTGACCCCATTCCAGAAAACATCGACAACCACCCGACTCAGCGTAGTGAAGGAGAAGAAAAATGCATGAGCTCATGATGAACTGCCTGTACATGCTCGTAATCGTCCTGTCCGTGCTTGGAAGCACAGGAGTCATCCTCATTCTCATCGGCGCGGTCAAAGGCATCATCGACCTCATCAACCACAAGAACGATGAAGGGTGACCTATCCGAATGGCTTGACGGCGAGGCTTGGGCTGACGTCGAAAAAATGCGCCAGCCCAAGCCGATGCCCCCAGCCAGAAAAAAGAAGACGGTAACCCACTACGCCGACATGACGCCCGAAAAGGCGGCGCACAAGCGGAAGCTGAAGAAAAAGTGGGTGAACGAAAACCATGAAAGAATGCTCGACTATTGGGTGCGATACCGGAAACAGCATCGAGAGGAAACCCAAGCCGCCTGCCGCAAATGGCAGAAGAAATTCAAGCTGGAGCATGGCGTCAGCTATCAGACTTGGCGTAACTGGCGTAAAACGCCCGAAGGACGCGAGCGCATAGCCGCATGGGAGGCCGAGCATGGAAAGGAGCAGCAGTGAGGGCTTTCATCTTCGACGAGGCCGGAACCGGCAAGACCAAGCGCAGCATGGACTTGCTGGACGATGCGGAACATATTCTCGTCATCTGTCCGGCAAGCGTCGTGAAAACCGCATGGCTTCCGCAAATCAGCCAATGGTCACACGGCAAGGCTATGACCATCGACGAATACCGCAAGCATGGCTGGCTGGAAGACTACCGTTACCTCGTAGTGTCCTACAATATGGCCGCTAAGCTGGGCGAAGTGCCGGACGGTTTCAGCCTCATCGTGGATGAAAGCCACATGGTGAAGAATCCTAGGAGCGGACGTTCCAAAGTCGTGAAAGGTATCAGCGACCTTGCCAAGAATGTTTTGATGCTGACGGGCACGCCAGCACCGAAGGACTTGGAGGACCTGTACGGGCAGACCGTGGTCATGTATCCGCACGCCAATGACAGGATGGCCATGTTAGGCGATTCTTGGCGCACTCTAGGGGCTTTCAGGATGCGATACGGTAAACCATACACGATGAACGTGCAAGGGCGTACAGTGGTCAAATACACGTACTCCAAGCCAATGGTCGAGGAAGCATGCCGACAATTGCAGAAGCTCGTACTGGATATTCGACGCGGCGGCAACCAGCTGCCAACCGTGGAATGGCTACCCAGTCCGAAACCCGAACAGGAGGATATGGCGCTCGAACAGTGGGCGAACACACACCAGTTGGCCGAAGACGTGTACGCCACCAGTGCGAGCGCAGCCGCCGTCAAACTCGCACAACTCGATGACGGATTCGCCTACAAGACCGAAGACCGTGGAGAATCATACTGGTTCGGCGTGTCCAAACTCGAAACAGTATACAGTGAAGCCAAGAGACGCGAAGACCACACACCACTGCTCGTATGGACGCGGTTCAAAGCGGTAAGAGACGAAATCTACCAAACTTGGACGCCATGCACCGACGCGAAAACATTCCTCGCCATGACCGCTCAAGAACGCGGAAAGTACCGGCTCATAGTCGCCAACCCGCAGTCCATGGGCACCGGCGTCGATGGATTGCAGCATCTCATAAAAGACCAGATATGGCTCGACCTCCCATGGACATACGCCGACTGGGAGCAGGCCAACAGAAGACTGGTGCGACGCGGCAGCCCCTATCAGGGACGGCAGCGCATACTCGTGCCGGACACGCCGTGGAACCGCAAGGTCATGGACGTGATAGAAGGAAGGAAAACCCTAGATGACATCATCAAAAACGAACGGCAACTATGACAGGGTGATGGAAGACGTCAACAAGGCGCTCCCGCAAATCGCGGACGGACTGCACCGGCTGGCCGACAGGACGGCCAGTGCGGCTGGAATCGCAGTACACCAGCCGCAGCCCACGAAAAGCGGCATCTACACGCGCATCGCCGACAACCTCGTCCGTGTGAACGACATGCTCAACGGTGAGAAGGCCGAAGAATACGGCAATCCGCGCATCATGTTCCAGAACATTTCCAAACGATGGTTCGGCTGCGACGATGCGGAAGCGGACGTCGCCATCATGATGGCCGAACTGAAAATCGAACGCATCAAACACGACCACACTAAGGAAGACTCGTATCTGGACGCCATCGCCTACCTCACCATGGCATTGGCGTTCATGCAGGAAGGAGAAAAGAATGGCCGGCGATAACCGCAATGTGACGCGGATAAAAGTAGGCCGTGAGGAATGGCGGAAGATAGAATCCGGGGAGACAATCTTCATCCTCCGCGAATCTCTATCGCCATATGAAACGGTTGCTTTCATATTCACCGACGCCTTCACAGGAACACACCTAGGCAACGCCGTCATCCTCTCGGAAACCCCGTTCGGCGACTATGAGGGCAGCCCTTGGACGTGGAGCATGTTCTCCAAGCTGACCGGCATGACCGTGCAAGAACTCAAAGAGCGGTTCCCAGCAGAAGCAGATATGAAAGACCCATCCGTATGTGCAATGCACCTGTATGAAATCAAACCGATAAGCGACAAGGAACTGTTGCAGCGCCTTTGCGACGAGTAAGGAGAAAAATGCTGAACGACATCACCATCGAACAGTGCGTAGACCATCAAGACCTCATCCTGCCATACACGGAAAAACAGTTGAACCCCAACTCGTATGACGTGACCTTGCAGGACACAATCGCCACCTACGTTATGGATGCGGAAAACGGCTATGCGGACGGCAGCGACCACACACTGCACGGCATCCACACCAAGCCCGTCAGAATCGACGGACACTACATGCTACAGCCCGGACAGTTCGTCCTAGGCGCGACCGTGGAGAAAATCAGCCTACCAGACAATATGATGGCACGGTTCGACGGAAAAAGCAGTCTTGGCCGACTCGGACTCTGCACCCATGTGACGGCAGGATTCATCGACGCCGGATTCATCGGAACCATCACAGTCGAATTGAAGAACGAGAACAGTTTCCCCATCATGCTGACGCCCGGCATGAGAATCGGACAGGTCTCGTTCGAATACTTGAACGATGCGGCGGTGAAACCATACGGCATGGTCGGCCACTATCAGAATCAGCATGCTCCGCAGCCAGCGGTGGAGGTGTGATATGAAATCGCCAAGACAATGCCTCGACTGCGGTCGAGATATGACATTGGAGGAATGGTATCCTGAAATGCTGTGCGAAACCTGCAAGCAGGAAATCGACTCGGCGTTGACGGACGAAGACAGACAGGAAGGAATGGAGTATCCAGATGAGTGTTATTAGAAAACTAGCAGCCCTCGACCCAAGGCTATGCAAGCATTGCCTGAAAAAACTCACTGCGAAAGAAATGTACATGTTCAACGGATACTGCACGAAATGTTGGAGGTTGCGCTGTGGCGATTGAGCGGGACTGGCGTGACAGCTCCAAATACTATCTAAGACCCGAGCAGGGAAACGCCGTGGAAATGCGAAGCATCGCACGGTATGGCGTTGATGCGCAGACAACCGTCTGCATGGAGGAATGCGCCGAACTCATTCAGGCAATCAGCAAGCTCAAACGCTACAATCCAGAAGACCCAACCAACAAGGTCTCCCGCAGCGAGCTTATCGAAAACCTGTACGAGGAAATGGCCGACGTGCAGATATGCTTCAGTCTGCTGTTCGAAATCTACGGATTAAAACCGTCCGACTTGCGGCGCATGATAGACCACAAGGTGTGGCGTATGAAAAGGAAGATGGAAGCGCAGGGTGAGAAGTTTTGATGGAAACCCTGAAGCTCATCGTCTGCACCATCGTCCTGCTGGGATTCGTCGCGGCCATCATGTGGGTGTGCGGCGCGTGGGACACGCGCGTCTTCATCGCATACGCGGCTATGGCAATCGTGGCCGACATGATATGCATACTGTTGGATGATTAAAAGAGAAAGCCCCCGCATGAACATTGCGGGGGCTATGGAGAAACCAAAGGAGGGCTGTTGGAAAAAACTTCCAACAGTCATCATTATATCAGGCTAACGGCACATTGTCAAATACCAGTCATTGCCGGAATCGGTGCCGATGGCAACATACCTCGGCTCGCCGGAAGAAGCGCCAATATAACGGCCCCACAGGAAACCGTCAGCATAAGCGCCCCAACCATCCAACACAACCTTCTGGCCGCGCACGTAATTGGCGACAACCTCGCCCTTCACGGACGGTTCGGTACGCACGTTCAGCGAATCGACCGAAACCTCATACGAGGTTGCAATCACGGTTGGAGACGGGTCAACCACCGGCATCGGAGCCGGATTCGCCGGAGTATTCGCACCAACGCCAGCATACTTATCCCAAGCGGCATTATCGCCGGCGAAATAGTTCAAGTCAAGCGAACCGGCATAGCCACCAATATGGCCGTTCGAAGTGTACTGGCGCATCGGATATGCCACATACGACCAAATCGAATCCGCATCCTGCCAGCCGGTCGCATCCATGGAAGCATAGCAAGCCTCCCAAATGCCGCAATCATGCTTGGCGCAAATATCCTTGATGAACGGGATTTCGGAACGCTGCGCATACACGAGCGGCTTCACGCCTGTCAACCGGATGTACTGGTAGAGGAATTCGTCAAGATAGGCCCGATTGCCCCAAGCGGCGTTATCGTCGCTCTCCCAGTCAACACACGGCACATACTTGCCCAAATAACCCTTGGTGGCTTCGGCGAAGAAATACGCCTCCTCCGAAGCGTTCACGCCGCGAATGTAGTGCATGTATCCGACCGCAAGGCCGCGTGCGGCTGCTGCCTGAATCTTCGCATCGGCACCAACCCACACGGAATCAACCAGACCATTGTCAGTCGTTAACTCGCCTGCACCCCAAGTGCACTGGACAACGACGCCATCGGCGTCAATCTTGGAAACGTCGCAATCGGCCTTCCAATTGCTGATATCCACAATCCTCATTATTCGGAAACCTCCATTTCATTGCTTGCGATATGCTTGCCGGTCACCTTCGCCTTGTCTGACGTTGCGAAGGAAGCCGGACTGATTGAATCGGTCTTGCCGCTCGACGCCACGCACGTCAGCACACTGGCGATGGCCGCGACCAAGGCGATGCCGCAGACGTTCAGCCAATCCACGTCGAACAGGCCGACGCCACCGACCACGCCGGCAGACAATGCCGCCTGACATGCGGTGCGGATTGCACGCTCCAACGTGTCAACCCAAAAATCCTTAGTGAACAATATTCTGCTCCTTACTGTTGTCGTTTTCCAACGGTTCTATTGTACTCCTCAACGCGTCGGGAAGTCTTGGCTTCGGATACTGTTTCAGGAACGCCGGGTCGAGAACTTTGCAGAGCTCGTTCAGCCAATGCCCCATCGCACGAATGTACGAGGTTTTCAAATCATCCTGATAACGGAGTTCGTTACGTTCCTGAATGAACTCGGCAAGCTTCTCGTCCTGCCGGTCGATTTCTCGCTGCATGTTCAATTGGGCTTCCGAAAGCCGCCTGTAGGCTTCGCTCAGGTTGCCGCGTCCGTTTTGCGCCCAAGTGACCGCTGCGACCACGATGGCGCATAGTCCGGTCACTAGGGCGACGATGATGTCAGTGTTCATATGGCACTATTCTAGCCGATAATTGCGATTATGTCAGAACTCCAAGCGGCAAGTGGGCCAAAACGCGTGACACCATCGGCGTCGCCATACCATTCACCACCGATAAGGCGCAGCTTTCCCGCGAATGGGATACGGTTATCGTGTCCGGCAGCGTACATTACACTGGGTCAAACCAGCAGAACCACGCTACGGCGAACGAAACCATTCCAACCGGATGGAGGCCATACGGAAACAACCCTGCCGCCGTCAGCTACGGTACCATAGGTGCCGTCAACGCCGAATGGTGCAATTTCGTGAAGCCGGACGGTCATATCATCATGCTCGGCAACACAAATGCCGTATACTCCGGTGTTACCGGAGGGTGGCAGTGCAGGGAGTGGAGGGACTAGCCGATATCGTAGGTGAGAACGGACAATATGGAACGATTTCCAGTCTGACCGCCAGCATATCCGATTTTCACGACTCCATCGGAGTAGACGCCCAAAAACGTCGGGAAATAGCCATTTGAAGTACCCGCATTAATGCCTTGTGGGCGGACTGGATAGAAGGCGCTGTTGTTCACACGCGCAACGTTCACATATGCTCCCCAACCGGTCAAGTTGATGTCAGCGGTCTGAACGTGGACGTGCGCAGTACCATTGGAAGCCCACATCTCCGCGCTATTATTGTCGAGGTGAATATCCCTCCAAGGCATGTTCCATCCACGCCATTTTTCGCCTTTCCTGACATAATCGCAATTATCGGCCACATTATGCAGCAGCGTGCCTTCCGGCACCGTGGTTAGAGCGTCGCGCTGGGCGGAAGTCTGCACTTGCAGCATGTCACCCTTCATGGCCGCACCAATATACGTCTGCGTGATAACCACGCCCGACTCTGCCGTGTTCGACACGCCAGCAGGAAGCAACACCTGAGCCAAAGCCAAAGCGCCAACCGGAACAGCCGGTGCGACCGGCACGGCGGAAGCCGTACCCTTCACCACGCCGAACTCCGGAACATCCGAACTATCCGACATCGGCGAGCGCGTCTCGTTCTGCTTCACATACACGACGTCGATGCGCGAATTCGCGGACGGAGCCGCATTCACCGGCACGTTCACGTTTCCATCATTCTGGATAAGCAACGCACCATAACGGTTCAACACCGCGTTGAACGGATGCACCGTCACGCTCATGGAATTGCTGTTGCCGGTGACAAGATTGTCCTGCGAACGGTCGAGAATGCCGGCAATCGGCATCATCGTGGTCTTATCGCAGACGAACAGGCCGCTCATGTCGCGTCGCGCATCCAAGAACGACGCCCTGCCGGACACTGCGAACAGGCTATTGCGTAAGGTCATTGTTGACTTTTCCTTCCAGCGCCTTCAGGCGCGATTCTAAATCGTCAATGCGGGCGTGCGCCAAATGTGCCTCATGGATGGCCCACACGCCGAGCATCGGATAGTTGATGCCACACGGCTCATAATCATCATTATACTCGACGAACAAGCCCAAGCCGTTGTCATCCAAATCTTCGGCAACCATACCCAAATGCACGTTCGCACTATCGCCGCGCTGGTTCACATCGTCGATATAACGGTAGAGCGTCCAATCGACGGCACGCATCTGCTCCAACGTGATGTCCGGCATCATGAAATCCTGTTTCACCTTGCGGGATGATTGGGCTGTTCCTAACGTGCCGTCTGACAATGCCCATACGGCACGCCACGAGCCTACGGAAAACAGGTTGCCATAGGCGTTCGTTGTATTCGTGCCGCCGCGTCCCTGCGATAGGACGCCCCAATTCCACGCATTGCACTTTTGGTCGATAGTCGCACGGTCATACGAGTGCCTGTTGATGGATGCGGTCACCGTCTGGTCGATGTTCTCACTGATATCCAACACTTTTTGAATCGCCTGAGTCAACTGGGCACCTGACGGCCTTTCCAGTTCGCGCAACCGGCGACCATACTCGTTTAATGTGGACACGAGCTTGTTGGTGGCCTGAGCAGGATTCTTCACGTCGATGACCATATCATCGTCTTCGGCCACCGGAGCGATGCCGTCAGCCGACTCTCCCTGATGCACGACAATCTCGTCAACCATTATCCACCGTCACTTTCACACCGTCGAACACGTCTCCCAACGTGAACGTAATCCAATTCGAGCTTTCATCGGCTTTGATGCCGGTGATGCGCCGCGTATGCGCGCCATCCACATAATACCAGTCGCCCTTCGTCGTGAACCGAATGTAATCGCCGACCGTATAGTTGGCGAGCGTCTGATTCACTGAATGCAGGTATCCGCGATGCACTTTCGCCTCAGTGGATGATACCGGTTGCCAGTAGACGGCTGCGGCTTCGTTCGCATACGCCTGAAGCGTGTTCTGCCGCTTCACGGTCGAATGGCTGGAATCCACGCTCTCCCAAATCGGCGCTCCCGCATTTTCCAGAACATCCGTGTAGGCCGATACGACGAGCGTCCTGTCATCGGATTTGCCGGACGTGAACCATTGCAACGAGGCGAGCTTGTCGCCATCATCCGTGGCGGACAATGATGCGATGCCCGGCTGTATGGCGGACGCGCTGAAATAGTGGGTTTCGCCGCCCAACAGTGGGTGGCCGGTCTTCATATGCCACTCATACCCCAACCCGTCAGCCGTGCGCGCTGGGAAGAACCCGATGTCGCAACCGTTCTGATAGTTCGTGATGTTCGTCAAAACTTCGCCGACGTAATTCAAATCGACCGCCTGATAGTTCGCTTCGGACTTGCCGACCTCTGCTGCCTCCAACACGACCGGCACGCTGCTGTGGGGCCAGCTCATCGCCTGTTCGACGAGATTGCGTGCGACCGTGTTCCATGTGACGTCCTTGTAGTGCGTGTCGTATTGGGTGTCCGGCGAACCGTCCGGCTTGATGAGGCTTTTCCCCATCGCCTTCGCCGGAAGAATCGTCCTGTGGTCGAAATACGTCCACATGCCTGAAGCAACCAAGGTGAGAACGCCAGAGTCGGCGTCATAGTCTCGACGCATAAGCACTCCGCCGACCATTAGTCCATCATCTTCGGCGACCATGACGGTCTTGCCGATTGCGGCGGTGTTCCTCAAATCCAACAGCCGCGCATCGTTGGCGATATATTGGATGCGAGCGTCGCCAGACGAAGCGTAGATTGGCACTTTGACGGTGAGCGAGTCGGTGTCGTTCAGCCTCATCTCCCATTCGGCGGAAGTGTGCGGCAATGGGATGATGCGGCGCCCGGTCAGCAAATCCGCGAGATAGATTTTCACCGCCAAGCCTCCTTCCATTCGACCGTCATCGTCGGCTCGCCCGACTGCACGCCCAATGGGGTGAACTGTATCGTCGCGTCACCGTAGGGACGGAACCAATTCTCCTCGGTGAGAAACATGCTCAAATCCGACTGGTTCTGAAACAGGACTCGTTCATCGTCGAAATCGAACACCATCGTCTCGTCTGGATTGATTTGACGGTGGAATTCGATTGCTTCGCCGGTTTCGACGCAGTGGATGCGCACGCCTTCGGATAGTCCGCCTCTGATTTTCACGACAAGATGCGTCGGCGCGAAACTGCTTCCGGTGATGGCGACACGTCCCGGATTGCCGACCTCGCCTTCAGTCAGCGGGTCGGTCAGAGGGTCGAGGATGCCTTCGCCGTCCGTCGGCACGCCGACCGTCTGCGAGCACAACGGCCCATACAGGTAGGGGGATGGTGCGAGCAGTCCAATCTGGAAGCCGGCCTTGCCGCGATACCGGTATTCGTCCACGGTCATCGACCTGAGTTCCGCATCGCATGATAACGCTTCGCCCGCGCCTTTCTGCACGGTGACGGGAACCAGACGTCCGGCCATGCCGCGGAGACGGCGCATCATCTCGTCGGTGTCTTCGACCGTGCTGGTCGCATAGTATCCGTTGACGGTGATGGTGCGCCCGTCATAGTATGTGGTGCCGGGAACGGCGTTGCCGTCAGCCCTAGCCCAAGCGTCCTGTTCGGTCTTGGCTGACGGCAAATCGTCGAAACCGCTCATGGACACCAATGTGAACTCGTGTCCGGCATCGCCGTAAAGCGTGATGTCACCAACGGTGACGGTTATCGTGCTCAAGGTCTGACACTTCCAATCATCTCATTGTTCAATGCGTATCCGAATCGGCGTGCCACCAGCTCCACGTCGCTCAACGGGCTTGCGACCACATTGTCGATGTGGACGCCGCCTGTGGACTGTGCCGCCGCTACCTTACCAGTATAGTCGGTAAGCCGCGGCTTCGACACCACGCCAAAGTCGGCTGGGCTGATTTGATTGAAATCCAGCGAACTCAGCACGTCATCGACCTGACCGCGCACGAACGCGCCTTGAGCGCCGATGGCCTTGCCGAAATCGCGCATAAGATGCTCGCCAGACACGGACGTATAGCCTGAACCGGAGAACGGGCCTACCTTAGCGGGAGAGAACGGGAAGAAGTCTCGAACCTTCTGCAACGCGCCCTTCACCGCGCTCTTCACGTTTTCGACCGCATTGAGAATACCCTGTTTGAAACCGTCCATCAACGCCGCGCCGGAATTGACCAGCCACGAGCCGGCACCGGCGAACAATCCCATGATTTGGCTCGGAATGCTCCCGATGAAGCCGAGAATCTGACCGCCCAATCCGGAGAACGGTCGGGCGATGTTCGAGATAATCGACGGAATCATGCGTACGACGGCCATGAAAATGCTTGGGAAGTTCGCGGCGATGCTGGTCACCACGCTGACGAAGGCGCTCAACAGCGTCGGAAGACTGTTGACGATTCCGGTCACCAATCCGCCGATGATTGCCGGCAGCTGGTTGATGATGGCGACGGCGATGCCCGGCAGAGCTGCGGCCAGTGAGGTTACCACACTGGTGATGGCGGACATCAATGCCGGAATCAGCGTCGGCAATGCGGTGGCGATGCTCTGGCCGATGGACGGCAATGCGGCCACCACGGTGGACCCCAATGTTTGGATGCCGGAAGCCAAGGATGCTCCGAAGCCGCTGATAAATCCGGCGATTGCTCCGCTATTGTCTCCGATTGCGGAGAACGCGACCTGAATGCCTGTTACCAGCGCTTGACCGAGCGACGTCATGAGCGACGGAATCTGGCCCGCCATCGTTGCGAACAGTGTGGCGAATGTTTCCAGCATCGGCTGACCGTACGTGCCGATGAAGCCGGGCAGCTGGGCGAACATGGTGGAGAACGCCTGCGTGATTTGCGGCAGAATCGTCATCAACGCCGGCCCGAGCGTCTGTCCTACGCTTACGAAAGCGTTGGCGATGCCCGGCAGTGCGACGGTGACGCTGGAAACCATCTGTGGCAAGGCTGCGGCGAACGCGCTCGCCATTGCCGGCAGTTTCGTCTGCACGCCTTCCATCGCATTGTCGAGACTCGACTGCCATTCCTCGAACTTTCCGGCCATCTGACTCGGGTCAAGCTTGAACAATGTCTGGAATCCGGTGGTCAGGCCGGTGAACAATGCGCCAGTCACACCCAAGGATGATGCGATGCCGCCAATCTTGCCGATTGCCGCGCCGACTCCATTCACGGCTGCGCCGAAACCTTTCAACGCGCCGGAAGACACTTTCAACGCTGCGGAGCCAATGGCGGAGAAGGCCACCTTTCCAGCGGACGCCAGTGGTGCGAACCGTCCGACGAGACGTGTTACCGCACCGCCCAACGTGGCGGAAAGTCCGGCACCGACCGTCTTCGCCGCGGATGTCAACGGCGTGAACGGATTCTGTCCTTTGAACGAGCCGAAAATCTTTTCCGGAATTCCACGGAACGGAATGGACAATGTGGATGCCGCTTCAGAACCGAACGATTTGAGTCCGCCCTTGACGGAGGAGAGTCCGCTGCTTACCGCAGACCCGAGTTTGGACATGGTGTTGCTGATACCGGTCGAGTCCAGCATTTCACTGAACACAGTCTTGAATTCAGCCGCCTTGCCTTTCACGTTCTCAACCATGGTGAGCACGCCGGATTCCACGTCGGCTCGAAGAACTTCCATCTTCGTCTTGGCTGCGGCGGACGCGCTGGAGAAGATTTCGGTGAAAATCTCCTTGACCGGAGCCCACTGCTGCGCCGTGTTTTCGGCATAGTTGGACAGTCCGGCCTTCAGGTTGCCGAACGTCTGCATGATGCTGTCGGACGCGGACACCGCAGAACCGACCAATGGGAGGAACACGTTCGGAATGTCGAAGCCGGTAAGCTCCTTGAATTCGCGGCCCACCTGCACGAGCTTGTCACGGTAGATGTCGGCGCTCTGTCCGGCAGTGTCCAACGTACGGTAGATGTCCGAATCCACTACGATGGTGTCAACGGCTGCACGAATGTCATTGAACGCCTGAATGAGGGCTGGAGCCTTCTTCCGTGCGGCGACGTCCACTTCGGTGCTGAGGGTTTCGAACGCGGTGGTAAACGCTTCGGGAAGCGCGTCCACGTCTGAACCCATCATGTTCAAACCGTTTTGGAGAAGCTTCACGTTGTCGGATACCTGTCCGACGCCGTTCCACAGGTTCACTGCGGCCTGCTCGACGATGCCGAAGCCTTCCGCGCCTTTCTGTCCGAAGCTGAACGCGCATGAACCCAAGTCTTCGAACGCTACGTTGAATCTGCCGAGCGCGTTCTGCACTTTCGTCGATTCCGCCAATGTTTTCGACATCGCGTCGGCCATGGAGGCGAGCTTGTCGATTGCCGTGGACGATGCGGACACCGCTGCGCCGAACGCGCTGGTGAAGCTGGAGCCGAGTTTGATGAGCGTGTTCTTCACGCCAACCAGTGCGGTACCGATGAACGGGATGCGCGAGGCGAACCGGTCGTTCGTGGCGACCATGAGGGAGAATACGGTGGTTCCGATGACGCCTACCGTGTTCAGAATGTCACCCAATGAGGTTAGGAGGTTGATGTTCTGCGAGTTCGCGCTGATAAGGTTCGTCAACGGGGCGAGGAACTGTTCGACCTGCTGCGCGTTGAACGCCTTGTTGACGGCTGGAGCCAGCTGATTGATGAACGTTACAGCCAGTGTGGAAGCTGCGTTCGTCAATGGTACGAATCCTGCGAGCATTTCGCCGAACGTATCCACCATGCCCGAATCGGAGATGGCTTTCAATGTCTTACCGATGTTGGCCGATACCGAGGTCGCCGCTTCCGCGGACCTTTCGCCAATCGTGTTCTTGATGCTGTTCCATGCGCGGTCTGCCGTGACGGGCATGGCGGCGAACTGCTTTTCGATGGCGTCCGCGTTTTCAAGCACCGTATCGTAGAGGGCTTGGCCGCTGATTTCGCCTTCCTTGCCCAACTGTTTCAGTTCGCCTACGGAAACGTTGAGATGCTTGGCGAGCATTCGCGCGATTTGCGGCGAGTTCTCCATGATGGAGTTCAGTTCGTCGCCGTTCACGATGCCCTTGCCCAATGCTTGGGTAATCTGACGCATGGCGCTGGACGCTTCCTGAGTGGATGCGCCGGTGCTGACCATGTTCATGTCGAGCAGTTTGGTGAATTTCGCCGCATCACTGTAGTTGGTTACGACTTCAGGCGCGAGCGTGCGCAGGCGTGAGGCGGATTGGACGAAATCGTCCGTGGCGACTCCAACCTTGTTCGCATACTCCAGTGATGTTTCGAGCGAGCTTTTATAGTCTCCGGTGGTGCCTACCGCGTTCTTCAGCATGGCGGTGGTCTGACCCCACTGGTTGCCGAGCTCGATGACGTTGGAGGTCACGTTCTTGACGGCGTGGGAGACTGATACGACTCCGGCGACAACTGCCGCCGTGTTCAGGTATTTGCCGATGTTGAGGTTGCTGAAACTGTTGCCGAAGGCGTTGGCGGAACGCTGTCCGCCTGTGGTGAAGGATGCGAGCACGCCGCTGAGCGCACCTTTCACGCCGTCTTGCAGGTTGAGGTTTTTGGCGAACGAGCCGGAGAAGATGGATGACAGGCCGGTGCCGCTGTTTTTGAACATGCGGCTTGCCGACCCTGATATTTTCGGTTGGACGGTGGGGGTGAGCACCGCGCCCTTGCTGGCTTTTACCAATGCGGATTGCAGGCCTTCCAATGATGGGAGTACCTGTATCCATGCGGTTGCGATGCTGCCCTTTGCCATCTGCTATTCCTTTCGGTGAAGACCCAACGCCTTGTCGATGTCTTCGGTGTTCATCGAATCGAGTTCATAATCCTCCGTTTTGGTGTTCTTCTGATTGGCGGGGAGTACGCTTTTTGGCTTCCTGCCCTTGCCGCTGTATGGGGCTAGTATTGACTGTTGGATGATGTCCAAGAGTCGTGCCGTCGCTCCGAACGTGCCTATGAGTTTGGCTCTCTCTATGAGAGTGTAGTTTCTGGGACTGCCGTATTGGCTTGCGAAGTCGGCCAAGATTTGGCCGTCCCACTGGTCGGGGTTTATCGCGTAGGTCAGTCTTTCGACTGTGAATCCAAAAGCGCTGGCAATTTTCCCGAGAGGTATTCCCATGCGTCGAGCACATCATCGTCGAATGCGTTCATGACCGCTTCGTACTTGTTTTCCTTCAGCACGCCGCGCATGAGCTTGTCTACGAGCCAGATGGTTTCCACGCCGTCTTCGACTTTTTCGGAGTGGATGGCCTGTTGGAATTTGCGGTTGCGGAGGAGTTTCGCGTAGGCGTCTCCCCAATTGTCGTTGAAGTCTTCGATGGTGATGGTTGGCTTGCGTTTTGCCATTGGTCTTTCCTTTCGAACTGTATTGTGTTCATTTATAAGGATACCC
>ERZ1032461.165-NODE-165-length-17872-cov-5.108211_pt1 | contig 17872 bp, 15 predicted proteins | sample MGYA00517098_ERZ1032461 | MGnify/ENA primary metagenome ERZ1032461 (study PRJEB33719, sample SAMN04261332) | wastewater metagenome | biome: periurban shantytown; feature: human; material: feces | host: Homo sapiens | place: Peru: Lima | collected 2013-01-26 ...
TGCACACCAAAAATTTCCTGCACTACAGTGGCCACTGCCGGTGGGCCATCGCTTTGCTTTGGTCTGGCATGGTAAGCAGGCATGTTATCCCCTTGTGAAGGGATAGAGGTGAAGCCCGCCACAATCGCGTCGTCCGGGGTCTGAACGATGGTCGAAGCGAGAGGCGATGCAGCAGGTGCAAATCCAGATTGTTGTGTTGTTGCCATGGTATTCTCCGTACCCTTATAAAAATGTTGCGCAATGTTAACTATAGTCAGCATGCAACAAATCACATTGCCTGAATCGGCTCATCTTTTATGCAGTCCTGCAGAATGAAGAGTGATTTATGTGATTTGAATCACTTTTGGTGGGTAAATTTATGCAACGCATTTGCGTCATGGTGATGAGTATCACGAAAAAATGTTAAACCCTTCGGTAAAGTGTCTTTTTGCTTCTTCTGACTAAACCGATTCACAGAGGAGTTGTATATGTCCAAGTCTGATGTTTTTCATCTCGGCCTCACTAAAAACGATTTACAAGGGGCTACGCTTGCCATCGTCCCTGGCGACCCGGATCGTGTGGAAAAGATCGCCGCGCTGATGGATAAGCCGGTTAAGCTGGCATCTCACCGCGAATTCACCACCTGGCGTGCAGAGCTGGATGGTAAACCTGTTATCGTCTGCTCTACCGGTATCGGCGGCCCGTCTACCTCTATTGCTGTTGAAGAGCTGGCACAGCTGGGCATTCGCACCTTCCTGCGTATCGGTACAACGGGCGCTATTCAGCCGCATATTAATGTGGGTGATGTCCTGGTTACCACGGCGTCTGTCCGTCTGGATGGCGCGAGCCTGCACTTCGCACCGCTGGAATTCCCGGCTGTCGCTGATTTCGAATGTACGACTGCGCTGGTTGAAGCTGCGAAATCCATTGGCGCGACAACTCACGTTGGCGTGACAGCTTCTTCTGATACCTTCTACCCAGGTCAGGAACGTTACGATACTTACTCTGGTCGCGTAGTTCGTCACTTTAAAGGTTCTATGGAAGAGTGGCAGGCGATGGGCGTAATGAACTATGAAATGGAATCTGCAACCCTGCTGACCATGTGTGCAAGTCAGGGCCTGCGTGCCGGTATGGTAGCGGGTGTTATCGTTAACCGCACCCAGCAAGAGATCCCGAATGCTGAGACGATGAAACAAACTGAAAGCCAAGCGGTGAAAATCGTGGTGGAAGCGGCGCGTCGTCTGCTGTAATTCTCTTCTCCTGTCTGAAGGCCGACGCGTTCGGCCTTTTGTATTTTTGCGTAGCGCCTCGCAGGAAATGCCTTTCCAACTGGACGTTTGTACAGCACAATTCTATTTTGTGCGGGTAAGTTGTTGCGTCAGGAGGCGTTGTGGATTTCTCAATCATGGTTTACGCAGTTATTGCGTTGGTGGGTGTGGCAATTGGCTGGCTGTTTGCCAGTTATCAACATGCGCAGCAAAAAGCCGAGCAATTAGCTGAACGTGAAGAGATGGTCGCGGAGTTAAGCGCGGCAAAACAACAAATTACCCAAAGCGAGCACTGGCGTGCAGAGTGCGAGTTACTCAATAACGAAGTGCGCAGCCTGCAAAGTATTAACACCTCTCTGGAGGCCGATCTGCGTGAAGTAACCACGCGGATGGAAGCCGCACAGCAACATGCTGACGATAAAATTCGCCAGATGATTAACAGCGAGCAGCGCCTCAGTGAGCAGTTTGAAAACCTCGCCAACCGTATTTTTGAGCACAGCAATCGCCGGGTTGATGAGCAAAACCGTCAGAGTCTGAACAGCCTGTTGTCGCCGCTACGTGAACAACTGGACGGTTTCCGCCGTCAGGTTCAGGACAGCTTCGGTAAAGAAGCACAAGAACGCCATACCCTGACCCACGAAATTCGCAATCTCCAGCAACTCAACGCGCAAATGGCCCAGGAAGCGATCAACCTGACGCGCGCGCTGAAAGGCGACAATAAAACCCAGGGCAACTGGGGCGAGGTAGTATTGACGCGGGTGCTGGAGGCTTCCGGTCTGCGTGAAGGGTATGAATATGAAACCCAGGTCAGCATCGAAAATGACGCCCGCTCGCGGATGCAGCCGGATGTCATCGTGCGCCTGCCGCAGGGAAAAGATGTGGTGATCGACGCCAAAATGACGCTGGTCGCCTATGAACGCTATTTTAACGCCGAAGACGACTACACCCGCGAAAGCGCGCTACAGGAACATATCGCGTCGGTGCGTAACCATATCCGTTTGCTGGGACGCAAAGATTATCAACAGCTGCCGGGGCTGCGAACTCTGGATTACGTGCTGATGTTTATTCCCGTTGAACCCGCTTTTTTACTGGCGCTTGACCGCCAGCCGGAGCTGATCACCGAAGCGTTGAAAAACAACATCATGCTGGTTAGCCCGACTACGCTGCTGGTGGCGCTGCGCACTATCGCCAACCTGTGGCGTTATGAGCATCAAAGCCGCAACGCCCAGCAAATCGCCGATCGTGCCAGCAAGCTGTACGACAAGATGCGTTTGTTCATCGATGACATGTCCGCGATTGGTCAAAGTCTCGACAAAGCGCAGGATAATTATCGGCAGGCAATGAAAAAACTCTCTTCAGGGCGCGGAAATGTGCTGGCGCAGGCAGAAGCGTTTCGCGGTTTAGGAGTAGAAATTAAACGCGAGATTAATCCGGATTTGGCTGAACAGGCGGTGAGCCAGGATGAAGAGTATCGACTTCGGTCGGTTCCGGAGCAGCCGAATGATGAAGCTTATCAACGCGATGATGAATATAATCAGCAGTCGCGCTAGCCCATTGGGAGTAGTTAAGCCGGGTAGAAATCTAGGGCATCGACGCCCAATCTGTTACACTTCTGGAACAATTTTTTGATGAGCAGGCATTGAGATGGTGGATAAGTCACAAGAAACGACGCACTTTGGTTTTCAGACCGTCGCGAAGGAACAAAAAGCGGATATGGTCGCCCACGTTTTCCATTCCGTGGCATCAAAATACGATGTCATGAATGATTTGATGTCATTTGGTATTCATCGTTTGTGGAAGCGATTCACGATTGATTGCAGCGGCGTACGCCGTGGGCAGACCGTGCTGGATCTGGCTGGTGGCACCGGCGACCTGACAGCGAAATTCTCCCGCCTGGTCGGAGAAACTGGCAAAGTGGTCCTTGCTGATATCAATGAATCCATGCTCAAAATGGGCCGCGAGAAGTTGCGTAATATCGGTGTGATTGGCAACGTTGAGTATGTTCAGGCGAACGCTGAGGCGCTGCCGTTCCCGGATAACACCTTTGATTGCATCACCATTTCGTTTGGTCTGCGTAACGTCACCGACAAAGATAAAGCACTGCGTTCAATGTATCGCGTGCTGAAACCCGGCGGCCGCCTGCTGGTGCTTGAGTTCTCGAAGCCAATTATCGAGCCGCTGAGCAAAGCCTATGATGCATACTCCTTCCATGTGCTGCCGCGTATTGGCTCACTGGTCGCGAACGACGCCGACAGCTACCGTTATCTGGCAGAATCCATCCGTATGCATCCCGATCAGGATACCCTGAAAGCCATGATGCAGGATGCCGGATTCGAAAGTGTCGACTACTACAATCTGACGGCAGGGGTTGTGGCGCTGCATCGTGGTTATAAGTTCTGACAGGAGACCGGAAATGCCTTTTAAACCTTTAGTGACGGCAGGAATTGAAAGTCTGCTCAACACCTTCCTGTATCGCTCACCCGCGCTGAAAACGGCCCGCTCGCGTCTGCTGGGTAAAGTATTGCGCGTGGAGGTAAAAGGCTTTTCGACGTCATTGATTCTGGTGTTCAGCGAACGCCAGGTTGATGTACTGGGCGAATGGGCAGGCGATGCTGACTGCACCGTTATCGCCTACGCCAGTGTGTTGCCGAAACTTCGCGATCGCCAGCAGCTTACCGCACTGATTCGCAGTGGTGAGCTGGAAGTGCAGGGCGATATTCAGGTGGTGCAAAACTTCGTTGCGCTGGCAGATCTGGCAGAGTTCGACCCTGCGGAACTGCTGGCCCCTTATACCGGTGATATCGCCGCTGAAGGAATCAGCAAAGCCATGCGCGGAGGCGCAAAGTTCCTGCATCACGGCATTAAGCGCCAGCAACGTTATGTGGCGGAAGCCATTACTGAAGAGTGGCGTATGGCACCCGGTCCGCTTGAAGTGGCCTGGTTTGCGGAAGAGACGGCTGCCGTCGAGCGTGCTGTTGATGCCCTGACCAAACGGCTGGAAAAACTGGAGGCTAAATGACGCCAGGTGAAGTACGGCGCCTATATTTCATCATTCGCACTTTTTTAAGCTACGGACTTGATGAACTGATCCCCAAAATGCGTATCACCCTGCCGCTACGGCTATGGCGATACTCATTATTCTGGATGCCAAATCGGCATAAAGACAAACTTTTAGGTGAGCGACTACGACTGGCCCTGCAAGAACTGGGGCCGGTTTGGATCAAGTTCGGGCAAATGTTATCAACCCGCCGCGATCTTTTTCCACCGCATATTGCCGATCAGCTGGCGTTATTGCAGGACAAAGTTGCTCCGTTTGATGGCAAGCTGGCGAAGCAGCAGATTGAAGCTGCAATGGGCGGCTTGCCGGTAGAAGCGTGGTTTGACGATTTTGAAATCAAGCCGCTGGCTTCTGCTTCTATCGCCCAGGTTCATACCGCGCGATTGAAATCGAATGGTAAAGAGGTGGTGATTAAAGTCATCCGCCCGGATATTTTGCCGGTCATTAAAGCGGATCTGAAACTTATCTACCGTCTGGCTCGCTGGGTGCCGCGTTTGCTGCCGGATGGTCGCCGTCTGCGCCCAACCGAAGTGGTGCGCGAGTACGAAAAGACCTTGATTGATGAACTGAATTTGCTGCGGGAATCTGCCAATGCCATTCAGCTTCGGCGCAATTTTGAAGACAGCCCGATGCTCTACATCCCGGAAGTTTACCCTGACTATTGTAGTGAAGGGATGATGGTGATGGAGCGCATTTACGGCATTCCGGTGTCTGATGTTGCGGCGCTGGAGAAAAACGGCACTAACATGAAATTGCTGGCGGAACGCGGCGTGCAGGTGTTCTTCACTCAGGTTTTCCGTGACAGCTTTTTCCATGCCGATATGCACCCTGGCAACATCTTCGTAAGCTATGAACACCCGGAAAACCCGAAATATATCGGCATTGATTGCGGGATTGTTGGCTCGCTAAACAAAGAAGATAAACGCTATCTGGCAGAAAACTTTATCGCCTTCTTGAATCGCGACTATCGCAAAGTGGCAGAGCTACACGTCGATTCTGGCTGGGTGCCACCAGATACCAACGTTGAAGAGTTCGAATTTGCCATTCGTACGGTCTGTGAACCTATCTTTGAGAAACCGCTGGCCGAAATTTCGTTTGGACATGTACTGTTAAATCTGTTTAATACGGCGCGTCGCTTCAATATGGAAGTGCAGCCGCAACTGGTGTTACTCCAGAAAACCCTGCTCTATGTCGAAGGGGTAGGACGCCAGCTTTATCCGCAGCTCGATTTATGGAAAACAGCGAAGCCTTTCCTGGAGTCGTGGATTAAAGATCAGGTCGGTATTCCTGCGCTGGTGAGAGCATTTAAAGAAAAAGCGCCGTTCTGGGTCGAAAAAATGCCAGAACTGCCTGAATTGGTTTACGACAGTTTGCGCCAGGGCAAGTATTTACAGCACAGTGTTGATAAGATTGCCCGCGAGCTTCAGTCAAATCATGTACGTCAGGGACAATCGCGTTATTTTCTCGGAATTGGCGCTACGTTAGTATTAAGTGGCACATTCTTGTTGGTCAGCCGACCTGAATGGGGGCTGATGCCCGGCTGGTTAATGGCAGGTGGTCTGATCGCCTGGTTTGTCGGTTGGCGCAAAACACGCTGATTTTTTCATCGCTCAAGGCGGGCCGTGTAACGTATAATGCGGCTTTGTTTAATCATCATCTACCACAGAGGAACATGTATGGGTGGTATCAGTATTTGGCAGTTATTGATTATTGCCGTCATCGTTGTACTGCTTTTTGGCACCAAAAAGCTCGGCTCCATCGGTTCCGATCTTGGTGCGTCGATCAAAGGCTTTAAAAAAGCAATGAGCGATGATGAACCAAAGCAGGCTAAAACCAGTCAGGATGCTGATTTTACTGCGAAAACTATCGCCGATAAGCAGGCGGATACGAATCAGGAACAGGTTAAAACAGAAGACGCGAAGCGCCACGATAAAGAGCAGGTGTAATCCGTGTTTGATATCGGTTTTAGCGAACTGCTATTGGTGTTCATCATCGGCCTCGTCGTTCTGGGGCCGCAACGACTGCCTGTGGCGGTAAAAACGGTAGCGGGCTGGATTCGCGCGTTGCGTTCACTGGCGACAACGGTGCAGAACGAACTGACCCAGGAGTTAAAACTCCAGGAGTTTCAGGACAGTCTGAAAAAGGTTGAAAAGGCGAGCCTCACTAACCTGACACCCGAACTGAAAGCGTCGATGGATGAACTACGCCAGGCCGCGGAGTCGATGAAGCGTTCCTACGTTGCAAACGATCCTGAAAAGGCGAGCGATGAAGCGCACACCATCCATAACCCGGTGGTGAAAGATAATGAAGCTGCGCATGAGGGCGTAACGCCTGCCGCTGCACAAACGCAGGCCAGTTCGCCGGAACAGAAGCCAGAAACCACGCCAGAGCCGGTGGTAAAACCTGCTGCGGACGCTGAACCGAAAACCGCTGCACCTTCCCCTTCGTCGAGTGATAAACCGTAAACATGTCTGTAGAAGATACTCAACCGCTTATCACGCATCTGATTGAGCTGCGTAAGCGTCTGCTGAACTGCATTATCGCGGTGATCGTGATATTCCTGTGTCTGGTCTATTTCGCCAATGACATCTATCACCTGGTATCCGCGCCATTGATCAAGCAGTTGCCGCAAGGTTCAACGATGATCGCCACCGACGTGGCCTCGCCGTTCTTTACGCCGATCAAGCTGACCTTTATGGTGTCGCTGATTCTGTCAGCGCCGGTGATTCTCTATCAGGTGTGGACATTTATCGCCCCAGCGCTGTATAAGCATGAACGTCGCCTGGTGGTGCCGCTGCTGGTTTCCAGCTCTCTGCTGTTTTATATCGGCATGGCGTTCGCCTACTTTGTGGTCTTTCCGCTGGCATTTGGCTTCCTTGCCAATACCGCGCCGGAAGGGGTGCAGGTATCCACCGACATCGCCAGCTATTTAAGCTTCGTTATGGCGCTGTTTATGGCGTTTGGTGTCTCCTTTGAAGTGCCGGTGGCAATTGTGCTGCTGTGCTGGATGGGGATTACCTCGCCAGAAGACTTACGCAAAAAACGCCCGTATGTGCTGGTTGGTGCATTCGTTGTCGGGATGTTGCTGACGCCGCCGGATGTCTTCTCGCAAACGCTGTTGGCGATCCCGATGTACTGTCTGTTTGAAATCGGTGTCTTCTTCTCACGCTTTTACGTTGGTAAAGGGCGAAATCGGGAAGAGGAAAACGACGCTGAAGCAGAAAGCGAAAAAACTGAAGAATAAATTCAACCGCCCGTCAGGGCGGTTGTCATATGGAGTACAGGATGTTTGATATCGGCGTTAATTTGACCAGTTCGCAATTTGCGAAAGACCGTGATGATGTTGTAGCGCGCGCTTTTGACGCGGGAGTTAATGGGCTACTCATCACCGGCACTAACCTGCGTGAAAGCCAGCAGGCGCAAAAGCTGGCGCGTCAGTATTCGTCCTGTTGGTCAACGGCGGGCGTACATCCTCACGACAGCAGCCAGTGGCAAGCTGCGACTGAAGAAGCGATTATTGAGCTGGCCGCGCAGCCAGAAGTGGTGGCGATTGGTGAATGTGGTCTCGACTTTAACCGCAACTTTTCGACGCCGGAAGAGCAGGAACGCGCTTTTGTTGCCCAGCTACGCATTGCCGCAGATTTAAACATGCCGGTATTTATGCACTGTCGCGATGCCCACGAGCGGTTTATGACATTGCTGGAGCCGTGGCTGGATAAACTGCCTGGTGCGGTTCTTCATTGCTTTACCGGCACACGCGAAGAGATGCAGGCGTGCGTGGCGCATGGAATTTATATCGGCATTACCGGTTGGGTTTGCGATGAACGACGCGGACTGGAGCTGCGGGAACTTTTGCCGTTGATTCCGGCGGAAAAATTACTGATCGAAACTGATGCGCCGTATCTGCTCCCTCGCGATCTCACGCCAAAGCCATCATCCCGGCGCAACGAGCCAGCCCATCTGCCCCATATTTTGCAACGTATTGCGCACTGGCGTGGAGAAGATGCCGCATGGCTGGCTGCCACCACGGATGCTAATGTCAAAACACTGTTTGGGATTGCGTTTTAGAGTTTGCGGAACTCGGTGTTCTTCACACTGTGCTTAATCTCTTTATTAATAAGATTAAGCAATAGCATGGAGCGAGCCTCACCATCGGGTTCGGTGAAAATGGCCTGAAAGCCTTCGAACGCGCCTTCGGTAATAATCACCTTATCTCCCGGATAAGGGGTTGCCGGATCGACAATGTCTTTCGGTTTATATACCGATAGCTGATGAATCACCGCCGATGGGACTATCGCTGGCGACGCGCCAAAGCGCACGAAGTGACTGACACCGCGGGTCGCGTTGATAGTCGTGGTATGAATCACTTCTGGATCAAATTCGACAAACAGGTAGTTGGGAAACAATGGCTCACTGACTGCAGTACGTTTTCCACGCACGATTTTTTCCAGGGTGATCATCGGTGCCAGGCAATTCACAGCCTGTCTTTCGAGGTGTTCCTGGGCACGTTGAAGTTGCCCGCGCTTGCAGTACAGTAAATACCAGGATTGCATAATGACTCTTATCCGTTTAATCGGGGCGCAAGGATAGCAAAAGCTTTACGCTAAGTTAATTATATTCCCCGGTTTGCGTTATACCGTCAGAGTTCACGCTAATTTAACAAATTTACAGCATCGCAAAGATGAACGCCGTATAATGGGCGCAGATTAAGAGGCTACAATGGACGCCATGAAATATAACGATTTACGCGACTTCTTGACGCTGCTTGAACAGCAGGGTGAGCTAAAACGTATCACGCTCCCGGTGGATCCGCATCTGGAAATCACTGAAATTGCTGACCGCACTTTGCGTGCCGGTGGGCCTGCGCTGTTGTTCGAAAACCCTAAAGGCTACTCAATGCCGGTGCTGTGCAACCTGTTCGGTACGCCAAAGCGCGTGGCGATGGGCATGGGGCAGGAAGATGTTTCGGCGCTGCGTGAAGTTGGTAAATTATTGGCGTTTCTGAAAGAGCCGGAGCCGCCAAAAGGTTTCCGCGACCTGTTTGATAAACTGCCGCAGTTTAAGCAAGTATTGAACATGCCGACAAAGCGGCTGCGTGGTGCGCCCTGCCAACAAAAAATCGTCTCTGGCGATGACGTCGATCTCAATCGCATTCCCATTATGACCTGCTGGCCGGAAGATGCCGCGCCGCTGATTACCTGGGGGCTGACAGTGACGCGCGGCCCACATAAAGAGCGGCAGAATCTGGGCATTTATCGCCAGCAGCTGATTGGTAAAAACAAACTGATTATGCGCTGGCTGTCGCATCGCGGCGGCGCGCTGGATTATCAGGAGTGGTGTGCGGCGCTTCCGGGCGAACGTTTCCCGGTTTCTGTGGCGCTGGGTGCCGATCCCGCCACGATTCTCGGTGCAGTCACTCCCGTTCCGGATACGCTTTCAGAGTATGCGTTTGCCGGATTGCTACGTGGCACCAAGACCGAAGTGGTGAAGTGTATCTCCAATGATCTTGAAGTGCCCGCCAGTGCGGAGATTGTGCTGGAAGGGTATATCGAACAAGGCGAAACTGCGCCGGAAGGGCCGTATGGCGACCACACCGGTTACTATAATGAAGTCGATAGTTTCCCGGTATTTACCGTGACGCATATTACCCAGCGTGAAGATGCGATTTACCATTCCACCTATACCGGGCGTCCGCCAGATGAGCCCGCGGTGCTGGGTGTCGCACTGAACGAAGTGTTTGTGCCGATTCTGCAAAAACAGTTCCCGGAAATTGTCGATTTTTACCTGCCGCCGGAAGGCTGCTCTTATCGCCTGGCGGTAGTGACAATCAAAAAACAGTACGCCGGACACGCGAAGCGCGTCATGATGGGCGTCTGGTCGTTCTTACGCCAGTTTATGTACACTAAATTTGTGATCGTTTGCGATGATGACGTTAACGCACGCGACTGGAACGATGTGATTTGGGCGATTACCACCCGTATGGACCCGGCGCGGGATACTGTTCTGGTAGAAAATACGCCTATTGATTATCTGGATTTTGCCTCGCCTGTCTCCGGGCTGGGTTCAAAAATGGGGCTGGATGCCACGAATAAATGGCCGGGGGAAACCCAGCGTGAATGGGGACGTCCCATCAAAAAAGATCCAGATGTTGTCGCGCATATTGACGCCATCTGGGATGAACTGGCTATTTTTAACAACGGTAAAAGCGCCTGATGCGCGTTTGTTTTGCCCTATTTATCGATCCGACAGAGAAAGCGCATGACAACCTTAAGCTGTAAAGTGACCTCGGTAGAAGCTATCACGGATACCGTATATCGTGTCCGCATCGTGCCAGACGCGGCCTTTTCTTTTCGTGCTGGTCAGTATTTGATGGTAGTGATGGATGAGCGCGACAAACGTCCGTTCTCAATGGCTTCGACGCCGGATGAAAAAGGGTTTATCGAGCTGCATATTGGCGCTTCTGAAATCAACCTTTACGCGAAAGCAGTCATGGACCGCATCCTCAAAGATCATCAAATCGTGGTCGACATTCCCCACGGAGAAGCGTGGCTGCGCGATGATGAAGAGCGTCCGATGATTTTGATTGCGGGCGGCACCGGGTTCTCTTATGCCCGCTCGATTTTGCTGACAGCGTTGGCGCGTAACCCAAACCGTGATATCACCATTTACTGGGGCGGGCGTGAAGAGCAGCATCTGTATGATCTCTGCGAGCTTGAGGCGCTTTCGTTGAAGCATCCTGGTCTGCAAGTGGTGCCGGTGGTTGAACAACCGGAAGCGGGCTGGCGTGGGCGTACTGGCACCGTGTTAACGGCGGTATTGCAGGATCACGGTACGCTGGCAGAGCATGATATCTATATTGCCGGACGTTTTGAGATGGCGAAAATTGCCCGCGATCTGTTTTGCAGTGAGCGTAATGCGCGGGAAGATCGCCTGTTTGGCGATGCGTTTGCATTTATCTGAGATATAAAAAAACCCGCCCCTGACAGGCGGGAAGAACGGCAACTAAACTGTTATTCAGTGGCATTTAGATCTATGACGTATCTGGCAAACCATGCCCGATGCGACGCTGTCGCGTCTTATCGTGCCTACAAATAGTCCGAACCGTAGGCCGGATAAGGCGTTTACGCCGCATCCGGCAATTGGTGCATGATGCCTGATGCGACGCTGGCGCGTCTTATCAGGCCTACATTGGTGCCGGATCGGTAGACCGGATAAGGCGTTCACGCCGCATCCGGCAAGTGGTTAAACCCGCTCAAACACCGTCGCAATACCCTGACCCAGACCGATACACATCGTCGCCAGACCAAACTGAACGTCTTTGCGTTCCATCAGATTCAGCAGCGTGGTGCTGATACGCGCACCGGAACAACCCAGCGGATGACCCAGCGCGATCGCGCCACCGTTGAGGTTGATCTTCTCGTCAATCTGCTCAATTAGTCCCAGATCTTTAATACATGGCAGGATCTGCGCGGCAAAGGCTTCGTTCATTTCAAACACGCCGATATCGCTGGCAGAAAGCCCCGCTTTTTTCAGCGCCAGTTTCGAGGCCGGAACCGGGCCGTAACCCATAATCGATGGGTCACAACCAACGACCGCCATCGAACGCACACGAGCGCGCGGCTTAAGACCTAATTCATGGGCGCGGCTTTCACTCATCACCAGCATGGCAGCTGCGCCATCGGAAAGTGCAGAAGATGTGCCCGCCGTTACCATACCGTTTACTGGATCAAACGCCGGACGCAGCGTGGCGAGGGCTTCCACGGTGGTTTCCGGGCGAATCACTTCGTCGTAATTAAACTGCTTCAGGACGCCGTCGGCATCGTGACCACCGGTCGGGATGATTTCATTTTTAAATGCGGCCGACTGCGTGGCGGCCCAGGCGTGGGCGTGTGACCGCGCGGCAAAGGCATCCTGCATTTCACGGCTGATACCGTGCATACGCGCCAGCATTTCTGCCGTTAAGCCCATCATGCCCGCCGCTTTGGCGACATTGCGGCTCAGGCCGGGGTGAAAATCGACGCCGTGACTCATCGGCACATGGCCCATATGCTCCACGCCGCCAACCAGACATGCCTGCGCATCGCCAGTCATGATCATTCGTGCTGCGTCATGCAGTGCCTGCATGGATGAACCACACAAGCGATTGACGGTAACCGCCGGGACAGAGTGCGGCACTTCTGCCAGCAGCGCCGCGTTACGGGCGATGTTAAAACCCTGCTCCAGCGTCTGCTGCACACAACCCCAGTAAATATCGTCGAGGGCCGCCGCTTCCAGCGCCGGGTTACGCGCCAGCAGGCTACGCATTAAATGAGCGGAGAGATCTTCCGCACGCACGTTACGAAAAGCACCGCCCTTCGAACGGCCCATCGGGGTGCGAATTGCATCGACAATGACAACCTGTTCCATTGTGACTCCTTAAGCCGTTTTCAGGTCGCCAACCGGACGGGCTGGCTCAACCGGAGGATAGTACGGTTCGTTATGACGCGCTTTATTACGCAGACCTTCCGGCACTTCATACAGCGGGCCGAGGTGCTGATATTGCTGTGCCATATCGAGGTATTTTGCGCTACCGAGGGTGTCCAGCCAGCGGAACGCGCCGCCGTGGAACGGAGGGAAGCCCAGGCCGTAGACCAGCGCCATATCCGCTTCTGCCGGAGTGGCGATAATGCTTTCTTCCAGACAGCGCACCACTTCGTTGACCATCGGGATCATCATGCGGGCGATAATCTCTTCTTCGCTGAAATCGCGCTTCGGCTGGCTCACTTCTGCCAGCAGGTCGTCAACGACGGCGTCTTCTTCTTTCTTCGGCTTACCTTTGCTGTCTTCTTTATAACGCCAGAAACCGAGGCCGTTCTTCTGACCAAAGCGGTTGGCATCAAACAGCGCGTCGATGGTATCGCGATAATCTTTCTGCATCCGCTGCGGGAAGCCTGCTGCCATGACAGCCTGGGCATGATGCGCGGTGTCAATGCCCACGACATCCAGCAGATATGCCGGACCCATCGGCCAGCCAAACTGTTTTTCCATTACTTTGTCGATCTTGCGGAAATCCGCGCCGTCGCGCAGCAACTGGCTGAAACCGGCGAAATACGGGAACAGCACGCGGTTGACGAAGAAGCCGGGGCAGTCGTTAACCACAATCGGCGTTTTGCCCATCTTGCTCGCCCAGGCGACGACTTTCGCGATGGTTTCGTCGGAGCTTTTCTCGCCGCGAATAATTTCCACCAACGGCATTCGGTGGACCGGGTTAAAGAAGTGCATCCCGCAGAAGTTTTCCGGACGTTCCAGCGCGTTGGCCAGTTCGCTGATAGGAATGGTTGAAGTGTTAGACGCCAGCACGGTATCCGGGCGTACTTTTTGTTCGGTTTCTGCCAGTACGGCTTTTTTCACTTTCGGATTTTCGACAACCGCTTCTACCACAACATCCACGCGGTCAAATCCGGCGTAGTCGAGCGTTGGGTGGATTGTGGAGATCACGCCAGCCAGTTTCAGACCATCGATCTTGCCGCGCTCAAGCTGCTTGTTCAGCAGTTTCGCAGCTTCGGTCATGCCGAGGGTTAACGACTTGTCGTTGATATCTTTCATGATAACCGGCACGCCTTTCCACGCAGACTGGTAAGCGATGCCGCCGCCCATGATGCCTGCGCCCAGCACAGCGGCCTGTTTCGGTGTTTCAATGTCTTTGGTGAGTTTCTTCGCTTTGCCTTTTACATATTGATCGTTAAGGAAAATGCCGACCAGTGCGCGGGCTTCGTTGGTGTGCGCCAGCGGGACAAAACTTTTGTTTTCCAGATTTAATGCTTCTTCACGACCAAAACGGGCCGCAGCTTCAATGGTTTTTACTGCGGTGATGGGGGCCGGATAATGTTTCCCCGCCGTTTGCGCGACCATCCCTTTAGCGATGGTGAAGCTCATGGTAGCTTCAATCTTGCTCAGTTTTAGCGGTTCCAGCTTCGGCTGACGTTTTGCTTTCCAGTCGAGGTCACCGTTAATGGCCTGGCGTAAAATCGCCTTCGCGCCTTCAACCAGTTTTTCTGCTTTGACTACGCCATCCACCAGACCGATTTTCAGCGCCTGATCCGCGCCGACATCTTTACCGGCAGCAATGATTTCCAGCGCACTGTCAGCGCCCAGCATACGTGGCATACGTACAGAACCGCCAAAGCCCGGCATGATGCCCAGTTTGGTTTCCGGCAGACCGATGCGCAGATCCGGCGTCGCCAGACGATAATCGGTCGCCAGCACGCATTCGCAGCCACCGCCCAGCGCATAGCCGTTGACGGCAGCAATGGTCGGCACCGGCAGATCTTCCAGGCGATTAAACACGCTATTGGCAAAGTGCAGCCACTGACTTAACTGTTCTTCAGGAACGAGGAACAGGGACAAAAATTCGGTGATATCAGCACCGACGATAAAGGCTGCTTTGTTCGAACGCAGCAGCAGCCCTTTTAGATCTGATTGCTGTTCCAGCACGCCGATGACCTCGCCGAGGCTGGCGACGGTCGCAGTGTCGAGTTTATTAACTGAACCTGGGGCATCAAATACCAGTTCGGCAATGCCATCTTCCAGCCAGTCAAGGTACAGGGTGTCGCCTTTGTAAAGCATGTCAGTCTCCTGAATCCGCAAGGTGATCTGGTCGTACCAGATGAGTCGAAGTGTGTATTTTGTGTTAAAAATATGCAAACAAAAGATTAAAGAAATGCCGATCTGATCACGCTCGGCAGAAATCACGCTCTGGATGAACGATGTGCTAAGATGCGGAGACTTAAGGTCAAAAAAACAGAAGGGTAAAAAATGGAATCACTGGCCTCGCTCTATAAAAATCATATAGCTACCTTACAAGAACGGACTCGCGATGCGCTGGCGCGCTTCAAGCTGGATGCGTTACTTATTCACTCCGGCGAGCTGTTCAATGTTTTTCTCGACGATCATCCCTATCCGTTTAAAGTGAACCCGCAATTCAAAGCGTGGGTGCCGGTAACTCAGGTGCCAAACTGCTGGTTGCTGGTGGATGGCGTGAATAAGCCGAAACTGTGGTTCTATCTGCCGGTTGATTACTGGCACAACGTCGAACCGCTGCCGACCTCTTTCTGGACTGAAGATGTGGAAGTGATCGCGCTGCCGAAAGCCGATGGCATTGGTAGCCTGCTGCCTGCTGCGCGCGGCAATATCGGTTATATCGGTCCGGTGCCGGAACGTGCGCTGCAACTGGGTATTGAGGCCAGCAACATCAACCCGAAAGGGGTGATCGACTACCTGCATTACTACCGCTCCTTCAAAACCGAGTACGAACTGGCCTGTATGCGTGAAGCGCAGAAAATGGCGGTCAACGGTCATCGTGCGGCAGAAGAAGCGTTCCGTTCTGGCATGAGCGAGTTCGATATCAATATTGCCTATCTGACCGCGACCGGTCATCGTGATACCGACGTACCTTACAGCAACATTGTGGCGCTTAACGAACACGCTGCGGTGTTGCATTACACCAAACTGGACCACCAGGCACCGGAAGAGATGCGCAGCTTCCTGCTGGATGCCGGGGCCGAATATAACGGCTATGCGGCTGACCTGACCCGTACCTGGTCGGCAAAAAGCGACAACGACTACGCACAGCTGGTGAAAGACGTAAATGATGAACAACTGGCGCTGATCGCTACCATGAAAGCAGGCGTTAGCTATGTGGATTACCACATCCAGTTCCATCAGCGCATCGCCAAACTGCTGCGTAAACATCAAATCATCACCGATATGAGTGAAGAAGCGATGGTCGAAAACGATCTCACCGGACCGTTTATGCCGCACGGTATCGGCCATCCGCTGGGCCTGCAGGTGCATGACGTCGCCGGTTTTATGCAGGATGATAGCGGTACGCACCTCGCGGCACCGGCAAAATATCCGTACCTGCGCTGCACCCGTATTCTCCAGCCGGGCATGGTGTTAACCATTGAACCGGGTATCTACTTCATCGAATCGCTGCTGGCACCGTGGCGTGAAGGGCAGTTCAGCAAGCACTTCAACTGGCAGAAAATTGAAGCACTGAAACCGTTCGGCGGCATTCGTATCGAAGACAACGTGGTGATCCACGAAAATAACGTGGAAAACATGACCCGGGATCTGAAACTGGCGTGATGGAAAGCTGGTTAATTCCTGCGGCACCGGTCACGGTCGTTGAAGAGATCAAAAAAAGCCGCTTCATAACGATGTTGGCGCATACCGATGGCGTTGAGGCGGCGAAAGCGTTTGTTGAATCGGTGCGGGCAGAACACCCCGATGCCCGGCACCATTGCGTGGCGTGGGTCGCGGGTGCGCCGGATGATTCTCAACAGCTGGGTTTCTCTGACGACGGGGAGCCGGCGGGAACGGCAGGTAAACCGATGCTCGCCCAGCTAATGGGCAGCGGCGTCGGGGAAATTACCGCTGTGGTAGTGCGCTACTACGGCGGCATATTGCTTGGCACCGGTGGGTTAGTGAAAGCGTATGGCGGCGGCGTGAATCAGGCGCTGCGCCAGCTAACGACCCAACGCAAGACGCCATTAACCGAATATACTTTGCAATGTGAATATAGTCAGTTAACCGGCATTGAAGCGTTGCTGGGGCAGTGTGACGGCAAAATTATCAACAGTGATTATCAGGCATTCGTTCTGCTGCGGGTGGCGCTTCCGGCGGCGAAAGTGGCTGAATTTTCCGCAAAGCTGGCGGATTTTAGCCGTGGTTCATTGCAATTGTTAGCGATTGAAGAATAATCCCCACTTCGTTTTGCAGAACTAAGGAAGCGGCAGAGATGCATTTTCGCGCCATTACCCGAATCGTTGGACTACTGGTCATCTTATTTTCAGGGACCATGATTATCCCTGGGCTGGTAGCACTCATCTACCGGGATGGAGCGGGCCGCGCTTTTACCCAGACCTTTTTTGTCGCCCTCGCCATTGGCTCTATGCTGTGGTGGCCGAACCGCAAAGAGAAGGGCGAACTGAAATCCCGTGAGGGGTTTCTGATAGTGGTGCTGTTCTGGACCGTGCTGGGTAGTGTCGGTGCGCTCCCTTTTATCTTCTCGGAAAGCCCGAACCTCACGATTACCGATGCGTTTTTTGAATCTTTCTCTGGCCTGACCACCACCGGGGCCACTACGCTGGTGGGGCTGGATTCGCTCCCTCATGCCATCCTCTTTTATCGCCAGATGCTGCAATGGTTTGGCGGGATGGGGATCATCGTGTTGGCGGTTGCGATACTGCCTATCCTCGGCGTGGGTGGGATGCAGCTCTATCGCGCAGAAATGCCCGGCCCGCTGAAAGATAACAAAATGCGCCCGCGAATTGCGGAAACGGCGAAAACCCTGTGGTTGATTTATGTCTTGCTGACCGTCGCCTGTGCGCTGGCGTTGTGGTTTGCCGGAATGGATGCCTTTGATGCCATCGGCCATAGCTTTGCGACTATCGCTATTGGCGGCTTCTCGACACATGATGCCAGTATCGGTTATTTCGACAGCCCGACTATTAACACTATCATTGCTATCTTCCTGCTGATCTCCGGCTGTAACTACGGTCTGCACTTTTCACTGTTAAGTGGGCGT
>ERZ1032461.182-NODE-182-length-16876-cov-49.728791_pt1 | contig 16876 bp, 12 predicted proteins | sample MGYA00517098_ERZ1032461 | MGnify/ENA primary metagenome ERZ1032461 (study PRJEB33719, sample SAMN04261332) | wastewater metagenome | biome: periurban shantytown; feature: human; material: feces | host: Homo sapiens | place: Peru: Lima | collected 2013-01-26 ...
TCGTTCTTTGAAAACACCCGCAAGCCCGTGGGCCTCGGCGGAAAACTTATGGTTGTCATGATGAATCTGGGCCACAGCCCTGTGGCGCAGTGGGGACTTCAATTTCTACGACTTGCGCCAAACGCCAAGGTGCTAGATTGCGGCTGCGGCGGCGGCAATTATGACAGTTTTTATTCACTGAGGAAGAAACTTATGAAATGTAAAATTGAGAAAAACACCGTGCAGGAGACGCTGATCCTCCCGCTGTATTCCCGGAAGCTGTGTACGGAGCTGTACCCGAACCTTTATAGGGATGAAACAGCGGTTCGTCTGCTCGACCAGATCGACTACGACTTTTCAAAGGCAGAGAAAAACTCCCGCAGCCTGATGCAGCGCTTTGGTGCGCTGGAGGTGGCCACACGGCAGGGTGATCTTGCTTTCGAGGTGCGGGATTACCTGAAAGGCCACCCCAATGCGGCGGTGGTCAATCTGGGCTGCGGGCTGGACAACACCGGCAGAACCTGCGACAACGGTAGATGCAAGATCTACAATCTGGACTTCCCGGATGTGATTGCCTTGCGGCAGCAGCTGCTGCCCGCCGGGGATCGGGAGCAAAACATCCCCTGCGACCTGAAAGACCCCGCATGGTTTGACAAGATCGATGCCTCCGGCGGGGCGGTGTTCTTTGCCTCCGGGGTGTTCTATTACTTCCTGACCCAGCAGGTCCGGGAACTGGTGCGGGGGATGGCGGACGCTTTCCCCGGCGGTGTGCTGGTCTTTGATGCTGCCAATCGGACGGCAGTAAAGATGATCGCAAAAACATGGCTTAAGACTGCAAAAATCAAGGATGTGGGGGCATATTTTGCGGTTTCGGATGCCGCCAAGGAAATCGGCACGTGGGACAGCCGTCTGCAGGTCACAAGTCGCGGCTATATGCTGGGCTACAACGATTTGAGGGACCCTTCTGTCAGCGGCTTTTTCCGGTTTCTCGCAAGGGTCGGTGACAACGGGATGAAAATGCAAATCGTGAAAATAAGATTTTGAGAGACAAAAATGCAAAAGACGAGCGCTTCTTGCCGCCCAATTGGCAAGAAGCGCTCGTCTTTTCTTAACGTGTTGCATGGCGGAGAGAGCGCAAGTTACGCGAGCGTCCTTCTTGCCAGCTCGGCCGCGCCGAGGATCCCTTGGTCGCCGCCGCAGCCCGGGGCGCAGATGTAGCTCTCCATGTCCTTAAGCTCGGTGGTCTGGATGTAGCCACCCAGATATTCGAGGGTCTTCTTGCGGACGATGCCGTAGAGCTGCTCCTGGTGCATCACGCCGCCGCCGAGGACGATGCGGCGAGGCGAGTACATGAGCACGAGGTTCGCGCACATCTGCCCCAGATAATCCCCCTCGAGCGCCCACACCTCAGCGTTGTCCGCGAGCTCGGCCGCGGGCTTTCCCCAGCGCGCGGCGATGGCAGGGCCGGAGGCGAGGCCCTCGAGACAGCTCGCGTGGCTCGGGCAGACGCAGCGTCCCTCCTCGGTGGGACGGGTCTTTACCAGCATGTGGCCGGCCTCGGGGTGCAGCATGCCGTGAAGGAGCCTGCCCGCGCACATGACGCCCGCGCCCACGCCGGTGCCGATGGTCACGTAGACGGCGTCCTCGAGCCCCTTGCAGCAGCCGAAGACCACTTCGCCGAGGCAGGCAACGTTCACGTCCGTGTCGTAGGTCACCGGAATCCCGAGGGCGTCGGCGAACGCGGCGCGAAGACCATAGCCTCGCCACGCGAGCTTGGGCGTCTGGAGGATGGAACCGTAGCGCCCATCTTTGGGGTCGACGCAGGTCGGGCCGAAGGCGCCGATGCCCAACGCGTCCACATCGCGGGCGGTGAACCACTCGACCATTTGCGGGACGGTCTCGGCGGGCGTAAGCGTCGGGGTCTCCATACGGTCGAGAACCTCGCCGTCGCCGGACACCACGGCACAGACCATCTTGGTCCCGCCGGCCTCGAGGGCGCCGAGCCTCATTTGCTTTTCGCTCATGTGGTCCTCCTTACAAAGGGACGCCCGCAGTCATGGTCAACCGCGGGCGCCCATAACGTTGGCTTGTTTCGAGTCACATTCCGTGCGAGCCCTCGTGCCGTCTCAACCGAGGGCGCCCATAACGTTGGCTTGTTTCGAGGCGACCCTACCTGGGCACGCGGTCCTGCCTTGCGGCAAACGGGGCGAGCACGGCGTGCGGCTCGCTTTGGTACCAGTAGGCGACGGTGGAGATGTCGTCCTCGCGCTCGTAGAGCTTGATGTCGTCGTTGCCGAGGTCCTGGAACGTCACGCGCAGGTCCTCCTTGAACGAGATCGGGTCGGGAAGGTGCCACCTGTAGAGGCCGTGCCTGGGCAGCGCGTCGTCGTTGGTCGCGAGCATCGGGTTCGGGTTCGGCTTGCCCGCGCTGAAGCGGTCGCGCGTGGCGTCGCGCGTCGAGCGGTACGGGTAGCCGGCGAACAGCGTGTTGAAGCACTGCGCCTCGGGCAGCGCGTGGGGCGGCCTGTCGAGGAAGGCCCAGGCACCGCCGAAGTAGTCCTCGGCTCCCGTCGAGGTGACCGTGGGGAACTCCTCGTCGCCGTCGAGGAAGAACTTCATCTCGCCCTCGCCCCACCAATAGCGCTCCAGGGCGCACAGGGCCATGTAGGTGCCGACGTAGTAGCCCTTACCGCGCACGCCGTCGAGCACGGTGTAGTCGACGCCCCTGCGGGTGCTGCGCTCGCGGTTAAAACGGGCGTGGAAGTACATGGCGTCGTCCGGCACGTCGGTGAGCGCGTAGTTGAACGTGTAGAAGATGTACTTAATGAACCCGGGGTGCTCGCTCGTAAGCGTGACCTTGGCGTGCTTCCTGAAAGGCATCTCGAAGTAGCAGTTCATGCCGCCCGTCGGGTTCACGCAGATGGGCATCGAGTTGACGATGGCGCGCTCACCGAAGCCGTTGCAGAAGAAGTCGCCGACAGGGCACTCGACCGAGGGGGTCTCCTCGTCGTCCCAGTAGAAGCGCAGCACGAGGTCGCGCATGACGAAGCTGCCAGCGGCGGTCTTGTCGGGGACGGTCATCCAGATGTGGCGGATGATGCCGGGGCCCTCGATGTCCGCGAGCGTGATGGTCTCGCCGGACTCAAGGGGCACGCAGCACGAGCCCTTGCGGCCGACGCCGAGGTGGCTGGCCGACATGGCGGCGCGGCCCTTCTCGCCCGTGATGTTCTCGGGGGTGATGGCGCGGCTTTCCTCACCGCCGTGCATCCACACGTCCTTAAGGAACTCTCTCATCGTCGACCTCCTCTATTCGTCGTCTTCGCACTCGGCGGAACTGGCACCGTTCACGTAGACGATCTGCTGGCGCGCCTCGTCGACGAGGGCGTCGAAGTCGAGTTTCTCGTCGGGGCGCGCGAGCGCGACCGTCATGGCGAGCGGGAGGTTGACACCCGCGATCACGTGGATCCGGTCGGAGGCGAAGCGGGAGAAGCGCTGGTTCACGCTGCCGCCGAGCGCGTCGGTGAGGACGACGACCTCGTCAGTGCCCGAAAGCGCCGCCTCGACCGCCGCGTCGAGCCCCTCGCCGTTGTCGTTCACGTAGGCGCACACGGCGTTGACGACGTCGCTCTTACCCGTAAGGAACTCGAGGGTGTCCTTGAAGCCCTGGGCGAGAAGGGAATGGCTCGCCACAACTATCTTTCTCATTGATTCACCAATCTCTTGGGTCGAAGCTAGGCGAGGATGCCGGCGGCGGAGGCGACCATCGCGAGGACGATCACCACGAGGATGAGGGCCGTCATGCTCGCGTTCTTCTTGGTAAGAAGGTAATACGCGCTTCCCGTGATGGCGGCGGGGATCATGGCAGGCAGGATCTTGTCGAGCAGCGGCTGAATCTCCATTGAGACGTCGCCGAAGCTGAAGCTAATCGGGCAGGTGACGCCGATGACCGAGGCGATGAGGCAGCCGACCACGGTGAGGCCGAGCACGGAGGCGGCGGCAGTGAGGTTGGGAAGCTTCTCGCTGAAGTCGGTGACGAGCTTCACGCCCTGCTTGTAGCCGAACTCGAGGGCGTGCATGCGGACCCAGAAGATGGCCAGGATGAGCGCGAACCAGATGCCGGCTCCCACGGGGTTGCCCTCGATGGCCATGTAGGCGGCGATGGAGCCCATGATGGTCGGGATCATGGTCATGAGCAGGGAGTCGCCGACGCCGGCGAGCGGTCCCATGGTGCCGATCTTCAGGTCTTGGACGGCGTCCGCCGCCGCTAGGCCGTCGCGCTCCTCCATGGCCACGCAGGCGCCGAGGATGATGGCGGCGAGCCAAGGCTGGGTGTTGTAGTAGCGGAAGTGGTTGTTGAGCGCTTGCTTATAGTCCTCGTCGTTCGTGTAGATCTTCCTCAGGACCGGCGAGAGGGCGTAGGCGACTGAGGCGCCCTGCTGGGTCTGGTAGTTGAAGGTGCACACGCTCATGAGCCAGCGCCAGTTCGCGTTGCGCAGGTCCTTCTTGGTGACCTTGTAGCCGGAGGGCTTGCCCTCGGCGACGGCGGTGATGTTCTCGTTTTCCATGGTTACTCATCCTCTCCGATGAAGGCGTCTGCGGAAGCGTGGGCGGCGAGCTCGGTGTCCCTCTCGGCGCGCTGGTAGAACGCGATCGCGAGGGCAAAGCCGACGATGGGCACGTTCAGGAAGGCCGAGAGGAAGAAGCCGGCGAGCAGGTACTGGAAGTACTTAGCGGTGGGCATGTAGCGAAGCAGCATGGCGATGCCGACGGCCGGGAGCATCTTGCCGGCGAGGGTGAGGCCGGAGAGGAACCACTGGGGCATGACCTCGAGGAGCCAGTTGACGGCGGGCTGGCCGAGCGTCACGGAAACAAAGACGGGCAGGGCGGCGCACAGACCGAAGAGCGCGGGGCAGACCCACAGGATGGCGTTCATCTGCTTGAACTTGCCCTCGTTGCAGAGCTTCTGGGACTTCTCGACGACGAAGCCGTTGAGGATCTTGACGATGACGTCGAGCTGGATGCCGAGCATGCCGACCGGCAGGCCGATGGCGAGGCCCGTGTCCGCGCCCAGGGTCACGCCGTAGGCGGTGGCGATGATGGCCATCGTGCCGTAGTCGGGAATCGACGAGCCGCCGAAGCCCGCGACGCCGAGCTGCATGAGCTGGATGGTGCCGCCGATGACGAGGCCGGTCTGCCAGTCGCCCATGACGACGCCGGTGATAAGGCCCCAGAAAACGGCATAGTTGACGAAGATCATCGGGATGCCGTAGTAGTCCACGTGCTTGATGAAGGCCAGCAGGGTCAAAAGGACGACCTGCAGGATAGTGAAGTTGACCATGATCCCTCCTTAGATGAGGTCGGCGACGGAGACGGGCTTGTCGGCGGGCACGAACTGTGCCGTAACCTTGACGCCGCGGGCGATGAGCGCCTTGTAGCTCTGGACGTTCTCGGCGGAGGCATAGGCGCGCTGGGTGAGCTGGACGCCGCCCTCCTTGACAAGAGAGCCGCCGACGATCAGCGACGGGAACTCGACGCCCGACTCGGCCAGGTGAAGCATCGTCTCGGGCTCCTTCGCGATGACGAAGACCTTCTCGCGGTCGTACTTGCCCGCCGCGAAGTTCTTGAGCGCGGTCTCCTCGGAGATGATCGAGACGGCCATGCCCGCGGGGCGCGCCATCCTCATAGTGGACTTCAGGACCTCGTCGCCGGCGACCTTGTCGTCGATGACCATGACTCGGGTCGCGCCCGACACCGGGGCCCACTGCGTCACGATGATGCCGTGAAGCAGGCGATTGTCGATTCGTGCCATAACAACACTCATGTTTGCTCCTATCAAATGAAGATTTACGTTCGGTACTGCCTCGGCGCTATCCGGATTCGCGCCGGGCAAGGGGTTATCGGATTATTGAGGACGCGCGGTCAGCTCGCGGCGGCGCGGGGAAGGTCACTCGTCGAGCAGGAGGTCCGAGGAGCCGAGGCGCTCTTCTCGCGCCGGGGCGGCGCTCACGCTTATGTAGTCGAAGACATATGCGATCTCGCTTACGGGAACCTCAACGCGATAGCGCGTCGAGATGCTCGAGAAGCTCTGCCTGAAGGACTCGATGAAATCGGCGCGTTCCTCCTCGAAGCGGTCCTGGCCAACGTAGGTCTCAATGGGGTTTCTGGTAACAAGGCGCTCGACGAGACAGCAGAGGTGGACGTAGAGCCCAATGATGGCGTTGCTGCCGATCTTCTCGCCTGTCCTGCGCTGAAGCTCGTGCACGGCGCTCTCGATCTCGTGGAATAGCCGCTCCGGGTCGAGGATGGTGATGGAGCGGATGACGTTCTGCAGCGTCATGTTCGAGAGCAGCTTCTCGTGGAAAGAAGAGAGCTCGGAAGCGTCAAGCCACCTGCCGAACACGGCATCGACCTTAGAGGCGGACGCCGTCGACATGATGTCCTCGAGGGCGACGAAGGGGACGGAGGCGACCCCGGGGTCTCCCGTGCCGATGACGGCGCAGACGCGGTGCTCGGAGAAAACGGCGTCGTTCGACCCGTTCGCGACGAGCTGCTTGAAGGGCCTCGTGAGCAGGCGCGCGCCTATGGTGCGCGGGAGGCTCTGCGAGACGAGCTGGCGTATCCTTTCCGCGGCGTCGACCCCGGACTCGGAGCAGAAGACGATGGCGTCCTCACGGTTGACGCGCTCGATCACCTTGCAGTGCGTCACGCACGCGGCGGTCGCGTCGCCAAGAACCTCGGCGATGGACTTGCCGCCGAGCAGCCCGACCCCGATCTCGAGCGCAAGACCGGTAGAGACGTTGTTCACCACGCCGATAGTGGAGTCGGTAACGTTCTCAAGGGCCTTATAGGCCTCCTCCAAGGAGCCCATGTCGACGAGGAACACGACCCCGGTGCAGTAGGAATGGCGGTCGACGAGGCGCTGGAGCGGACCGACGATGTCCTTCAGCTGCTGGTCGTAGGGCATGTCGACCGCCTCGTACACATGCATGCCGAGCATACGGTTCGCTGCGTCGGCGATGCTCGTCGCCGTTGAGTAGCCGTGGGACAAGATGACGCAGAGCGTCCGAAGGGCCTTCGCATCGCGAGACTCCGATGCGACGCACAGCGTCAGAAGCGTCTTCGTGAAGTGATCGAGCGAGATTCCCAGTGCCCCTTCCACGTCTGCGGCGACCTGATCGGAGACACTCGAGGCAAACGGCAATTCGGAGGTCACGGCACCGAGGAGATGGGAGATTTGCTCCGCACAGGCAGACTTTCGCTTAGCCAGGCCGATGCCCGGCCACAACTGCAGGCAAATCTCCTGGGCCAGTAGAAAAGCAACCTTCCTCGAAAGCTCGATGCCATAAGAAGAGCCTGCGTCGGCAAGGACCGCGCCCACGACGCGCTCGAAGGCGCGCGACCTCGAGGAGGCGACGCCGTGGTCGAAGATCAAGTGATCCTCAACGCCGCGCACAGCGGAGACAGCTTGCGAGACGAGCTCGGAGACAGAAAGCTCCCCGGCGCAGAATCGCTCATCGAGGGAGCACAGGGCATCGAGCGCCTGCTCGACCGGCCCTGTGCTCTCGGCGGCATCCAGAGACGCGTCGATCAGAACGCCATCGTCGGGCTGTTGATCAATCTGCGCGGAGGAGAGGAGCCCACTGGGAAGAAGATACGGGCGAACGACGACGTAGTCGCCCTCGCGATTGAGGAACGCTTTGGCGCAGCAGTTCGTCACGCAGGCGCGCAAGCCGGCGATGTTATCGGAAAAGTCCGCGTTCACGAGGCAACGGTATGCGCCGCGGCTGATCTTCACATCAGAACCGATTCGGCACCCCTCGCTGCGCAGGAAGCTCAAGATGAGATCCTCGCGCTCCTCGGGGGTCCGCTCCTTGAGTGAGGGGACGCGGGCACAGATGGGCATTTTGCTGTAGGCCGAGGAAACCTTCAGGTCATCGGCGGAAAGCGTCGTCGAAAGAACGAGGCGAGCGCGCGGCGCATCCTGGGAGGCATCGAGCCCGAGGGCCGTCGCAAGGCAGTGCTCCATCGCAGAGGGAGAGAGTGCCTCGATGCCGTTGACAAAAACCACACCCCCGCGCGATTTCGCGATCGACTCGTCAAGAAGCCCGTTGAACGAGGCGGCGTCCGGGACCCCGGCGCAGTCGATGCGCACATAGGAGGAGTCGCGGGACAGCAAGCCCTGGTTCTTGCCGTACTCGTACACAAGGCGAGAAAGGAAAGACTTACCGACACCCACGCCGCCGCTCAAGAGGATGGGTAGGCCAAACGGAGGGTACTGAACCGCAGCCTTGCACTGCTCGACAACGGAGCTGAGGCTCAGGTCGAAGCCCACGGCACGCGCGAAGTCGCGGTGATCGGCGATTCCCGTCGCCTGGATGAGGTCGGCGAGCGAGGCGTACTCGCTTGCAGAGAGCTTTACCTGAAAACGCTTCTGGAACGCGCGGCGATGAAAATAACGGACAGGCCTGCCCGCCACCTTAACCACAAGGCCGGCGCGAACAAGGTCGTTGAGGTACTGGCTCGCCAGACTCCTGGAGATGATGAGCGCCTCGGCGATGTCGGAGGTGGACAGACGGGCAAGGTCGTCGAGCGAGACGGCAGAGGTGAGGGCCTCGAGATGCTCGAGAATCCTGTCCCTCATGTCGACGGGCTTCTTTGCCAAGCTGTCCTGTGCGGTCTTGTCCATGACTTCTTACCTCCTTGTACAAGGAGTATAAGGGGAACACAGAGAACGGAAGGGGGCGAGTGGGGGAATCAACAGCCCCGAGGAGAAGTTCACCACTTGAGGGGCAGAAAACAACGGCCATTGAACATTCAGGGCCGACGCTCAACACTTCGGCTCGACACTTCGCTTTGGAAAGGGCCCTGCGCGATGGTGCAGCCCTCCATCTCGCAGCACAGGTCGCCGAAGGTCGCGAGGATGCGCTCCTTCTGTTCCGTGGGCGAGACGGCTCGGTGGGCAAGGTCCTCTCAAAAGGGGTCGTCCGACGCCGCAAGACCTCGATGACCGACTACCACCTCGAGCAAGTGGCGGATTACCTCTGCACCATCGAACTTGCCTTGGTCAAGTACGAGGCCAAGGAGAACGGTGAGACGTACAACAAGTTCTTCGGAGGTATAGGCTCTTTCAAGAGGAACTGGCTCAAGCAAGCCCGCAGCAAGCGGATATAGCTGGTCTCGCGGTTTCGCAAGGAACGGTCAGCTCTCCTCTGGCGAGGAACCCCGGGCGACGTGCTTCGAGCAGCGGAAGCTGAAGCGCAAGCAGAAGCAGCGCGGGCATTGATCGGTGCCGACATGGGCCCAGACGTGAACAGCGCTACGTCCCCTGTTCACGGGGCGCGAAACCGCAAAGGTTGCACAGAGGTTGCAAAATAAGAAGCCCCCGACCTGTTTTCGCAGGTCAGAGGCTTGAAATCAACGAATATCGTTTATTCCCACTCGGTGGTTATAGTTTTGCCGTCTCGTCACTCCAGTTGCACCCAGTTTTCGGCGGCATCTCGAAGTGAGTGCCGCTGAATGACGCGACGTCGCGTTTCATCGGCTTCGGGGACAAAAGCTGGGACAACTTCAAAAACCATTTTCAAACTCAGAGTATTGAGTTTTTATTTTTGTCCCAAGGGGCACGGAGAGCCGCCTTTGGAGGCTCGATATCGCCGAAAAACGCCCGTTTTGAAACTCAACCGCCTTTGAGCCTGCAAACCACCAGCTTCAACAGTAAGTGAGTCGACTGAGTAGTAAGCCTTCCTGGTACTGACAGTCAGCTAATTCTGGTACCGCAAATCGGCAAATGACGGTGCCGCCATAGAATCCGTCGCAGGCGCCCAATCCGGGGCGCTGCAGACGGAAAGGAATGCCTATGGCAAAGATGAAGAAGGTCCTCCTGATGTTGCTGAAGGGAGGAAACAGCCAAGGCGAGGTTGCAGCTGTCTTGCACGTCAGCAAACGTGACGTCTCGGAAGCGGCGAAGGCGATCAGGGAGCACAACCTGACCTACGAGGAGATCCTCGGCATGGACCCGGCCGCGGTCGAGGACAAGCTCTTCCCGAAGGGGAGCCGCGGCAGGAAGAAGAACGACGCCTACCTGCAGCCGGACATGGGGCTCTACGTCGAGCGCAAGAAGAAGCGCCACAAGCTGCTCGTCAAGCAGTTCTGGCAGGAATACTGCTCCGCTGCGCTCGCACAGGGGAAGCTCGCGTACTCGTACCAGAGCTTCTGCGAGCAGTTCTCGGCAGAGGCAGAGAGGCTGGGTGCGACCCGGCATTTCAGGCACACCCCTGGCGAGAAGGCCTACATAGACTGGGCGGGTGACGTTGCCAAGCTCACGGACAAGATCACCGGCAGGACGACGAGGGTGTATGTGCTCGTCGTGGTGCTGCCCTTCTCCGGCCTGTTTTGGGCTCACGGCTTCACGGACATGCGCCAGCAGTCGTGGCTCGAGGGCCACATGGCCGCCTTCGAGATGTTCGGCGGCGTCCCGCGCATGCTGGTCCCCGACAACTGCGCCACCGCCACCGACAGGGGCTCGACCTACGAGACGCTCATAAACAAGGACTACGAGCGCTTCGCCGAGCACTACGGCACTGCCGTCGTGCCCGCCCGCGTGCGCAGGCCGCGCGACAAGAGCACGGCCGAGGGGACCGTCAACCTCGTGGAGGAGTGGATCGTGGCGCCGTCATCCGAGATGCGCTTCTACACGCTCGAGGAGTTCAACGAGTTCTGCGACGAGCGGGTGGCATGGCTCAACAGCCGCCCGTTCTCGGCGAAGGACGGGTCGCGCGGGGAGCTGTTCGAGGCCGAGGAAGCCGAACAGCTCCTGCCGCTGCCGCCGGAGCGCTACGAGATGTGCAGGTGGTGCTACCCCGTAGTCTCTCCCGACTACCACATTACCATCGACTACATGCACTACTCGGTGCCCCACACGCTGATCGGCCGCACGCTCGAGGCCAAGGTCACCGCGAGCAAGGTGACGGTCTACGACGACGGCGAACTCGTCTGCGAGCACAAGCGCATGACCGGCAAGAAGAACCAGTACGAGACCTTCGACGAGCACATGCCGCCAAACCATCGCGATGTCGGGTCCCCGTGGTCCAGGGAGCGCTTCACGTCATGGGCCGCCAAGATCGGCCCCGAGACCGAGGCCACCATCGCCCGCGTTCTCGACAGCAGGCGAATCGTGGAGCAGGCGTTCGTCCCCTGCCGCAACATCCTGGGGTTGTCCAAGCGCTACGCCCCGCAGCTGCTCGAGGCCGCATGCGCGCAGGTCAACGCCTTGGGCGCCCTTCCCAGCTACACGGGCGTGAAGAACGCGCTTCTCTCCATCAAAGCCGACACGGAGCGCAAACAGGCCGCCAGGGCCAGCGCCGCTTCCTCAGCTGCAAGCGACGAGCAGCTTGTGGACCGCGCCGCGCATGCCGGCCGCCTGCGTGGCGCGGACGCCTACCGCAGGAGGGAGGGCCGCGATGCTGACTGAGGAGCACTTCGACCTGTTCAGGAAGTTCAGGATCAGAGCAATGGGCGACAAGCTTCGCGAGATGATCGACGACCCCGCCTACGATGACATGACGTTCGAGGACAAGATGGCGGAGCTGCTGGAAACCGAGGCATCGGCGCGAAGGGAGCGCAAGATCGCCAAGCTCAACCGGGAAGCGGGATTCAAGCTGCCCGCCGCCTGCGTGGAAGACATAGTCTATTTGCCCGACCGGAAGCTCAGCCGTGACCGCGTCGCCCGCTACGCCAGCTGCAAGTGGGTCGAGGATAACGAGGTGCTCGTCATAATCTCCAAGACGGGCTGCGGGAAGAGCTACCTGTGCCAGGCGCTGGGGAACTCGGCCTGCCGAAACCTGCACGGCGTCACCTACACGCGCATGGCGGACATGTTCGCGGAGCTCAGCCGCGCCCGGGCGCATGCAGACGGCTCCTACTTCGAGAAGATGGACCGCCTCAAGACGATCAAGCTGCTGATCATCGACGACTTCATGACGACGCCCATCAGCACCCAGGACGCCGTCGACCTTTTCGAGATCATGGAAGCGCGTGAGGGCAAGCAGGCAACGCTCATCGCCTCGCAGCTAGAGCCCGAGGAGTGGTACCTTCGTATCGAAGGCGAGCTGATGGCCGACTCGATCTTGAACCGCATCGCCACGGCTAGTAGGTACTTGGATATCGAAGGCCCGAACATGCGCGAGTACTTTGCGAAGCAGAAGGAGAACAAGGAGTAGCAGCCAGTACCATTTAAAGCCGATTCGCGGTACCAGAATATGATGACCGCTGGTACCGCGAACGGCTACTACTCATCGACGCGGGTGGCTTACGAGCCGTTCACAAAACCGCAGGCCACAGGTCTTTGTCAACGATAAGCAAAGTGAATAGTCTCAGGTGGCTTGCCCATGAGTTGGCGTAAGCCTGTTTAGCAAAAGGCTAATCGGACACGACAGGCCGCCCGCATGGCGACGGCGTTTCCCGTGCGGGCACAAACAGCCCTGCGTGCCCTGTCGCGCGATATCCCAATGCGACGTTCAGAACCCTACCCGCCAAGCAGCCACCTCGCGAAATTCAGCACGAGCACGCCCTCCCGGGTATGGGGCTCATGCCTCGTGCGAGTGATGAGAATCTTCGGGAATGCATCCCCGATGGATAGAATCGGCGCAATCTCCCTCTCGAGCGTCGAATCGGCGCCGATATCGTCGCTCACATACACTTTCCTTCCCGGTTTCGAAACTTGGAAGGCAGTATGCGCAAGGATGCGTCGAGGTGCGATCCCAGTCGTACCATGCCAGCAGAGATGTCGAGGCACATTCGTTCATGCTGCAATGCGGGCATCGGAGATGAAAAACAGCCCGTCGGGTAGTCATGGGCGTGCGGGAGCCCGCATCAGTAACCTGCCTCCTCGGTTGTCCCTTCTTTGCATGGTCGTCTACATAAAGGAGGAACCAGCCATGCAGATCAGCATGCTTGCCCTTCTTGGGTCACGGACCGGGGAGGCGAGGGCCTCCGTCGGGACCGCCCCGAGCAACCGGCATATCCAAGGAATGACAAGGCTCGATCGCTGTGCTGGTCAGGATGCCGAAGCGGGCCGTCCGCCAATCGGAATGCGGGTCAGGATGCTGCAACGTGATTCCAGCTGCAGGATACGGCTCCTTTGCGGTTGCCGCAAAACCTGCTGGCAACATTCTTACTATCCGAATGATGTACGCATCCCTTGGGATCGTTTCGCCTGACCAGGGCCATCTTCAGCGCCTCATCGGCCAGCTCGGCAGGCGCCTCTTCCACGCGTAATAGCCCTGGCGGGTCACCTATGCAACCAAAGATACAAAAGGAATCGAATGGCCAGAGAGGATTGCCCTTTCCGATGGTCGATTCTTGACAGGCAAACTCAAGCCTCGTTAATATTACATGGTTTGCCAGACCGAATTAACAAAGGAGGGGTGTCGTGGTTGGTCTTTTCCGCACGTGGATGAGCGCCTAGAAAGCGGCGCTGTTGTGGCGTCGCGCTGTTTTTCTGCACGCCATTTCACGATTGGACATAACCATGATATTTGAAACCTCTCGGCGCAGGTCTGTTTCGCTGTGCCATTCATGGCAATTTAAGATTTGTTTCGTATGGGGCGGGGAGCTCGTGTCGACATTGACGAGCTTGATTCTCCAAATGGGTCTCATTTGGCATATCGCCCTCACGACAGAATCATCTTCCCTCCTCTCCCTGGCATCGTTAGCAGGCTTTCTGCCGATTGCTTTGTTCGGAGTCCTTGCGGGCGCCGTTGTCGACAGGCTGCCTTTGAAACGTGTTCTCATCGGCGCCGACCTCTTCGTTGCCGCGGTGGGCGCCGCCTTGGCGATTGCCTCGTTGGCCGGCAGCTTACCTGCGTGGTCAATACTCATCGCCCTGTTTCTCCGCGCAGCTGGCACTTCGTTCTACACGCCGGCCTCCCAATCCCTCACGCCCCATCTCGCCCCGCCAGAGCATCTCGTTCGCCTATCGGGAGTGATGCAGGCGATTCAGTCCGCCGGATACATTCTTGGCGCCGCGCTCGCGGCAGTGATTTATCCTGTGGCGGGCATTACCGCCATGATTGCCCTCGACGTGCTGGGGGCGCTTTTCGCTTCTCTAGCTGTCCTCGCCGCTCAGATAGACGCAGGAGGACTCGACGAAGCCGACCGCAGCTCGTCCTTTTCCAATAAAGTTCGAGAACTTTTCTCTGAGATTTCGGACGGCTACAAGCTGATCAGGGGATACAGGGGGCTGTTCGCCCTTCTTTGGTGCGGGTTCGTCTTCGCTTTCGCGTTCTCCCCACTCGCGGCATTGTTCCCAATAATGACCTTGGGACATTTTGGCGGTAGCACGGGGGATGCTGCTTTGGTGGAGGTCCTTTTCTCCGCAGGCATGCTGGCTGGGTCCGGCATTTTGGCGGCCACGGGAGGGTTCCGCAATAGGTCGCTCACCATGGTCGCCGCGATCGCCGGCTTCGGCGTCGTCGCAATCGCATCCGGATTGCTCGGCCCGTCGCTGTTCGCCGTTTTCCTACCGGCGAGCTTTCTTATGGGCGCATGCTCCCCGTTGTACGCGGGAACCCAGACTGCCCTTATGCAGGAGCAGATACCTCCTGAGTACCTAGGCCGCGTTTTCGGCCTCTACGGAACCATCATGGCGTGGGCCATGCCCATGGGCCTCGCGGCCCCCTCCGTTTTTGCGGATCTGCTTGGAGCTCCGTTATGGTTCGTCGGCTCTGGAGCGACCATGGTACTGCTTGCGATGGCTATGCTGCTTGCTCCGAGCGTCCGAAACGTGGGGAAAAGAGATACCGGGCGGATTCAATAGCCCAAGTATTCGAAAAAAAGAGGCGGCAGCCATCGGTTCACGCGTCAGCCTTCAAGCCCTTGCGACGACGAGGTATTGCGCCGACATCCCACATCGCGCTCCTTATTCGTCGCCAACTATCATTTTCGGATTTGCCGGCTTGCGCAAGGTCAAAACGCTCGCGCCGGCAATTGGGCAAAGGCGAAAAATCGACGTGAGCAATCTTTTTTGGCATGGCTGCGCTTCCAGTAAAAGGCTAATACACAAAAGGCGGTTCAACCTATGGAACTCATAGTCAAAGCTAAAGACATCTTTTTGGAATATGCCGGCCGCGATATCCTGGATATCGAAGAGTTGGAAATCTACTCCTACGATCGCATCGGCTTGGTGGGAGACAATGGCGCAGGCAAAACCAGCCTGCTTAAAATTCTGAGCGGCAATCTTACCATTGCGGACGCCGACGTCAGGCGCTTCGGCAGCATTGCCCTCATCGGCCAACTCGATGAACTCGACCTTGATGCGGCTCAGGACAGTGGTGAGATGCTCTCCCGTCTCAACGTCGCCGGAGTGGCGCAGGAGACGATGAGCGGCGGGGAGGAAACACGCGCCAAGATTGCCTCTGCACTCTCCCAGCATGCAAGCGCGATCTTCGCCGACGAGCCTACGAGCCACCTCGACCAAGACGGCATCCGCCTTCTCGTCGGACAACTCAAGGCATTTGATGGGGCTCTGCTCATCGTGAGCCATGACCGTCATTTTCTCGACCAGGTGGTAGACAAGATCTGGGAGCTCAAAGACGGCGGTATTTCCGAATTCTGGGGTGACTACTCCGACTATCTGCGACAGAAAGAAGAAGAGCGCAAAGCTCAGGCGACTCGATACGAAGAGGCGATGCGCGAGCGCGATCGCCTCGAAGCCGCCATCGAAAAACAACGGAAAAAAGCACGGCAGGTCGACGCCAAGCGGAAGGCTGCGAAAAAAAGCAACGAGTATGCAGGTCGATTGGGGCATCAGAAAGCAACCGGCACCAAACAGAAGAGGATGTACCAGGCGGCTAAGGACATGGAGAAGCGCCTCGAAGCGCTCGAAGGGATTGAGGCCCCAGATAGCATTCGCGCCGTGCGGTTCCGCCAGAGCAAGGCCCTGGAACTGCATAGTAAATTTCCCATCTCGGCAGACGATTTCAGCTTGAGCTTCGGCAACTGCATGCTCTATGACCACGCGAAATTCGAGATACCGCTCGGTGCCAAAGTGGCCATCACCGGTGGCAACGGTACAGGAAAGACCAGCCTGCTGAAGGCAATCGCTCGACGCGCCGACGGTATCAACATCTCTCCCAAGGCAGAGATCGGTTACTTCGAGCAAACAGGCTACAAGTTCGACGCCCGTCAGTCTGCGATCTCGTTCATGCAGGATGGTTGCGAGTACAGCATGACCGAAATTCGAGGCATCCTCGCCTCTATGGGAATCGGACCGCGCGACCTGACAAAGGACGTTGGCGTTCTCTCGGGAGGCGAAGTCATCAAGCTGCTACTCGCGAAGATGCTGCTGGGCAGATACAACATCTTGCTCATGGACGAGCCTGGAAATTACCTGGACATCAAGAGCGCCGAAGCCCTCGAGCAGATGATGAGCGCCTATGCCGGAACGATAGTGTTCGTCTCCCACGATAAGAGGCTGGTCGAGAACGTCGCAGACATTGTCTACGAAATAAAGGACACCAAGCTAGTCAAAATCTTTCAGCGCGAATAGCCCTAAATGAGCAAGAAATAATCCCCGAACGGAGACAAGGGAGTAAAACGGCAAAGAAAGAGCCTCCGTCCCAACGCAGGGAACGGAGGCTCTTTAATCGCTTTTACTCATCTCCGTCGCTGGTGGCTTTGTCATGACTCTCGTACGAAACGAAACTCAGCGGCATAGTGCGGCACTCAAAATCGCAGGTCAGAACCCTGTCGTCCTACTCCCACTCGATGGTCGCGGGCGGCTTGGACGTGATGTCGTAGCATACGCGGTTGGCGCCGGGAACCTCGGCCACGATGCGGCCGGAGATGCGGGCCAGCACGTCGTAGGGCAGCTTGGCCCAGTCGGCGGTCATGGCATCGC
>ERZ1032461.186-NODE-186-length-16823-cov-6.325620_pt1 | contig 16823 bp, 12 predicted proteins | sample MGYA00517098_ERZ1032461 | MGnify/ENA primary metagenome ERZ1032461 (study PRJEB33719, sample SAMN04261332) | wastewater metagenome | biome: periurban shantytown; feature: human; material: feces | host: Homo sapiens | place: Peru: Lima | collected 2013-01-26 ...
ATTTTAATAAAATGATTCAGAATGTTCAAAAAGAAATTCCAAATTAAGGGGGTCTATATGAAGAAAGCGCTAAATTCCAGTTTGTCGAACTGAATCAATATCCATAGCAGCCATGCGCTACGGTGTGTGGCTGCTTATGTTTGCAGAAGGAACAGACGCAAACCGGCAGTCGATGAAGTGCCATCAGCTGCCGGTTTTGCATGGGCAATACCGCACAACTCGGCGGCGCGTCGGATGATGTCTTTTCCGCCATCAGCCAATCGCAAGATGGGTGCAGGGACAAATGAAACGGGACGAAGTCCCCTGCTGTTCTTTTGCTGCACAGACGTTGACGAAGGGACGGACTTCGTGCTATCATAGACGCTGTGTTCCGACTTTTTTCGACAAGAAGGCATCAATGACGATGAATCGTAAACTCTTTGCGAAGGGCTTCCGGCATGGAATCCCGATTGGGCTGGGCTACCTATCCGTCGCGTTCACGTTCGGCATGAAGGCAGTGGCGGATGGCTTGTCGCCGCTCGAAGCGCTGCTGATTTCCATGACGAACGTCACCAGTGCGGGACAGTTCGCCGGGCTGCCGCTGATTCTCGCGCAGGCGTCGTACCTCGAAGTCGCGCTGACGCAGCTGATTATCAACCTCCGCTATGCGCTGATGAGCCTGTCCATCTCCCAGAAGATGGATTCGGATATGAACACACCGCGCCGCCTGTTCTTCTCTTTCATGAATGCGGACGAGATTTTCGCCGTCGCATCCAGTCAGCCGGGGAAGGTCGGTCACTGGTATTTGTATGGGCTGATGATCGCGCCGTACCTCGGCTGGTCGGTCGGTACGATTCTGGGCGCGGTCGCGGGCACGCTGCTGCCGGTTTTCCTCCGCAATGCGCTCGGTATCGCGATTTTCGGCATGTTCCTCGCCATCATCCTGCCGCCCGCGCGCAAGGAAAAGCCCGTGCGCATTGTCGTGCTGATGGCCGTCGCGATGAGCCTGTGCTTCCGTTATGTGCCGATGCTCTCGCAGGTGTCCAGCGGGTTTGTCATCATCATCTGTGCTATTGCCGCCTCGGCGCTGGGCGCGTGGCTCTTCCCCGTGCGGGAGGAAGAAACGAAAGCGGGTGATGCGCAATGACGGCAAATTTTCCGATTTATCTGCTTGTGATGGCGGGTGTGACATACCTGATTCGGATGCTGCCGCTGACGATTTTCCGCAAGGAAATCAAATCAACGTTCATCAAGTCGTTCCTGCACTATGTGCCGTTCGCGGTGCTGGGGGCAATGACGATTCCCGACGTGCTGTATTCCACGGGGGATATGCGCACGGCGGCGGTTGGTTTGGTAGTAGCGGTGTTCCTCGCGTGGAAAGGGAAGAGCCTGCTGACGGTGGCGCTTGCGGCGTGTGCGGCGGTGCTGGCGGCGCAGGGGATTCTGCTGCTGTTCTGATGATTATTGCAACGAAAAAGGGGATTGTGTCCGAAATTGTGGACGCAATCCCCTTGCTTGTTATTCCAGACTGCCCAGCAGTGTCGGCAGAATCGCCACGATGGTCAGGGCAATCTGCAGCGCACGCCGGACGTGGTGTGGCTTCGTCATGACTGCCCGCTGCTCTGCGCGTTCGGGTCGAAGAGGCTCATCAGGTGGGCGCTGCTGCTTTCGAGGGTTGCCATGGCGCTCTTGATGGCGGACAGGTCATCCGCCGTCATTTTGTCGGGCTTGGCGCGCCCAATCAGATGGCGAAGTGCAGCTTCATCGTCCTTGACGCGCTTCTTCTCGTCCTTGTCCAGCTGCTTGCTGCACTGGTTCAAGGCAGCACTTACCTGCGCCAAAAGGTGCTGCGCCTGATTGATGGTGTCCATCAGGTCGCGGCGGAAAGCGTCCTGCGCGGCGTACTGCTCCGCATCGCGAATCGCCTGCTGAATTTCATCCTCGCTCATTTTGTTGTCGGCGGTGATGGTGATGGATTGGGCGCGTCCAGTGTCTTGGTCGCGCGCGGAGACGGTCAGGATGCCGTTGGTGTCAATATCGAACGTGACCTCAATTTTCGGTACGCCTGCCATTGCGCGGCGGATGCCCTTCAGACGGAACTTGCCGATGCTCTTGTTGTCCCGCGCCATCGGGCGCTCACCCTGCAGGACGTTGATTTCTACTGACGACTGGAACATGCCCGCCGTGGTGAACACTTGCTGATAGTGCACAGGCAGGGTGGAGTTGCGCTCGATGACGCGGGTCGCGACGCCGCCGACCGTCTCAATCGCCAGCGAAAGCGGGGTCACGTCCAGCAGCAGCAAGCCCGTGGAGTTCGTCAGCGTCGTGTGTTCATTCAGCGTATCGCCCTGAATCGCCGCGCCCTGCGCCACGCATTCGTCGGGGTTGATGCTCTTGCTCGGCATGATGCCGGTCAGCTGGCGCACCTTCTCCTGCACGGCGGGAATGCGCGTCGAACCGCCGACCAGCAGCACCTTGCCCAGCTCGCTGGCGGCAATGCCCGCGTCGCTGAGGGCGCTGCGGACAGGACCTTCCGTCCGCGCAACCAAATCCGCCGTCAGTTCATTGAACTTCGCGCGGGTCAGCGTCTGCTCCAAATGCACTGCCTGACCGCCGACTGTGCTGATGAACGGCAGGCTGATGGTGGTCATCTCGGTGACGGACAGCTCCTTTTTCGCCTGCTCGGCGGCTTCCTTCACGCGCACCATGGCCGCCAAATCGCGGTGAAGGTCAGCGTGATGTTCCCGCTGGAAAGCATCGCAGACGAAATTCACGATGCGCTCGTCGAAGTCATCGCCGCCGAGGTGGTTGTCGCCGCACGTCGCCAGCACTTCGATAACGCCCTCGCCAATTTCGATGATGGATACGTCAAACGTGCCGCCGCCAAGGTCGTAGACCATGATTTTCTGCGGTGCGCCGTTGTTCAGCCCGTAGGCAAGGGCGGCGCTGGTCGGCTCGTTGATGATGCGGCGGACGTTCAAGCCTGCAATGCGCCCCGCGTCCTTCGTCGCCTGACGCTGAATATCCCCGAAATACGCAGGGACGGTAATCACCGCGTCGGTGACGGGTTCGCCGAGATAACTTTCCGCGTCCTGCTTCAGCTTGCGAAGAATCATGGCGCTGATTTCCTGCGGCGTATAGCTTTTCCCGGCGATGGTCTTGCGCCAGTCCGTGCCCATATGGCGCTTGACGGACGCAATCGTGCGGTCGGCGTTGACTGCTGCCTGACGCTTCGCCGCGCTGCCGATGAGCCGTTCGCCGCTGTCGGTGAATGCCACGACGGACGGCGTTGTGCGCTCGCCCTTATCGTTCGGGATGATAATCGCGCTGCCGCCCTCAACCACGGCGACGCAGCTGTTGGTGGTACCCAAGTCGATACCGATGATTTTACCCATAAAGTTACACTTTCTCAAGGAAACTGATTCCTTGACCTTTTGCGCGATTCAGTTGCGCGCATTGCATACAGTTTTTTGTGTTGCGCAGGGGATTTCACTCCGCAGAGGCGAAACCCCTGCAACAAAACAAATCAAGCAGCATAGGAAAATTCCGCCAAATTAAGGGGGATTGCCACAGCTTCTTAATAGCACCGGCAGCAAAGCGGACAGAACATCTGCAAAAAGCACAAACTCATGCACAGCTTCGACGGATCCATCGCCCAAGTGTTGTACCCGGACGCGTTCGTCTGATACGTCTGCCCTGCCTGCTGATACTGCCGCAAAAGCGCCTGATACGTCGCATTGTTCGGGCTGAGCTGCACCGCGCGCTTCATGTGTTCCAGCGCCTGAATCTGATTTCCCGCGCCGTGGTTCGCCACGCCGGACAGGTAGTACCAGCGCGCATTCCGCCCCGTGCTGGGGACGTTCTGCAAAATGGAACACGCCGACGCGTACCGTCCGGCGAGAATATCGCGGATGGCAGCGCGAACCGGCTCGGAATCGCCCGCCTGCTCCTGCGGCGGGTTGACCTGCGTCTGATAGCCGCCGTAGCTGCCGTAACCGAATCCGCCGAAGAAGTCGCCGAACGGGTCATAGCCACCCTGCTGACCATACGGATTGCCTTGCTGCTGTCCGCCGTAGGAATTGCCGCCGTAAGAGCCGTATGGATTTCCGCCGTAACTGCTGCCGCCATACGGATTCACGCCATACGGATTCTGCTGCTGCTGGCGGTTGGCGTACTTCTCCGGGTTCATCAGCATGTCGTAGGCTTCGTTGAGCTCGTTCATCTTTTTCGCCGCGTCGGGGTCGTTCGGATGCAAATCCGGATGGCATTCCTTGGCTTTGCGGCGATACGCGCGCTTGATTTCATCTTGGCTGGCGGTTTCGGATACACCCAGCACTTTCCGCGGGTCTGTGACCATGCTCGTCAGCCTCCTTTCACCGGGGAATCGTCCCCATTCTCTTTGGTTGTGCGGTCGCTGTGCTTCTTCTGCTTTTCGGCGCGGCGGTGGAGGGATTCGTTGTAGCTTTGCCAAACCCCCTCGTAAAGGATGTTGCGCAGAATATCCGCATCGGAGACGATAGGCAGCGACTCAAACGCCGCTGAGGCGTCGCCGAGCAGCAGCGTCAGCACGTCGCGCATATCCTCTGGCTGACGCCCCATCAGCAGCACGGGATTGTAGCTGTGCTTGCGCGTGTCGGCATCGTAATCACAGGCGGCATCCACCATGTAGATGAACCGCCCCAGCGACGCGCCGAACAGCCGCAGTGTGCGCGACCAGTAATCCTCCTCGCGCACGAACAGCGACGCCATCAGCGCCCCGAAGCAGTTTGCCGCCGCATCGGGGGAATCGCTGTGCGCCGCTTCCACCTCGCTCAGCGCCCGAAGGTTCTTCTCCAAATCGGCGCACTGGCGGGGATAATCCGCGCTGACCGTCTCGTAACGCTTTTTCAGCAGCTGCGCGGTCAGCCCGCCCGGCAGGGAACGGTCGTCCTGCCAGTCGTCCAGCGCCTTGAAATACGCCAGCGCGATGGTCATATCGGCAGCGTAATCCGTCATCGACGTGCGGACGAAATCGTGCGCTTCCTTCGGGTGCGGCAGACAGCGCATTTGCCCGTGCGCTTCCGCCGGCTCATAGAGGGCAGAGAGGAAAATCGCCAGAAACGTCATGTCGTAGGTGAGCGTCATGCGGCCGCGGAAGCCGTGACGGTCGCCCAGCGATTGGCATAATCCGCAGTACCATGCCCGATAGCGCTTTTTCTGCGCCTCATCGAGCGATTCCAGACCGGGTCTGACATAGCCGAACATTGCTTACGCCCTTTCGTCGAACTTGTGCTGGCATTTGGGGCAGGTGACATGTTTTTCACCGCAGCCGCGCTTGAGGCGCAGGCGTGTTTTGCACTGTGGGCAGCGGAAATACTTGTAGGTCTTTATGCCCCTGAGCCGCAGGAAAAACTGGCGGATTTCCGTCTGCGCGTGCCCTGTTTTGTCCATGAACTGGCGATTTTCCTCCTGCCGCTTGGCGACGTTGCGGCTCAGCATCCGCCACAGAGCATACACATAGCACAGCATGGACAGGAAACTCGCCAGCGGCAGGCGGAACAGCGAAAGCAAACTGAAAACGATAGCGGCGATGAGCGCTGTGAAGCCGAGATTATCCGGGCCGTTGCGCCCCTGCATCCAGTTTGCGAGGGCGTTCTGCATCTTCGAGAAAAAGGACATCGGTGATTTCCTCCTTTGCTTTCGGAGCATAGTATACACCCCGAATTTGAGCCTAATGTGAACAAATGAAGAAGAAACCGCAACAAATTCGGCGGATACCCGCATTTTTGCAATTTTCGGATTCACCTGCGCCCGCTGCCTGCGTCTTGGCGCATTTTCATCCGAAAATCGCATGGTTTCAACCTATAAGAAATTCTGCGCCGATTGAAAAAAACCCTTCTTTGTGGTATGTTAATTGCAGGAGAGTTTCATGAGAAAATGAATGCGAGGTGCGTTGACGGTGCTGCTGCGGAATGGGCTGTTCTTTGCGGATGGTCATTTTTGGGAAAATTTGTGCGTCCGGCTGGAAACCGGGCGCGTGACAGCGATGGGCGAGGGCTTAGCGCCGTTGGATGGCGAAGCTGTGATAGACCTGCAGGGGGATTTTGTCCTGCCGGGGTTTGTCGATGCACACATCCACGCCTTCCGCGGGCATGACACGATGCAGGGCGAGGACGCGATTCGCCAGATGGCACGGGAGTTGTATCAGGAGGGCGTTGCGGCGTTCCTGCCGACGACCATGTCCGCCAGCGTGGAGGATACGCGCCGGGTGATTGCCGCCGTCCGCCGTGTGATGGATACGCCGGAGCAGCACGCCGCGCGGGTGCTGGGGGCGCACATGGAAGCGCCGTTCCTATCGCCGGAGAAGGCAGGGGCGCAGCGGAAGGAGTTTTTTCTGCATCCGAGCTGGGAGGCATTCCTTGACCTGACGGGCGGCGACATTCAGGCAGTGCGCGTCATTACGATGGCGCCGGAACTGCCCGGCGCGGAAGATTTCATCCGTAAGGCGGCGGAGAACGGCATCCACGTTTCCATTGGTCACACGGCAGCGACCGACGAGCAGGTGCATCAGGCGGCGGACTGGGGCGCGACCCGCGTCACCCACACCTACAACGCACAAACGCCGTTCACGCACCGTGCACCCGGCGTTCCCGGCGCAGCATTGACGGATGACCGCCTGTTTGCGGAGTTCATTGGCGACGGCGTTCACCTGCACGACGACGCGGTGAAGGTGCTTCTGCGCTGCAAGGGGGCGGACAAAGCCGTTGCGATTACGGATAGCATGGAAGCAGCGGGCTTGCCGGACGGCGAATACGCCTTAGGCGGGCAAGCGGTCACGGTGCGCGGACACGAGGCACGTTTGCACGACGGCACGCTGGCGGGCTCGGTGCTGTTGATGCGGCAGGCGTTCCAGAACCTGATGGCGCGCTATGGGCAGACACCGGAAGAGGCTGTGCGCATTTGCACGGAGAATCCCGCGCGTTCGATTGGCGCGTCAGGGTTCGGGATGATTTGCGTTGGGGCAGGCGCGCCCCTTACAAGGTGGGGGAAGGATTTCGCTTGGAAGGGAATCCTTGAGTAAAGGAACTTTTGGGTTTTGGCATACTTGTCTTTCTTTTTCTGGCTGAATTTGATTGGAACAGGGGGAATCGCCTCTGCGGAGACGAAATCCTGCATCAGCACGCGGAAGAAGTATGAAGAAGCGCACAACTCAATCGCGCGAAAGGGTCAAGGGGCAATGCCCCTTGCGGAGTCCAGAGGCAGAGCCTCTGGCTTGAAAGGAGGGTGCAACACCCATGATGAAAATCGACTTGAGCGGACAGTGGCAAGTGAAGCTGGACGCGGAAAAACAGGAGACCATGCCGCAAGCGTACCCGGAGACGATGATGCTGCCGGGGACAACATCGGCGGCGGGGCTTGGAATGCCGAATTCCGCCAAGGAAACGGGCTGCCTGACCGACGCATACCGCTTTGAAGGCGCGGTGTGGTTCATGCGCACGTTCACCGCGGGCGACTGGACGGGCGAGCAGACGATGCTCACGCTGGAACGCACCCGCAAAACCACCGTCTACCTCGACGGTCGCCCCATCGGGCATCAGGAGAGCCTCTGTACGCCGCACCGCTACTTCCTGCCGCCTGTGCACGCTGGCGAGCATACCCTTGTCATCCGCGTGGATAATACCGATTATCCCACGCGCGGCGGACATTTGACCAGCCCGGATACGCAGAGCAACTGGAATGGCATCACCGGCGAAATCAGCCTGACTGTCGCTCATACACTGCTGACGGATTTGACCGTGCGCCCGGACTTGCGGCGCGGCTGCCTGCGCGTGCATGGGCATATCATCGGCGCGCCCGACGGTGTGGCGGGCATCGTGCTGCCGGGGCAGATGGAGCATCTGCTGCCGTACCGCCGGGGCGTGCTGGACGGGGAATGCCCGCTCAAGGGCAATGAAGCCTTCTGGGACGAAGCGCACCCCGAAATCCACACCATCTCCATTGACCTCGACGGCGATGTGTATGAAACGACATTCGGCTTGCGCGACGTGCGGACGCTCAGCCGGCGGCTGCTCATCAACGGGCGCGAAACCTTCCTGCGCGGCAAGGTCGATAATCTGCTGTACCCCAAAACCGGGTACACGCCGACTGACGTCGCGTCGTGGATGACGATTTTGGGCATTGCGAAGGAATACGGTATCAACCATTACCGCTACCATACCGCCTGTCCGCCGGATGCGGCGTTCACGGCGGCGGATCTGCTTGGCGTGTATATGGCGCCGGAACTGCCGTTCTGGGGGACGGTCGCGGAAGAAGGCGAAGAAGGCTACGACGAGCGCGAACGCGACTTCCTCTTCCAAGAGGGCTTCCGTATCCTGCGCGAATACGGGCATCATCCGTCGTTCCTGTGGCTTTCGCTGGGCAATGAGCTGTGGGGCAGCAAGGACGTGCTGAACCGCATGATGCGCGCCTACCGCGAGGCGGACGACACCAAGCTGTACAGCAGCGGCGCGAACAACTACCAGTTTGTGCCGGACGTGCTGGACGAGGAAAATGTGTTCGTCGGCGTCAGGCTGGGGCGCGAACGGCTGATTCGCGGCAGCTACGCCATGTGTGACGCGCCGCAGGGCATCGTGCAGACGACCGCGCCGGAGTCCGTCAGCAATTATGATGCCAGCATCGTTCCGGAAACGCTGGGGCAGTCGGGTGAAGCCGGCAAGGTGCAGATTCAGTATGGCACGGGCGTGAAGGAAGTGGACGCGCAGTCCGCGGACGCCCTCATCCCGGATGTGCCCGTCATCAGCCACGAGGTCGGGCAGTATGTGTTCTATCCTGATTTCTCGGAGATTTCGCATTACACCGGGCCGCTGAAGCCGCGCAACATCGAAGCCATGCGCGAGAAGCTGGAACGGGCGGGGCTGTACGGCGAGCATGAAGCCTTCTTCCGGCAGACGGGGCATCTGGCGGTGGACTGCTACAAGCGGGAAATCGAGACGCTGCTACGGTCGCGGGAGGTGTCGGGCTTTCAGCTGCTGGATTTGCAGGACTACACCGGGCAGGGGACGGCGCTTGTCGGCGTGCTGAACGCGATGATGGAGAACAAGGGGCTGATTTCCGCCGAGGAGTGGCGCGAGTTCTGCGCCGGAACGGTTGTGCTGGGCGAATTTGCGTCGTTCACGGGCATGATGGGCGAGGACATCCGTTTTGATGTGCAAATCAGCGAATGCGACCCGGAGAAGCAGCATACCTGCATCCGCTGTACCCTTATGGACGGTGAGCGCGAATTGTACGCTTGCGACGTGACGCCGGGTGCACGGCAGGGGCGGCTGACGGAGGCAGTGTCCGTCACGTTCCCAGCGGAGTGCTATCGGGACGCCATGCAGGAGCGCATCACGGGCTTGACCGTCGTGCTGACACTGGAGGACGGCACGCGCAATCATTACCCGATTTGGCTGATTCCGCGGGTTGACATCCGCATCACCCGCGAGGGCATCGAGAAGGACGGGCGGATGGTGGCGTTTGTATCCGCAGAAGAGAAGGCGGACGGCGCGGCGATTGTTGTGCCGAGCGCGGAAGGGCAGCTTCCGGCGGAATACTGCACGGATTTCTGGTGCTACCCGATGTTCCGTTCAATCAGCGAGAGCATGGGCAAGCCTGTGCCGGTCGGGACGATGGGGCTGTCCATCGACACCGCGTCGCCGCTGCTGAAGCGGTTCGCGCAGGAGGATTACACCACCCCCGCGTGGTACGCTATCCTGCAAACGGCGCATGTGCAGCGCCTTCCGGCGGACATTCACCCCGCGGTGCAGATGATTGACAATACGGAACGCTGTGCGCGGCTGGGCATCCTCTATCAGCAGGACGGCGTGTGGCACTTGACGGCGCGCTTGTGGGAAAAGCCAGATGATCCGACGGTGCGCGCGCTGGCGTGGTCGTTGTGGGAGGCGCTGAAATGACGCTGATTTACCCCGCGACGGCGGATGCGTTCCGCTGTATTGCGGACGCCTGCCGCCACACCTGCTGCAAGGGCTGGGAAATCGACATTGACCCGGACACGCGGGCGAAGTATGCTGCCATGACGGGTGAAATCGGGCAGCGGCTGCGCGACGCGATTGCGGACACGCCGGACGGTGCTTCTTTCCGCCTGCGGGAGGATGAACGCTGCCCGATGCTGAATGACAGCGGCTTATGCGACATCATCACCGCTTGCGGCGAAGGGGCGCTGTGCCAAATCTGTGCTGACCATCCGCGCTACCGCAACGAGTTTTCGACATTCACCGAAGTTGGCTTCGGGCTCTGCTGCGAAGCGGCGGCGGATTTGACCCTGCATTGGCCACAGCCGATGACGTGGCATACGCAGGGCAGCGGCACACGTCCGCAAGGGTCGCCGGAGGAAGAAGCGCTGCTGCAGGCGCGGGCGGCGCTCATCCGCATCATGCAGGACAGAACACGCGGCATTCCGGCCCGGCTGAATGCCTTGTGTGAAGCGGTAGGCACGGTAATGCCGAAGCGTACGGCAGCGGAATGGGCGGACTTCCTGCGGACGTTGGAACGCCTTGACCCGGCATGGGACGCGGTGCTGGCGCGGTTGACGAATGCGCCGGACGATTTGCCGGATTTTTCCCCGCTGGCGGCGGAGCAGTTCACGGTGTACCTGCTGCATCGGCATGTGCCGGGGGCGCTGCTGGATGGCGATTTGCCGGGACGGGTGCTGTTTTGTGTGGTATCGGGGATGCTGTTCCTGCGCCTGTCAACGCTGCTGGGCGAAAACGAAGCGGCGCGGATGTACTCATCAGAAATCGAATACTCGGAGGAAAACCTCTGCTCGTTTCTGGATGAGCTGGATGCATAAGTTTTCATCAAGCAAAAACAGGCATCTGAAGCATGTGCTTTCGCTTCGGATGCCTGTTTACATGTCAGCTTGCGCTGTATTTGTGCAGCGCACGGGTGATATCACCGTGAATCAGCACGCTGAGCCGGTCAATAATCGCCGTTGGATCTTCCTTCATGCCCTCGCGAATCCAGTTCAGCATCAAGCCGACAAACGCGTATTTGTAGAAGTCGGCAATGAACGCCTTGTCACGGTCACTGACGGACAGCCCGACGGCTTTTTCCTCAACCACGCCAATCAGCAGGTCATACGTCAGCTGATAGAGATAGCGCTCCAAATGCTCGCGGCTGATAGAGTGGTAGACGTTCAGGACGAACGTTTTGTTTTTCAAGACAAGATGGAAAATGTTCAGGAAGCCTTGCTGCCATGTGCTGTACGTCTTGTTGCCGGCAAGCGCGACGCTCGCATCCTCTTGACACGTCCACTCTACCAAGTCGTATATATCTGCAAAATGGTAGTAGAACGTCATCCGGCTGACACCGCAGTCCTCAGCAATATCGTTGATGGTGATTTTGCTCAGCGGCTTCGTTTGCAGGAGCTTTTTCAGGCTTTGCGCTAAGGCGCGTTTTGTGGTCTGCGACATGCTTCACCTCATTGATGCGGCGGGAGACGGCGGCGCTTTATTTCTTCGTCCAGTGCGCGCAAGGCGTTCCGCGAGTTAGGGAGTGCGGCAATTGCGGCGCGTATCTCGGTCAGCATGTAATCCGGTATGGCGCGGAGTGTTTCCGGCGCGTCGGCAATGTGTGCGGCAAGAAGCCGAAGCACCTCGGCATCATCCGGCGCATTGCCCATTTCATCTGCACCTTCGAATGAAGCATCGTTCAGATGGTCGTAAAGTTCGTCCAGCAGTTCATCCATCGGCGTCATGTCCGCCTGCACATTAACGGGAATGCCCAATTGCTTGGCAATCGGTGTAATGAATGCCGTTGTGCGGTCATCCGCTGACCAAAACTCACGAGGAAGACCGTGCTGCTGGAGCAGGGGAAGGAAATCAGCGGAGAAGCGGGGAGCGTATTCGTCGATTTTGCGCGGCGGTGTGAGCGTCAGCACTTTGCCGCTGCCGGTATCGACAACACAGAGAGAATAAGGAAAATATGGCACTTGGGCTGGTTTGGCCTGAACAGGGGTGGGGTACATAAACACTGCCAGCGCCCACGGTGCACAGGGCTTCTTGCGCTTCTTCAGCCGCGCCAGCGCCAGTTCATCCTCGATTTTGCCCGCCGGGAGTGCCGGCACGTCGGGCTTTTGCAGCGTGTAGGAATCCCAGCGATAGCCGTCGGGGGTCGCGGTCAGCAGGGGAATCGGGTGCGTGAATGGGTCGCCCTCAATCAGCCCCAAGGCAAGAGGCTCTTCTGTGTTGAGCCGACGCGATATTTCCAGCAGGGCATCCATTGCTTCCAATAGATGCTGCTGCTCGGTTTCGTCAGTCAGCGCCCACGGCATGCGCGATGGACGATAGCGATGGAAAACTGGAAAATTGTGCTGCCCGCGCAGGGAAATGCCGCGTGCTTTGGCGTAAGCGCGGACGGCCTTTGCCTCCTTCGCGAGGATTTCCTGCGCATTCTCGAAGGATACCTGAATGCAGTCCTGCCCGAGCATACATTCCTCCGCTCGATGGCGCGGCAGAACGCGCATGTCTGTGGTCATGAGTTTGTCAAGCGCGTACAGACCGTCCGTGAGGGAATAAAGCGCCAGCGCCAGATGCGTGCCGTTGCGCCCCATGACGGAGCAGCACGCAATTTCACCATCAGAAAAGCGAACTGCAAAAATATGCGTATCAAACAAATATTGCCATGGCTTTGCGGCACGGATGGCAAATGCGCGGTCAAACAGCACGTCTGTGTTCATCGTCGGGTGCCCTCCTACGTCATTTTCTTCAGTATACCATAAAAGCAGGGAACAGGCAAGAAGACGACGAAAAGAAAGCGTCAAGATGCGCCGCAAATCTGGCAAGCGTATAAAGAAACACAAAAAAATCCTCCGCTGTTAAAGCGAAGGATGATGCACCTCCGACGGGATTCGAACCCGTGTTTTCGCCTTGAGAGGGCGGCGTCCTAGGCCACTAGACAACGGAGGCAAACGCTGGGGAACTAGGATTTGAACCTAGACAATACGAGTCAGAGTCGTAGGTGCTGCCATTACACCATTCCCCATTGGCACTTCAACGATTGACTTGCGCCACTCGCTGACTGCGAAAATGATTATACCACGCTTTCCCCCGCCTGTCAAGAGGGAAATGCACTTTTTTTCGCAATTTCTGCGTGCTTTTGCATGGAGACGCATCCGCGCGGATACAATACGCGGAAACAGGCGCATGGAGGTGTAAAAAGCGGATGAAAACGATGGTGGGCGACGGCAATTTGGCAGCGGCACAGGTGGCATACGCGCTCAGCGAAACGGCAGCGGTTTACCCGATTACGCCGTCTACGCCGATGGCAGAGAACTGTGACGAGTGGGCACGCATGGGCAAACGCAACGTGTTCGGGCAGAAAATGCGGCTGACGGAGATGCAGAGCGAGGGCGGCGCGGCGGGCGCGCTGCACGGGATGCTCTCGGCGGGTGCGCTGGCGACGACCTTCACCGCGTCGCAGGGGCTGCTGCTGATGCTGCCGGATATGTGCAAAATTTCGGGCGAGCTGCTGCCGGGGGTGATGCACGTCGCGGCGCGGGCGCTGGCGTACCACGCGCTGTCCATCTTCGGCGACCACAGCGATGTGATGGCGGTGCGCAGTGCGGGCTGGGGGATGCTCTGCGCGGCATCGGTGCAGGAAGCGGCGGATTTGGCGGCTGTGGCGCATTTGAGCGCGATGGCGGGCAGTGTGCCGATGCTGCATTTCTTTGACGGTTTCCGTACGAGCCATGAAATCCAGCGGTTCGAGGCGCTTGACGAGGATGAATTACGCGGACTGCTGCCGCAGACGCAAATCCGGCAGTTCCGGGCGCGCGCCATGAACCCGGAGCATCCGCATCAGCAGGGGACGAGCCAGAATCCGGACGTGTATTTTCAGGGGCGGGAAGCAGCGAACCCATACTACTTCGCCCTGCCGGAAATCGTGCAGGATACGATGAACCGCGTCGCGGCGCTGACGGGGCGCCCGCTGCGGCTGTTCTCCTACACGGGTGTGCCGGACGCGAAGAAGGTGCTGGTGCTGATGGGGGCGGGCGCGGAGACGGCGGAGGAAACCGCGCGGGCACTCATGCGGACGGGGGAGAAAGTCGGTGTGGTGCGGGTTCGCCTGTTCCGTCCGTTCTCGGCAGAAGCGCTGCTGACGGCTATCCCGGAGAGCGCGGAGCGGATCGCTGTGCTTGACCGCACGAAGGAGTCCGGCGCACTCGGTGAACCGTTGTATTTGGACGTGAGCGCGGCGCTGTTTGCCGCTGGGCGGACGGCAAAGGTCTGCGGCGGACGGTACGGGCTGGGCAGCAAGGAGTTCACACCCGCAATGGTCAAGGCCGTGTTCGACGCGCTGGACACGATGGAAGCTGGACAGCACTTCACCGTCGGCATCGACGACGATGTGACGCACTTGTCCCTGCCGATAGACGCGCATTTTGCCTTGCCGGACGAGGGCGTTATCAGCTGCAAGTTCTTTGGGCTGGGCGCAGATGGCACGGTTGGAGCAAACAAGAGCGCCATAAAAATGATGAGCGCGCAGACGGATCGGCAGGTGCAAGCGTATTTTGCGTATGACTCCAAGAAATCCGGCGGGTACACGGTCAGTCATCTGCGGATAGGGGCAGCGCCAATTCGCGCGCCGTACCTGATTGGGCAGGCGGACTTTCTCGCGTGCCATCAGCCGACGCTGATGAATCTGGATGTGGTGGCGCAGAGCGTCAAGCCGGGCGGCACGGTGCTGCTGAATCTCCCGGACGGCATGGAGATTCCCGCGAAGCTGCGCCGGAGCATTGCGAAGTGCCATGCGCTGCTTTACACCATCAACGCGGACGCAATCGCGGCGCAGTGCGGCTTGGGCGGGCGCATCAATACGGTCATGCAGACGGCTTTCTTCCAATTAAATGCCTTTTTGCCGGAAGAGCAGCGGCAGCAGCTGCTGAACGAATCGGTTCAGGCAGCGTATGCGAAGAAGGGCGAGCAGGTCGTCGCGGCGAATCTGAATGCAATTGCGAAGACGGCGGATGCGCTGCGACGAGTGGACGTGCCGCCGGAATGGGCGGAACTGCCTGATACGCCGGAGGATGCGCCGCAATCAGCAGTCGAAGCCTTCATGCGCCCGATGCTGCGCCAGCAAGGGGATATGCTGCCGGTGTCCGCCATGGACGCGCGCGGGTTTGCGCCGCTGGGCACGAGTCGGCTCGAAAAGCGCGGCATTGCGCGGCAGATTCCGCAGTGGCGGGCGGAAGCATGCATCCAGTGCGGGCTGTGCAGCCTTGTCTGCCCGCATGGGTGCATCCGCACGTTCTACCCGCTGGCGGAAACGGCGTTTCCTGTGGATTTTCACACGGTTCGGGCGAAGGGAAAGGCGTTTTTCGGGCGGAATTTCCGCGTGCAGGTGTCGCCGCTGGACTGCACGGGATGCGAAAACTGCGCGCGGACGTGCCCTGCGAAGGAAAAGGCGCTGCTGATGCGCCCCGCAGCGGAAATGGCGAAGGAGCAGGAAAACTGGAATTTCGCCGTGTCGCTGCCGGAAACAGCGGTGGGGGAGGCGGACACTATTCCGCTCTCGCAGGCGAAAACGCCGCTGTTTGAGTTCTCCGGCGCGTGCGCGGGGTGCGGCGAAACGCCGTATATCAAGCTGCTGACACAATTGTTCGGTTCGCACTTGATGATCGCCAATGCCACGGGCTGCTCGTCCATCTACGCCGGGAGCGCGCCCAGCTGCCCCTACACCGTCAACCAGAAAGGGCAGGGCGTGGCGTGGGGCAACAGCCTGTTTGAGGATAACGCGGAATTTGGCTTCGGGCTGTATCTGGCGATGAAGCACCGGCGGGCACATCTGGCGGAGCAGGTCGAGACGCTGGCGGCACAGTGCCCGGAGACGGCGGAAAGCTGCCGCGCGTGGCTGAATAATCGCGAGGATACGGCGCTTTCGGCACAGGCGGGGGAAGCGCTGCTGGCGGCGTGCGAGACGCTTTCACATCCGCTGGTGAAGGAAATTGCGGATTCGGCAGACTTGCTGGCGGCCAAGAGCGTGTGGCTCATCGGCGGCGACGGCTGGGCGTTTGATATTGGCTTCGGCGGGCTTGACCATGTGCTGGCATCGGGCGAGAAGGTGCGGGTGCTTGTGCTGAACACGCAGGTGTACTCCAACACGGGCGGACAGGCATCGAAGGCGACCCCGGCGGGTGCGGCGGCACGGCTCATGTCCGGCGGGAAATCCGGCGCGGAGAAGGATTTGGGGCTGATGGCAATGACCTACGGGCATGTATACGTTGCGCAGGTGGCGATGGGCGCGAATCCGAATCAGCTGCTGAAGGCCATGCGCGAGGCAGAGGCGTGGGACGGCGCGGCGCTCATCATTGCCTATGCGCCCTGCATTGCGCACGGGATTGACATGCGCGACGTGCAGGAAATCGAGAAGGACGCCGTGAAATGCGGGTATTTCCCGCTGTACCGCTATCATCCGGCGAATGGGCTGATGCTGGACAGCAAAGCGCCGGACGGGGATTTTCAGGCATTCCTGATGCGGCAGGGGCGGTTTGCGGCATTGCGCCGGAGCGATCCGGAGAAGAGCGAGAGCCTCTGCCAAATGGCGGAAGAAGCGGCGCGGCGGCGCTGGAGCCTGCTGGAAATGCTGAAAAATCGGAAAATGCCGTAAAACTGCATCTGAAACAGACAATTTCAAAGGGAAACAACTGTTTTCATGTCGGAAAAAGAGCGGCAACAGACCGAATACACCAACGAAAACGTTGTCTGACGAAAATTGCCGTGTAAGGAACTTGCAGATCAGTTTCTGATAGATTTAGGCAGTTTTAATAAAGAAACGCGGCAAAACCTTGCACAAATCTTGTATATCAT
>ERZ1032461.193-NODE-193-length-16558-cov-11.178998_pt1 | contig 16558 bp, 13 predicted proteins | sample MGYA00517098_ERZ1032461 | MGnify/ENA primary metagenome ERZ1032461 (study PRJEB33719, sample SAMN04261332) | wastewater metagenome | biome: periurban shantytown; feature: human; material: feces | host: Homo sapiens | place: Peru: Lima | collected 2013-01-26 ...
CTTCAAACAAACAATTCAAAACAGCTTCTAAGAAAATAAGTAATCCTAAAGAGACAGTGTGAGAGTTTTTGGTACAGGAGGGGCTTGTCTGGTGTACCAAAGTGGCCAGGAGATAGGATTGGTACAGGAGGGGGCTTGTCTGTGTCTTCCGAGGTTGTCTCGTGAGCGAGACGGCGCGTTCTGCTCACGGAGTGGCCTTCCGAGGTCGTCTCGTGAGCGAGACGGCGCGTTCTGCTCACGGAGTGGCCTTCCGAGGTCGTCTCGTGAGCGAGACGGCGCATTCTGCTCACGGGAGGGTCTTCTGCAGTGATCCCGAGCGACGGAAAGGTGCGGAAGTGTCGCATTGAAGACCCTGGGTCTGCTTGTTGGCACTCTGAATGTCGAGGAAGATGAAACACGGCCGGAAAAGTTACTCATGCCCAAGGTCGCGGATGGGGATTCAATGTCGGCAACATGAAGATTTCAAGGTAGTTCCGCTTATATGACAAAAAAAAGAAGGTGACCAGGTTAAAAAACTTGGCCACCTTCTTTTCGCCATTCCTTTTGCCGGCTCGTCCGGCATATGTCAGTGAGGCCTCTGAGGGAGTGTCATAGGATCGGGCCGAAATAGAAGATACGGATGTCCCCCTTTGTCTCACGGTACAGGGTGATCGATAGGTCGAACTCCAGAAAGCGACCGTCCTTCGACACATGATAGTGGTTGAGATGGGCTCCGGTTACTGACTTGTTGCCGCTCACATAATGATCCCCTTCGGTGCGCTCCAGAGGGATGTACATTGTGGCGACTCCGGGAAGGTCGAGTTCCACCAAGGAAACGTTGAAGCTGATGTGGCCTGGTGCGCCGCAGCGGCAGCGCCATCCGGACATCTTGACGCGAATGTCGTTCCCGTCATAGAATACCCATTTCTGGTTTCCCTCGAAATCTTTTCCCTTGACATTGGTCAGGTTGCAGTAGTGCTGTTTGTCTACGGTCACATAGCCGCGCGGGGTCCCCTGCTGATCGTCAGGAAGCAATTGATTGCAGGAGACAATTCCTGCCAGCGCGATCAGAAACGGAAGGAATAAATGTCTGGTGCTCATAATTCAATAGTTTTTTAGTCTCTGACAATATAAATCCTATTGATACGCATTTCTTGCATCATCGGTTCCCGGAAAGGAAACTTTTTTTACCATACGGTTCCCTCACGTCGGCAAACTCTTGGAAGAAGTCTGTTACGAACGACCCTTTTATGGTGCCGGAGAGGCTGGCATAAAAGGGCGCATAGGCGGCCGGGAGTCTATCTGGCTTTACGGAGGACGATCTGGTCGGTGGTGCCGTCGTTGGCGACCACCTTGAAGGTGTCCTCGTCGGTCTTCAGGCGGACGGCGGGGAAGGTCCAGACCACACCGGAGGATTCCTCAGAGCTGACCATGCGATCAATAAGCCGGCCGTTCTGGTAAAGGGTCAGGTACTTTGCGTTGCTGTAGACCTTGATGCGGAGATCCTGTCCGGCTGGGAAGGACTTAAGGCGGCGCGATGTGATGTGTACCGTGGTCTCGTCCTTGTTCCACAGGGACTTGTAGAGGTAGAAGACATCTTTTCTCGTCTGGCGGTCACGGGTCACGAGTCCCTTGTCATTCATGTACTTGCGGTCGTTGTTCCTTACAAACTTGACACCGTCCTCCGAATCCATGTAACCTTCCTGACGGTTGGCCACCGGAAAATCGAACAAGACCCAAATGGATGTGAAGTTCAGCCAAGGCATCGCCTTGATCTGGCGGACGTGCGACTCGTGGAAACGGTTCGCGTATTCTTCATAATGCTTTGAGTCGTCCTCCTTGTCGCGGACAGCGTCCGCAGGGTTCCATACTTGACAGAACGGATTGTTGCCGACGCCATATTCAGCGACATTGACAGGGCAGTCAGGTCTCAGGCCGCGGACTTTTTTCAGCGTGGGCGTGAATCCGTCGAAATTGTTGGGTGTCCTGTACCAGCCGAAGTAAAGATTCTGGGAGCAGAAGTCACCCTTTAGTTCAGGATAGCCTTCACGGGCGAGATTCGAGCAATCCGTGAAGCCTACAAATCGGTCAGGATCAAGTTTTTTAGTAAAGTCATAGAGCCTTTCGGTCTCTCTCGCTACCCTTTCCGCGTCAAGCGGTCCCTGGAGGTCATTGTTGTTGCCCCAGGTGTCAAGCTCGTTCCACATTCCCCAGAACGCGATGGAAGGATGGTTGTAGAGGTTGTTCACCATCTCCTTCATCTGATGGTGGAGATTGTTGAAATAGGCCTGTGTGGCGTTGGTTCCGCACACATTGACCCAAGGAATCTCCGTCTGGACAATGATTCCGAGAGAGTCACAAAGCTGGAACGCGAAGTCGTTATGCGGATAATGGGCGAGACGCAGGAAGTTCGCCCCAAGCTCCTTGACGATGCGGTAGTCGCGGCGATAGTCAGCCTGAGTCAACGCGGAGGCCTTCCCATCAGTGTCCTGATGCATCGCCACGCCACGGAGAGGGTAAGGACGACCGTTCAGAAGGAATCCTCTCTCCGGATCCATCCCTATCGAACGGTAACCGACCTTTGTCTCGGCGATGTCCATCATCCTCTTTCCCTTGAACAGCTCGACCCTGATCGTGTAGAGGTAAGGATCTTTCATGCCTTCCCAAAGATGCATGCCGGAAAGGATGAACTCATGGTCGAAGTCATATTCAGAGAACGCCTTGACAAGGACCTCGCGGTCAGCCTGATAGCCCAACGCGCCATTGGCCTCCAGAAGCTGGACACGCACAAGGATGTCCGCGTCCCGATTGCCCGCGTTGACCAGTTTAGTCCTGACATTGGTGACAACTTTCTTCTTGGTCACGACCGGAGTCTCGCAACGAAGCCTGTACATTCCGTAGTCCTCCGGCGAAAAATAGACATCATCCATGACCAGAAGCCAGACCGGATTGTGCAGTCCGCCGTTCTTATTGAAGTCCGAAGTGACAGGAGCCATCTCCAGGTCCTCAGAGTTGTCGCAAATCACCTCCACCCTGTTGACACCCCTGGTCAAAGACTCTGTGATGTTTGCGGAGAAAGGCGTGTAGCCACCCTTGTGGGCCGCTACCTGCTCTCCGTTGACCTTGACAACGGCCGCCTGAGCCGCACCCTCGAAAAAGAGATAATATGTCTTCTTCACATCGGTGATCCTCAGATCACAGCGATAAGTCGCCTTGCCACGGTAGTAATAAGGAGAATGGCCATCCTCGGCGTTGTAGGAATGCGGCACGGCCACGGTCTCCCAATTGGAGCCGTCCTTGCTGAATTCCCATTCCTTCAACTGTTCCTGACGGAAACCACGGATCTGTGCCTCCGACGGGAGGGCGGAAAAAAGGATCGCCGCTATGACGGCGCAGAATAAATGTCTTTTCATCAAGATGAATGATTTACGCATAATTACGCAAAGTTAGCAATAATCGTCGGAAATTCTTATCTTCGCAGCAGATAAACATCAATCATTTCTCCTTATGGACAGAAATTGCTTAAGAAACTATGACAAGACCAGAAAAGTCCACGACTGGTTCAGGTACTTCGCGCCGGTCTTCATCACCTTTTCCGTGGCGCTTGGCTTCATCACAAGAATATTGCTGCTGTTCACTCCGCCTACCGTAATCGGATTCACGGCGCTGGAATGGCTTAAGATCTTTCTGTTAGGCTTTGTCAATGATGTGGCGTTCTCCCTGCTCGCGCTCGCACCGGCGATGGTGGTGCAGGCCACGCTGAACGACGCCAAGTACAAAAAGCCGCTCTGCTACATTATCGGAGCCGCCCTGCTCGCCTTCGCGGTCTACTCATTGCTGCCATCCAACATATTCACTGAATATGGTTCCGTCGTTCCGACGATAGCCCGTCTGCTCTCCCTCCTGCTTCTCGGCGCGTTCTGCCTGAGGCTGTTCATCCCGAACATCAGGAAGGGTTGGTGCAAGGCCGGACTGCTGTTCACTATGGGGCTGTACATATTCCTGATGATAGTGAACGCCATTTCGGAGTGCGTCTTCTGGAACGAGTTCGGCGTGAGGTACAACTTCATTGCGGTTGACTATCTGGTCTACACGAACGAGGTGATCGGGAACATCATGGAATCATATCCTATCGTGCCGATGTTCCTCGGGGTCTTTCTTGTGGCGGTGCTGATCTGTTGGCGGCTGTTCCGGCGGAAGGATTTCAGCGAGTCCGGCAACGGGGGAGCCGTTCCGTTCCTGGCGACATTCGTCATCTATGCGGTGCTGTTCGCCGGAAGCTTCTTCTGGCTGCGTTTCAGCTACCGTAACCTCCAGAGCTCCAATAACTACGCGACCGAGTTGCAGTGCAACGGATGCTGGAATTTCCTTGAGGCCTACAGCAGCAGCACTCTTGAATATGACAGGTTCTATCAGATGCTTCCCGAGGATGAGGCGCAGGGACTCAAACTCGTGCTTTGCGGCCAGGTTCCTGTCCGAGAGGAGGCTGGCTCCGCGGTCCGGCAGGCAGACCAGCCGGCCGATGCCGCCGTGCGGATGATAAGGGACTCCGTTCCGCCTGTCAGGAAGAACATCGTGATGATCACCGTGGAGAGCCTGAGCGCCGATTTCCTCGCCGCCTATGGCAATGAGGACGGCATCACTCCGAATCTGGACACGCTCATTGAAAAGAGCCTTGTCTTCGACAACCTCTACGCTGCCGGCAACCGGTCCGTCCGCGGCCTTGAGGCTCTGACCCTCTGCATTCCGCCGAGCGCCGGCGAAAGCCTTATCAAAAGGCCGGACAACGCCGGACTTTTCTCCACCGGCACCGTGCTGAGGGAGAACGGCTACACGACCTCGTTCATCTACGGCGGCGACAGCTATTTCGACAACATGCGCGCCTACTTCTCCGGCAACGGCTTCGAGATCATCGACAAGTACTGTTATCCGAAGGAGGACATAACGTTCAGCAACATCTGGGGTACCTGCGACGAGGATTCGTACAGGGTGGCCTTGAAGGAGTTCGACAAGAAGGCCGAGAGCGGGACTCCGTTCCACGCCATCATATTCACAATCAGCAACCACCGTCCGTACACATTCCCGGAAGGGAAGATCACCTACGACGGTGAGATGAAGTCGCGCTCCGCCGCCGTGAAGTACACCGATTTCGCGATCGGCCAGTTCCTCGCCGAGGCCTCGCGCAGACCGTGGTTCGGCAACACCGTGTTCATCGTCGTGGCCGACCACTGCGCCTCCAGCGCCGGCAAGACCAGCATCCCGGTGGACAAGTACCACATACCGGCGATCGTCTATTCCCCGGGCTTCATCCAGCCTCGGAGGGTGGAGAAGCTTTGCTCACAGATTGACCTGATGCCGACCATCTTCTCCCTGTTGCACTTCTCCTATGACTCGAAGTTCTACGGCCGGGACATCCTCGCGCCGGACTACAACCAGCGGGCGTTCATGGCCACCTACCAGGATCTGGGCTACTACAGTGATGATGTTCTGACCGTCCTTTCGCCGGTTCGCCGAATCCGGCAGTTCGACGTGAGGGAGACCGGACCGTGGAGCCACACCGAGACGCCGAAGGAGACACCGGCGGACTCCCTGGTGAGGGAAGCCCAGGCATTCTACCAGACTGTCAACCTTAAGCCGTGGTGAATGTCAGACAGATAGCCGCAAGATAAACTATCAGGTATGAACAAAAAAATCCTCTATTACATCGCCGCCCTCCTTTGGGGAGCGCCGGGGGTTGTCATCGCCGTCAAAGGCATCCAGGCGTACTTGACAATGCCTACGGAAAGGCTCTGGTGGCTGCTGCTCATCACGGCCTTTGTCCTGATGTGCTTCTACCTCATGTTCCGCAAAGCCGTGAACAAGTACTCGGCGCGCATTGCCGGGTTGCCGCGGAAGACGACTCTCTGGCAGACATTCCCACCCGGCGGATGGATTCTGATTGTGGGCATGGCATGCCTTGGCGCCAGCCTGAAGTTCATACCCGGACTCCCCGCTGAATTCATCGCATCCTTCTACTCCGGCCTCGGCCCGATGCTCATCCTCGCGGCCTGCCGGTTCATATTCAAATCCTTTATTCCCTGACGTAGTGAGGCATCTCCGATGGAGTGATGATGGAGATCTCGCATAGCCCCTTCACCTCGCCGTCTTCCTTCCAGGCGCTCTGGAAGATGAATTTGTGTACACCTTGCTTCTCGATGGTGTAGCAGTTTGTGCCGCCCGTCTCCAGCAGGTGACGGATTATGCCTGCGGAACGTTCACCGTGGCAGCCGAAAAGGTTCTTTCCGATCAGGCTGCCATGCTTCTCGTACTGTCTCACGGCAGGATCGTTCTGATAGATAATCACTCCGTCCTTGTCACAGACGGTTATGGAGCAGTTCAGCTCCTTGGCCCAGTCAGGTATTATCATAATGTGATTAGTTAATTGTTGCGAAGATAAGCATTCCTTCCCGAATGTCCCTGCTGTCCCGTGAGGAAATCTACCGGATGTTGCGGCGGACGGGGAGGAGGGCGATGATGTAGCCGATTAGGGCTACGCCGGCGATGGTGGCGAGGACATCCTGCCACTGGAGGATCACGGGGTAGGCGTTCACGAGGAAGCTGCCGGGCATCTTGATGAAGCCGAAGTGCTGCTGGGCGAGGGAGAAGCCTATTCCTACAACCAGACCGGCGGCGAGGCCGAGGAGGGAGATCAGCCAGCCTTCGAGGGTGAATGTTCGGCGGAGTAGCTTGTCGGTGGCTCCGAGGCTGCGGTAGGTCTCGATGTCATCCTTCTTCTCGATGATTAGCATCGTGATGCTGCCGAAGATGTTGAGGGCGATGATGATGATGACGAAGATCAGGATAACGTAGATGGCGGCTTTTTCGTAGCGCATCATCTTGTAGAGCGACGGATTCTGGCGGAATCGGTCCAGAACCTTGAATTCAGGGCCTAATTCTTTCTGAATATGCTTGATCGCGGAACGGATGTCTTTCGCGGTGGAGCCTTCGGCCAGGCGGATCTCCACTCCTGAAACCTCTTCCTCATAGCCAAGCAGCTTTCTCATCTCTTCGATCGGCACGATCATCAGATCATCGTCAATCTGCTGGTTGACCGAGAATATTCCTGAAGGGCGCATCCGTACGGTTTCAATCGAGGCCGCCGGGTTCGCGAGCGAGAAATTCCTGTCCCTGATCGGGAAATATAATTCCGCGGAGGCGAGGAAGGCTGGGTTCATGCCCATCTTGTATGCCAGGCCCGCGCCGACAACCATCTGCGGCAACTGGCCTTTGTGCAGGGAAAACTCTCCGTTGGTGATGTGTTCCGCAAGAGGAGATTCCGCCTCGAAAGCGCTGTCCACGCCCTTGGCCTTGGCTATTCCCTGATGCCCGTCATAGTCCACGAACACATTCTCCTGAAGGATGAGGTCATATTCACCGATCATCGGATTCGCCTTGATCCGGTCGAACGCCTCGCCTTCGGGGATGAAGACCTTGCCTTTGGCGGGGGTGATGAGAATGTCCGGCTCCACGTTGCTGAGTGTCGATTTGACAAGTTCGTCGAAGCCGTTGTAGATTGAAAGGATGATGATCAGGGCAGCCGTCCCTATAGCCATACCGACGGCACTGATCGCGGAGATTATGTTGATCACGTTGTGTGACTTCTTCGCGAACAAGTACCGTCGGGCTATGAAAAGGGGCAGGTGCATAACCACCTCTGTTATTCAGGCTTGTAGGAGTCCTTCAGGGCTGTAGTCTTGTTGAATATCACCTTGTCGGCGGTGCTGTCCGGATCCTTGTAGTAGTAGCCGGTGCGCTCGAACTGGACGGCGATTCCGGAGTTGTCCTCAAGGAGGGCAGGCTCGGCGTAACCCTTGGCGATGGTGAGTGACTCAGGGTTGAGGAAGTCCTTGTAGTCCTTGTCCTCAGGGATGGAGTTCATGTCCTCCTTGACGAAGAGACGGTCGTAGTTGCGGATCTCGATCTCTTTGGCATATTCAGTTGAAACCCAATGGATGGTGCCTTTGACAGAGCGCCATTCGCCTCCTCCCGGCTTCGTGGTCGGGTCGTAGGTGCACTTGAGCTCGACAACGTTGCCATCAGCATCCTTGACGACCTCCTCGCACTTGATGATGTAGGTGTATTTCAGACGAACCTCTCCGTCTGGTTTGAGGCGGAAGAACTTCTTCGGAGCGTCCTCCATAAAGTCGTCGCGCTCGATGTAGAACTCTCCCGTGAACGGAACCTTGCGGGTGGCTCCCTCCGGCTCGGCAGGGTTGAGAGGGCAGTCGAACCACTCCACCTTGCCCGGCTCCCAGTTGGTGAGGGTGACCTTCAAAGGTTTCTGAACGACCATATACCTGTTGGCCCTTGCGTTAAGATCCTGGCGCACACACCATTCCAAAAGCTGGATGTCCATCATCTGGTCACGCTTTGAGACTCCGATCTTCTCGCAGAACATCTTGAGGGCCTCGGCGGTGTAGCCACGGCGGCGAACTCCGCAGAGAGTAGGCATACGAGGATCGTCCCATCCGGAGACAAGGCCTTTCTGGACGAGTTCCAGAAGCTTTCTCTTGCTCATCAGGGTGTAGGTGAGGTTCAGTCTGGCAAACTCGTACTGATGGCTCGGCCAGATCTCAAGGGTCTTGATGAACCAGTCGTACAGAGGTCTGTGGACATCGAACTCAAGAGTGCAGATCGAGTGGGTGATGTGCTCTATTGAGTCGCACTGGCCGTGGGTGAAGTCGTACATCGGGTAGATGCACCACTTGTCGCCCGTGCGGTGATGCGAGGCGTGCTTGATCCTGTAGAGAATCGGATCGCGGAACATCATGTTCGGGGAGGCCATGTCGATCTTCGCACGGAGAACCTTCTCTCCGTCAGCGTATTTGCCGGCCTTCATATCCCTGAACAGCTGGAGGTTCTCCTCTACTGAACGGTTTCTGTAAGGGCTCTCGGTTCCCGGCTTGTCCACGGTGCCGCGTCCCTTGCTGATCTCCTCCTGTGTCTGGTCGTCCACGTAGGCCTGACCGCGCTCGATCATCTGCTCGGCCCAGGCGTAAAGCTGGTCGAAATAGTCGGAAGCGTAAAGTTCCTTGTCCCACTGGAAGCCGAGCCACTGGATGTCCTCCTTGATCGAATCGACATATTCAGTGTCCTCCTTGGTCGGGTTGGTGTCGTCAAAGCGGAGGTTGGTCTTTCCGCCGTATTTCTGGGCGAGCCCGAAGTTGATGCAGATGCTCTTCGCGTGTCCGAGATGGAGGTACCCGTTAGGTTCCGGAGGGAAACGTGTCATCACGCTCTTAACTCTTCCGGATTTCAGGTCGTCCTCTATTATCTCCTCAAGAAAGTTGAGTCTTTTCGGCTCCTCGGCCGTTGGATTTTTCGCTTCTTCCATTTTCTGTCACTATTAAACTCACAAAAATACAAAAATATTCCGCTGTTTCTTCCTATTGCGGCGTATTTGTTTTCGGAAACCGGTTCTTATTTGCTATATTTGGGTTTTAACTTCATAAGCACAATAATCAATGAACATCCGATCTTCAATCGTCGCCGGCCTTATGGCTGCTCTCGCTTTGCATTCCTGCGCCGTGTCTGACTCTGACAGGAAAGAGACCCTGCCGATTATGTCGTGGTACTCGATTCCTGCCGAGGACGCTACTCTCGAAAGGTATCAGGAACTGGCTGAATGCGGTTTCAACATCAATTTCTCTCATCTCTACACGCTGAAAGACCTCCAGACTTCCCTGGATCTCGCCGAGCAGGCCGGTGTCAAGGTTATGGCTACCTGCTACGAACTCGAATCGCACACCGACAGCGTCGTGGCGGCTGTCAAGGATCATCCGGCGCTGTTCGGCTATTTCCTGCGCGACGAGCCTACTCCGCCGGCTTTCCCGGAACTTGCGGCGTGGGCCAGACGGATCGAGAAGGCGGACGGCCGAGAGCATCCTCTCTACCTGAACCTTCTTCCAAGCATCGTGGATTCTGCGGCTCTGACCTGCAATTACAGGGAATATGTCCGCAGATTCATCAACGAGGTCAGACTGCCGATGGTCTCCTTCGATTTTTATCCTGTGACATTCGACGGCATCCGGAGCGACTACTGGTACGATAACCTTCAGATTGTCCACGAGGAGTCCGAGGCCGCGGGGCTTCCGTTCTGGGCGTTCGCCCTTTCCACGGCTCACAATCCGTACCCTCTTCCGACGATGGCGAGCCTAAGGCTCGAACTGTACACGGCGCTGGCTTACGGGGCGCAGGGGCTTCAGTATTTCACCTATTGGAATCCGGGTACGGAAATCTGGAATTTCCACGAGGCTCCGATCAATCAGGACAAGCAGCGTTCGGAGGCCTATTACCTTGTGCAGAGTATGAACAAGGAACTTCAGGCGAGGGCTTTCGTGTTTGTGGGCGCGAAGGTTCTTTCGATCGCGCACACGGGAGAGGTGATGTTCAAGGGCTGCAAGAGGCTGGAGACTCTTCCGGAGAAGGTCTCCACGCTTTCCACGGGTGCGGACGGGGCGGTTGTCTCGCTTCTTGAGAAGGGGGATTGGAAATACCTTGTCGTGGTCAGCAGGACTCTTGACGGGCCGACTGATCTGACCATCGGGTTTGACACCAAGGCTTGGATGATCGACCGCGAGGGGAAGGAGATCAAGGTTGCCAAGGGGGACAACTCGTTCGTGATTGAGGAGGGAGACGCTATGATATTCAGGTTCAGGAAGTAAGGTTTTTTGGTGATATGTTTACCGCCGGTGGCTGAGCCTGTCGAAGTGACCGTCCAGATCCGGGTGCTGTCTTGCGAAGGTGGCGAAAGCGCCGTAGAGGGCGGCCTCCTCAATGTGTGCGACGGTGGAGACTCGCTCAAGCGACCTCACTCCGGCAAGACCTTCCCTCAAAGCCTTTTTCATAAATATGAAAGACCGTGAAATCTGTCCTCCGAACAGCAGGCACTCTGTCCCGATCTCGGAGAGGGTAGGGCCTACGGCCGAGGCGAGGATCGAAGCGGCTTCGGAGAACGTCTTCAAGGCGGCGGAATCCCCGGCCGCGGCTCGGTGTCCGATCTCTTTCACCGTAAGGTCCGGCTCATCCTTGCCGGTAAGTTCCCTGTAGGCTTTCAGGAAGCCTCGCTTGGAGACATAGTCCTCTAAAATGCCGTCCCTGTAGGGCATATTGTAGATGCTTCTTGCGGGTGAGGCCGTGGAGGAGTACTGGATTCTTCCGTCTATGCTGAACGCGAATCCGAGGCCTGTGCCCAACGTGATGACACAGACATTCCTGAATCCGGTGGCCGCACCCCGGAACATCTCTCCGGAAAGCTGGGCGTTCACGTCGTGGACGAAGCTTACTCCGAAGCGCTCGCCTGCGATCCCCCGGATCCATTCCTTGAGATCCATCCCGTAGATGGCGGCGAACTTGTGTTCCATAAGCGGAACGCCGGCATTGTAGTCAAACGGACCGGGGAATGTGGCTGCGAGTCCGGCGGCCCGCATTCCTAAGTCCTGTGATTTGGCTATGCCCTGACGGAGAGACTCCGCCAGGGACTCAAGTATCTCTTCCTTGCTTCCTTCCGAACGGACCGGAACCTGCCAGACTTGACCTTCGGCCAGATTACCGGCAGAGTCGGCGATCCCGCCTTTGACGAATGTCCCGCCGACATCCAGAAGCACGACAGAATCAGTCATTCTCGAAACCGTCTTTCAGCATTGTCTTGTGCACGCTGACAGGCTCGGTGCGGAGATTCTCGACAACGTACCTGCCCATATTCGCCGGAACGACCACAATGTCAAGGTATTGAGCCTCGAATGATCTTTCCGGATGGTCGATCGAACGGATGCGGATGCGTTCGCCGTTCACGACTGAAAGCACGTGGAACTTGCCCTTGGTGTCGTCCTCGACGCTGGTCTGGAAGTCCAGTCTGCGCAGGGAGAAGTACAGAAGGTCGCTCTCTCCGAGGATGATCTCCCTCCAGTCGCTTCCCTCGCGGACGACACGAGGCTTCTGCACGATGTTCTGCCTTACCCAGGAAGTCTTCCTTTCGAAGGCGAGGTTGCGCTCTCCGTACCAGGTGTGGATAGGTCTCGGCTTGCCGTCGAGATCCTTCCTGAGGTAGTCATACAACTTGTAGGTGTAGGAACCGATGGTAAGGCTGCCGATCTCAAGCACAAGCTGGTTGCGGCCTGATGAATGGATGGTACCGGCCGGAATCATAATCTGAAGTCCCGGCTTTGACTCCTCGTAGCTGACGTACCGCATATAGTCGAACGGCTCGTGCTTGGTGTCGGCCTTCTTGATCTTCTCGATGAACTCGTCTGTGTCGGCGTCATCCCTGAAGCCGATGAATGTCTTGGCGTCCTGGGCGGCCTCCACAATGTAGTAGCTCTCGTCCTGACGGCCGAACTCGTCGTAGTTCTCCTTGTTCCATTTCTCGCCGGAGTGGCACTGGATGGACATATTCCCGTTGCTGTGCCAAGAGTCGTCGTAGTTGAAGCGGATAGGGAAGTAGCCGTGGAATTTCTTCACGCAAGGTTCGCCCATCACCGGGACACCCTCTTTCTGGAGGAATGTGAAGTACGGGAACTCAACCTTCTTCTCTCCTGCCTCGACAACGACGCTGACCTCCATAGGAATGAGGTCAAACACCCAGGCGCAGTTCTTCATCGTGTCCGGGAGGTGGCGCATTTTCTGAATATAGGTGCCTCCCCAGACTCCTTCGATGTAGGCCGGCTTGCAGCGGAACGGGTAGAGTGCGAGGGCGGAGAGGATCTCCTCCATCGTCTCTCGGCTCATCAGCTGAAGTCCGTCAGGGTCGTCGGACGGCAGGTACCAGTCCAGTACACCCTCGCGGAGAAGCTCGCCGCGGAGACCTACGGCCATCTCGAAATCAGCGTAGTAGCATCTTCTGATCGTAAGGTTCACCTTGTCGGCCACGGTGTCGCCGTAGTTGGCGAACTGGCCGCGCCTGATGCGCAGGATGGACTCCTTAGGGGTCACGTCAAGGTAGCACTTCACGTCGTAAAGCTCGCGGAATTCCTTGTCAAGACATCCGTAGCCGTAGACCACGGTCACCTTAGGGGCGGCTTTGGCCTCCTTGAGGGCAGCCTTGAGGCTTTCCTTTTTCTTTTCATCGAATATGGCAGGATAGCCTCCTCTGAACACCTTTCCGTAGAGGAGGGTCGGGTCCTTGCTCTTGTCCCACTCCAGATAAGGGTCGATCATCTCGTGGATCTCCTTTCCTGACTTGTAGATGTCAGAGAACCTGACCGTGGTCATCTCGACGCCTTTGGCGATCAGCTGCTGGGAAAGGCAGTTCACCAGACGGGTCCAGTCGGCGGTCGTGTAGCCGTCGATCGCGACAACCACCCCGCGGCCGTCTTTCAGCATCCCGGCGAACTCCGCCGCAAGTTTGGAAGCGGACTTGAGAGTGCCGCAGGTTACTCCTTCGATTGTTTCCTTCGCGAGCGCCGGCCTGTTCACTGGACGCGGGTCGTCGAAAGGAAACGGATTGTACATAAAGCTCATAATCTTGCTATTGTGTTAAGAATCTGATATAATCTGGGAATATTTCAACCGACTTCGTAATATTCAAAGCCCATAATCTCTGACACTGCCTTGAGTTCCTTCCTCCAGTCGCCGTCCACGACTCCGAAATGCTGGGTCGCTCCGATCTTGAGGATCTGCTCGAAGAAGGACTTGACAGGCACGACAGGGCGGAAGATGCTGTGCGAATATGTCGCTAAGATCTGCTTGCCAGGCAGCGACTCGGCCATCCCACAGATCAGTTTGTACTTGCCGTTGTCCTCGATCAGCTGGGCGAGGGTCTTCATCCCCGGGGAGATCCTGTACCAGGCGAAAGGCGCTCCTGCATATTTCCAATGCGTCTTGGCGAAGCGCACGTCGCGCGCTATCACGACATTCTCCTGCCACTCAGGGTCGTTGTGGTCGTTCGGGCCGGCGTGTCCTCCGGCGAATGTGCCGAGGTCATCCTCGATGTGGAACGGCTCAAGGAAGTTGATGTTCTCCCCTGTGAGGAGCTTGAGGATGTAGCAGATAAGCCCGGCTCCGGTGTCGGCCTCCGGGACAAGCATCGAGCAGCTCTCGTTGAACCACGGATGGTAGAACCCGGCGCGGCATCCGGCCACCTTGAAAGTGGCGGTGTCGATGTCGTTGTAGACCATCAGGTCGGTGTCGGAGTCCTTGGCCAGTTTCGCGAGGGCGAGCGACGCGATGGCCGAACCCTCGAACTTGCTGTACTCCACGTCGTCCATCATCCTGTAGCGGCCTGTCAGCTCGTCGCAGTAGGCCTTCAGTTCCTCTTTCGTGATCGAGTCGATGACATCGCCGTAGACTGAATATGGCAGGAAGTGCATCTCCGGGCCGATCTTGGTGAAGATCCTGTACGGATCCATATAGGTGGACCACATCGCCTCGTTGTAGTTGGCGAGAAGCCCGATGTTGCTGTGCCTGAGGATCGAGCGTACCTTGGCGGCGGAGGCGAAGACCTTTATCTTCTCGTTGACCTCCTCCCTTGTGCCCATAACCGTGTGTAAGTTCTTCCTCTCGGTTCTCGGCACTGAGCCGGAAGCCTCAAGGGATCCCACGAGCGTCCCGGAGCAGAGGTAGTCGATGAAATCGTCCTCGTCCAATGTGTCCTCGAATGTCATCTTTGGCTTAGCGGCGTTGACGAAGATGATAGGAATCTCCGGCATATCGCGCAGGAACCTGATCCAGGCGAAGTCCTCGGACCAGGACAGGAACTCGGCGATGACGAAGTCCACCTTTGCTTCGAAGAACAGTCGCATAGCCTTTTCGGCGTCCTCTCGCTCGTAGATTATGCCTGGATATTCAATGTCCAGAAAATCAAGACCATCCTTTATCTTTTCAACGTCTGCGGCCTTGCGTTCCCCGTAAGTTCCGCGGGAAAGGCCCTCGCCGAGATTCTTGAAGCGCGGCGAGGCTATCAGTAGCAGGCCTGCCTTCGCTTTTCTGACTTTGTCGTTAACTTTCATATTCAAAGATTAATAGTTTGCTTGATTGATCGCAGGGTCACTCGGCGGCCTTGCGTTTCTTGAAGTCCTTGTCGTAGAACATTTTTGCCGACACCATCATCAGGATTCCGCAGACGGCCCAGATGACGGCGAGCATTGTGATTCCGAATGACAGGCCGGTGGCTTCCTTGATCGCTCCGAGAACAAGCGGGGCGAGTGCTCCGATCGCGAATCCGGTCATTATCATCACTCCGGAAGCCGAGGAGTGGTACTTCTCAGGCACCACGTCGTAGAGGACCGTGTAGGTGTTGGCGTCGAAGAACGCCCTTGCGAACCCGAAGCCTGTGAATCCTATGTAGATGACCCAGAGAGCCGTTGAGTGTCCCATCATCACGATGAACGGAACGGCTATCAGCAGTCCTATGCCCTGCATCACCATCCTGTTGGCGGGATCCTTCCCTGCGGCGAGGTCGGAAAGCCTTCCCGCGAGGAGTACTCCGACGAAGGCCGCTATGTGGGTGTAGAACATCGAGTGGAAGCCGGCGGAGGCCAGATCCATTGAATCCTATGTAGATGACCCAGAGAGCCGTTGAGTGTCCCATCATCACGATGAACGGAACGGCTATCAGCAGTCCTATGCCCTGCATCACCATCCTGTTGGCGGGATCCTTCCCTGCGGCGAGGTCGGAAAGCCTTCCCGCGAGGAGTACTCCGACGAAGGCCGCTATGTGGGTGTAGAACATCGAGTGGAAGCCGGCGGAGGCCAGATCCATATTGAAATTCTCGTAAAGGTAGGTCGGCATCCAGGTCAGATAGCCTGTCAACACGAAGATCAGACCGGAGAAGCAGAGCGTGAGGATCAGCGCCGTCGGTGTCGTGAACACTATTCTGAAGCCCTCGAAGAATCCGGGCGATTTGTGTTCCGCCGCCTTGGTCTCCACCGGCTTCTCCTCCTTGCGGTCGTGGAGTCTCGCGATCATCCAGACGCTGTGGAACACACCCACTGCTCCGAAGACGTAGAACGCCGCCCGCCAGCCCCAATGTTCGGCCACGAGGCCGGCGAGGTAGCCGCTCAGGATTATTCCTATGTAGTAGGCCGTCTGGTGGATGGACATCGCCGTCGCCCTTGTCTTGTCGTGGTACTGCGCCAGCAGAGAGTAGTTGGCCGGGCCGAAGAACGCCTCGCCGCCGCCGGTGGCCAGACTCCTCATCACCACAAGCATCACGAATCCGTTGCACAGTCCTGTGAACATCGTGGCCACGCTCCAGAAGAGCACGGCTCCGGTCACGATCCATTTCTTGCTGAACCTGTCTCCCACATAGCCGCCGATCGGCACCAACAGGGCGTAGAAGAGATTGAATATGGTCGCGATGGAACCCACCGCCACGTCGCTCAGGCCCAGATCATCCCTGATCATCGGGAGGACGACGTTGAAGACCTGTCTGTCCGCTTGGTTGAGAAGGTAGGCCACCCACAGGATCGCCAGCACTTCCCACTTGTACGATTTCTTCGTTGTGTTCATCTTCTGTCTTTTGTGGCCCGCGATTGTCAGACCGGTGCATAAGTGTGTTGTAGTGTGGTGCAAATGTACTCCTTTATTTTCTTAAGTCAAAAT
>ERZ1032461.206-NODE-206-length-16037-cov-12.129458_pt1 | contig 16037 bp, 15 predicted proteins | sample MGYA00517098_ERZ1032461 | MGnify/ENA primary metagenome ERZ1032461 (study PRJEB33719, sample SAMN04261332) | wastewater metagenome | biome: periurban shantytown; feature: human; material: feces | host: Homo sapiens | place: Peru: Lima | collected 2013-01-26 ...
GTTCCCTCGCGCCGCGCGGACAGCGCATCCAGCCCCAGCAGGAACGCCGCGCCGTCCGGCGTCCCGGCTGCCGCTGGCAGGAGAGGCGGCAGGCGGCCATCCTCCGCCGTCTGCGCAAGCGCGGGCAGCAGCAGGCTCCACACGCTCGCCGCCGTCATCACCCCCGCGGCAAAGCCCAGCAGCACGCGCTGCGTGCGCTCGCCGCTCTCCCGCGCGAGGAAAAACACCGTCGCCGCGCCCAGCGTGGTCATCAGAAAGAGAAACGCCGTGCCGAGCGCGGCGTAAGTGAGTGTTTGGAGCATTTCGATCACCTTTTCCGTCTGTCAGGCGGAGCACCGCCCGTATGCCAGTATAGGCTGCGGGACCGGCAGAGGTGAAAAAGGCGCAGGGCCGAAGCCCTGCGCCTTTTTGATCGAATTTTGTGTCACTGCATCAGCTGCGCGACCATGTCGGTGTATGCGCTGGGGTCCTCGAGCGGCAGCCCCGCGATGAGGTTTGCCTGATCGTAGAGGATCCTGGCGTAGAGCGCGGCCTTGTCGCGGTCCGTCTCCATCGCCGCGGCCATGGCCTTGACCGCCGGGTGCTCCACGTTCAGCTCGAGGATGCGCTCGGCCTTGACCGGCTCTGGCATCTGGAAGTTCTTGAAGTACTTTTCCATCTCGAAGCTGAAACCCTCGCCCGCTGTCAGGCAGACGGGATGGGTCTTCAGGCGGTGCGAGACCTTGACCTCCTTGACCTTGCCCGCAAGGGTCTCCTTGACGAAGTCGAGCAGCGCGCTGCTCTCGCCGTCGTCCTTGTGCTCGTCCTCGCCGCCGAGCTCAAGGTCGCCGTCCACGATGGAGCGGAAGGGCTTTTCGTCGTAGTTCATCAACGCCTGGAGCGTAAATTCGTCCGTCTCGCCCGTGAGATAGAGGATCTCGTAGTTCTTGTCCTTCAAAAGCTCGGTCTGCGGCAGCTTGTCCACCGCCGCCACGCTCTCGCCGGCGGCGTAGTAGATGCACTTCTGCTCTTCCTTCATGCGGGAGACATACTCCTTGAGCGTCGTGAGCTTCTTCTCCGTGGAGGAGTAGAACATCAGCAGGTCCTTGAGCGAATCCTTACGGCTCTCGCCGCCGTCGCTCACAATGCCGTAGCCGAGCTGACGGCCGAAGTTCGCGTAGAACTTCTCATAGCCCTCGCGGTCGTCCTTGAGGAACTTTTCAAGGTCGGCGCGCACCTTCTTTTCAAGATTCTGGCCGATGACCCTGAGCTGGCGGTCGTGCTGTAAAAGCTCGCGGGAGATGTTCAGGCTCAGGTCGGGCGAATCGACCACACCGCGCACAAAGCGCAGGTAATCCGGCAGCAGTGTGTCGCACTTATCCATGATGAGCACGCCCGCGCTATAGAGCTGCAAGCCCTTCTCGTACCCTTCGGTGTAGAAGTTGAACGGGCGGGACGACGGCACGAACAGCAGCGCCTTGTAGGTCACGCTGCCCTCGGCGGAGACGGTGATGGTGCGCTGGGGCTTGTCGAATTCGTGCGTCAGCTCGGAATAGAACTTGTTGTACTCCTCGTCCGTGACCTCGCTCTTCTTGCGCTGCCAGAGCGGGACCATGGAGTTGACGGTCTTCATTTCCTCTACGGTCTCGTACTCGGGCTTCTCCGGATCGCTGCCCTCCTTGACCTTCTGCTCGGGCATCATCATATGGATGGGGTAGCGGATGTAGTCGGAATACTTCTTGATCAGCGCGTGCAGGCGGTAGGGCTCGAGATATTCGCTGTACCTTTCCTCATCCGTGTCGGGCTTGATGTGCATGATGACGTCGGTGCCGACGCTTTCCTTGCCGCATTCCGTCACGGTGTAGCCGTCCGCGCCGGAGGACTGCCATTCGTAGGCCTGCTCCGAACCGTACTTCTTCGTGCGCACGGTGATGCTGTCGGCGACCATGAACGCGGAGTAGAAGCCCACACCGAACTGGCCGATGATGTCGATATCGGCCTCCTTTTTGTCCTTTTCCTCCGTCTCCTGACGGAACTTGTAAGAACCGGAGGAGGCGATCACGCCGAGGTTGTTTTCAAGCTCTTCGCGGCTCATGCCGATGCCGTTATCCGACACCGTCAGCGTGCGGGCGTCCTTGTCGGCCGAAACCGTGATGGCAAAATCGCTGCGGCTCATGCCGACCTTGTCGTCCGTCAGCGCGACGTAGCAGAGCTTGTCGATGGCGTCGCTGGCGTTGGAAATGATCTCGCGCAGGAATATCTCCTTGTGCGTGTAAATCGAGTTGATCATCAGATCGAGCAAACGCTTCGATTCTGCCTTAAACTGTTTTTTAGCCATAAAAGCATCCCTCTCTGAATGTGATTTGACTCCAAGTATAACAGGTATTTCCCGCTATTTGTTACCAAACTCTTAATTTTTGGCACTCTTCCGCCGCGAGTGCTAAAATCTCTTCGTGTTCCTCCTGCCTCTCATTATATATGCGGCGCACGCTTCTCCCGGGCGCACGGCGGCGGAATTTCGCCTTGTTTCGGCCGAAGCTGCCCGTTTTCCCTCCCGGAATAGGGCCAAACCGCCCGATATTGTCGATATTACATATTCATCCCCTTTTCATCGCTTTTTCTTTGGATAATATGCGCTATTGACTTCCGGCGCTCCACGCGCTAAAATTAGCCCATCAAACATGAGGGATACATGAAAGGATCTAATGCTATGTTCCGTTTTGCTTATGCAAATCAGAATAACGCTGCCGCTTCTGCCATGTGCGCAGAGGCCGCTTCCTCCTGCCCCTCTCAGTCCTTCGGCTTCAACTGCATCGTTCTGGGCGCCATGATCATGGCGTCCATTATTATTTCCCGCATTCTCTCCCTGTCCATTATCGGCATTTCCCTGCTGGTACTGGTACTTCTGGTAGTTCTTGCGGATGTTTCCCGAACGAAACGCGATTGCTGAAAGCCCCTGAATGCGATACAGCAAAGCGGTTCCGCCGGGAATGGCGGATCCGCTTTTTTGTATAATAAAATTTGTCATTTTTTATCAAAGGAGATTTTTAAGATGAAAAAGAAGCTCATGTGTATGTTCATGGCTGCGGCCATGACGCTCTCGATGGCCGCCTGCGGCTCCAAGGGCGACGATGCGAACACCGATGCCAACACCGACGGCACCGATAACGCTGAGGTCCAGACCTTCAAGCTCGGCACCTCCGGCCCGCTGACCGGCGACAACGCAATCTACGGTATGGCCGTCAAGCAGGGCGTGGAGCTCGCCGTCAATGAAATCAACGCGAGTGACAGCAAGATCAAGTTTGAGTTCCTCTCTCAGGACGATGAGGGCGACGGTGAAAAGGCCGTCAACGCCTACAACAATATGATGGACAATGGCATGCAGGTTCTCGTCGGCCCCACGACCACCGGCGCTTCCATCGCCGTTGCCGATGCCTGCTACACCGACCGCACCTTCATGCTGACCCCCTCCGCCTCCTCCACTGACGTGACCGCGGGCAAGGACAATGTCTTCCAGGTCTGCTTCACCGACCCCAACCAGGGCGTTGGCGCTGCCGACTACATGGCTGAGAACTTCGCCGATGCCAAGATCGCCGTCATCTACCGCAACGACGACGCCTACTCTCAGGGCATCCGCGATGCTTTCGTGAAGGAAGCGGGCGACAAGGGCCTCTCCATCGTCTATCAGGGCACCTTTACACTCGATACCTCCTCTGACTTCTCCGTCCAGCTCGCCGCCGCGCAGACTGCCGGCGCCGACCTCGTCTTCCTCCCCATCTACTATCAGCCCGCTTCCGTGATCTTCGCGCAGGCCAAGGCCATGGGCTATGCCCCCACCTTCTTCGGTGTGGACGGCATGGACGGCATCCTCGATATGCCCGGCTTTGACACCACTCTCGCCGAGGGCCTCGTGCTGATGACCCCGTTCTGCGCCACCGTTGAATCCAGCAAGAGCTTCGTCGACGCTTACGTCGACGCTTACGGCACCACGCCCAACCAGTTCGCCGCCGACGCCTATGACGGTGTGTACATCGTCAAGGCTGCGCTCGAACAGGCCGGCTGCACCGCCGATATGAGCAATGAAGAGATCTGCGACGCGCTCGTTTCCGCCATGACCTCCCTCAAGTTCACCGGTCTCACCGGTACCGACATGACCTGGAATGCCGAGGGTCAGGTCTCCAAGGCCCCGACCGCCTACGTCGTCAAGGACGGCCAGTACGTCGAGGGCTGATTCCCCCAAACGCACGAAAGACCCCTAAAAGCCTTTCTCAGCGGCGGGTCGTCGGGAGCATACGCTCCCGGCGGCCTACGCCCTGCTTCTATGGCGGAAACGAAGGCAGGAGCCCTCGCCTCTGCCCTTGTTTCTGCCACAGACAAACCCGATCCCAAAAGAGAAAAGAGAGGTGCCATCCTATGGAATTTTTGTCCTATCTCATCAGCGGCATCAGCCTCGGCAGCGTGTACGCGATCATCGCCCTCGGCTATACGATGGTTTACGGCATTGCCAAGATGCTGAACTTTGCCCACGGCGACATTATCATGATCGGTGGTTACGTATCGTTCTGCGCGATGTTCTATCTGGGACTGCCCAACATCGTGGCGGTGCTGCTGGCCGTCATCGTCTGCACGGTGCTCGGCGTCGTCATCGAGCGCCTTGCCTACAAGCCCCTGCGCTCCGCGCCGAGCCTCGCGGTCCTGATCACCGCCATCGGCGTGAGCTATTTCCTCCAGAACTCCGCGCTTCTCATCTGGAAGGCAGCCGCGCGTGTCTATCCTCCGGTGGTCGAGGGTTCGATGCAGCTGTTCGGCGGCAAGCTGACCGTCTCCTATGTGTCTCTTCTTACGATCGCGGCCTGCGTCGTCATCATGATCGGCCTCACCACGTTCGTCAACAAGAGCAAGATGGGCAAGGCCATGCGTGCCTGCTCGGAGGATAAGGCGGCGGCCCAGCTCATGGGCATCAACGTCAACGCCACCATTTCCGCAACGTTCGCCATCGGCTCGGCGCTCGCCGCCATCGCCGGCGTGCTGCTCTGCTCGTTCAATACGTCGCTCATGCCGACGACCGGCTCCATGCCCGGCATCAAGGCCTTCACCGCGGCGGTGTTCGGCGGCATCGGCTCCATCCCCGGCGCGTTCCTCGGCGGCCTGCTCCTCGGCATCATCGAGGCCATGGCTAAGGCGTATATCTCGACGAATCTCGCCAACTCGATCGTCTTTGCCGTGCTGATCGTCGTGCTGCTCGTCAAACCCGCAGGACTTCTCGGCAAATACGTGCCGGAGAAAGTGTAAGGTGACCGGAATGACACAGAAAATGAGCAAATTCAAGTCTCTCAAAAAGACCACCAAGGTCGATTTTGCGACCTACCTCGGCGTGATTATCGTCTTCATCATCACGACGATCCTGCAGAACAACGGCTCGCTCAAGCGCTCCGCCGTTGGTCTGCTCGTCCCCATCTGCTGCTATATGTCCATGGCCGTGTCGCTGAACCTCACGGTCGGTATCCTCGGTGAGCTGAGCCTCGGTCACGCGGGCTTTATGAGCGTCGGCGCATTTTCCGGCATCGTGGTCTCGCAGAGCCTCATGGGTGCGATCCCGAGCGCTCCGGTGCGTCTCGCCGTCGCGATGATCGTCGGTGCGATCTTTGCCGCCATCGTCGGTCTTCTCATCGGCACGCCAGTGCTCCGCTTACAGGGCGACTACCTCGCTATCGTGACGCTCGCCTTCGGCGAGATCATCAAGGAGCTCATCAACTGCCTGATCATCGGCTGCGACGAAAACGGCCTGCACTTCATCTTCAACCCCGCCGGCAGCAAGACGGTCGATGACCTCGGCCTCAGCGCCTCCGGCACCGCCATCATCAAGGGCGCGCAGGGCGCGACCGGCACCGCCACCATCGCAACGTTCACCGCGGGCTTCGTGCTCGTGATGATCACGCTCATCGTGGTGCTGAATCTGACGCGCTCGCGCGCAGGCCGCGCGATCATGGCCATCCGCGATAACCACATCGCCGCGCAAGCCATCGGCCTGAACCTGACGAAATATAAGCTCATGGCCTTCGTCACCTCCGCCGCCCTCGCAGGCGCGGCAGGCGCACTCTACGGCCTGAACTACTCTTCCCTCCAGGCGACGAAGTTCAACTTCAACCTCTCCATCCTCGTGCTGGTGTTCGTGGTGCTCGGCGGGCTCGGCAACATCTGGGGCTCGCTTATTGCCGCCGCCGCGCTCACCATTCTGCCCGAGGCACTGCGCCCGCTCCACGACTACCGTATGCTCATCTATGCGACCGTGCTGATCTTCGTCATGCTCGCGACCAACAATCCGCAGGCCAAGGCGTTCGTCCAGAAGCTGCTGCCGCACCGCCGCGCGGTCGCTGAAAAGGAGGAGAATTGACCATGACTCAGAAAACCAAACTCGTTCCCGTCTCCCGCGAGCCGGCGCTCCTGCCCGAGCGAGACGCGGACAAGTCCCCCGTGCTCGAATGCATCGACCTCGGCATCACCTTCGGCGGCCTGAAGGCAGTCGATAACTTCAACGTGACCATCGGCCGCACGGAGATCACCGGCCTCATCGGGCCCAACGGCGCCGGTAAGACGACGGTCTTCAACCTGCTCACCAAGGTCTATCAGCCCACCCACGGCACCATCCTCTTAAACGGCAAGGACATCCACGGGCTCAACACCGCGCAGGTCAACCGCGCGGGCATCGCCCGTACCTTCCAGAACATCCGTCTCTTCGGCGAGTTGAGCGTGGAAGAGAACATCACCGTCGCCATGGACACACAGATGCACTACACGATGCCCGAGGGCATTTTCCGCCTGCCCCGCTTCTGGAAGGAAGAGCGCATCGTTCACGAGCGCGCGATGGAGCTTCTGTCCATCTTCCACATGGAAGATCTTGCGGGCGCCAAGGCAAGCTCGCTGCCTTACGGCGCGCAGCGCAGATTGGAAATCCTGCGTGCACTGGCGACGAACCCGAGTCTGCTGCTTCTTGACGAGCCCGCCGCCGGCATGAACCCGAGCGAAACGGCCGAGCTGATGGAAAACATCCGCTCCATCCGCGACACCTTCAAGATCGCGGTGCTGCTCATCGAGCACGACATGAACCTCGTCATGAACATCTGCGAGGGCATCGCCGTTTTGAACTTCGGCCGCGTCATCGCCAAGGGCACGCCCGAGGACATTCAGAATAACCCCGAGGTCATTGAAGCCTACCTCGGCAAGCAGAAGGAGGCCTAACGATGAGTCAGATCTTACAGGTGAACGATCTTCACGTTTACTATGGCAGCATCCACGCCGTCAAGGGCGTTTCCTTCGAGGTCAACGAGGGCGAGGTCGTCACGCTGATCGGCGCGAACGGCGCGGGCAAATCGACCGTCCTGAACACGGTCTCCGGCCTGCTGCACCCCAAGCACGGCAGCATTGTCTTTGAAGGCAAGGACTTAAAGGGCGTCCCCGCGCACAAGATCGTGGAGCACGGTCTTGCGCAGGTTCCCGAGGGCCGTCACGTCTTTTTGCAGATGACGGTCGAGGATAACCTCGAAATGGGCGCCTACACCCAGCCCAATTCCACCATCGAGTCCGGCATTGCGGACGTCTATGAGCGCTTCCCGCGCCTGAAGGAGCGCCGCAAGCAGATCGCCGGTACGCTTTCCGGCGGCGAACAGCAGATGCTCGCCATGGGCCGCGCGCTCATGTCGCGCCCCAAGCTTTTGATGCTCGACGAGCCTTCCATGGGTCTTGCGCCCATCCTCGTTGAGCAGATCTTCGACATCGTCCGCGAGCTGCACGCCGCAGGCACGACGATCCTGCTCGTCGAGCAGAATGCGCAGGCCGCGCTTTCCGTCGCCGACCGCGCCTACGTGCTGGAAACGGGCCGCATCACCCTCTCCGGCACCGGCAAGGAGCTCATGGCCAGCGACGCTGTGCGCAAGGCCTACCTCGGCGGTTAAATCACGATCGCACCGAAAGAGTCGTCCCAAAGGACGGCTCTTTTTTTGCGCAGTTCCGCTGCGGTACAAAATTTCCTGCAATTTCCGTGCACTTTTTGCCGGGATATGCTATACTGTCCAGGCAAGACTCATTCCATCCGCCGCGGTGCGGCGCGAACGATGATCGGAGGGTGCCATGTTCAAAATTCTCATTGCCGAGGATGACCGCGAGCTGCGTCAGCTCTTTGCCCACGTGCTCACAAAGAACGGCTATACGGTCCTCGGCGTTTCCAATGGGGAGGAGGCCCTTGCCGCGCTCGATCAGACCTATTTCGACCTCATTATTTCCGATATCATGATGCCGAAGATGGACGGCTTCGAGCTCGTGCGCTCCATCCGCGAGAGCGGCTCGTCCATTCCCATTCTGATGATCACCGCGCGCGACGCCTTTGACGATATGCGCCTCGGCTTTCTCTCCGGCAGCGATGACTACATGGTCAAGCCCATCAACATCAATGAGATGGTCCTGCGCGTGAGCGCGCTGCTGCGCCGCGCGCAGATGGCGAGCGAGCGCCGCCAGAGCATCGGCGGCACGGTGCTTGAATGCGACTCGCTGTGCGTCACGGTGAACGGCGAGAGCACGGTACTGCCGCAGAAGGAATTCATGCTGCTCTACAAAATGGCGTCATTTCCCGGCCGCATCTTCACGCGCCAGCAGCTCATGGACGACATCTGGGGCTACGACTCCAGCACCGATACCCACACCGTCGACGTGCACATCGGAAGGCTGCGCGAGCGCTTCCGCGATAACCCGGACTTCAGGATCGTCACAATGCGCGGCGTCGGCTACAAGGTGGTGAAGGCATGAGCAAGCGCAGGAATAAATGGCTCGATATCCGCGTGCAGTTCTTCTTTATCTGCATGGCGGGCTTTATCGGCGTGGCGCTGCTGGCTACGCTTGCGACCTGGGGGCTCGAGCATCTGGGCGTGAATGTGCCGACCTTTATCTGGCTGCTGATCTTCACGCTGCTGCTCGGCAGCGCTACGGCGGCGGGCTTTTCCGTCGCGTTTTTTGCCCCCATCTCGCGCCTGTCGCGCGCGATGAAGGAGGTCGCAGGCGGCAACTTTCAGGTCAAGGTGGAAACAAGGAGCCTCTTTCGCGATATCCGCGACATTTACGACAATTTTGACCTCATGGTGCGCGAGCTCGGCGCGACCGAGACGCTCCAAACCGACTTCATCTCCAATGTCTCGCACGAATTCAAAACGCCCATCAGCGCCATCGAGGGCTACGCCTCGCTTTTGCAGGAGCACCAGCAGTCAAGCGAGGAGCAGGCGAAATATGTCGACAAGATCCTCTTCAACACGCGCCGCCTCTCCGCGCTGGCGGGCAACATCCTGCTGCTCAGCAAGCTCGACAGTCAATCCATCCGCCCCCGGCGCGAGCGCTTCCGCCTCGATGAGCAGGTGCGCCAGAGCATCCTTGCCCTTGAGCGCAGGTGGACGGAAAAGGACGTCGACTTTGACGTCGATCTCGACGAGATCGAATACACGGGCTATGCGGGGCTCCTGCAGCACGTGTGGTCGAATCTCATCGACAATGCCATCAAGTTCGGTCCGCGCGGCGGACTCATCCGGATGCGGATGCTGCGCGAGAACGGGAGCATTCTCTTCACCATCGACGACGAGGGCCCCTCTATCCCGGATGAGGATAAGGCGCGCATTTTTAACAAATTCTATCAGGGGGACAGCTCGCATGAATCCGAGGGCAACGGTCTCGGTCTCGCCCTCGTGCGCAAGATCGTTGCCATGCACGGCGGCGAGGTACGGGTCGAGGATCCGCCCCTGGGCGGCTGCCGCTTCGCCGTCTCGCTGCCCGAGCAGGGATGACCTGCCATTGTCCTGCAAAGTTTCAACAAAAATTGAGCTTGGCTTCACCATTTATTCGCTTTTCTATGCTATACTGAATCTTAACGGCCGCTTGACGCGGCATTTTCCCGGCGCACTGTCCTGCGTCGGGCTTTCCTTACGAAAAAAGGAGGTAGGATCGTGGGCTTTCTGCGCTGCTGCATTTACTACGGGGTCCTGGCCGTCTTGTCGTTTTTCATCGGCAGGCTCCTGCCGAAAAGCTGGTTTCATGCCGACCGGTTCCCCTACCGCTGCGCCCCCTGGGAGGCGAAGCTTTACCGCTTTCTGCGTGTGCACGACTGGCAGGACAAGGTTCCCGACATGAGCCGGATCGTTCCCAAGCTCATCCCCGCCAAAAAACTGAACGCGGACTTCCGCGCGCAGCTTCCGCGGATGCTCCAGGAGACCTGCGTGGCCGAGTTCACGCACTTTGTGCTCATCCTGCTCGGCTTTTACGCCCTGCGCCTCTGGCCCGGAACGGGCGGCGCGATCGTCACCGCCATCTATATCCTGTTCGGCAATCTGCCGTTTCTCATCATCCAGCGCTACAACCGCCCGCGGCTGCAAAGGCTGCTTGCCGCGCAGCAGCGTCGGAGCGCAAAAGAAAACAAATAACAGTAAAGGATCGGATCTTTTCATGAAAGTTTTGATTTTAAGCTGCAACACCGGCGAGGGTCACAACTCCTGCGCCTCGGCGCTCGCGGAGGAGTGCCGCCTTCAGCATATCCCCTGCGACACCGAGGATGCCCTGCGCTTCATCTCGCCCGAGGTCTCGCGCTTCATCTCCAACTGGCACGTGCGCATCTACCGCCACGCGCCGGGGCTGTTCCGCGTGGGCTACCGCGCGGCGGAGGAGCATCCCACGCAGTTTCACGAGGGCTCCGCGCTCTACCGCTATCTCACGCAGGGTGTGGAAAAGCTCTGCGGCTTCATTGCCGGCAGCGGCTACGATACGGTCATCTGCACGCACCCCTTCTCCGCCCTCATGGTCAGCGAGGTCGTGAAGACGCACCTGCCAAACCTCAAGACCTGCTTCATCGCCACGGACTACACCTGCTCGCCCAGCGTGAAGGACAGCTCGCTCGACCGCTACTTCATCCCTGCGTCCTCGCTGGGCTCAGACTTTCTCGGCGGCGGCATCACGCCCGAGCGAATGCGCGCCTGCGGCATTCCCGTGCGCCAGATGTTCCAGTCCCGCGTCCGCAAGGAGGAGGCCAAGCGCGCCTTCGGCATTCCCGCCGACCATAAGCACCTTGTGATGATGTGCGGCAGCATGGGCTGCGGCCCCATTATGAGCATTGCCCGCCGCATCGGGCGGAATTTGCCCGACAATCAGGACCTCACGATCGTCTGCGGCACGAATAAGCGGCTCTACGACCGCCTCTCCCGCAGATTTTACGGCGCGAAGAACGTGCACATTCTCTCCTATGTCAAGGATATGGCCCTGCTGATGGACTCGGCGGATCTCTACCTCACCAAGCCCGGCGGTATCAGCGTGACCGAGGCAGCCTCAATGCGCCTGCCGATGGTGTTCATCGACGCGGTCGCGGGCTGCGAGGAGTACAACAAGGACTTTTTCCTGCGCACGGGCGGCGCGGCCACGGGCAAGACGCCCGCCGAGATCGCGCGCGTGAGCTTAAAGCTCCTCAGCGACGAAAACACGCTCGAAAAGATGGGAGACGCGCTGGATACCGCTGTGCCGCACGACGCGGCGGCGAGCATCCTCTCGGAGATGAGCGAAGCAGAGGAGGGAGAGCTCGCATGATCAGGCCCTATGTCGACTACCGCGAGTTCCGCTTCAGCAAGCTGAGCACACCAGAATTTTCCCACGTGTGGCTGCTGCTCTTCTGGCCCGCCTTCGGCCTGCTCTTTTCCTATGTAGAGCGCTTCTACCCCGTAACGCATTACATCGAGATGCACTGCGCGCTCGACGATCTCATTCCCTTCAACGAGTGGTTTCTCATCCCGTACCTCTTCTGGTTTGTCTACCTCATCGGCGCGGTGGCCTACACGTTCTTTTTTGACGTGCCGGGCTTCCGCCGCATGATGCACTTTGTGATGATCACCTACTCCGTCACGCTGCTCATCTACTTTCTCTTCCCCACCTGCCAGATGCTGCGGCCAGAGACCTTCCCGCGCGACAACGTGCTCACGCGCTTCATCGCAGGCTTTTACGTATTCGACACCAACACCAATGTCTGCCCCTCGCTGCATGTCATCGGCTCGCTGGCGGCGTTTTTTGCCTTCTGGCACACCCCTCTTTTCTCCTCGAAGGGCTGGCGCATCGCGTCCGGTATCGCAGCCTTTCTCATCAGCATCTCCACGGTCTTTATGAAGCAGCATTCCGCCCTCGATGTGCTCGCGGCGATCCCCCTCTGCGCGATCGGCTACTATTTCGCCTATGTGCGCAAGCCAAAGCGCACCAAAGCCACGGCCGCAAAAAGCTGAACATCCCTCTCGGCAGGAGCATGAAGCTCCTGCCGATTTTATACACCCGCAGCCGTCGCTTTATCGCAAGAAAGTGCATATATGCGTGCATAAATGTATATTCTTTAGATTTTTTGTGCTGTTTTTCCGTTTTCTGTACGATTTGCACAGAAAACGGCCGTTTTTTCTCCTCTTTTTTGAATCAAAAACCATTGACAACGAATAAATAAACATCTATACTCTCATTATCGTTTATGAAACGAATGAAAATTCGCTCGACGATAAAACAATATGCAAGATGGAAAGAAATTACAAAAGGAGCTATCAACCATGAAAAAGTTTACTGCACTGATGCTGGCTCTGATGATGAGCCTTTCGCTGGTTGCCTGCGGCAGCAAGGCCGACGACAGCAGCACCACCGATGACACCAACACCGACAACACCGAGCAGACCGGCGGCACGCTGGTGCTCGGCACCTCTGCCGACTATGCCCCGTTCGAGTTCATGTATGCCGATGACAGCGGCGAGATGCAGTTTGCCGGTATCGACATTTCCGCCGCGCAGTACATTGCCGACGAGATGGGCATGGAGCTGCAGGTCGAGAACATGGGCTTTGACTATCTGCTCACCTCTCTCGCCAAGGGCGACTATGACATCGTCATGGCGGCCATGGAAGCCACGGAGGAGCGTCTCAACTCCGCCGACTTCTCCGATCCCTACTACACCGATATCCCCCCGATGATCCTTGTCAAGGCTGACGCCGCCGACCAGTACGCTACCCTCGCCGACTTTGCCGGCAAGAGCGTCGGCGCACAGTCTGCCACCACCAAGGAGGGCATCGTTACCGACCAGATGGAAGGCGCCAGCCTCGTTTCCCTGCAGCTTGTGACTGACCTTGTCAACGAGCTGGTTTACGGCAAGATCGACGCGGTCGTGCTCGACGGTGCTGTCGCGCAGGAATATGTCGATGCCAACCCCGATCTGGCCATCGCCAGCGCCTCCTCCGAGCTCGGCGAAGCCCAGCCCTACTGCATCGCTGTTGCCAAGGGCGACCCCAAGGGCCTGCTGCCCGGCATCAACGAGGCCATCGCCAAGATGACCTCCGAGAACAAGATCGATGAGTTCATCGCCGACGCCGATGCGCTGAGCGGTGTGGCCGTCGAGGTCACCGCGGACGCTCCTGCGGCCTAAGTTCTCCCCTTTAACTACGCTCTCTTCTCACTATCTCTCATAGCCAATGAGCAAAGCCCCATGGCTTTGCTCATTGGCATCTCTATGAAAAACGCGTTTCCCATCACACTTTTGAAAGGAGATCCCTCCCATGGATTTTACCACATGGTGGAGCAACCTTTTCGTCGGGATGTCCCCGGCGTCGTTCGTCAACTTTTCCTTCCTGCCGAAGTACGGCGTGTACTTCCTGCAGGCGCTGGGCTACACGCTGCTGCTCGCGGTCGTGTCGGTCGCGCTGGCGGTCATTCCGGCGCTGCTGCTCGCGTTCATGCGCCTGAGCAAGAACAAGTTCGTGCGCGGCATCTCCGGCGCATACATTGCCATCTTCCGCTCTACACCGCTGCTCGTGCAGCTTTCGATCATTTACTTCGGTCTCTTTGGCGCGATCTCCATCCCGCGCCTGTACCTCTTTGGCTTTATCGACATTTCCCGCTTCATCCCCGGCGTCGTGGCGCTGGCGCTCAACAGCTCGGCCTATGTCGCCGAGATCTTCCGCGCGGGTATCCTTGCCGTTGACGCGGGCCAGACCGAGGCCGCGCGCTCGCTGGGCCTTTCCGCCTCCCAGTCCATGACGCTCGTCGTGCTGCCGCAGGCCATCAAAAATGTCCTGCCCGCACTCGGCAACGAGGTCGTCACCATGGTCAAGGAATCGTCCATCTGCTCCACGCTCGGCATGGTCGAGCTGATGTTTGCCGCGAAGACCGTGGCAACGTCCACCTACATTTCCCTCGCACCTTACGTGCTGGCAGCGCTGATGTATTTCTGCATCACCTACCCTGCCGGCAAAGCGATCGAAGCACTCGAAAGGAGGATGCGTCGTGGCGACAAGCACTGATTCCCTCATCCGCGTGGCAGATGTTTCCAAGGAGTACAACGGCGGCGCCGTCCACGCACTCTCCCACTGCGATCTAAGTGTGAAAAAGGGCGAGGTCGTGGCCATCATCGGTCCCTCCGGCAGCGGCAAATCGACGCTGCTGCGCTGTTTGAACCTTTTAGAGCAGCCGACCTCCGGCACGATCTATTTCAAGGAGGTCGCCCTCAACGGCAAGAAGGTCAACCTCGACCTCCACCGCCGCGAGATGGGCATGGTCTTCCAGCACTTCAACCTCTTCCCGCACATGACGGTCAAAAAGAACATCACCCTCGCCCCCGTCAAGCTCAAGCTCAAAACGCAGGAGGAAGCGGACAAGCAGGCCATGGCGCTGCTGGAGCGCATCGGTCTTGCTGACAAGGCGAACGAGTATCCCGCGATGCTCTCCGGCGGCCAGAAGCAGCGTATCGCCATCGTGCGCGCGCTTGCCATGGCGCCCGAGGTCATGCTCTTCGACGAGCCGACCTCCGCGCTCGACCCCGAGATGGTCGGCGAGGTGCTCGACCTCATGCGTGACCTTGCCAGGGACGGCATGACGATGGTTGTTGTCACGCACGAGATGGGCTTCGCCCGCGAGGTCGCCGACCGTGTGGTCTTCATGTCCGAGGGTGCGATCATCGAAGAGGGTTCCCCCGCCGAGATCTTCGACCGCCCGCAGAGCGAGCGGCTGCAATCGTTCCTCGCCAAGGTCCTTTAACGGCACTTCAAAAAGCGGCTTTGCCGCTTTCCTGATACGAAAAAAGGCGTCCGGCCAACGGCCGGACGCCTTTTACTGTTAAAAACGCCTCATGGAAATTCGCTTTTTTGAAAATCTTACATCTTCTCCGGTGCGGAGCAGCCGATGACCTTGAGGCCGTTGGCCAGCACCTGGCGCGTCGCGCTCACGAGCTTCAGGCGCGCGTCGATCACGGCCTCGTCCTCGCCCTTGATGCGGCAGGCGTTGTAGAACTTGTGGAACGCCGCGGCAAGGCGCATGAGATAGCGGTTGATATAGCTCGGGTCGTAGTCGCGCGCCGCCATGCGGATCTCCTCGGCGAAGGAGGAAAGCTCCTTGATGAGCGCGCGCTCGGCGTCGCTCGAGAGGATGGACAGATCCACCGCGCCGGGCTTGACGCTGTGCCCCTCTTCCTCCAGCGCCTTCAAGAGGCTGCAAATGCGCGCGTGCGCATACTGGATATAGTAGATGGGGTTCTCGCTGTCCTCGCGCACCGCGAGGCCGAGGTCGAATTCCATCTGCGTGTCGGGCTTGGCGTTGAAGAAGTAACGGCAGGCGTCGACGGGGATCTCATCGAGCAGGTCGGACAGCGAGATGGTCTTGCCCGTGCGCTTGGACATACGCACGACCTCGCCGTCGCGCACCAGCTTGACGAGCTGCATCAGCACGATATCGAGACGATTTGTACCGTCGAGACCCAGCGCGTCCATCGCGCCCTTCATGCGGGCCACGTGGCCATGATGGTCCGCGCCCCAGATGTTGATGACCTTGTCGAAATGACGCACGGCGAACTTGTTGCGGTGGTAGGCGATGTCGCCGGCAAAGTAGGTGTAGAAGCCGTTGGCGCGGCGCAGCACGTCGTCCTTGAGGTCGAGCTTGTCGATGTCCTCATCCTTTTTGCCCTGCTTGCGGTACTGCTCGCGCATGATGTCGGCGGTCTTGAGCCAGAGCGCGCCTTCCTTTTCATACGTCCAGC
>ERZ1032461.210-NODE-210-length-15853-cov-6.410242_pt1 | contig 15853 bp, 20 predicted proteins | sample MGYA00517098_ERZ1032461 | MGnify/ENA primary metagenome ERZ1032461 (study PRJEB33719, sample SAMN04261332) | wastewater metagenome | biome: periurban shantytown; feature: human; material: feces | host: Homo sapiens | place: Peru: Lima | collected 2013-01-26 ...
GGTGCAGGGACAGCGTCCCTGCTGGGGTTTGGGGCAACGCCCCAACCGTTTCGCGGGCGACCAGTATGCCCAACGCGTCCAACAAAGGTGCAGGCAGCGAAGCGTCCCTGCCAGTAACTTTGCGCTCCCGCAGGAGCGCCCCCAAGCTGCTCTACCCAACATCTATGCAGTGTCGCGCCAAATGGGCGCGACCAGATTGCCTGACCTCCGACCATAGCTGATCTTTCCCGCAAGCAGGGGTTTCGCTCCTGCGGGCGCGACGAGGGGGCAATGAAAACAGACGAAGTCTGCGGTCGCCCCCTCGACCCCTTCGGGTTCGCCGCTGTCATACTCGATTTCTTCCATAATAATAGGTTTCACCTATTGCCATCATCAAGGAGGTACTTCCATGTCCCTGACCCGCAGTCTGCTAAAGGAATTGCAGATTTCGCCTGATGCGGCGGAACGCATCATTGCCGCTCACGCGGAATCCATCGACGCGCTTCGGCAGGAGCGCGATGCCGCACGCGGCGAGGCGGCGCAGCTCGAAAGCATCCGGGCGGCGCTTGCCGAAATGACACAGGCGCGCGACGAGGCGTGCCATGCCCGTGACAGCGCCCGCGAAGAACTGTCGGCGCTGGGCGGACAGTTTGATTCCTATCGTCAGCAGGTGGAGACGGAAAAGCACCAGCAGGCGCGCCATGCGAATCTTCGCGCTGCCCTGCAAAGCGCCGGGGCAAATCCTCACGCGCTGGACCTGCTGCTGCTTGCCCTCCACCCCGACGAAAGTGCGTTTGACGGCGACAAAATCACCGACCCGGACGCGCTGCTGACTCCTCTCAAGGCGCAGTACGGCGCGTTCTTCGCGCAGCCGACGCGCCTGCCGACCGACGTCGTTTCCCCGCCTGTGACCGCCGCGCCGCCGCTGACAAAGGAGGATGTGTGCCGCATGTCGCAGGAGGACATCAACCGAAACTGGAGCAGTGTCTGCTCCGTACTATCGAAAGGAGATTAACACAATATGGCTATTTCCAGCTTCATCCCCAAGGTTTGGTCTGCTCGCCTTCAGGAGAACTTCCACAAGGCGCTGGTGTTCGGCTCGCTCTGCTCCCGCAACTACGAGGGCGAAATCAGCCAGTGGGGCGACACCGTTCACATCTCCAACCTGTCGGACATTACCGTCCGCCCCTACGACCCGACGAAGGACCTCGCCGAGCCGGAAGCCCTCAGCGGCACGGACATTGTGCTGACCATCGACCACGGCGCGTACTACAACTTCCTCATCGGCGACGTGGACGCGGCGCAGGCGCGCGTTGACCTGATGGACGGCGCGATGCGCAACGCCGCCTATCAGCTGGCGGAGGATGCCGAGAAGTACATCCTCGCTACCATCCGCAAGGGCGCGGGCACGAAAGTGTCCGGCGCGATTCCGGCGGCGGACAAGGGCGGACTGTACGGGCTGCTCATCAGCATCAAGAACGCGCTTGACCTCAAGCACGTCCCGCGCTTCGAGCGCAAGCTGATTGTGCCGATTGCGATTGAAGGTCAGCTGCTGCTGGACGAGCGGTTCGTCAACGGCTCCGCGGCGGCGGAAGCGCGGCTGGCGGAGGGCGCTATCGGGCGCGCGGCTGGCTTTGACATTTACGTCAGCGCTGATTTGACGAACGAAATCATCGCCATGATTCCCGATGCGGTCACGTTCGCCAACCAGATTGCCCGCACGGACGCGTACCGCCCGGAAAAGGGCTTCTGCGACGGCGTGAAGGGCTTGAACCTGTGCGGCTGCAAGGTCGTGCAGCCCGATGGCGTGTATATCCACACCATTACGGCTTAATCCGAAAGGAGGATTCCCCTGATGACCGTAACCGTACAGGACGTGATGCGGCAGATGCGCAACTACTTCATTGCGTCGACTTTGACCGGCACGTTCACCGTTGCGGACGGCATCATTGACCTTGACCCGCCTCTTGCGCCCGGCGCGTGGGTCGCCATCGAAGGCTCCGGCTCGCTCGATGGCGTCCACCAGCTGGACGAAAACGGGAAACTGCCGGATGCGGTGGATGGGAGCTGGCGCGGTCTGCTCCATCTCCTGTCCCCGACGGCGGATTTCCTGCGCCTGTGCCGCGAAATTCGCGACTGGGCAGACAAGCACCCGGACGAAACGCTGCTGACGGAGAAATTCGGCTCGTACAGCCGCAGCCAGAGTTCCAGTGCATGGGAAAAGGTCTTTGAGCGCCGCCTGCGCCCGTATTTGCGGATGTTCCCGGAGGTGAAGGGCTGATGCTGACGGACTACTTCGAGCCGTTTACGCTGCTGAAATCCGCTTCCTGCCCCGACCCGTACGGCGGGCAGCTCCAGCAGGATGTGACCGAGCTGCCCTTCCGCGCCGCCTTGGCGGATGCGCTGGGCGAAGAGGGCGAGCGCGGCGGAAAACCGTTCATCCGCGTGACACCGTATCTGCTGTGCCCGCCGGAAACGCCGCTGAAATTGGACGACATCATCCGCCGCGAGAAGGACGGCACGCACTACCGCGTCTGCTCCCGCCCGGAGGACAGTCAAACGCCGCTGGGCGCGGGTTTCCCCTACGCCGAGGTGCGCTTGGAGAGAATGGAGGCGGACGCATGACGCTGCTTCGCGCGCTGGTCAGCCGCTTTTCCGCCCTGCTGGGCGATATGTATTATGAAGGAACTGTTCCGCCGGACGCACCGTATCCATACGCGGTGGTATCCGCCAAAATCCCCGCGGCGTTCGGCGGCGCGGGCGAAATCACTCTCTGCTGCTATGAGCGCGGCGGGGACAGCCACACGCGAATCGCCGAGAAAATGGCGCGGGTGATGCGCTTTTCCGGCAGTTTGGTACATTACGGCGGCGGCTTGGCGCTGCTGCAATCCCCCCAATGCGCCATCGGGCATGAGAAGGGCGGCATCACCGTCCTGCGGATGACGATGGCGTTCACCCACTATCCGAATCAATGCTATTCCCTGCGAAAGGAGGAGTTTCTTTGCTGATTTCCCATCATCCCGCGTCCGCCGAGTGCTTGCAGCTGGGCGAAGGGATGCTGCTCTGCGGCTTCGACCTTGACAAGGCGCTTTCCAGCCGCGACCCGCTGGACTGCATGGCGGAAGCCGTCGCGGATGATACGAAGCGCATCGGGACAACGTGCGGCGGCGGCATCTTCCGCGCTGTGCCGCGCGAGTTCGACCCGGAGAGCGGTTCGCACCGGCTGCCGTTTGCCGGGAGCATCCGCCTGATTGACTGGCGCGTTACCCTCAGCGGCACAATGCTGGACGTAACGCCCGAAAATCTTGCGCGCCTGCTGCCGTCGGACACGGAAATGACCGAGCGCGTAACGACCCTCACGCCGAAGCAGGCGCGCAAGCCGCTTTCCCGCCTATGCTGGATTGGTACGACAAGCCGGGGGCTGCTGGTGACTGAGCTGCGCAACCCGCTTTGCATTTCCGGCGCATCGCTGACGAGTGTGCCTGATGGCGCGGGCAGGCTGCCCTTCACGTTTCTGGCGCAGAATGACCGTCCGGGCGACGTAAATCTGCCCGCGCGCTTGTACTGGTGGAAGGAGGAGACGCATGACGCAGCCTGACGTACTTGCCGCCGCCCCGCAAAATCCCGAATCCACCGAAACGCCGCAGATTGACTACGACGCGCTGGCTGAAGCGCTCACGCCGATTATCTCCGCCATCATCGCGCGGCAGGTAAATCAGCGGAGGTACACATGATACTAATTCGATTCTAAAACATGGCATCGAGCATAGCAGATTTTTCGTTCCGGCAAAGCTGAGTGAAGCGAGGCGTACTGGAGGTACGCGCGAGCGGAACGAAGCAAAGCCGGGGCGGAAAAGATGCTGTGCGAATGACATGGTTTAGATGAGAATTAGTATGAGAAAGGAGGCGCATTTCCCTTGGCTGACCGACTTTACTGTGCCCTGAACGGCACAACCCTGCACGACCTTGATGCGCGGATTCACCTGCTGGATGTGGAGGAGCTTGCGCCCGCCGTGCGGACGGTGACGGCGAGCCGCATCGGCGGCGGGCTGCACCTGCTGCGCCGCCAGCGGGAGCAGCTGTCCCTGCGTGTCCGCTTCCTGATTGAGGAATACGACATCGCCGCGCGGCATCAGCTGCTGCACCTTGTGGCGGCGTGGGCGGAAGCGGGCGGCGTGCTGACGCTGCATGAGGACGGCAAGCGGGTGCTGCGCGTCGTCTGCACACAGTATCCGACCATGAGCACGCTCAACTGGCTGGAGACGCTCTCTCTCGTTTTCACGGCATTCTCCTGCCCCTACTGGGAGGACGCTGCGGAGACAAGTTTCCTGATGCCGAACACGTCCGATGCGCCGTCTAAGCTCCTTGCCGTCCCCGGCGACGCGCCCGAAACGCCGCTGAACCTGCTGATTCGCAACATTGGCGACACTGCCATCACGACGCTGACCATATCCGCCGCGGGGAAAATCAGCTTTCAGGGGCTGACGCTTGCCCCCGGCGCGGCAGTACGGATTCACCACGACGCGGGCGTTTTCGCGGCGGAAATGGTGTCGGATGACAGCACAGTGTCCATTCTGCCCTATCGCACGCCCGAAAGCGTGGATGATTTGCTGCTGCGGCCGGGTGTGCTGAACGAAATCCGCGTGGAAGCCGGCTCTGCGGCGTTTGTGTCCGGGCGGTGCAAAGGGAGGTATTGCTGATGAATCTGCCGTGTCTGCTGGACGACAAAATGAAGCCGCGCGCGGATCTGCACCCGATTCGCCTGACGCTTGACCGTTCGCTTCAGCCGCTGTCGATGGCGGAAATGGTGCTGCCGCCGGAGGATGCGCCCGTCTGTGTGCGGGACTTTGTGCGCCTTTGTGACGGCTTCGGGGATGACGAAATTTACCGCGTTTCCAGCATCAGCGAAGAGCCGGGCTTGCGGCGCGTGGTGCAGCTGGAGCACGGGATGGCAACGCTGGCGGACGACATGCTGCCCGCGCTGACGTACGCGGAAAACGTGCAGACCATCCTCAAGCGCATCCTGAGCTACCAAACGCGCATCCGCTGGCGGCTGGGCGACGTCGAGGCGGACGAGGGGTTGGTGATTTCCGCGATTGGGCAAACGCAGTCAATTTACGCCGCGCTGACGAGCTTGCTGGACATGCTGCCCCCGAACCTCTGCTGGGCGTTCGACCAGACGAAGCTGCCGTGGAAGCTGCATCTGCGCAAGCTGCCGGAGGAAATTTCGTGCGAAGGGCGGCTGACGCGCAACATCAGCACCGTGCGCGTCACACGCGACGCCAGCCGGCTCTGCACGCGCGTGTTCCCCTATGGCTGCGGGCAGGGGCTTGACCGCGTAACGTTGACCCCGCTGCTGGGGCGCGAATACATTGACGCGGCAGACACGAAAACGTGGGGCATTGCCGCGCGGACGTTCACCAGCGACCAAATCATGGATGCGGATACGCTGAAGCGCGTGGCGGAACGCTACTTGGAGCGGCACAGTCAGCCGACCACGACGGTGCAGCTGCAGGGCATCGACCTCTCGCGCATCACGGGCGAATCGCTGGATACCTTCCGGCTGGGGCAGCGTTTCCGGCTGGCGCTGCCGGAGGAAAATACGGTGCTGGTGGAGCGCATTGTCGCCATGCACATTCCGGACGTGTTCGGGCAGCCCGGCAGGGTGACGCTGACGCTGGCAAACCGGCAGCCCGCGCTGTCGGACGAAATCGCCGATTTGCTGCGCGAGGTGAACGCGAGCAAGCTCATCGGCGGCAAGCTGACGGAATTGACCTTCCGCAATCGCGCGACCGGCACATACACCGCCCCGATTTCGCACCCCTTCACGCTGGATGAGTACCCGTCAGTGCTGTCCTGCGTGATGCGGATGACGGCGGACAACGGCGTATACATCCAAACCATCCTGGTGGACGGCACGGAAATTCCGTACAGCGTGTGGGGCAAAACGCAGTCGCTCGATGCGCTCCCCTACCTCCGCCGCACGTCTACCGGCGCGGTTGATTCCGGTCAGCACTCCCTGCTGATGATGCCCACAAACCCCGGCGGCTTCGTGACCTCCGTCATCACGCTGAAGGTCATCGAGAAGATGGGCGCATAAGGGGTTTCACCCCTTGAACCCCACCAGAGGCGCTGCCTCTGGACTCCGCAAGGGAGTTCCTCCCTTGACCCTTTCGCGCGATTGAGTTGGTGACGCTCTCATGCTGCTTCCGCGTGTTTATCCACAGGTTACGAACACTATCCCCGATTCTCATTGCTCATTATCATTGGAGGTGATTGATTTGCTCAACCTTGAGCAGCTCATCAGCGACTTTGAAGCCTGCATCGGCTTCCCCTATGCATCCCCCGGCACGAACGACGCGCGCGGCATCGACTGTTCCGGCATGTTCGTCCGCGCGTTCCGCCGTCAGGGCGCATCCATCTACCACGGCAGCAACACCATCTTCCGCAAGTACCTCGCCCGTTCGGGCACGATTGCATCCGCCGCCGACCTCTGCCCCGGCATGGCGGTGTTCAAGTGGAAGCCCGTAACGCCCGCGCGCTTTTCAGACGGGCTGGGCGACTTCTGCCACATCGGGCTGGTCACGAGCGTGTCGCCGCTGCGCATCGTCCACGCCTCCACCGAGGGCATGGCAGTCAAGGCGGACAGCAAAATCGGCAAATGGCGCTATTGGGGCTGGTTGAAGGACGTGGCTGAAACCAGCAGCATCAATTCTGCGGACGATTCCGCCGTGTCCACTCCGTCCAGCGTGTCCCGCCCGACCCTCCGCACGGGCAGCAGGGGCGATTCCGTCCGCCTGCTGCAAACGCTGCTGAACCGCGCGGGCTATGACCTTGCCGTAGACGGCATTTTCGGCACGATGACGCGGTGCAGCGTGAAGGGCTTCCAGTCCGAGCGGGGCTTACAGGTGGACGGCATCGTGGGCAAACAGACGTGGGCGGCACTGGAAGGAGGCGGCGCATGAGCGAATCGCTGCTTGTGGCGCTGATTTCGGGTTTCTGCACGCTGGCGGGGTCGTGCGCGGGCGTGCTGGCGTCTTCCCGGCTGACGCAGTATCGCTTGGCGCAGCTGGAAAAGCGCGTCGCCCAGCACAACAACCTGATTGAGCGCACCTACCGCCTGGAGGGGCGCATGGACGAGGCGGAGCATGGCTTGCAGGAGATTCGCGGGCGGATGGCGGCATAAAAAAAGGGTGGAACGCGCGTCCACCCAAGCCCCCGATGGTCATTCCTGCGTCACCGTTGGAATCCACGTTTCCTCCAGCCACGTTTGCAGCGGCGCTGCATCCGTGAGCGAGCCGACGATGGTCAGCAGCAGGTCGTAAACTGCCGTATCGCCATAGAGGCACTGGGCAGTCACCACCACATCAACGCCGCCGGGCAGGTTGATGCCGACTTCGACGATATCGCTGCCCATCCACGGGAAATTCGGAATCCCATGCGTGGCGTAGAGCTGCATATCGTCGGACAGCGTGAGAATCAGCGACGAATCGCCGATATTCTCCTGAATTTCGTCGATGCCGGAGTTGCCCTTCTTGGTCACAACCACCGACACGCTTGTGTTTTCGTCGATGGATACCAGCGTCCCCACCTTGTCGCGCGCGTCCACCGTGCACCCTTCCGGATAGGCGAACGTCACCTGCCGCGCGCCGCGTGAGGCGTAGGATTCCAGCAGCATCGGCGCTTCCTCGGCACTTCCGGCGGCAGGAATCAGCAGGAGCAGCGCCATCAGGGCTGACAAAACACGTTTCTTCATCAGAATCTCCCCTTTCGTTGTCGGTTGATGTACCATTTCCACAAACAAAACGATTTTCCTCCCATTTTTCTTCCAGCGTGAAGAAAAAGATTTGCACAGAAAGGATGATTGCATGAAAATCAACTGGTCGCTTCGTTTCCGCAACAAGGTTTGGCTGACGACGCTGCTGGCAGTCGTCTGCACGTTCGTGTTCAACCTGCTGGACTTGTTCGGCATTGAGACGACGGTAGCGCAGGAGCAGGTGATGCAGCTGGGTGCGGCGCTGCTGTCCCTGCTGAGCACCCTGGGCGTTGTGATTGACCCGACGACCCCGGGCGTCAGCGACAGCCAGACGGTGATTGAGCGGAAGTAAATGAAAAGGCAGGTACGCTTTTTGCGGTGTGCCTGCCCATTTTGTTTATTTTCCCACGCAGAACCTGCCGAACACCTCATCGAGCAGCTTTTCCTCCACCTCGTCGCCCGTGATTTCCGCCAGCGCCATCTGCGCCTGCTGCAAGTCTACGCCCGCCAAGTCCACCGAATAGCTGTGAAGCGTTTCCTCCGCCTGATGCAGCGCGGCAACCGCCCGGCGCGCGGCTGCGATGTGGCGCGGCTGGGTCAGGGTGAGCTGGTCGCTGACGGCGGCTTGGGACGCAAGGTAGCTTTTCAGCGGCTGCAAACTGTCCGGAACACTCGCGGAGACGGTCAGAATCGGCTTGCCGTCCGCCGCGTCTTGCAGGTCGCTGTCCGTCAGTACCGGCGGCAGGTCGCTCTTGTTCAGCACAATGCAGCCCGTCCGCCCGTGCAGCGTGCGCAGGAGCGATTCGTCCTCGGCGGATAGCGGACGGCTCATGTCCAGCACCAGCAGCACCACGTCCGCGTCCGCCAAGGCGCGTCGCGCGCGGTCAACGCCAATGCGCTCCACCGGGTCGTCCGTGTCGTGCAGGCCGGCGGTGTCCGTCAGGTGGATGACGCTGCCGGAGAGCATCAGCGTGCCCTCCACCAAATCGCGCGTCGTGCCGGGAATCGCGGTCACAATTGCCTTTTCCTCGCCTAAAAGCGCGTTGAGCAGGCTCGATTTGCCCACGTTCGGCTGCCCGCACAGCGCGACACGAAGCCCCGATTGCAGCAGCCGCGCGGCGCGCTCGTCGCAGGCGTCCGTCAGCGTTTTCGCCAGATGCGCAATGCTCGGCGCAAGGTCGCTCGCGGCTTCCTCTTCGCTGATTTCCTCCGGATAGTCAATACATGCCGCCACGCCCGCCTGAATGGCGTACAATTCGTCCGCCGCCTTGCGGATGAACGACGACGCGCCCCCGGTCAGCTGGCGCATGGCGGCTTTGCGGCTCTGCTCGCCCTGCGCGGCGATTAAGTCCATCACGGCTTCGGCTTGGCTTAAGTCAATTCGCCCGTTCAGGAACGCCCGGCGGGTAAATTCGCCCGGCTGTGCCAAACGTGCGCCGGAGGACAGGCACATCGCAAGCACCTTCTGCGCAACACAGCCGCCGCCGTGCAGCTGGAACTCCACCACATCCTCGCGTGTGTACGATTTGGGTGCGCGCATGATGACCGCCATGCACTCGTCAATGCGCTCCGTATCCTCCACAATATACCCGTAGGTTAGCAGATGCGTCGGCAGCGGATGCTTCCCGCCGACTGGGCGGAAGATGCGGCGCAAAATGTCCTCCGCCATGTCGCCCGACACGCGGACAATCGCAATGCCGCCCTGTCCCGGCGCAGTCGCGATGGCTGCGATGGTATCGCTCATGCTTCTTTCTCCTTTCGCGCCCAGAAATCCGTGGTTGAAATGGGTTCGCGCCACGGGGCGGCCGCGTCCGCCGCCTGCCATGCTTCGCGGTCGGCAATCGTCAGCCCCATGCCTTCCGCAACGTGCTTCACATGCCGAATCAGCCGCAAAACGCCTTGATACTGCCCCGTTTCCATCTCTTGCAGGCACATCCGGCTCATTTCCGGCGCTTCCTGCGCAAATCCGCCGGAAAGGTACGCGCGGGCGTTTTCCGTTACGTCGTAGGGCGTGCTGCACGGCGTGAGCTCATCGCCATCCCAAATAGCGAACATCGCCCGCGCGCCCGTGCCTGTCTCATTCAGCCCGGCGCTGCCCGGATTGAACGCCCGCCGCTGCCCGGAAGTGACATCCCAGCAGAGGTGATTATGCCCCGAAATCAGCAGATTCACGTCCTCAGGCAGCGTATTCAGCACCTCCGGCAAATCCGGCGGATAAACCAAATGGTACGGGTCGCCGGGCGTGCCGTGCGTCAGCAGCGCCGAACCAATGCGGATATCCACCGGCAAATCAGCCAGTGAAATGCCTGACAACTGCCGCGCCGTCACGCGCAGCATCGCCCAGTTGTAGCCGGCAAAATCATCCGGATGCAGCAGCCGCTCCTCGTGATTGCCCATGAGCATCGTCGCGCCGAGTGAACGCAGGGTTTCGACGACTTTGCGGCTTTCCGGGCCGAAATTCACCTGATCGCCAAGGGAAATGATACGCCCGCAGGACTGCGCCTCCGGGGTCGAAAGAATCGCCCGAAGCGCGTCGAAATTGCCGTGAATATCCGCCATCAGCAGGGTACGCATGGGCGAAATCCTCCTTATACTATTTCCAGATAAGAATGCGCCAAGATGCGCCGCGAATTTTTCATTCTGGCTAACGTGAATGAAACGCAGCGTAGCAGCGCTACGCTAAGTGGAATGAGCGGACGCCAGAAGGGAAAAGGCGCAAGCAGATGGCGCAGTTGAATCTGGAAATAGTATTACCCCAATACTTTTTTCGCAATCTCCACCGATGCGCGCGCGTCCTTGGCGTAAAACGCGCCCATGTTCTGCGCGTACTCCGGCGTCACCACCGCGCCGCCCACCATGATGCTCGGCGGATTCGGCAGGGCGTGCAGCTGGCGCACGGTTTCCTCCATGCTCGGCAGGGTCGTCGTCATCAGCGCGGACAGACCGACAAGGCGGATGTTCTCCTTCACCACCGCGTCCACCACCGTTTCCGGCGGCACGTCGCGCCCTAAATCCAGCACGTCGTAGCCGTAGTTTTCCAGCACCGTGCGGACGATGTTCTTGCCAATGTCGTGGATATCGCCCTTGACCGTCGCAATCACGATGCGCCCCTTCTTGACGGGTTCGCCGCCCTTCGCCGCCAAGCTGTCGCGGATGACGGAGAACACCGCCTGCGCCGCCTGTGCCGCGCCCAGCAGCTGCGGCAGGAACGCCACGCCGCGCTCGTAGTCCGTGCCAACCTTGTCCAAGGCGGGAATCAGGTGCTTTTCAACCAGCGACAATTCGTTTTCGGTCGCCAGTGCTTCCTTCGCCAAGCGCGCCGCGTCTGCCTTGAGACCGCGGATAATCGCATCATCGAGGTTGGTGACGGCGGCGGCGGCTTTCGCGGTCGGGGCAGACGAAACAGCGGCGGCGCGCTGCTTTTCAGCGGCAAGCGCGGCTTCCGAGCCAAAGCGCTCGACATACGCCGCGCACGCCTCGTCCTCGCCGCTGAGCACGCGGAACGCCGCGACCGCGTCCATGATTTCCTTCTGATTCGGGTTGATGATAGGCAGCGTCAAGCCCTCGTTCAGCGCGCGAATCAGGAACGTCTGCGTCATCAGCAGGCGGTTCGGCAGCCCGAAGGAAATGTTTGACACGCCAAGGACGGTTTGCAGCCCCATGTCGCGGTGCACCGTGCGGACGGCGGCAAGCGTCTCCTCCGCCTGATCCTGCTGGGCGGAGACGGTCAGCGTCAGGCAGTCGATGAACACGTCCTCGCGGGGGATGCCGAAGCGTTCCGCCGCCGCCACAATGCGCTTCGCAATTGCGACGCGCTCCGCCGCCGTTTTGGGCAAGCCCTTCTCGTCCAGCGCCAGACCGACGACCGCCGCGCCATATTTCTTCACCACCGGCAGCAGCGTTTGCAGAACTTTCTCTTCGCCGTTGACGGAGTTGACCGCCGCTTTGCCGTTATAGACGCGCAGGGCGGCTTCCAGTGCGGCGGCGTTGGTGGAATCCAGCTGAAGCGGCACATCCACCGCTTCCTGCAATTTCCTGACCACGCGCGGGAGCATGGCGAGTTCATCCACGCCCGGATAGCCAACGTTGACATCCAGAACCTGCGCGCCCGCGTCCACCTGCGCAATGGCGACATCGACGATGTAATCCAAATCGCCCGCCAACAACGCCTGCTGGAAGCGCTTTTTGCCCGTCGGATTGATGCGTTCGCCAATGACGCGCACGCCGGAGATTTCCAGCGGCATCGTCGGCGTGCAGAGGAAGCTGCCGTGATGAATGTCGCGCGCGCCGGGCGTCATGGTGTGCACAGCGCTGTGCAGCGCGCGGATGTAGTCGGGGTTCGTGCCGCAGCAGCCGCCGACGATGCTCACGCCCGCGCCCACCACATCCACCATCGTGCGGGCGAACTCCTCCGGCGGCAGGTCATAATGCCCATCAACCGGGTCGGGCAGACCCGCGTTCGGTTTGGCAATCACGGGCAGGGTCGTCACACGGCAAAGCTCCTGAAAGAGCGGCAGCAGCTGCTTCGGCCCCTGCGAGCAGTTCAGCCCAATCGCGTCCGCGCCCAAGCCTTCCAGCGTCCGCGCCATGGACGGAATTGTGCAGCCGGTGAAGGTGCGCCCGGTCGCGTCGAAGCTCATCGTCACCCACACAGGCAGCGTCGAATGCTCCTTTGCGGCAAGCAGGGCGGCTTTTGCCTCGTACAGGTCGGTCATCGTCTCGATGCAGATAAGGTCAGCGCCCGCGTTCACGCCTGCGTCCACAATCTCCGCGAACATGTCCACCGCCGTCTCGAACGGCAGTGTGCCCATCGGTTCGAGCAGTTCGCCCAAGGGGCCAATATCCAGCGCGACGCGGGCGGATGTGCCGATGCACGCCTTTTTCGCCGCTGAAATGGCGGCAGACACCACGTCCGCCACGGTGTAAGGCGTTTTCTGCATCTTCCGCCGATTCGCCCCGAACGTGTTCGCGTAGACGATTTCCGTGCCCGCTTCGATATATTGCCGGTGGATATTCGTCAGCAAATCCGGGTTGGTGATAGCAAGCAGTTCCGGGATTTCGCCCAGCTTTAGCCCGTGGCGCTGGAGCATCGTGCCCATTGCGCCATCCAGAAAAGTCAGCTTATGTTCCACAGGTTTTTCCTGCCTTTCGCAAATTGCAGCGCGGCCGCATCGCGCAAAAGTCACAGCCGCGAATCCGCGCCTGCTGCGGGGTATCCGACAGCCCAATCACAGCGGTGACGCTCTTGAGCGGGTTCATCAGGTTCGATTCGCTGAGGGTGACGCCCAGCCGCCGGGTCGCGTCAGTCAGCGCCAGCAGCGGGCTTTGCACGTCCAGCGGCAAATCGCCGTAGCCGGGGCTGAAGCGGTCGGTGAGGTACTTTCCGGGCAGCTTCGCGGCGATTTCGCGCTCCGCCGCGTTGCAGCCCGCTTCGACATACGCGCCGCCGAAGCCGTCCAGCAGCAGCGCATCCGCAAAATCCCGCGCCTGTACCTGCCGCGCCAGCGCATCGAACGTCGTGCCGAGGGTGCAGACAAGCAGCGCCGCGTGGGAACACGAGCGCAGCATAACCGCGGCGGTTCTGCCGGGCAAAACAAGCTGCCCGCCAAAGAGCGACGGCATCCCGTTTTCCCACGCGATTTCGGACACGCGGTAGGTGCAGCGCGGCGTGACGGTTTTCATGCACTGCGCGGCGATTTCCGCCATTTTCCGGTGCATGTCGCCGCTTTCGTCCGCGCGAACGCCCGCATAACGCAGGGCTTCGTCAAGGTCAGGGGTGATGGAATCCATACGTCACCTCGTCAAAATAAGGATACAAACGCATTCCAAGCGTTGATGAGGTTCTCCGTGTGAATGGGCTGGGCAAACGCGGCTTCCAGCGCAATCAGCACCACCAGATGCAGCGGATAGAGGGCATAGCCGACCCAGCGCGGCATTTTCACCTGCTGGCTGATGGGCAGCAGCATCAGCGGCAGCGCCCAAATTGCCATCGTTTGCAGCCGCAGCCACGGCGAAATCACCGCGCCGATGGCGGAGGAAGTCAGCGGCGTGACATCCTGCCCGAACAGGTGGGTTACGCCGACGCTGCTGCCGCCCCAGTACAGGCAGAACGCAATCATCACGCACGCAATGCCCGCCCGGCTGCCGCGCACGCCGTAGAGCAGCATCACCAGCATCACGCCGCGCCAGCCGTAGTCGCACCCCAGCAGCTGCGCCGCAAAGAGTGCCAGAATCGGCGCCCAAATGTGGCTGAGCAGCTTTTTCGCCTTCAAGCCCCACACGCCGCACAGCGCGACGAGCAGCGTCAGGAAAATGTTCGGCTGATTCCAGCTGTGATTGAGTGCGACCATGTAAATCGGCTGCGACACCAGCCCAATCAGCATTAGCCGCCCCAGATATTTCGGCACGGAGCGCGTGTAGCTGATGCCCACGACCATGCACCAGCAGTACAGCGGAAAGGCAATGCGCCCCAGCATCCGCATTTCAGTAATCTGCGGGAAGAGCATTTTGCCCGCGTGGTCAATGAACATGAACACGAGCGCGAGGATTTTCAGCACGCCGGTGGCGGTGCAGCCCGCAATGGCGGGGGTTCGGCGCGCGGTGAAGTCTTTGGACGGCATAGGGGGAATCTCCTTTCGGCAAGGAATCTGATTCAGTATACCGCAAATTCAGGCAGGAATCAAGGGACTTTCACCTACCCATCACGCGCGGGATGTAGAATAAACGCTGAAAAGACAGAAAAGGGGGTATGCGGATGCAGCGGAAGCACATTATCAGCCTGTGCATTTTGCTCTGCGTGCTGGCGGTGGTCGCAGCGTTTCGTCCTTCGGCGGATGAAACCGTTCCGCTGACAGGCAGTGCGTCCGCCGGGCTGATTCTGCTTGACGGGCAGTCGGAAGGCTACTATGTGCTGGCGGTCATCGACCAGAGCCGCGCCGACCGTGCCGGCATCGAGGCGGGCGACACGCTGCTCACCCTGAACAGCCAGTCTCCCGCCGATCTCACCGCGCTGGACGCTTTCTTCTCCGCCCAGCAGCAGCCCTGCGTCATCACCATCCAGCGCAAAGGAAAAACACTTGACATCAACCTTCCTGCCCCATAACGGTTGCTTTTCGTCCCGGATTCCGCTATAATACCGAAGGGGTCAAGGGGGGCGACCGCAGACATTCGTCTGTTTTCATTGCCCCCTTGCGCGCCCGCAGGCGCGTCTCCTTGCAACAACAAAAATCAATCATATTAGGAAGCCAAACTTCCGACAAAGACCATCAATATCAAAAAGGCAAGAGGTGGCTTGTAAATGACACTCTTAATCGTTGACGATGAAGCCCGCATCCGCGACCTAATCCGCAAGTACGCCGCCTTCGAGGGCTACAACGTCGAGGAAGCGTCAAACGGCATGGAAGCCATCGAAAAGTGCCGGCAAAAGAACTATGACCTCATCATCATGGACGTGATGATGCCCGAACTCGACGGCTTCTCCGCCTGCCGCGAAATCCGCCGCAAATCCCAAGTTCCCGTGATTATGCTTTCCGCGCGCGGCGAGGAGTATGACCGCATCCACGGCTTCGAGCTGGGCATTGATGATTATGTCGTCAAGCCTTTTTCGCCGCGTGAACTGATGATGCGCGTCTCCGCCGTTTTGAAGCGCACTGCCGCCAATGCGCCCGCCGCGTCCGACGGCGAGCAGGTGACCATCGGCGATATGGTGGTGGATTTCGCCGCGCGCCAAGTGACCATCAAGGGCGAAAAGCTGAATCTGTCCCCCAAGGAGTACGACCTGCTGTTCTACATGGTGCGCAACCGCGGCATTGCCCTGACGCGCGAGAAGCTCATCAGCGACGTATGGGGCTACGACTTCTTCGGCGACGACCGCACGCTGGACACGCACATCAAGCTGCTTCGCAAGAGTTTGGGCGAATATGCGGATAAAATTACAACGCTTAGAGGCGTTGGCTACCGCTTTGAGAAAGACTAAGGGGAGGCGCCAGAGGCTCTGCCTCTGGACTCCGGCAGGGCGCTGCCCTGCACCTGCCAAAGGGTCTTCGACCCTCTGAACTCCCTTTCCGACACGGCACGCATCGAGACGCTCCAGCTGATCGAGAAACTATCGAAGGGAAC
>ERZ1032461.213-NODE-213-length-15788-cov-45.052056_pt1 | contig 15788 bp, 9 predicted proteins | sample MGYA00517098_ERZ1032461 | MGnify/ENA primary metagenome ERZ1032461 (study PRJEB33719, sample SAMN04261332) | wastewater metagenome | biome: periurban shantytown; feature: human; material: feces | host: Homo sapiens | place: Peru: Lima | collected 2013-01-26 ...
GCGGCTATTCGGGAGGCTCCTCTAACGGCGGCAGCAAAGTAGTCATTAAAACTATGGATGTTTATGACGAAAATGGCAATTATGTGGGGTCTACTCATTGGTATAGCGATGGTACCTGTGATGATCCCTATTCTGCTGGTATGGGCGGATTTTAAAATATGCTAATTATTAAAAATTTATTAGCTACCCATAGCGCAAAGAAGCGGCCCTGCGATCGGGCTTGATCGCGGGGCCACGTTGTTATTAGTGGCTATGCGGGCAGTTGGCGCAGCAGCCGCTGGTGGCGTTGGTGCTGGAGCCGCCGCTTCGCTGGTCGGTGTTGTAGAAACCGCTGCCGTCGAACTTAATGCCGCTGGCCGAGAACGTCTTGGATGCCGGGGCGCCGCAGCTGGGGCATACGACCTCGGGCGTCTCGGACATGGGGTGCTCAACCTCAAACACGTTGCCACAGCTCGTGCACTTGTAATCGTAGCGCGCCATAATACTTCCTTTTCAGCACAAAGCGGGCAGATCGCTCTGCCCGCAAAAATTCAAACAGCTGTAACTGTACCCTATATCGTGGGTTTTATCACGCTTCGCCCCAGAATCTATGGGTGCTGCGCAGGAGCTTCGCAGTTTTCTCCTCGGCCGCCTCAATATCGGCCTCCTGTGCCTGCCATGTCCAGTTGCCTGTGGCCACGCCCGGCACGTTCATACGTGCATCGTCGCCCAGCCCCAGTATGTCCTGCAGCGGCATCATCACGAGCGGAGCATCGCTTGCCAGGGCGTTGCCCATGAGCTCGCCTGCCAATGCAATGCCGCTCGGCTCGTCGTCGCCCGCAAAGGAGCGCGTACACCAGCCGGTAAGCGTCGAGGTGTCGTGCGTCGAGGTATACAGGATCTTGCCCGGTGTGGGATGAATTCCGCAGCGAACGTCGTAGTCGCTAAACTCCAGCACGTCCATGCCGGGGAAGCCGCAGGTCGAAGCCATGGCGCGAACGCCGGGCGTCAGATAGCCCAGATCCTCGGCGATAAAGTTGAGCGGCCCCAGCTCGTCATATGCGGTCTGGAACAGATCCTTGCCCGGGCCCGCAAGCCAGCGGCCGTCGGCACAGGCCTTGCCGGCGGGAATGCTAAAGTAGCTGTGGAATCCCAGGAAGTGGTCCAGGCGCACACGGTCGTAGAGCGAGAACGCGCGGCGCAGACGGTCCATCCACCAACGGTAGCCGTTCTCCTTCATGTAATCCCAGCGGAACGTCGGGTTGCCCCACACCTGACCCTCGGGCGCAAAGTTGTCGGGCGGCGCGCCAGAAATCTCAATCGCCTTGCCGGTATCGGACAGCCAGAAGTTCTCGGGCTCGCTCCATGCGTCGGCCGAATCATCCGAAACATACATAGGAATGTCACCGATGACCTCGATGCCCTTCTTGTGTGCATAGTTCATAAGCTCGCACCAGGCCAGGTCAAAGCGGTACTGCATGTACGCCTGAAGCTCGGCCTCGTCGTGGAAGCGCTTGTCATCGATCAGGTGCTCGTTGTAGCGCGCGACATCCGCCGGCCAATCGTGGCGCGACAGTCCCTCAAAGTGCTTCTTAACGGCCATGTAGACGCAGTACTTCTCGAGCCAATCGGCGTTGCGATGCTTAAACGCTGTGTAGAGCGGGTCGGCATCCTCGCCTCCGTGGGCCTTCCATGCAGCAAAGTCGGCGGCCAGCTCCTCGTGGCTCTCGGGCAGCAGGTCGATATTGCCTGCAAAGGCCGAGGGGCCGGCGTAAGGGGAGCGGAAGAAGTCCGTTGGATTGACGGGCAGGACCTGCCAGTAGCGCATGCCCATGGCGGCCAGATGGTCGATAAAGCGACGCGTGGGCGCACCGATTGTGCCGGGCTTGCCGTCATCGGTCGGTACCGACGTGATGTGGCATACGACGCCCGCGCCGTGGTCGAGCGGCTCCTGCAGGCGCTTCTCGGCATGGTGATAGATGATCGAAGAGCCCAGCGGGTACAGATCGAGCGTGACGGTACCGTTGTGGATCTCGCACTCGTGGCCGCTGATCACGTCGCTTGCACATTCGCCGAGCGCTGGAATCGTCACGCAGTGCGAATTGCGCAGACTGCGGTTGATGATAACCGTCGCGGCCTCGCCGTCTTTGCCCGTGCGGGTGTAGGCCAAGACATCGTCGTTGAGCGCGAAGGCCTTGATCTCGCCATCGACCATAAAGGGCAGCGCGCGGCGCACAGCAGATGCGTTCTTAACGATGGCTAGCGTATCGAAGTCGTGGAGTTGGTCCTTGGTCGGCAGGGTGCGGCGGTTGCCCGGATCGGTGAGGCCCTCCAAGCCGTACTCATCGCCATAATAGATCGAGGGCACGCCCGGGAAGGTCATCTGCATGAGCGTTGCCAACCAAAAACGGCTCTTGGCCAGGCCCATGGAGTTCTCGTCCAGGCGCCATTTGCTGCGCTCGCTCTCGGGCAGCTGCGACTCGTCGGGGCCACCGCCGAGCACCGAGATAATGCGCGGACGGTCGTGGCTCGAAAGCAGATTGAGTGCGCAGGCCAGCGCCTCGCGCGGGTAGTTCTCGCGCAGCGTCTCGATGTCCTCGGCAGCCTGATAGGCGTTCTTGTAGCCCATTAAAAAGCCGATGACCATGTCGCGGAAGGGGTAGTCCATAGCAGAGTCGAGCTCGGAGCCCTGCAGGTAGCGGCGCAGATGGCCGTAGCTGATCTTGTTGGAGGCGTCCTCCCAGACTTCGCCGAGCAGCAGCGCATCGGGTTTCTCGGCGAGCACGGCTTTTTTGATCTCGGCCAGGAAGTCGTCGGAAAGCTCATCGGCCACGTCCAGGCGCCAACCATGGGCACCGGCGCGCAGCCATTTGCGGATCACGCCGTCCTTGCCCAGGAGCCGCTCGCGCACCAGTTCGGAACTCTCGTTGATGGCGGGCATGTTGCCCACGCCCCACCAGCAGTCATATGAACCGTCTTCATGGAAGTAAAACGCATCGCGCCACGGCGAGTCCTCGCTCTGCCAGGCGCCCACACCGGGATAGTTGCCGTAGCGGTTAAAGTAGATCGAATCGTCGCCCGTGTGGTTGAAGACGCCGTCAAGGATGATAGAAATGCCGAGCTTCTCGGCCGCCTTGCACAGCTCCGTAAAGTCCTGCTCGGTGCCCAGAATCGGGTCGATCTTGGTGTAATCGGCCGTGTCGTAGCGGTGGTTGCTCGCGGCCTCAAAGATGGGGTTGAGGTAGATGGCGGTAAAGCCTAGCTCGGCAATCCGGGGCAGGTCATTTTGGATACCCTTGAGCGAGCCGCCGTAAAAATCCCAGGTCTTGATGGAGCCGTCTTCGGCACGCTCGTACTCGGGCGGTTCGTTCCAGTCCTCGACCATGCGGCGCTGGATTCCTTTGCGCGGTTTTTCAACTTCGGCAAGCGTGCGTTCGCGCCAGTTTTCGTCGCGTGCATAGCGGTCGGGGAAGATCTGGTAGACCATACCGCGCTCGTACCAAGTGGGACGGTTCTCGCGGTGCTTGTAGACGGTAATCTGGAAGGACGGAACCTCGGCGTAGTTGTAGGTCACACCCTCGCCACCGGTGCGACCCTGCGGTGCACCCAGGCGTACCTCGGGCTGGCCCTCGATATTGCAGATAAAGCTGTACCAGATAAGACAGGGCTCAGTGCACTCAAGCTCTACGGTAAATATGCCGTCGCCCTCGTGCGTCATGGGATACAGAGACTCACCGATTTCATCGACCCAGGTGCGCAGGGTGAGCGTTGCCTGGTTGGGGTCGGCATCCTCCAAAATCACCGAGAGCGAAACGGAAGTTCCAGTAGTCACAGCGCCAAACGGAGTACGAAACTGCGGCAGACGGCTGTTGTGAATCAATCTCATAATACGGTCCAGTTCAATAGAATCACGGCCTGCGGGCCATGGGCTTTACGCACAGGATATAAGTATATCTGTTGTACACAGGGTGTATAAACAACATCCGTTTACCATCGGCGAACGGTTGTCCTAGAAAATCGTTTTACCACTCAAATTATCGCGATATTTAAAAACGTCTATACCGATACTATTTGTAGCCAAACAAAAGTAACCCGGTTTACTACGACGAATTGAATGATCTCAACCAGGGTCATTTTGGTGATATTAAAACCGCAGGTAGAGGCGTTGCCAATTTCGTAGATTACTCGCCGTGGTCGGCCGGATCCATTTTGTCGTAGTAAACCGGCCCTCTTTTTAATACAGAAGTTCAACCAAGAAGAGGGCGCCTAGTTGGGGCGCCCTCTTTTGCTTTGAGGATTAAGTTTTAATCGTCCTGGCTAGTGACGCTTGCGGGTGGCCGTTGCCTTACGGACGGAGGTCTTCTTGGTCGGAGCCTTTTCCACGGTCGTGGCGGCAGGGGAGACCGGGGTCTCCTTGGCGGGCTCGGCCTTTGCCTTAGCCTTGGGAGCGGTCTTGACCTCGGCGACCTTCGGCGTCGGCTCGGCCTTCACTGCGGGCTTGTCCTCGTCCTTGGCCTCTGCCTTGGGAGCAGCAGCCTTGGTCGTGGCCTTCTTGGCCGTCGTCGTAGAGCGCTTGCGCGTGGTGGTCTTGGCGGCCGGCTTTGCCTCGACGGCTGCCTCGGCCTTGGACTCGGCGGGCGTCTCCTCGACTTTGGCGGCCGGCTTTGCGGCTGCCTTCGGGGTCGCCTTCGCGGCGGCCTTTGTCGTAGCAGCCTTCGTGGTCGTCGACTTCGTAGCCGTGGTCTTCTTGGCGGTCGTGGTCTTGGACGCGGTCGTGGTCTTGGACGCGGTCGTCTTCTTGGTAGCAGCCGTCTTCTTGGAAGCGGTCTTAGCCGGAGCCTTTGCCGCAGGCTTAGCCTCGGCAGCGGTGGTCTCGGCCTTTACCTCGGGGGTAACCTCGGCCTCGGCGGCCTTCTTGGCAGCGGCGGTCGTACGCTTGCGCGTGGTCGTTGCCTTGGCAGCGGTGGTCTTGCTCGCAGCGGCCTTGGTGGCCGTGGCCTTCTTAGCCGTCGTCTTGCGGGCCGTCGTCTTCTTGGCGGCAGGCTTCGTGGCGGGCTTAACCTCGACCTCGGCAGCCGGCTTCTCCTCGGCCTTGGGCTCCTCGGCAGCAGCGGGCTCCTTAACGGTCGCCGCAGGCTCGGCCTCAGCAGCAGCGGGCTCCTCGACAACCTCAGCAGCTTCCACAGCCACCGGGCGCTCAATCTCCGGGTGCATAAAGAAGTACAGGTCCAGATACTTGTCGGCCGAGCGCGTCCAGCTAAAGTCCTGGCTCATGGCCTGCGTGACCAGCTGGTTCCAAGCATCGCGGTTGTCCCAGAACAGGCGTGCCGCGCGGAACACGGCGTCGCCCATCTCGTCGCCGTTAAAGTTGGTAAACGAGAAGCCCGTGCCCTCGCCGGTAAACTCGTTGTACGGCTGCACGGTGTCCTTCAGGCCACCGGTCTCGCGCACGATGGGCAGGGTGCCGTAGCGCATGGCGATGATCTGCGACAGGCCGCAGGGCTCAAACTTCGAAGGCATCAGGAACATGTCGGCGGCGGCATACATACGCTGCGACAGCGCCGGGTCAAACTCGATGCGCGCGGCCATGGTGCCGGGGTACTTGTCCTGGAAGTAGCGCAGGCCGTCCTCGTAGTCGCGGTCGCCGGTGCCCAGCACCGCCACCTGCACGCCGCCGGACAGGATGCGGTCGAGCGCGTACATGACCAGGTCCATGCCCTTCTGGCGCGTCAGACGCGTGACCATCACCATAAGCGGGCGGTCGTCGCGAACCTCGAGGCCCAGCTCCTCCTGCAGCTTGGCCTTGCACACGGCCTTGCCGGAACGGTCGTCAACCGTGTAGTTGGCGGCAATGCGCTTGTCGGTCGCCGGGTCAAAGCCCGCCACGTCAATGCCGTTGAGGATGCCCTGCAGCGCGTAGGAGCGCTCGCGCAGCACACCGTCCAGGCCCTCACCAAACTCGGGCGTCTGGATCTCGTTGGCATAGGTGGGGCTCACCGTGGTGATGGCGTCGGCATAGTGCAGCGCGCCCAGCATGTAGTTGATGCTGCAGGCGTCGCAACGCAGCTGCGAGGCGGCCGCCGGAATATGCGCCACACCCAGGATGTCCTCCATCACGGTGTCGCTAAACTGGCCCTGGAACGCCACATTGTGGATCGAGAACACGGTCTTGACGCGGTCGTACAGCGGCAGGCCCTGGTAGAACTCGCGCAAGAACACGGGCGCCAGAGCCGTCTGCCAGTCGTTGCAGTGCAGGATGTCGCACTCAAAGCCGGCCGGTAGGTGCTGCAGGCTCTCGGTGATGGCCTTGGAGAAGAACGCGAAGCGCTCGCCGTCGTCGAAGAAGCCGTACGGATAATCGCGCGCAAAGTAGCGCTCGTTGTCCACGAACATATAGGTGACGCCGTCGTGCTCGAGCTTCTCTAGCCCGCAGTACTCGTTGCGCCAGCCAAGGCTCACGTAAAAGTCGGCAAAGTGCTCCATCTGCGCCTTGTACTCGTTCTTGATGGTGGCGTACTTGGGCACCATTACGATAACCTCGGCGCCGGCGCGCACGAGTGCTGCAGGCAGCGAGCCCGCCACGTCACCCAGGCCACCGGTCTTAACAAACGGTGCGCACTCGGCCGAGGCAAACACGATCTGCATCTTTTTGCTGGAATCTGCCATATTGTCTCCCATGTTGCAATTCGAGAATAGCCGCCTGGCGCTAACCGGGCGGCTATTCTACATGTTACGAGCGATGTTGCGGTGCCAACGTTAACGTACGATGGTGGTGTCGGAAGTTAACGGAGCCTTGCCCAGCACCAGGATGTTCTCGGGCGTGCCGCGAAGCTCGGTGTTGGTAGGAACCACGTTGTTCTTGTCCAGAATGGCGTTTTCGACGCGGGCGCCGCTCTTGATGATGCAGCTCTGGTTGATGATCGAGTTGGTCACCGAGGCGCCTTCCTCGACCACAACGCCGCGCGACAGGATCGAGTTGCGCACGGTGCCCTTGATGATGCAGCCGGCCGAGATGATCGAGTTGCATGCGTGACTGCCGGTCGCATAGCGCGAAGGCGGCACGTCGTGAGCCTTGGTCAGGATCGGGCGCTCGGGGTCAAAGAGCTGGTCGGCCACGGTCTGATCGAGCAGGTCCATACTGCGGCGATACAGCGACTTCTCGCTAAACACGCCCACGACCTCGCCCTTGTACTCGTAGCTGCACACGTCGATGTTGCCAAAGTCGCCCTGGAGCGCCTCGAGCAGGTCCAGATAGTCGGCGGCCTGGTAGTGATCGATAATCTCGAGCAGCGTCTCGCGGTTGACGATGCAGCAATCCATGGAGGCGTTGTCGCCGTACACGACGCCGGCGCTCACGCCCGTTAGGCGGCCGTTCTCGTTGATCTGCAGCTTGGTCTCGTCATCGACGTTGCGCGTGGCCTTGCAGTACACCACGGTCATCTGCGCGCCGGAGTTCTCGTGCGCATCGATGATGGTGTTGAGGTCCATATTAAAGATGATGTTGGTGCCCATCATCACAACGTAGGGCTTGTCCGAGCGCTGGAACAGCGTCTTGTTGGAGATGATGTCGCGCAGCAGGAAGCGCATACCGCCCTTGGTGGTGCCATACGCGTTGCCGGGCACCATGAACAGACCGCCCTTCTTGCGGTCCAGGCCCCAGTCTTTGCCCGAGCCCACATGGTCGATCAGCGAGCGGTAGTTGCCCGGCATGACGACGCCGACGGTTTTAATGCCGGCATTCATCATGTTGGACAGCGGGAAGTCGATCAGGCGGTAGCGGCCCAAAAAGGGAACGGACGCGATGGGGCGGTCCTTGAGCAGCACGCTGCCGTAGGTCGAAGAGTAGTTAGCGGTGATATAACCGATGGCCTTGCGATTGATCATCGGATCATTCCCCCTTCCCGATAACGACGTCATTTCCAACGACGGCCGTATCCTTGGTGGTATCGACAGAGCCGAGCTTCACGCCCTCTTCGACCGTGGAGTTCTCGCCCAAAATAGCGCGGCAGATGTGCGCGCCGCTCTTAACGTGCGCACCCGGCAGCAGCACGGAGTCCTCGACCACGGCGCGCTCCTCGATGATGACATCGGTCGAAAGGATCGAGTGGCGAGCGGTGCCGTAGATCTTGCAGCCGTTGGAGACCAGACAGTCGTCCAGGCGGCCGTCCGGGCCAATGTAGTGCGGCGGACGCGTGGTGATGTTGGACATGATGGGGAAGTGCTTGTCGAACAGATCGAACTCGGGGTTGTTGCCCAGCAGGTCCATTGAGGTCTCGTGGAAGCTGGCGATGGTGCCGACGTCCTTCCAAAAGCCGTGGAACTCGTAGCTGTACAGGCGCTTGCCCTCGCCGAGCAGCTTGGGGATGATGTCCTTGCCAAAGTCGTGGCTCGAGCGCTGGTCTAGAGCGTCCTCCTCGAGCGCCTCGATCAGCACGTCGGCCGAGAAGATGTAGATGCCCATGGACGCGAGGTTCGAATCGGGCTTATCGGGCTTCTCGGTGAACTTGGTGATGCGGCCGTCCTCGGGGTCGGTGGTCAGGATGCCAAAGCGGCTGGCCTCCTCCCACGGCACGGGCATAACGCTCACCGTGAGGTCGGCGTTGTTCTCAATGTGCGTCTTGAGCATCTTGCGGTAGTCCATGCGATACAGGTGATCGCCCGAAAGAATCAGGACGTACTTGGGGTCGTTGGCCTTGATGTAGTCGAGGTTCTGCGTAATGGCGTCGGCCGTGCCCGCATACCATGCGCCGCCGGTCTGCGTCTCGTACGGCGGCAGGATCGACACGCCGCCGTCGCGGCTGTCCAGATCCCACGCCTCGCCGGAGCCCACGTAGGCATGCAGCAGGTAGGGGCGATACTGCGTCAGAACGCCCACCGTGTCGATGCCCGAGTTGGAGCAGTTGGAGAGCGAAAAGTCGATAATGCGGAACTTGCCACCAAAGCTAACCGCCGGCTTAGCGATCTTTTGGGTGAGTGCCCCCAATCGGCTGCCCTGTCCTCCTGCGAGGAGCATCGCGATGCATTCTTTCTTACTCATCGATTTCTCCTTCTGTCATCGATGTTCCTAAACCCATTAGCGACGGGCGCGGCGCATTGTCACGCCCGTCGAGTAATGCCGTGCTGGCATAGGGGAGCTCGCGCGCCTTTACGCGTGCCAGATCTCGTCGCGGTACTCGCGAATGGTGCGGTCGCTCGAGAACCAGCCGCTCGAGGCGGTGTTGAGCAGGGCCTTGCGGTTCCAGGTCTCCTGGTCGTCATAGCTGCCCGTGAGCTTCTCCCACGCATCCACGTAGCTGCGGAAGTCTGCCATAACCAGGTCGGGGTCGTTGTTGTTCATGAGCTCGTTGTAGATGCTCTCGAAGTTGCCCGAAAGGCCGGCAAACGTGTTGTCCTTGAGCTCGTCCATCACGCGGCCCAGACGGTCGCGATCGTTGTTGAGCGTATCCCACGCAAAGTAGCTGTTCGACGCCCAGAGCTGCTCGACCTCGGGAGCGGTCAGGCCAAAGATGGCCTCGTTCTCGCGGCCGGCCAGGTCGGCGATCTCGATGTTGGCGCCGTCGAGGGTGCCCAGCGTAATGGCGCCGTTCATCATGAGCTTCATGTTGGACGTGCCCGAGGCCTCCTTGCCGGCCGTGGAGATCTGCTCCGAGATCTCGGCGGCGGGGTAGATGAGCTGGGCGTTGCTCACGCGGAAGTTGGGGATAAAGCAGACCTTCATGACCTCGTTGACGCGCGGGTCGTTGTTGATGACGTCCGCCACGGAGTTAATGAGGCGGATGGTCTCCTTGGCAAAGGTGTAGCTCGAGGCAGCCTTGCCGCTAAAGATGAAGGTCGTCGGCGTCACGTGGAAGTTGGGATCGGCGATGCGACGGTTGTAGATGTCCATCACCTTCATGATGTTCATGAGCTGGCGCTTGTAGGCGTGGAAGCGCTTAACCTGAACATCGAAGACGGTGTTGGGATCGATGACCAGACCGGTCTCGGCCTTAACGTAGGCAGCCAGACGCTCCTTGTTGGCGCGCTTGGAGGCACCCACGGCCTTCAGGAACTCGGCATCGTCCTTAAACTCTTTGAGCTTCTCCAGCTCAAAGGCGTCCTTCAGCCAGCCGTCGCCAATAGCATCGGTCACGAGCTTGGCATAGGTGGGATTGGCCTCGGCAAAGAAGCGACGGTGCGAGATGCCGTTGGTCTTGTTGTTGAACTTCTCGGGCGTCAGGGCGTAGAAGTCCTTGAGCACGATGTTCTTGATGATGTCGGAGTGGATCTTGGCCACGCCGTTGACGCTGTGGCTGCAGATCACAGACAGGTTGGCCATGCGAATCTCGCCGTCCCACAGGATGGCGGTCTGGCGCAGGCGCTCCTGCCAGCCCTCCTGGGTGGTGTCGAACGACTCGTGCCAACGACGGCTGATCTCGTCGATGATCTGGTACACGCGGGGGAGGAGCTTGGAGAACGTGCCGATGGGCCACTTCTCCAGAGCTTCGGGCAGGATGGTGTGGTTGGTGTAGCTCACGACCTGCGTCACGATGTTCCAGGCGTCGTCCCACTCGAGCTTCTTCTCGTCGATGAGGATACGCATGAGCTCGGGACCGCACATGGCGGGATGCGTGTCGTTGGTGTGGATGGCCACAAACTGCGGCAGCAGCTCCCAGTTCTCGCCGTGCTCCTTCTCAAAGGTGTCGAGCAGGCTGTAGATGCCGGCCGAGACAAACAGGTACTCCTGCTTCAGGCGCAGCAGACGGCCGTGCTCGCCGGCGTCGTTGGGGTAGAGGATGGCGCTGATGGCCTCGGCCTCGGCGCGCTCGGCGTCGGCCAGGGCATAGTCGCCGCGGTTGAAGGCCTCAAGGTCAAAGTGCTCCTCGACCGGCTCGGCAGCCCAGACGCGCAGCTTGTTGACAGTCTCGCCGGCATAGCCCACGACGGGGATGTCATAAGGGACGGCCAGGATGTCCTGCGTGTCCACCGTGCGGTAGAACGTGCGACCGTTCTCCTCAAAGCCCTCAACGTGACCACCAAACTTGATGGTTACGGCCTTGTCCTGACGGCGGACCTCCCAGGGATAGCCGTGGGTGAGCCACTCGTCGGTGGCCTCGACCTGGCTGCCGTTGACGATCTCCTGCTTAAACAGGCCGTAGCGGTAGCGCATACCGTTGCCGTAGCCGGCAATGCCCTCGGCTGCCATGGAATCCAGGAAGCATGCGGCCAGACGGCCCAGGCCGCCGTTGCCCAGCGCCGGATCGGGCTCCTGGTTCTCGATGACGGACAGGTCAAAGCCCATATCGTCGAGCGCCTCGGCGACCATGTCGCGCACGCCAAAGTTGAGCAGGTAGTTGTCGAGCAGGCGGCCGATCAAAAACTCGATCGAGAAGTAGTACACGCGCTTCTTGCCCTCGGCGGTGACGCGGGCGTCACTCTTGGTGGCAACGGTGCGCGCCTTCTCGGCCACGAGCTTGGCCAGCGCGTTAAAGCGGTCCAGATCGCTGGCGGCCTCGACACTCTTGCCGCTGATGCTCATGACGGCATCGCGATAGAGCTCGGTAAACTCCTGCTTGTTGTCGAAGATCTTATTCATACGTTCCTTTCCCCCGGGGATGTTTCTCCCGGAACGGTTATGACTTGTATCCTACGCCTTGGCGAGGCGGGTAATTGCAGAGGTAACAGCTTTGTTACGCTTTCTTGGCATGAGCCTTATCAGCAGCTGCCTTTGCCTTGGGGGCAGCCTTTTTGGTGGCTGCCTTCTTGGCCGTGGTCTTGAAAGCGGGCTTGGTGGCAGACTTGGCAGTCTTCGCCTTTGCCGGAGCCTTCTTGGCGGCTGCGGTCTTGGGCTTCACCGAGGACGTACGCTTGCGCGTTGCCTTCTTGGGCTTCTCAACCACGGGCGGCTTATAGCTGCTGGGGCCGCGGCGTTTAAGCACCACGCCTGCCAGGCCGGGCACCTTGATCTCAATAGAGTCCATCTGCCCGTTCCAGGGATAGGGCTCGCTCGAGCAGGTGTAGGGCTCCTCACCGGCATATCCGCTGCCGCCAAACTCGGGACGGTCGGAGTCAAAGATGACCTCCCAGTCGCCCTCGCGCGGCACGCCCACACGGAAGCTCTCGTAGCTCGCCGGGTCAAAGTTGATCAGAATCACCAGGTCGTCATCAATGTCCTCGCCCTGGCGCACAAAGCTCACGATGGACTGCTTGGAGTTATCCGCATCGATCCAGGTAAAGCCGTCGTCGGTGTAGCCGCGCTCGTACAGGGCGGGCTCGGCGGTGTACAGGTGGTTGAGCGCCTTGATAAACGCCTGATGATGACGGTGAGTCTCGTACTCCTCGGTCAGGAACCACTGGATGGACTCGTAGTAGCGCCATTCAATAAACTGGCCGATCTCGTTGCCCATAAAGTTGAGCTTGGCACCGGGGTGCGTCATCTGGTAGAAGGCCAGCGTGCGCAGACCGGCAAACTGGCGCCACCAGTCGCCCGGCATACGGCCGATGAGCGAGCACTTGCCGTGCACGACTTCGTCGTGGCTCAGCGGACAGATAAAGTTCTCGGTAAAGGCATACATGATGGAGAACGTGAGCAGGCCGTGGTTGCCGGGGCGCCACGGAAAATCGGTCTGCATGTAGTGCAGGGTGTCGTTCATCCAGCCCATGTCCCACTTGTAGTGGAAACCCAGGCCGCCGTCCTGCGGCGGATAGGTCACGAGCGGCCACGCGGTGGACTCCTCGGCCATCATCATCACGTCGGGGTAGCGCGCCTCTACAGCGCAATTAACTTGACGGATAAACGCGCTGGCGTCCAGGTCCTCCTCGGTACCGTACTTGTTGAACTTCTTTTGGCTGGGATCGTCAATGCCAAAGTTGAGGTACAGCATGCTGGACACGCCGTCCATGCGAATGCCGTCCACGTGGAAGTTCTCGAGCCAGTACAGCACGTTGGAGACCAGGAAGGAGCGGACCTCACCGCGGGCGAAGTCAAACTTGTGCGTGCCCCAGTTGGGGTGAATCTCGTGCTCAAACAGCATGTGGCCGTTAAAGGTGGCAAGGCCGTGGGAGTCGGCGCAAAAACCGCCGGGAACCCAGTCCATGATCACGCCGATGCCTGCCTCGTGGCACGCATCGATAAAGTGCATGAGCTGCTGCGGGTTGCCGTAGCGCGACGTGGCGGCGTAGTAGCCGGTCGTCTGGTAGCCCCAGGAGCCATCGAAGGGATGCTCCATAAGCGGCATGACCTCGATATGCGTATAGCCCATATCGCGGACGTAGTCCACGAGCTCCACCGACAGGTCGTCGTAGGTGTAAAACTCACCGCGCTGCGCGGGGAAGGGGTCCATGGGACCGGGGTAGTTGCCGTACTCGTCGGGCTCGCCCTGCGGCGCGTCGCCGTGGCGCTTCCACGAGCCAATATGCACCTCGTAGATGTTAAGGGGTTGCGACATGTGGTTATGGCCGGCGCGTCGCTTGAGCCATGCGGCGTCATTCCACTTGTAGCCATCGAGGGTCCACAGCACGCTCGCGGTACCCGGAGGGCACTCGGCCTTAAAGGCGTACGGATCGGCCTTGTAGAGCTTTTCGCCCTCGTTGGTCTCGATGAGATACTTATAGAGCTGGCCCTGCTCGGCGCCAGGAATAAAACCTTCCCAAATGGCGCTCGTATGCATGGGTACCAGCGGGTTGGCTTGCTCATCCCAGTCGTTAAATTCGCCAATGACGTGAACACTCTTTACGTCGGGCGCCCAAACGCAAAAACGCCAGCCACGCGTACGGTTCTGCGTGTCGGGATGCGCGCCCATCTTTTCCCAGCTGCGCTCCCACGTACCGATGCCAAACAGATAGACATCGTCTTTGGTGAGCTCCGGTGCGTGCGGGGCGGCTTTACGGGTAGCAGGCTTTTTGGTTGCTGGCTTTAGCTTTGTATCGCTCACGTTTGATCCCATCATGACGCGGCAGCGTGTTGCCTTGGTGACTAGATGCGAAAGGTCCAAGGCTGCACGAATCGAAGGGACGGCGATAGTTCTATGATTCGTTCCACCTCGCGTGCTCGGTGGAACTTTCGGCAAAAACTACGATAACACCTGTACGTTACTTATATGAACGAAAGTGTTTTTGCGATGGCGTTTAATCGGTAAGCGCCATGTTTATACCACTGGCAGAATTGCGATGGTAAAACTCTTGACAGTTTTACCAATTAGGTTTTCTAGATAGTTAGGTTGACGTTTGGTAAAACGTTTTTAGCAGGTTGTTTACCCTTTGACATCGAAAGGCATGTTTATGGACCACATCGCCGCCTCAAGTGTTGCTTTTATTTTCGATTGCGACGGCACGCTGGTTAATAGCTCCCCTGTCTGGGGCCATGCGCAGACCGAGTTATTGCGCCGTCATGGTATTGACGTGACGGTCGACGATTTTGCCCAGTTTGAACATCTTTCGCTGGAGGACGAGTGCCAGGCCTACCACGACACGTGGGGCATTGGCGCGAATAGCGAGGAGCTGTATCGTGAGCTGGGTGAGATTTTGATTGATGGGTACTCCAAGGTGCCGCCGCGCGAGGGGCTCCTCTCGTTTCTGGAGCAGGCTAAGGCGACGGGCATTGCCACGTGCGTTGCCACGTCCACGCCGGCCGAACTGGTTCAGTCCGCCCTTGCGGCTGCTGGCCTTGATCGCTATATGGAGTTTATTACCACGACGGGCGAGGCGGGGCGCTCCAAGCAGTTCCCCGATGTGTACGAGCTGGCTCTGCACCGCCTGGAAGAGCGCCACGGGCACAAGTTTGAGCGCACGTGGGTGTTTGAAGACGCTGTCTTTGGACTTAAGAGCTCTGGCTCTGTAGGCTTTAAGCGCGTGGGCATCTTTGAACCGCACGGCCGTATGGAGCGCGACAAGGTTCGCGACAACTGCGAGATCTTTATCGATAGCTATGAGGACCTGGACCTGGCCCGCGTGCTTTCGTTTGAGGGATAGGCGAGGGCTGTGGCTTGCAAAGTATTAGTGGTATGCGGCTCGCCGGTGGTGGCGAGCCCTGAGTTGCTGCGCCACCTGGCAGGGGAGTGCGACCACATCGTAGCCGTGGACCGCGGGCTCGACGCGCTGCTGGGCGCTGGCCTGAGCTGCGACGTCTACGTGGGCGACGCCGACACGGTGAGCGATGAGGGACGCGCTCTGGTCGATGCCGCTGCCGATTTTGAAGTGGAACGCCACAACCCCTACAAGGACTACACCGATCTGGCGTTGGCGCTCGATTCGGTCCCTCGTCGCTGGCCGGGTGCCGAAGTGGTTGCGACCTGCGCCACCGGCGGCCGCCCGGACATGGCCCTGTCCGTGTTAGGCCTACTGGCAGGCTATGCGGACGCTCCAGTCTGGATCGAAGAAGACGAAGTGACGGCCAGAATCCTGCACCAGGACGAGACCTGGACCATCGATAACGCCGAGGGCAAAACCTTCTCCATCATCGCCATCGCTCCCAACACCGAGATAAGCGAACACGGCCTAGAGTGGGAACTTGACCACGCCCAACTGAGCCTGTTAGCCGACACGGGCATTAGCAACGTCGTCAGGTCAACAGCCACGATCCAGGTCCACACCGGCACCGCCATCGGGTATCTTTACAAGTAGGGACCATCGCATCAGGGTTTTATCGGGACGGTGGATAGAAATAATCGCTCGAAGAGTGATTATTTCTGCCCCGTCCCAGGAAAACCCGTAAGGTGGATAATCAATCCAAAATTTCCTCTTGCATCCCCGCCAACATTCCCCTATAGTATCTCCTCGTCACGGGGGCGTAGCTCAGCTGGGAGAGCGCTTGACTGGCAGTCAAGAGGTCAGGG